>OGHJ01002528.1_pt1 | contig 15288 bp, 10 predicted proteins | sample 1571351 | NCBI WGS metagenome assembly OGHJ01 (sample SAMEA2582037, study PRJEB24529) | metagenome | biome: Human gut stool | place: China | collected 2011 | reverse complement strand
GGCGACGTGCCCGGCTCCCTGAAGGACAAGACCATCTTCGCCCTGGACATGGGCTCTCTCATCGCCGGCGCCAAGTACCGTGGCGAGTTCGAGGAGCGGCTGAAGGCCGTCCTCAACGAGGTCAAGAAGTCCGAGGGCCGCATCATCCTCTTCATCGATGAGCTCCACACCATCGTGGGCGCCGGCAAAACCGAGGGCGCCATGGACGCCGGCAACCTCTTAAAGCCCATGCTGGCCCGGGGCGAGCTCCACTGCATCGGCGCCACCACCCTCAACGAGTACCGCCAATATATCGAGAAGGACGCCGCCCTGGAGCGCCGGTTCCAGCCCGTCATGGTGAACGAGCCCTCCGTAGAGGACACCATCGCCATCCTCCGTGGCCTGAAGGAGCGCTATGAGGTGTTCCACGGCGTGAAGATCACCGACGGCGCCATCATCGCCGCCGCCACCCTCTCCAACCGCTATATCACCGACCGTTTCCTCCCCGACAAGGCCATCGACCTGGTGGATGAGGCCTGCGCCATGATCCGCACCGAGATCGACTCCATGCCCACCGAGCTGGACGTGATCCAGCGGAAGATCATCCAGCACGAGATCGAGGAGGCCGCCCTGAAAAAGGAGACGGATAAGCTGTCCCAGGAACACCTGGCCGAGATCCAGAAGGAGCTCTCCGACATGCGGGACGAGTTCAACGCCAAGAAGGCCCAGTGGGAGAACGAGAAAAACGCCATCGGCAAGGTGCAGAAGCTGCGCTCCGACCTGGAGGAGGCCAACGCCCAGCTGGAGAAGGCCCAGCGGGAGTACGACCTCAACAAGGCCGCCGAGCTCCAGTACGGCAAGATCCCCGAGCTGAAAAAGCAGTTGGAGATCGAGGAGGGCTACGCCCAGCAGTCCAAGGAGGACTCCCTCCTGCGGGATAAGGTCACCGAAGAGGAGATCGCCCGCATCATCCAGCGCTGGACCGGCATCCCCGTCAGCAAGCTCATGGAGGGCGAGCGCGAAAAGCTCCTCCACCTGGAGGACATTCTCCACCAGCGGGTGGTGGGCCAGGACGAGGCCGTGCGCCTGGTATCCGAGGCCATTCTGAGAAGCCGCGCCGGCATCGCCGACCCCAACAAGCCCATCGGCTCCTTCCTCTTCCTGGGCCCCACCGGCGTGGGCAAGACGGAGCTGGCCAAGACCCTGGCCGAGGCCCTGTTCGACTCCGAGAAGAACATGGTGCGCATCGATATGTCCGAGTATATGGAGAAGTTCTCCGTGTCCCGGCTCATCGGTGCCCCTCCGGGATATGTGGGCTATGAGGAGGGCGGCCAGCTCACCGAGGCCGTCCGCCGCCACCCCTACTCCGTGGTGCTCTTCGACGAGGTGGAGAAGGCCCACCCCGACGTGTTCAACATCCTGCTGCAGGTGCTGGACGACGGCCGCATCACCGACAGCCAGGGCCGCACCGTGGACTTCAAGAACACCATCATCATCCTGACCTCCAACCTGGGCTCTCAGTTCCTGCTGGACGGCATCGATGAAAACGGCGAGATCAGCCAGAGCGCCAAGGACCAGGTCAACGACCTTCTGAAGCACTCCTTCCGGCCCGAGTTCCTCAACCGGCTGGACGAGATCGTCTTCTACAAGCCCCTCACCAAGGACAACATCACCCACATCATCGACCTCATGGTGGACGGCATCAACCACCGCCTGGAGGACAAACAGCTCAAGGTGCAGCTCACCGCCGCCGCCAAGGACTTCATCATCGACAGCGCCTACGACCCCATCTACGGCGCCCGTCCCCTGCGCCGCTATCTGCAGCACAGCGTGGAGACCCTCATCAGCCGGAAGATCATTGCCGGCGAGGTGGAGTCCGGCGACACCCTCGTCGTGGACTGCAAGAATGGCGAACTTACTGTCTCCGCCTCCCAGGTCCTCACCGGTGAGGTTGTGGACGGCTAATTCCCTTTCTGCCCGTACAGATCAGCAGGACCTTCCGGCTTGACCGGAGGGTCCTGTTTTTATATTTTTTCGCTCGAAATTTTCCAAACCTTCTCTTGAAAGTTTGTCGCTGTCCGTCTGACACGGACCTTTGTCCACTTTACCAAAGCAGAGCAAAAAAGCGCCTTTTGGGCTGTGCGTTCTGACGAGTTTTGCATCTTCCGCAGAAACAGATTGCAAATCCAACCTTTCGGGCGTATAATCATACACAGCTATGAGCGGTCGTGAAACGCCGGCAAGGGTTGCCTGGCGGCGGGGCAGGCGGTTTTTCGCCCGCCCTTTTTTCGTAACATGACCCACCTTTGAATGAAAGGAAGGGACCCCGAAGTGTCAGAATGCAAGTTTAAGAAGGTCCTGGCTGCAAACCGCGGTGAGATCGCCATCCGCATCTTCCGCGCCTGTTACGACCTGGGATTGCGCACCGTGGCCATGTACTCCAACGAGGACACCTTCGCCCTGTTCCGCACCCGGGCCGACGAGGCCTACCGCATCGGCGAGAGCAAATCCCCCCTGGGCGCCTATCTGGACATCCCGGGCATCATCGACCTGGCCAAGCGCCGGCAGGTGGACGCCATCCACCCCGGCTACGGGTTCCTCTCCGAGAACGCCGAGTTCGCCAAGGCCTGCGAGGACGCCGGCATCACCTTCATCGGCCCCAGCTCCAGGATCCTGGCCCAGATGGGCGACAAGCTGGCGGCCAAGGCCACGGCCCTGGCCTGCGGCGTGCCCACCATCCCCGGCTCCACCGAGCCTCTGAAGGACGCCGACGAGGCCCTGGAGAAGGCCGTCTCCTACGGCTTTCCCATCATCCTCAAGGCGGCCGCCGGCGGCGGCGGCCGGGGCATGCGCCGCTGCGACACACCCGAGGAGGTCCGCCCCGCCTTCGAGCTGGTCCAGGGCGAGGCCCGGAAGGCCTTCGGCAACGACGACATCTTCATCGAAAAGTACCTGGTGGAGCCCAAGCACATCGAGGTACAGATCCTGGGCGACCAGTACGGCAACGTGGTCCACCTGGGGGAGCGGGACTGCTCCCTCCAGCGCCGCTACCAGAAGGTGGTGGAGTTCGCCCCGGCCTGGAGCGTCCCCCAGGCCACCCTGGACAAGCTCCACGCCGACGCCGTGAAGATCGCCAGGCACGTGGGCTATGTGAACGCCGGCACCGTGGAGTTCCTGGTGGACCGGGACGGCAACCACTACTTCATCGAGATGAACCCCCGCATCCAGGTGGAGCACACCGTCACCGAGCAGGTCACCGGCATCGACCTGGTCCGGGCCCAGCTCCTCATCGCCGAGGGCCACCCCCTCTCCCACCCCTACATCGGCATGGGCCAGCAGTCCAACCTGCGGATGTACGGCTACGCCATCCAGTGCCGGGTGACCACCGAGGACCCGGCCAACAATTTCGCCCCCGACACCGGCAAGATCACCGCCTACCGCTCCGGCGGCGGCTGCGGCGTCCGTCTGGACGGCGGCAACGCCTACGCCGGCGCCGTCATCTCCCCCTACTACGACTCCCTGCTGGTCAAGGTCACCACCTGGGACAGCACCTTCGAGGGCGCCTGCCAGCGGGCCGCCCGGGCCGTCCGGGAGGAGCACATCCGGGGCGTCAAGACCAACATCCCCTTCATCAGCAACATCCTCAGCCACCCCACCTTCCGCTCCGGCAAATGCCACACCAAGTTCATCGACGAGACCCCGGAGCTCTTTGAGATGCAGTACGGCCGGGACCGGGCCACCAAGGTCCTCAAGTACATCGCCCAGCGGCAGATCGAAAATCCCTCTGCCGAGCGGCCCCAGTTCGACATCCCCCGCTTCCCCACCGTCACCGGCGAGGCCGGCGCCGGTCTCAAGCCCCTGCTGGACCAGAAGGGCCCCGAGGCCCTCCGGGACTGGGTCATCGCCCAGAAGAAGCTCCTCATCACCGACACCACCATGCGGGACGCCCACCAGTCCCTCCTCTCCACCCGGGTGCGGACCCGGGACATGGTGCTGGGGGCGGAGGGCACCTCCGAGATCCTCGCCGACGCCTTCTCCCTGGAGATGTGGGGCGGCGCCACCTTCGACGTGGCCTACCGCTTCCTCCACGAGTCCCCCTGGGAGCGGCTGGACCTGCTGCGGAAGAAGATCCCCAACATCCCCTTCCAGATGCTCCTCCGGGGCGCCAACGCCGTGGGCTACACCAACTACCCCGACAACCTCATCCGGGCCTTCGTTCAGGAGGCGGCCAAGAGCGGCATCGACATCTTCCGCATCTTCGACTCCCTCAACTGGATCCCCGGCATGGAGGTGGCCATGGACGAGGTCCTCAGGCAGGGCAAGGTCTGCGAGGCCACCATGTGCTACACCGGCGACATCCTGGACCCCAAGCGGGACCGCTATACCATTGAATACTACGTCAATATGGCCAAGGAGCTGGAGAAGCGGGGCGCCCACATCCTGTGCATCAAGGACATGTCCGGCCTGCTGAAGCCCTACGCCGCCAAGAAGCTGGTCAAGGCCCTCAAGGAGGAGGTGGGCCTGCCCATCCACCTCCACACCCACAACACCTCCGGCAACCAGGTGGCCACCTACCTCATGGCCGCCGAGGCGGGGGTGGACATCGTGGACTGCGCCATCGACTCCATGTCCTCCATGACCAGCCAGCCCTCCCTCAACGCCGTGGTCACCGCCCTCCAGGGCCAGGAGCGGGACACCGGTCTGGACCCCTACCGCCTCCAGGAGCTCTCCGACTACTGGGCCGACGTGCGCCTGCGGTACAGCTCCTTCGAGACCGGCATGAAGAACCCCTCCACCGACATCTACCGCTACGAGATGCCCGGCGGCCAGTACTCCAACCTGAAGTCCCAGGTGGAGAGCCTGGGCCTGGGCGGCCAGTTCGACGACGTAAAGAACATGTACACCCAGGTCAACCACATGCTGGGCGACATCGTCAAGGTCACCCCCTCCTCCAAGATGGTGGGCGACCTGGCCATTTTCATGGTCCAGCATGACCTGACCCCCGAAAACATCGTGGAAAAGGGCGAGGCCCTCACCTTCCCCGACTCGGTGGTGAGCTACTTCAAGGGCATGATGGGCCAGCCCGCCTGGGGCTTTCCGGAGGACCTCCAGCGGGTGGTCCTCAAGGGGGAGGAGCCCATCACCTGCCGCCCCGGCGAGCTGCTCCCTCCCATCGACTTCGAGGCCGTCCGGGAAAAGCTCCAGACCATGACCCGCGACCCCATCAACATGCGGGCCATCCTCTCCTACTGCCTCTACCCCAAGGTCTATGAGGAGTACCGCAGCCACCGCCAGGAGTACGGCTACATCATGCGCATGGGCAGCCACGTCTTCTTCAACGGCATGGCTCTGGGCGAGACCAACATGATCAGCATCGAGGACGGCAAGACCCTGGTCATCAAGTACCTGGGCCTGGGCGACCTCAACGAGGACGGCACCCGGAACGTCCACTTCGACCTCAACGGCATGGGCCGCACCGTGGCCGTCCCCGACCCCACCGCCCAGGTCCAGGTCCACCCCGTGGTCATGGCCGACCCGGAGGACAAGGGCCAGGTGGGGGCCTCCATCCCCGGCATGGTGTCCAAGATCAGCGTCAAGCCCGGCGACCAGGTGGAGGAGAACCAGGTGGTGGCCGTCATCGAGGCCATGAAGATGGAGACCAGCGTGGTCTCCCGCATCTCCGGCACCGTGGAGGAGGTCCTCACCGCCGCCGGCGCCTCGGTGAAGTCCGGCGAGCTCCTCCTCACCATCCTCCCCAATTAAGTTTCCCTTTTCTTTTCCGCTTTACTGTGGTATAATGTCGGAAACGTGGCCGCCGCTCCCGCTCCGGCTGGGCGGCGGCCCCATTCTATCCCAACAGGGAGGAGCTGAAGCATCGTGATCCGTCATATGATCTTCTGGGATCTGGCCGACCCGGATGTGGACCGCGGGGAGCTGGAGACCTTTCTGAAGGCCACCTTCGACCCCATGGTGGGGGCCGTCCCCGGCCTGCGCTGCGCCCACATCGGCTTCGACCAGGGCATGGGCACCCACGACGTGGGTCTGTGCTGCGACCTGGACAGCCTGGAGGCCCTGGCCGCCTATCAGGACTATCCCCCCCATGTGGCCTTCAAGAGCTGGGCCAAGGAGCATTTCAAAACACGCTGCTGCGTGGATCTGGAGGTGTCGGAATGAGCAATCTGCCGGAAAACATGGTACAGCTGGGCAGCCGCCGGAACATCATGCGTGAGATCCGGGAGTACGGCCTGCTCCGCGCCAAGGAAGTGGGCGCCGAGAACGTGCTGGACTTCTCCCTGGGCAACCCCAGCGTCCCCCCACCGCCCCAGGTGAACGACACCATCCGGGCCATCCTGGACGGCCCTCAGGGGGACTCCATCCACGCCTATACCTCCGCCCAGGGCGACCTGGCCGTCCGGGAGGCCCTGGCCGCCTCCCTCACCCGCCGCTTCGGCATGCACTACGGCCCCGACGACCTCTACATCACCGTGGGCGCCGCCGCCGGCCTGTGCTGCTGCTTCCGGGCCCTGGCCTGCCCCGGGGATGAGTTCGTCCTCATGGCCCCCTACTTCACCGAGTACGACGTCTTTGTCCGCGGGAACGGCGGCATCCCCGTGGTGGTCCCCCCGGACTACGACACCTTCCAGCCCGACATGAAGGCCCTGGAGGCCGCCATCGGGCCCAAGACCAAGGCCCTGGTGGTCAACTCCCCCAACAACCCCTCCGGCGCCATCTACTCCGCCGAGACCCTCACCGCCATGGCCGACCTGCTCCGCCGGAAGGCGGCGGAGTACGGCCACCCCATCTACCTCATCTCCGACGAGCCCTACCGGGAGATCGTCTTCCAGGGCTTCACCGTGCCCTGGATCCCCGCCTTCTACGACGACACCCTGGTGTGCTACTCCTACAGCAAGTCCATCTCCCTCCCCGGCGAGCGTATCGGCTACGTGCTGGTGGGCGAGAAGGTGGCCGAGCACAAGGCCGTCTACGCCGCCATCTGCGGCGCAGGGCGGGTGCTGGGCTACGTCAACGCCCCCAGCCTCTTCCAGCGAGTGGCCGCCGCCTGTGACGGTCTGACCTCCGACCTGAGCATCTACCAGACCAACCGGGACCTGCTCTACAACGGTCTCACCGCCATGGGCTACACCTGCGTGGAGCCCGGCGGCACCTTCTATCTGCTCCTCAAGTCCCCGGTGCCCGACGCCAATGAATTCTGCAAGCGGGCCCAGGCGTACGACCTTCTCTTCCCGCCCACCGACGACTTCGCCTGCCCCGGCTGGTGCCGCATCGCCTTCTGCACCACCACCGAGCAGGTGCAAAAGGCCCTCCCCATCTTCAAGAAGCTGGCCGAGGAATACGGCCTCTAACAGCATAGAAAAAGACCGGAGCGACATGTGGCAGCATGTCGCTCCGGTCTTTTTTGGTATCCTTACGCCATCTTCAGGTGTAGCCCGCTGCGCTTGAGGGCGGAGCGGATGGCCAGCGCCAGGGGAGGGGCCGCGATGATGGCCACTCCGCCGTTGAAGAGGGAGGCGGGGATCAGGGCCAGCAGGGTCACCGCCGCGGCCTGAGGCTGAAGGCCGCCCAACAGCATCCCGTTGTAGAAGAAATCCTTCAGGTAGTAGAGCACATAGTAGCTCAGGCACCCCACCACTGCCGCCGTCAGATAGCGGCCATAGGTGGCGGGCTTGACCCCCTCACCCCGGCGGCCCGCTGTGACGGCCACACCAGCCATGAGGCCCATGGCACCCTTGGTCAGGAAGGTGATCCAGCACTCCGCCGCCCACAGGGGGTTGGTGAGGTCATAGAGGGCGGAACCCAGACCTGAGGCCAGTCCCCCCACCGGCCCCAGCAGGAGCCCTGAGAGGACACACAGAATGTTGGCCAGGGTGAAGGAGGGCACACCGCCCACCGGCACCGGCATGATGATACGGGCATAGTTGCCGGCAAAAACCAGGGCGGTCATCATCCCCAGAAAGGCCAGCCGCTGGGTAGACATGTTCTGTTTCATGGAAACCACTTCCTCTGTCTGTTCTGCCGCCATTATACCCCCTATCTGGCATTATTTCAAATCTCAGTTTTTGTTTATTTAATAAGGTCAGATTTTTACTCACCGGAGAGCCCACAGCCAGCGGAAGGCCAATCGCTTCCACCAGGGCAGGGCGGCATCCACCCGGTCCCGCTCGGCCTCCACCGCCTCCGCGGCCCGCTTCCGCTCGGCCTCGGTGAGGGTGTGCTGGCTGAACCGGGCCTTCAGGGCCAGTTCCTCCACCGCAGGGTCCTCCCTGCCGCCCCAGGGCAGGAGCCGCTTTTGGAGCCGGTAGGCCCAGAGGGCGGCGGCGTTGGCGCCGCCCGTCCACAGCCGCCGGCGCCAGATGAGAGCCATGACACGCCTTCGGATGAAGAGCAGCAGCCACAGGACGGGCACTATGGCGAGCCAGGCGAGCGCACTCAGATCCGCTTTCTCGTCTCCGCCCATGTCCCCCTCATCTTGGCCGCCCGCCGGGGCCGTAGTGGGGGTGGGCGTGGGGGCAACGGAGGTCTGAGGAGCTGGCGTCGGGGTGGATGTTGGCGTTGGGGTAGGCGTGGGCTCCGGCTCGGTGGTTTCCTCGGGCCCTGTCTCCTCCCCACCGTAGGTGGGAGTCACCTCCACCGGATACCAGCCGTAGCCATCCAGGTAGATCTCCACCCAGGCGTGGGCTGCCGACTCGGGCACATCCACCTGACCGGAGTCGGGCACCATCACCGTGTAGCCGCTGACATACCGGGCAGGTGTCCCGATCATTCGGAAAAACAGGGTGGCGGCGGTGGCGTAGTGCATGCAGTAGCCTTTCCCGCTCTGGTTGAGGAAGTAGTCCACAAAGTCAGCGCCCTCCGGCATGGCGGGGACGGTGGTGTCGTAGGTGGTGGTGGCGGCCAGCGCATAGCCGATCAGCCAGGCCGTCTCTATCTCAGACCAGTAATTCCGGGGCACCGACTTCCGGTAGCTGTCATCCACCTGGAAGTGCAGCCCGTTTACCCGCTCCGCCCAGGTATAGAGCGCCTGTGCCGCCGCCTCCGGCACCTCCAGATAGTGCTCATAGACGAAATCACGGTAGGCCTCCTCCGCCTGAGCGGCGGCTCCCTCCAAGGGGCGCATGGCGTTGTCCGGCTCGGCCTCTGGCCGGTAATAGACGGTGTAGCTGCCGACACCGAAGCCCTTTTGAATGTGGGAATCATCCACGAAGCTGCCCCCCACCAGCTCATCGGCGTCGGTAAGGAGAGAATAGGGCACATAGAGGCAGTTCCCAGGTGCGCCGGTGAGCTTCACCGTCACCGCGTGCCAGTCCTGACCCGCGGCGGTGAGGGCGGGAAAGTTCAGGGGCTCATAGCCCCCCAGGTCCCCCAGCTCCTCATAGGCGGCAGCCTCCAGGGGCTCCCAGGATGTCCCGGTATACACCCCGGCGGACCGCCCCCGGAGGTAGATCCGTCCGGGTACGTCGGTCTCCACCCGGAGCATGGTGCGGCTTGATAGGGACAGAGGGCCTGTAGCGGCCAGGTCCACCCGACTGGAAGAGCCCCCCACCTGTATGCCGTTGGCCACAAAGTCGGGCAGTGAGAAGGACAGGTCCCCGGAGAGGAGGACCCCCTTGGCCTCCTCTGCCCACTGTGGGTAGACATAGCGCTCCTGAGGTATTGCCAGGGTCAGGAGCGCCAGGACGCAGCCGACAGCAGGCAACGCAGCCAGGGTGAGTCTGGCCCGGGCGGCGCGTTTTTTTCTGGGCAGGATGCTGGTGAGGAACATGGCGCACCAGCAGGTGAGGAGAAGCAGAAAGTCGGGCCACCGGGGCAGATGGTCGGCCAGGAAGGCGGGGAGCAGCAGCGGATAGGTCATGGCCACCACGGCGCAGGCAGAGCGCAGCCACAATGCTGCCCAGCCCAGGGGCAGGGCCAGCAGGGCTAGGGCGGCACACAGGAAGAGGATACAGTCTGCCGCCGGGAAGGGATCGGGCAGGGTGCCGCCGCCCCCCAGGACCAGCCCGATATAGGTCATGGTGGCCGTTCCCCCAAGGAGCAGCCGGTCCCATAGTAACCAGGTGAACAGGGCATAGCCCTCAGTCACCAGCAGCAGGGCCGCCCAGCGGAACCGTGGCAGGGCACGGATGGCAGCCATAAGCACGCCCAGCCCCACGGCGGTGAGGATCAGGAAGCGCCGACTGTTCCCCAGGCCATAGACACTCTGGCAGCACAGCGCCACCCCCATCAGCAGCAGGGAGAGGAAAAGAGCATCGACACAGAGCGGGAGCAGCCAGCCGTCCTTACGGGCCTCCGCAGTTTTTTCTCGTCCCCGTCTCATACCGCCACCTCCCCGTTGGGCAGGAGGTGGAACTGCCGTTCTTTTCCGCCCGCTTTTTCCGTCCGTATGGACCGGCCGTTGGGCGGCGTAGGGTCGGAGAGGATGGCGGACAGGCACCGGCTCTGGGTGCGCCGGTCGGCCACCAGGAATCGCCGGAGCTCCCCCGTCACAGGGTGGAGCCAGGCCACAGTGTGGCTCCGGCCTTCCTCCAGGAGGGCGGTGGACCAGGTCAGCAACCGGTCCAGCACCCCGTCCACCTCATCCCAGGACCCGAAGTGGTCAAAGGTGAGCACGATCCCCTCCTGCCGGGGCTCCAGGGTCTCCCGGACCACCAGCTCATCCCGTTTGGAGGAGAGCTTCCAGTGGATGGTGGTCACCGGGTCCCCCGCCCGGTAGGGCCGCAGGTCGTAGTCCTCACCTGGGCCGCCGCCCGGCCGGGGCTTCAGCGGCCCCGCTGCCTCTGTCTCTCCCCGCAGGAGCGGGGGCAGGGGCAGGTCCAGCAGCCTGGGCAGCGCCAGGGCGGCGCAGGCCTGGGGCCGGGGAATGGGCAAGGCAAAGAGCCCCAGGCCATCCACCACCCGGAGCCGTTCGATCTCGCACCGGACCCGACCGCAATGGTCGGCATCCCACGCCATCCATTTATGCAGTCCGCCCCCTCTGCCTGGTACGCCTGAAAGGGTCACTTGGTGAAACAGTTCCTCCCCGGTCATCTCATTGGTAAGCCGCAGGCGCATACGCGCCATGGGCAGGGGCAGAAAGCCCCGGTACCGGACCTCCGCCCGAAACCGGAGTTCCTTTCCCCGCTCCAGTCCGGCAGCGGCTGCGGTGAGTCCTCCCCGGCACCGAAATACCAGAGACAGAGTCAGGAGAAGGGAGACCACCGGCAGGGCCAGGACGGTCCACAGCAGGAAGTGAGCCAGGTAGCCCACGTCCAGGATCTGAAAGAGGAGGGCGGCGGCCAGGGCCAGGCCGTAGCCCACACGCCGGGCGGCCACGGCGGTCACTTCAGCCGGGGGGCACGCACCGAAGCGAGCACGTCCCCCACCGGATCGCCGGTTTCCCTCCCGTCCGTAAGGATGAGACGGTGGGCCACCGTATCCCGGAAGAGCTCGGTCACGTCGTCGGGGAGGACATAGTCCCGGCCCCGGATAAAAGCGGCGGCCCGGCTCACCGCCGCCACCGCCAGAGTGGCCCGGGGACTGCCCCCCTGGGCGATGGCTGGATGGCGGCGGGTGGCCCCCACCAGCCGGACCATATAGTCCAGCACCTCGTCGGAGATGTGGACGGCCTCCACCGCCTGCCGCAGCCGCTCCAGCCCCGCCCGGTCGGTGACCTGCTCCACCCGGTCCAGCATGGGCCCGGCGCTCCGGCGGCGGAGGAGCTCCAGCTCGTCTTTGGGGGACGGGTAGCCCAGGGAGAGGCGCAGGGTGAACCGGTCCAGCTGGGAGTCGGGCAGCAGCTGGGTGCCCGCCGCCCCCGCCGGGTTCTGGGTGGCGATGACCAGGAAGGGCTGGGGGACCGGGTGGCTCACCCCGTCCACCGTGACCTGGCCCTCCTCCATGGCCTCCAGCAGGGCCGACTGGGTGCGGCTGGTGGCCCGGTTGAGCTCATCGGCCAGGAAGAGGTTGCACAGCACCGCCCCGGGCTGGTACTCCATCTCCCCTGTGGCCTTGTTATAGATGGAAAAGCCGGTGAGGTCGGAGGGCATCACGTCGGGGGTGAACTGGACCCGGCGACAGCTGAGGCCCAGTGCCTTGGAGAAGGCCAGGGCCAGGGTGGTCTTGCCCACCCCGGGAATGTCCTCCAGCAGCACGTGGCCCCGGGCCAGGAAGGCCAGCAGCAGCTTCACCACCACCTCGTCCTTGCCCACCACCGCCTTCTTCACCTCGGCCACCACCTGGGCGCACAGCCTGCGGTCGTCCATGGTCTCCACCCTTTCCCGTCGGTTGTCATAATCCGGTATTTGGGCCATTATATCACGGCCCACCCGCCGGGGCAAGGGCATCCTGCTCAGGTGAGGAGGAGGGAGAAGGCGCAGTAGACCAGCAGCAGGGCCATGATGGTGTTGACCACGGCGGCGTGGTCGGAGAAGAGCCTTTGAAAGATCGCCCCGAAGGCCGACCAGCACAGGGTGAAGAAGAAGCCGATGAAGGCCAGCAGCAGGGCGAAGCCCGCCAGGGGCAGGGGCTGGTGGTAGACCGGCAGGACATAGGCCTCCATGGACATGATGCCGTAGACGTAGATCTTGGGGTTGACGAACTGGAGCAGCAGGCCGGACACGAAGCCCTCCCGGGCCTTCCCCGCCTCCAGCTCCCCCCGGCTGCGGAAGGTCTCCCAGGCCAGGTAGAGCATGTAGGCCGCTCCCACCACCAGCATGGGCAGCTTGATCTGGGGGATGAGGGCGCTCAGCACGCTGCAGAAGAGGGTGCACAGCAGCATCACCACCGAAAAGCCCAGCCAGATCCCGAAGTTGAAGGGCAGCGCCCCCCGGAACCCGCTCCGGCTCCCGTTGGACATGGACATGAGGTTGTTGGGGCCCGGCGTCACCGCCGTGACCACCGCGTAGGTGAGAAAGGAAGCCCAGTGGAACATCTTGACATCCCCTTTTGCGCATATTATCATATTGGACGAATGGTTCGATATCTTGTTTTCTGCATATCGTACTTCTAATCCAATATATTGTCAAGAGGGATCTTGTATGGATGTCACCAAGCTGGTCGCCGTCAATGCCAAACGGCTCCGTGAGGAGAAAAAGCTGACCCTGGACGCCGCCGCCGCCGCCACGGGGGTGTCCAGGAGCATGCTGGCCCAGATCGAGCGGGGGGAGGTCAATCCCACCATCTCCGTCCTCTGGAAGATGGCCAACGGATACAGGGTCTCCTTCACCGCTCTGGTGGAGGAGCGGGGAGAGAATGCGGTTTCCGTGCTGCGGCAGGGGGAGCCCTCCCCCCTCTCCGAGGACGGGGGCCGCTACCTCAACTACCCCCTCTTCTCCTTCGACGAGCGGACCGGCTTTGAGACCTACCGCATCGTCATCCGGTCCGGCGGCGCCCTGGACGCCCAGCCCCACCTCTCCGGGGCGGAGGAGTACATCACCGTCTTTTCCGGGTCGGCGGAGATCCGGGTGGGGGAGGCGGTCTACACCCTGGAGCGGGGGGACTCCATCCGCTTCCGGGCCGACGTCCCCCACGGCTACCGCAACCCCGGGGCCGACACCGCCGAGCTGAGCATGCTCATTTACTACAACCGGTCATAAAAGGACAGCCCTCCGGCAAAGGCTGGAGGGCTGTCCTTTTGTTTGATCTGATCAGTCGTTCATCAGCTTGGCCTTGTCCAGCAGGAAGAATACGAGGCTGATGATGACGGCGGTGACGGCGGCCAGGGTCATGCCGGTGATGGACACCGAGCCGAAGGTGAGGGTGAGGCCGGAGAGGCCGGCCACGAAGACCACGGAGGTGAGGATCAGGTTGCGGTTCTTGCCGTAGTCCACCTTCTTGTCCACCAGGATGCGGAGACCGGAGGTGCCGATCATGCCGTAGAGAAGGAAGGTGATGCCGCCGATGACGTCGCCGGGGATGGTGGAGATGAAGGCGGCCAGGGGGCCCACGAAGGCCATGAGGAGGGAGATGACGGCGGCGCCGGCGATGACCTGGACGGAGTAGACGCCGGTGACGGCCATGACGCCGATGTTCTCGCCGTAGGTGGTGGTGGGCACCGAGCCCACGAAGCCGGAGATGGCGGTGGACAGGTTGTCGCCCAGCAGGGAGCGGTGGAGGCCCGGGTCCTTGATGAGGTCCCGGCCCACGATCTTGCCGGTGACCACCTGGTGGCCGATGTGCTCCGTGGCGATGACCAGGATGACGGGGGCGATGGTGAGGATGGCGTTGAGGTCGAACTTGGCCAGGTGGAACTGGGGCAGGGTGAAGAGCTTGGCCTCCGCCAGAGGGGTAAAGTCCACCAGGTTCAGAGCAACGGCGGTGAGGTAGCCGCAGATCATGGCGATGAGGAGGGGGATGACGGCGAAGAACTTGCGGAAGAGGACGGAACCGAAGACGGCCACACCCAGGGTGACGGCAAAGACGGCGATGTGGGGGCCGGAGGTGAGGTCGGCGCCGGTCTTGCCGGGGGTGATGGTGTTGCCGGCCAGCTCCAGGCCGATGAGGGCCACCACGGGGCCCATGGCGGCGGGGGGCAGGATGACGTCGATCCACGCGGTGCCGAACTTCCAGACGAGGAAGGCCAGCAGGCAGCCCAGCAGGCCCACCACCACGAAGCCGCCCTGGGCGTACTCAAAGCCCTGGGCGGCGATGACGCCGCCGGCGGGGGCCAGGAAGGCGAAGCTGGAGCCCAGGTAGGCCGGGGCCTTGCCCTTGGTGAGGAAGATGAAGAGCAGGGTGCCGAAGCCGTTCATGAAGAGGACGATGCCGGGATCGATCTGGAACAGGATGGGGACCAGCACCGACGCGCCGAACATGGCGAAGACGTGCTGGATGCTCAGGGGCAGGAGCATGGGAAGGGGGACCTTCTCATCCACCTGGATGATGCGCTTTTTGTCCATGGGATACCTCTCCTCTCAGTCACATTTCGGGCAAGTATACCACTCCCGCCACATCCGGTCCACTGTTTTGGGCATTTTTTGTCATTTTCGTCACATCCTACGGAAAGGGCCCCGCGGAGGCCGCCAATTCCTCCCTTGCGCCGATTGACAAAATTACCTCTTTTTTTATAAGATAAGATTGATTTTTTATAGAAAGCGGGTGTTTTCCCATGTCCAACAAGCGGCCCTTCGTGACCAAGGAACAGCTGGAGGCCATCGTCCGGCAGTACCCCACCCCCTTCCACCTCTACGACGAGAAGGGGATCCGTGAAAACGCCCGAAAACTCAGGCGGGCCTTTGCCTGGAACCCCGGCTTCAAGGAGTACTTCGCCGTCAAGGCCACCCCCACCCCCGCCATTCTCAAGATCCTGCATGAGGA
>OGHJ01002526.1_pt1 | contig 15305 bp, 12 predicted proteins | sample 1571351 | NCBI WGS metagenome assembly OGHJ01 (sample SAMEA2582037, study PRJEB24529) | metagenome | biome: Human gut stool | place: China | collected 2011 | reverse complement strand
ATTTTACAAAAAAATTGCTTTTTTATTTTTGCATCTTAATAACGTATACCCCTATATGTATAATATAACTATACCTATACGGGTATGAATACTTTTAAGGAGATGTCTTATGAGAAGCATTATCAAAAAAGCAGAGCGTTTTTTGGAGCTTGGCGGTAATTTACGTTTCGGCAAACGGCAGAAACTGCGGATTTATCGCACTGTCCGACACTGTCAGAAAAGAAAGCGCAAATATGATTGCAAGCCTTAAAAATCTTGACGTTCAGCCTGTGCTTTTGACGGGCGACAACGAAAATGCGGCAAACACAGCGGCGAAAAACCTCGGAATTGAACAGGTTTACGCAAACTGTCTGCCCCAGGACAAGCTTAAAATTATAAAAGATTTTCAGGGCAAAAACGAAAGTATTTGTATGCTCGGCGACGGCGCAAACGACGCGCCGGCATTAAAAGCCGCCGACGTTGGCATTGCAATGGGCGGTGTCGGCAGTGACATCGCGGTTGACGCTACGGACATTGCGCTGGTTGACGACGAAGTGAAAGAACTTCCGCACCTTATCGCGCTGTCAAAGCGTATGATGACCGCCATAAAAGTTAATATGAGTTTTTCAATGGGGCTTAATTTTCTCGCCGTTATTCTTGCAATAACGGGAAAAATCAATCCCGTTATCGGCGCATTGGTACACAATGCAGGCTCGGTGCTTGTAATATCAAGCTCGGCACTTTTATTGAAATGGAGGAAAAAATAATGTTTACAAAAATTATAGGTGCAATTATAGGCGCGCTGGTTTTCGGCGCAGGAATTTACTATCTTTTAAAAGAGAAAGACGATAAAGAGGCACGCAAAATTTACACAATAATAAGCGTATAGGATTTTTGGTTTTTGCGGTGTCGCTGATACTGACGTTTTTTAACTGATTTTTATTCTCTTTCAGCCTTTTTATCTGTATATTTTTTTGGTGATACGCCGACGGCTTTTTTAAACGTGCGCATAAAATTCGCGTAGTCGTTAAAACCGCACTCCGCCGCGGTGTCCGATATGTTTTTGCCCGAATTCAAAAGCTTTTTCGCCTCGGAAATTCTTTTTGACGTGATATATTTTATAATTGTCGTGCCGAAAGTTTTTTTGAAAAGCGTGCAGAGGTAACTTACCGAAACAAAGGAATATCCGGCAATATCGGCAAGCGTGATTTCTTCGGCATAGTGCTTGTTTATGTATTTCACGGTATTTATTATAATTTTATTTGTTTGATTTGTCACAATCTCGGTGTCTTTCGCACCGGGATTTTTTTGTGCGAATTTTTCGTTTAAAAATATCAGAAATTCGTTTATTATCCCGTTTTTGATTATCTCGTCACCGAAATTATGCTCGCATTTCAGCCGTTCTATAAGGCTTTTCACATACAAAAGCCCGTTTTCGTCAAGCGAAATGCGGTTGCCCGATACGGAGTCGCGCGTGTAAAAACAAGCGGACAAATCGGTTAAATCGGTGGAATTGTTATAAATATAATGCGGATGGATTTGAAAAACATAGCGCTCGAAATGCGTCTTGTCGGTAAACGTGATTTTGTGCGGTTCAAACTGGTTTATTATGAAAATATCGCCGTCGTTGACCTCGTAAACGCGGTTGTCTATAAGAAAACAACCTCCTCCGCCGAGGCACAAAAGCACCTCACAGCACTCGTGAATATGTATTGTGCTTTCCTCAACGCCGACCGTGGAATAAAAAATTCCGCACCCGTTTGTTTCAAGCGAATATTTTATCGCCTCACTGCATTTGTTAAAAATTATATTCATAACTATCACCTGCCGTTTATTTTATCATAATACAAAAAGAATTGCAACAAAAAGAATAAAATATACAAAGAAATTGCAAAAAATAAGTGATAAAATATAATTGAAAATGAAAAAACGGAGGTGTTTATCATTATTGAGCTTAAAATTATAAACAGTTCGGGCGAAGTTAAATTCAGCGAAAAAGGCGAAAAAATTGACGCGGAATTTAACGGCGCATACCATGAGGGCGACAAAATCGTTATACATCTTAAAGACTGCGAATATCTGGCGGTTAAACTTGACGAAACGCTTTGCGAAAGCATTGTTTTTGTGCCTAACAAGCTTATGGAATTTACCGTTCCGTACGGACGTTTAAAGGTCGGCTACGACAAGAACGCTTTTTCCGGCGAAACTCACAAAATATCAGTCCGCGAGCCGTCGGAGGACGAAATTTATGCAGAACGCAATATCGCGCTCAACTCCCACGATTTAAGCGGTATGAAAGGTGTATATCCGCACGCGCACGCAAATCTGGTAACACGCAATGAGCCGTGTTTTTTCGAGCGCAACGCAATCGACGGCGTGTGCGAAAACGAAAGCCACGGCAATTTTCCGTATCATTCCTGGGCGGCAGGCGCAAGGGAGGATTTGGAATTTTATCTCGATTTCGGCACAGATGCTGAAATTGAAAAAATTGTGTTTTTCCTCCGCGCGGACTTTCCGCACGACACATACTGGAAAAGCATTGACGTAAAGCTTGACGGCGGTGAAACGTTTACGGCGGAATTTTGCGAAACCGCCGACGGTCAGGAACTTGTTTTTGACGAACGAAAAAAGACAAAATCAATACACCTTACAAATTTCAAACAGGCGGTGTATCCGTTCTCGTGGGCGGCACTGTCGCAGATTGAGGTGTACGGAAAATATATTAAGGAGGATTTATCTAAAATGGAAATCAGATGCGCGTCAAACCCCAAAGACGTAAAACACTACACAACCGACAGATTGAGAGAGGAATTTCACATTTCGAAACTTTTCACAAAGGATAACATCAGAATGGTTTACAGCCATATCGACAGAATTATCACCGCCGGACTTATGCCTATTTACCACGAATTAAGGCTTGAGGGCGGAAAAGAACTTGCAAGCGATTATTTCCTTGAAAGGCGCGAAATGGGATGTATAAACATCGGCGGAAAAGGCATTATCGTTGTTGACGGCACAGAGTACGAAATGAATCCGCGCGACGGAATTTACATCGGCAAGGGCAACAAAGAGATTGTTTTCAAATGTGTTGAACCCGAAAATCCGCCGAAATTCTACGTTTCGTCCTGCCCTGCTCACAAAGAATATCCCACAGTTAAAATTGACATAACAAAAGCGAAAAAAGTGCCGTGCGGTTCGGCGGCGGACTGCAACAAGAGAGTTATAAACCAGTATATACACCCCGAAGTTATGCAGTCGTGCCAGCTTGCTATGGGACTTACACAGCTTGAGGAGGGTTCAAACTGGAACACTATGCCGTCGCACACCCACGACAGACGTATGGAGGTTTATCTCTACCTCGATATGGGCGAAAACGACGCGGTATTTCATATGATGGGCGAACCGAACGAAACGCGTCATATCATTATGCACAACGAAGAGGCGGTTATTTCGCCGAGCTGGTCAATTCATTCGGGCGTCGGCACAAGAAATTACTCGTTCATTTGGGCGATGTGCGGTGAAAATCAGGAATTTACCGATATGGACGGCATTGAAACAAGAGATTTGAGATAAAATTTTAAAGGAGAGAAAAAGTATATGTTCAGACTGGACGGAAAAGTTGCGTTCATCACGGGCGCAAGCTACGGAATAGGCTACGCAATCGCAAAAGGTATGGCAGGCGCCGGCGCAAAAATCGTGTTCAACGACATAAACGCCGAGCTTGTGGAAAAAGGTCTTGCGTCGTATAAAGCGGACGGAATTGACGCAAAAGGCTATGTTTGCGATGTTACCGACGAGGACGCGGTTAACAAAACTGTTGCGCAGATTGAAAAGGAAGTCGGCGTTATTGACATTCTTGTGAACAACGCAGGAATTATAAAAAGAATTCCTATGTGCGAAATGAGCGCCGAGGATTTCAGAAAGGTCATCGACGTCGACCTCAACGCGCCGTTTATCGTATCGAAAGCGGTAATCCCGTCGATGATTAAAAAAGGACACGGAAAAATTATAAATATCTGCTCTATGATGTCGGAACTCGGACGCGAAACCGTTTCGGCATATGCCGCGGCAAAGGGCGGACTTAAAATGCTCACACGAAACATTTGCTCAGAATACGGCGAATACAACATTCAGTGCAACGGCATAGGCCCGGGATACATTGCAACACCGCAAACCGCGCCGCTCCGGGAAAAACAGCCCGACGGTTCGCGCCACCCATTCGACACGTTTATCTGCTCGAAAACGCCTGCCGGAAGATGGCTTGAAGCGGACGAACTTGCAGGTCCCGCAGTATTTCTGGCGTCGGACGCGTCAAATGCCGTAAACGGTCACATTCTCTATGTTGACGGCGGTATTCTCGCGTATATCGGCAAACAGCCCAAATAATTATCACCCGTTTTTCAAAGAGCGCCGAAAGTTATGTTTGTAAGGCAAGTCTGTCTTATCAAAGAATGAATTTTTCGGCGTTTTTTGCATTTTTTGTCAAAATATGTTGACACATATAAAAAAGTATGTTATCATATAGTGGTTAAATTTAATATGACCCGCAGATGTTTCAGGGATAACCGGGAACGTAGGGAACTTCGGAGAAGCTCATTTGATTGAGTGCCGAAGGGGCAAGGCATATATTTGAACGCATGCCGAAACTCTCAGGCAAAAGGACGAAGATACAATGTGTATTTTTATATACCTTTCTTTGAAGTTGCCGTTTGGGTCGGCAGCTTTTTTTATTTTATAAGGAGGTCTGTAAATGGACGCATTAAATGATTTTTTGAGCGCAGTAGACGGATACGTCTGGGGTATTCCGCTTATCGTGCTTATTATGGCGGTTGGTATTATTCTCACTGTCAGAACAGGTCTTGTGCAGGTTTTTCACCTTCCCAGGGCGCTTAAGTATATGTTTAAAAACGAAGAGGACGGCAAAGGCGACGTTTCAAGTTTCGGCGCGCTCTGCACCGCACTTTCCGCAACAATCGGAACGGGTAACATCGTAGGTGTTGCAACCGCTATCGCAGGCGGCGGCCCCGGCGCTCTTTTCTGGATGGAATTTATGGCACTTTTGGGTATGGCTACGAAATATGCCGAGGGACTTCTCGCCGTTAAATACCGCGAAATCGACTCGGACGGCAAAGTGCTCGGCGGACCTTTCTATTACATAGAAAAAGGTATGGGCGCGAACTGGAAATGGCTTGCAAAACTCTTTGCAATATTCGGTATGCTGGTTGGTATTCTCGGCATAGGAACTATGACGCAGATTAACGGTATTGCTACCGCGGTGCAGAATTTCTTTGACCCCGACCGTGCAATGGTTGCGTTCACACTCGGCAAAAATGCTTATGCTTGGCCCACGGTTATCGCAGGTGTGCTTGTAACACTCTTTGCGGCGCTCGTTATAATCGGCGGTATCAAGAGAATTTCAAACGTTTCGCAGGTTATCGTTCCGTTTATGGCGGTTATATACTTTGTATGCGGTATTTTGCTTATTGTTTTCAACATCACAAAAATTCCCGCAGCGGTTGTACTTATCGTTAAAAGCGCATTCTGCCCCAAAGCGGTATTCGGCGCGGCGGTCGGCATCACAATTAAAAGCGCTATGCAAAGCGGTATTGCGCGCGGTATCTTCTCAAACGAGGCTGGTATCGGTTCCGCTCCTATCGCGGCGGCGGCGGCAAAAACAAAAGAACCCGTCCGTCAGGGTCTTGTTTGTATGACAGGTACTTTTTTCGATACAATCATCATCTGCACAATAACAGGTCTTGCAATCGTGCTTACAGGCGCATATCAGCCTGCTATGGACGGAACACTGAAGGGTGTTGAGGTCACAACAATGGCATTCAGCGAAGGACTTCCGTTCAACTCAACAGTAAGCGCATTTTTGCTTATGATAAGTTTGGTATTCTTCGCGTTTACAACAATTCTCGGCTGGGATTATTATTCCGAAAAATGCTTGCAGTATCTTGTGGGCAACAAAAAAGGAATTATATTGTTTTACAGAATTTTGTATATATTGGCAGTGTTTGTAGGTCCCTACCTCAAAGTTGATTTTGTTTGGACGCTTGCCGACATTGTTAACGGACTTATGGCGTTCCCGAACCTTGTGGCATTGTTCGCACTCAGCGGTGTTGTTTCGGCTGAAACAAAATCGTATATTGAAAGAATTAAAAACGGCAGTATAAAAGAATAATCTGAAATATCTCCAAACAAAAAAGTCTTGGTTTTTACCAAGACTTTTTTGTTATTCAAGATTGTTTTTATACCGTATCGGCGTTTCGCCCATAATCTTTTTAAAATACTTTGAAAACGCGCTGATGTCATAAAAACCCGTCTTTTCCGCCGCCTCGGCAACGCTCGTTCTGCCCTCCTCCAAAAGACGCGCCGCGTTCATTATCCTTATGTGCAGAATATACTGATGAAGCGACGAGCCTGTGTGCGCCTTAATCATATGGCTAAGGTGATTCGGATGAAACGAAAAAATTTCGCCGAGCTTTTTGTTTGTGAGATTTTCGCCGTAATGCACGTGAATGTACGACAGAATTTCATCGGTTTTAACATCGGCGCTGTGCGGCGAAAAACCGCCGAAAGCAAGTGAGCGTATGCAGTCAGAAAGACACAGCGAAAAATACGAAGTTATTCTCGGCGCACAGCATATAACCTTGTGCGAATATTCATATTCCGCTTTTGCAAGATTTTTTTCTATCCGCTTGATATTCGGAATGTGCAAAACACTGTTAAGACCGTCAAAATCCTCAAATTTTCCGCTTTGCAAAATAGAATTTTTGTCAAATCCCGACGTGCGCGCCGGCGGTATGGGAGTTTTGAGATGAGAAAAATCCTGTGTAAAGTCGAAATTCACCGCAATGTATTTTGCCGTTCCTTTTTTCGGCGGAGAAATTTTGTAAGGTATGCCCGGCGCTATGATGAGCGCGTCCGACGCGTTCATAACATATTCCGTTTCGTCGGCGGTAATTCCTCCCTTTCCGCTTACGGCGTAAAACATACGTGCGTCGTATGCGGTGCGCGTTTCAAACACCGCGTCGGGGGTCGTGTCAAGATAACGTATGTATCTTACAAACGGCAGTATTTCGTCCGCTTTCATACAAATCACCTCAAAATAATGTTTGTTTTTTACAAATTATTTCTTGCATTTACCCAATTATACACAAAAACGCGAGAAAAATCAATATAAAAAAAATACAAATCGCACCGCACCGTCTGTAACCAAAGTTTAACATAATTTTCTTGACTTTAAGGACAAAAAGTTATATAATTGTTATAGGTATATATATGTCGTATTGTTTTGAGGTGAGATATGAAGAAACCATTAAAAATTACACTTATAATCATACTGATTTTGCTCGCCGGCATTTCCGCCGCGGCAATATGGCAGCGCGATAATATCAAGGCATTTTACCTCGGTATGAAATATTCGTCGCCCGACGAAATTTCAGCGCTTTTGGACGACAACGACAAGATTATCGCGGACGCATTGAAAGAATACAACGCAGGCGAAATTACCGAGCTTGACGAGGAGCAAAAGAAAGAGCTTGAAAGCGGAACGCTTACCGAGCAGGAGGCGGTCGATATTGTCCTCGGCAGAAAAGACGGCAAAGGTCAGAGCACAGGCGGTGCAAAAGGTACAAAAAAGGACGAAACCGACGAGAAAATCTCGGAGCAGATCGCAAAAATGTACGTCTTAAAAGCGCAGTACACTTCGGCGCTGGAGGGACTTCGCTCGTCGATAATCGCGGAATACAAAGCATTGCCGAAAGATAAGCACACAACCGCGTCAAAAGAGGCGCTCGGCAAAAAGGCGCTCGGTATGGCGGCAAACCTTGAATCGGCATGCGATGCAAACGTGAATGCCGTAATTTCCGAGCTTAAATCAATACTTTCGGCGGCAGGACGTGATATGTCGCTTGTATCGTCAATTCAAACGGCATACAACAACGAAAAACAGTTAAAAAAAGCATATTATATAAATATGTATGTTAAATAAACGGAGGGATTCTGATGAAACTTTTTAAGAAAACAGTGTCGCTTATAACAATACTTGCCGTTGTTCTCACAATGTTTACGGCAAATGTTTTTGCGGCGAAGGCAAGTGATTTTGCCGATTTCCCGACCGACTGGTCAGCGGAGGCTATGAAAGCCGCGATTGACAACGGTCTTATTTTCGGAAGAAGCAATAATGAAATTGTTCCGTACGGATTTTTGACAAGAGCCGAAATGGCGGCAATTATCAACCGTGCGTTCGGTGCGGATAAAACCGCTCCCATTTCACAGTATGAGGACGTTTCTCCCTCGGACTGGTTTTACACCGAAATGGGCAAAGCAGTAAGAATGCAGACATTCAACGGCATTTCGGATACCGAAATGGCACCTGACGCGTGCATAACAAGACAGGAAGCGTTCACGGTTATTGCGCGTGCAATGGTAATTTCAAACTACGATTACTCCATTCTCGATAAATTCACCGACAAATCCGACATTGCGGACTGGGCGCTCCCCTATTTGACCGCTATGACTGCAAACGGATATGTAAACGGCAACGAAATGGGCGAAATCAAACCGCTCGACTACATAACAAGAGCAGAGTTTGCTCAAATGATGCACAATATGTTTAAAACATATTTCTCAACAGGCGGTTTCAGATCGGGACTCACACTTGACGGAAACGTTATGATTAACACCGAAGCGGTCAGCCTTACAAACGTTGTAATTAACGGCGATTTGGTTATCGGCGACGGTGCAAACGAAACACAGGTTATTCTCACAAATGTTACGGTTAACGGCCGTTTACTCGTAAGGGGCGCAAGCTACGTTCGTCTTAACGGCACAACGGTTGAGGGTGCACTTGTTGTAAACAATCTCAACAATGTTGTATATTTCGACAACCTCCGCACAGAAAGCGTATTCGACCACATTGTTGAAAACACCGCGGCAAAATACAAAGAGGGTTCATTCTCTGTTTCGACTAACCCCGGTTCGTCGTCATCTTCGAGCAAGAAAAGCGCAGTATACACGGTAGAGCGCTATATGCAAAACCTTGATAAGACATACAAGCTTGTATCGACAAACGAATTTTCGGACGTGATAGGCGCACAGGTAAGCGCAGACACACCTAACTACACCGGCTACACGCTCAACACTTCAAAAAGTAAAGTTTCGGGTACGGTTGTATGGGACGGCTCGCTTGTTTTACAGCTCTACTACGACCTTGAGGCAAAAGTTGTAAGCTTTGACTATCCCGACGGCGTTGTATTCGACGGCGAAAAAACAGAAAGCTACGAGGCTCTTTACGGCGAAACTCTTAAACTTCCCGCAAACGTGAGAAAAGAAGAGGGCGGAATAATTTACGCGGTTGATTACTGGCTCAATTCGGAAACGGGCGAAAAAATTTACCCCACTGACGAAATAAAAGTAACCGATCATATCACTCTTACTCCCGTATTTACAGAGGGTTGCCTTATTACATTTGACGACGACGGCAATATTGTTGCCAAAATCGCGGTTAAGAAAGGCGCAAAAATTTCGGATTCGATAAAAGCAATGCCTGAGGTTTATTTTGACGGTTACTGGGAAGCTCCGTATTCCGTATGGGACGGCAAATCGTATCTCCACAAAATTGCACAGGATTATTGGTATGATGATGTAACAGGCGACAAATACACGCTTGACACCGTTGCAAACGCAGATGTTACTTTGCATCCTGCTTGGGCGCTCGTTTCGCTTAACTTAACCGACACAACGCTCGGCAAAAACGGCACGGCATCAATAGAATACAACTCCGATATGCGCTATGCCGACACGGTTAAAGACTTTATCTTCCAGAACAAGAGCTTTATCGAGCTTTCGGCATTTGACGATATTAAAAACAAATATCTCGATAAGCTTAAAGCCAACGACCTTTTGGACGATGCAAAAAACCTCTTGAAATACAAAAGCACGCTGACATATACACAGATTTTCGGCGAAGAATTTTTAAAAGAGCTTATGTATAACAACGTTCCCGACGGTGCTGATGCGGACGAATTTGTAAACGCTATTATCGACGAAATGTCAACAACTTCGACAATCACCGCAACACTCACAAGAATACCTGTTATCACAGCTTTAAAGACCAAGGTCGACGAGCTTGAATATAATGACGTTTTCGAAAAAGTTCCGGCAAACTACAAACAGTATCTCTCGCTTGAGGACCAGGAGGACATTTTCGCAAACGCGAAAACGGCAACTCTTGCACAGCTCCAGAGAGTTATAGCCGCAGGCTCTGGAACGGTAGACTGCAAAATCACACTTGGTATAAATCCCGTTTCGACGGTTATAATTCCTATGTATGACAGTCTTATCGACAAGTACGAAAACACCGCAAACAAGGTTTGGAACGTAAGCGAAAACTACAAAAAACTTATGGAGCTTATCTCTCCCGAAAACCTTTTGAACGGCACAAAATCGGCAGAAACGGAAGAAGTTTTGTCCGGTTACAGCCTTAAATCGGCAGATGAGTATTACGAAATTCTCAAAGAGGCGGTTGTTCTTTTAGACTATGCAAACGCCGACTTTATGGACGCTGTTGACAACGGCACAATCACAAGAGCGCAGTATGAAGCGTTTGCAGAGATTATGCCCAATCACATTATTTCCTACCTCGACTTGGTAAACAGCCTCGGCAACAGATTCTTCGGTTCGGCATTCAGCGGTGTAACGGCTGAAATGGTTAATAAAAGATTTGCATATCTTACAAATCTGTGTGATATGTACGACTACACAACCGATGAGATGTTCAGCTTTGAGGCAGGTTCCGACACTGCGGACACATACACAATCACTTTCGGTGCACTTAAATTTAAATTCACAAGAAGTGAAGTAAGATACTAAAAACATCAACGGCGGACGGGAATCTTTTCCGTCCGCCTGTGTGACATTATGGGATATTTTCTCTCATAATGCACACCGGGAAAGGAATTTTTATGAAAAAATTTACGGCATTTATCATTTTAACGGCGTTTATCGCGTCATTATTCGCGTTTTCGCCCGTTCTTGCGGCAGATTCGTATTTTACCGACGTTGCGTCAAACACAACCTTGTGCGATGCGGTAAACAAGCTTTTCACCGCGAAAATCATTCTCGGATACGGCGACTTGACGTTCCGTCCGAACAACCCCATCACCCGTGCGGAGCTTTGCAAAATTGTAAATATGGTGTTCGGCTACACCGAGAAAGACCAAAACACATTTGCGGACGTTTCGCAAAGCGACTGGTATTACGACTATGTTCTCGCGGCGAAAAAGGCAGGCTATATAAAGGGTTTTGAGGACTCGACCTTCCGCGGTGACGACTATTTGTCGCGCGAGCAGTTCTGCGCCATTTTAAACCGTACCGCAAAGCCGTTTGAGCTTCCGTTTGACAAGCAGATTGCCGACGAAATATCAGACTGGGCAAAAGACGACGTTTACAAAATTGTGTCAAATTATCTTATGCCCCTTGAGGCAAACAACACTTTCCGCGCAACGCAAAACATAACGCGCGCCGAGGTTTCGCTCGTGCTTGCAAAATTTGTTGCGGACACTCCCGTAACGCCGACAGAGCCGACAACCCCCGTAATCCCGTCAACAGGCGGTAATACAGGCGGTTCGTCGGGCGGAGGAAACAAAGGCAATTCGGGCGGTAATTCAGGAGGTAATTCAGGAGGTAAAAATGACGACACCAAACCCGATTACACGAACGAGCAGATTGTTGACACATTAAAATCACTCATAAGCCAGCTTGGAAATATCCGCTTTACCGCAGACGAAAATAAGGTTATAACCGAGATTAAAACGGCGGTTAACCTTGCAATCGAGAGCGGTGAAAAAGGCACGGAAATCACACGTGAATACGTTAAAACGACGTATAAAGATTATATCGACAAGGCGCGTTCTTACAAAAGCGAAATGGGCGAGGACGCATTTTCTGAGCTTAAAGCAAAGCTTGTGCGTGAGCTTGACACGCAGACGGTAAACATTTTAAACGACTATTTTATATCGGAAAATTAAGTTAAAACAAAAATTTAAAAGACCTCATCATTTAAATGATGAGGTCTTTTTCTGCCTTAAATCTATAAGCTTTATCTGTAAACAAAAAATCCGTTTCCGACAATCTGCTGTGACTCCGAAAAAATTATAAACGCGTCGGGGTCGATTTTTATAATTTTGTCCTGAAAAGCCGTAATCTCATTTTCTTTGAGCGCGCATACAAGCATTTTTTTGTCGTCACCCGTGTATGCCCCTACAACGTCAACCGCCGTTACACCGCGCGGTGAGGTAGAAATAAGCTTTTGCGATATTTCGCCGCCCTTGTCGGTTATGACGAACGCAAGCTTCGAAATGTTTAGCTTTCGGATAAAATAGTCAACCGAGAAAGTCGAAACAAACACCGTAATAACACCGTATAAACACAGGTCAATCTGCCTGAATACCAAAAGTGATATTACAATCACACAGCCGTCGCACAAAAGCAAAAGCTTGCCTATGGGAAGATACGGAAATTTGTACTGAATAAGTCTGCCTGCAATATCGGTACCGCCGGTTGTTGCGCCCGACGTGAGCGCAAGACCTATACCGAACCCGTAAAGTATACCGCCGAAAATGACGGCAAGAATGGGATTACCGGTAAGAGGCGGAAGATACGAGCAAAGCTGTATAAATATCGAAAATATGCCTGCACCGTAAACGGTCTTAAGCACAAATTTTCCGCCGAGAACCCTGAAACCGAAAAGCAGTAAAACGACGTTGAGCACGGCGTTTGAGAGCGCCGCCGGAAATCCGAACGCATAATAAAGCACCGTCGATAAACCCGACACACCGCCGTTTACAATTTTATTCGGCAAAAGAATACAGCTGACGGCATAGCCCGCCAAAATGCACCCTATAAATGTTAAAACTAAACTTTTGGTATTTTTCTTCAAATTTCTTCACCTTGATTTACTAAAACTTTAATCTACATCTTCGTCAATCGGTCTTAATGTGCCGAAGCCTGCGTATTTAACGCACATCTGACCTGCATCGGTGAGCATAAAGTCAGCCATTTTTTTAGCCCTTTCCTCGCCTTTCGAGCCTTTGATGTATGCAATGTACGTATTGTTTGAAAGCGGATATGTTCCGTCCGCAATGGTTTCATCGGTCGGATATACACCGTCAATCGCCAAAAGTTTGAGCGTTTTCGACGTGTCATAGAACATATCCATATTGTTAAAATAGTAGTAAATGCTGTAGCCGAGCGCATATCCGGCAGGGTCGGTTGTAATCGCGCCCTGAACGTCGGTAAGCACATTTGACATAGAAACAGACGTTGTTTCGTTTCTTATTTTCTCGTTGATTTCCTTGCCGTTCAAGAAATGTCTTTCCATCTGCGCGTGGCTTCCGCTGTCGTTGTTACGGCAGTAGGGATACAAAAGCGCGTCGGGACCGCCTATTTCGTTCCAGTTTGTATATTTGTTGTCAACATAAATATTTGTAATCTGCTCGCTTGTAAGGTTTTCCGCGCTGTTTTCAATGTTTGTAAAGAAAACCATAGCGTCGTATGCAATGGGCACAAGCTCAATTTCAACGCCGTTTTCTTTTGCAAGTTCAAGAACGTCGCTTGCAGGGTAAACCGACGCCAAAATCATATCAACATCGCCGTTTATAAGTCTTTCGTAAGACGCGTGGCTCTTTGAATGTTTTTGAGGCATCTGCGGGTGCATATAACCGTTCGAGAAAAGGTTTTGATAAACCGCCTCGGTAAACGGATATGTAGATGTAGAACCGTCGATTGTCGGCATTTCTTTGTCAAAGCCGTACTGCACCGCAAGGCTTGACGGATAAACCTGATAATTTTCCTGAATGCGGGCAAGCACCTCCGACACTTCAAAACGTGTTATATTCTGCGACGGTCTGTAAAACATAATGCTTATCGGCACACCCTCCGCGTCAAGCTCGGTGCCGTCCTCATAATCAACCGGAACATTATATCCCAATGTGTGATATGCAGGGATTGCCCAATCCGAAACCTTGTCTAAATCCTCCGCAACAACACTTCTGTAGTCTGCAAAATTTTCTTTTGTAACGCTTTTATCTTCGCTTCTCAATCCTGCAAGATATGTTGCTCTTGCCGCGATTGCAACAAACTCTTCACGCGAAATACTCCTTTCGGGTGAAAACTTTGTTTCGGAGTCGCCGTTTACAATTCCGTATTTGTTTGCCGACGCAACAACATCACAGAACCAGTCGTCTTTTTTAACGTCGTCAAACTTGCTTTCTGCACCGTCAACCGCCGGAAGTCCCAAAAATCTCATAACCATAGCAGTTGCCTCGGCGCGCGTGATTTCGCTTAACGGATTTGCTTTGCCCTCGTTGTCGCCGTTTACAACACCGCTGATTGAAAGCTTTTTCATATAATAAAAATCAAACGAATGTTCGTCGTTGTAGTCGGTAAACACTGCTTCGTCACCGATAAATACTTCAATCACTCTGTTTGCATCAAATTTCGGAACGGTTGCGAACATTTTGCCGTCATAATACATCGACAGCGGAATAGGTGTTTTGTCGTCCGAAAAACGCGCGCAAAGACGTGAATATTTTTCATAGCTTTTGCCGAAAAGTTCTTCGCCCCCGGGATAGTCGACGCTCACAACTGTGAACATACCGCCGTTGTCCGTGTTTTCCGTTTCGGCATAGCACGCAAAGCACGTAAACAGTACCGAAAGCATAAGCACAAACGATAAAATTCTTTTTGTTCTTTTCATAAAAATCCCCTCTCCCAAAACTATATATTTTGTTCTAATATCATAGCATATAAAGAGGGGAAAATCAACAACATTTTTATTAAAAAAATATAACAATTTTATGACATAATTTTACAGCACAATTCCGTCCTTGAAGATTGAAATTTCACTGCAGCCGTTTATCTCGTTTTTGGTCTGTTTGCCCGATGCGGTTTCGATTATAAAATCAAAAAATTCATCGGTAAGGCTTTGCATATCCGCCCCGTCAATAAGCGGTGACGCGTCAAAGTCTATCCAGTTTTTCTTTCTCTCGGCAAGGCTTTTGTTTGTCGCGGTTTTAACCGTCGGAACAGGCGCGCCGACAGGGGTTCCTCTGCCTGTAGTAAAAAGTATCATATGCACGCCCGCCGCAGTTAAATTCGTTACGGCAACAATATCATTTCCCGGGCCGTTCAAAAGCGACAGCCCGTTTTTTGCAACAACGCCGCCATAATCAAGAACATCGGCAATCTCTCCCATTCCGCCCTTCTGCACACAGCCGCAGGATTTATCCTCCAGCGTGGTGATGCCGCCGGCCTTGTTG
>OGHJ01002525.1_pt1 | contig 15312 bp, 17 predicted proteins | sample 1571351 | NCBI WGS metagenome assembly OGHJ01 (sample SAMEA2582037, study PRJEB24529) | metagenome | biome: Human gut stool | place: China | collected 2011 | reverse complement strand
ATTACAGAGAATAATTCCTAAACAAAAAGCGTTAGTCTTTGTAGAGTTTGAATAATGGACAGAAATGCCGAAAGCCTGTATTTATGCGGGCTTCCGGCATTTATTTTATCAAATGGCTCTAGTTTGGCTCTATTTGTGGGGAGAGTAAATGATAAATAGAAGAAATTTAATAAGGAGCATTATATGACGAAAGTGAATTTTTATGATAGCATTGATGATTCAATGCTAAAGTTTGCAGTTATTATTGCAAAACATAATGGAAAATGGGTATTCTGTAAGCATAGAGAAAGAAGTACATGGGAAGTGCCGGGAGGACATAGAGAACAAGGTGAGGATATTCTTGAAACAGCAAAGAGAGAATTGTATGAGGAAACAGGAGCCATTAATTTTGAGATAAATCCGATATGTATTTATTCTGTGACGGCGCCAGACAACTTTGATGGGAAAGAAACCTTTGGAAAGTTATTTTTCGCGGAGATACATACATTTGAAAAAGATTTACATAGTGAGATAGAGAAAATAGCAATTATGAATGAACTACCGCTTAATTGGACATATCCGGAAATTCAACCAAGACTGCTAGAAGAAGCGAGACAAAGAGGATTTTTGCCTAAGAAGGATGAAATAAAATGGTTATTTTTTGATGTTGGTTCGACGCTGGTTGATGAAAGTAGAGTTTATGAAGATAGGATGAAAAAAATAGCTGAATTATCTAGTCTAACTCCGCAGCAAATTTATGAACATGCGATATCATTATACAGGAAAAATAAAAAAGGTGATTTAGAGATAGCAAAACAATTGGGGATAGAACTACCTAAATGGGAATCACAATATGAAAAGCTGTATACAGATTCTGAAGATTGCCTGAAAAGGTTAAGCAGAAATTATGAAATTGGTATAATCGCAAACCAACCATTAGGAACTTCTGAAAGATTAGAAAATCTCGGAGTGCGAAAATATATTGATTTAGTCATTGCATCAGCAGAAGAAGGTGTTTCAAAACCGGACAGACGTATATTTGAAATTGCTTTGGAAAGAAGTGGCTGTAAGCCGGAAAATGCTGTAATGATTGGTGACCGCATTGATAATGATATTGTACCAGCAAAACAGTTAGGAATGAAAACGATATGGATAAGACAGGGATTTGGAAGTTTGTGGACTGTAATGGAAGAGAGTGAAAAAGCCGATATTGAAGTTAATAACCTATCTGACATTTTGAATTATCTATAGGAGGGAAAGTGAATGTTCAAGGTTGCCATACTACAAAAACGTGCCATTAATGCACAAATAGATAAGAATATTGAAACTATCATTATGGCAATGGAAGAGGCTTCGGAAAACCATGCAGATATTCTTTTATTGCCGGAATGCTTTATTACAGGATATGATTTACCTATGTCATATGAAAAAAGTATTTCCGATGATGATATAAGAATTGCAAAAATATGTAAGTATGCAAAAAAATATAAAATTGGAGTAGTACTAACTTCATTTACGAAAGGTAGTAAGCAACCGCAGAACTCAGCCTTTGTTATCAATAAGTCGGGTAATATATTGATGAAATACTCTAAGGTGCATACCTGTGATTTCGCAGATGAAAGAGATGTTGAATCAGGGAAAGAATTTAAAGTGTGTGATTTTGAAGGAATACAATTAGGTATTATGATTTGTTATGACAGAGAGTTCCCAGAAAGTGCAAGAATACTGATGTTAAAAGGAGCTGAGGTTATTCTTGTCCCAAATGATTGCGGTTCTATGCAACCAAGAATCAGGGCACTTTCGACAAGAGCTTATGAAAATATGGTTGCAGTCGCTATGGCAAATCCGAATGGAGATAATGCTGGATGTTCCTGCGCATATAGTCCAATTTGCTGGGATAGAAACGGAAAATGTGTTGATAACACAGTTTTGCTGGCTGATGATAAAACTGAGGGGATTTTTTATGCAGAGTTTGATATGGAAGCTATTAGAGAATACAGGAATCGGGAAATGTTAGGAAACACATTTCGTAAGGTAGAATCATATAGTCGGTTGTTAAGTAAAGAAATCAAGGAACCATTTATAAGAGAAGGGCAGAATAGATAAGTCAGGAGGGGTGTGTTTTATGTCCTTAGGACTAAAAAGAGGAGTAGTGCAACTTGAACCGCATGATAAGCAATGGAACGAGATTGCTGTTCAAACAATTAAAACACTTAAAGCAATATTAGGTGATGATGTTATTGATATACAGCATATTGGAAGTACAGCAATACCAGCAATTAAAGCAAAGCCAATTATTGACATTGCTGTTGGGATAGATGATTTCAATCGAGTATTGTTGCATAATGAACAGTTGCAGCAAGAAGGAATTGTTTATCGTGGTTCGGATGTGGAACACCAGCTGCTTTATGTAATGGGTGATATGAAAAATGACACTAGGACACACCATATTCATGTCGTGAAATGGAACGGAACTGAGTGGAAGAATTACATTTATTTCAGGGATTATCTAAATTCTAATGAGAATGCGGCTTTACAGTATCAGCAGCTAAAGGAAGAACTGGAAAGAAAGTATGCAGACGATAGAATAGCTTATACCAGTGGAAAGCAGGATATGATAGATATTATCTTGAATCGTAAATAAACTGTTGACATGAGTAACTATAGGTGGTACATTAACTAAAAAATACAAGGAGAGCATACAAATGAATCAGAACTTACATTCAAGACGTTATATGTACATGTATTATAGACATACTGTGTTATAAGCTTTGCAAGGTTAATGCATTGACTTATAGCCGGTAGGTCTATTAGTCTAGTGCATAAAACCAGAATGTAAGTGATGTGTTAATATATATTACATCGTAAATTGGAATTATCGCACTGGACAATGAATGTTTGGTGCGATTTTTTTGTTATAGCGACGAGGAAAATGGTCATCGTGCTTGCACGAGTGAACATTTGACGACCGCTAATCAGAGCGAGATTCGCAGAGCCTATCTCGTCTCTGCGTGAAAGAGGTGCATGGAATGAATGATTTAATTAAATTGAAATTGGTAACAGAAGATGAAGCAGAGTGTTTGCATAGACTACAGGTAGAAGCGTTTATGCCATTATATGAAAAATATCAAGATGATGATACAAGTCCGGCAAAAGAAAGCCTGAAAAGAGTAACAGAGAAGATTATTGAGGAAAATTCAGATTTTTACTTCATTGTGTTTCATGGAGAAAAAGTTGGAGGTGTGAGAGTCAGATGGCATCAAGGCAAAAAGGTGCATGAAAATGTTAATTGGATATCTCCTATTTTCATAATTCCCAAATTTCAAAATAAAGGGATTGCGAGCACGGTAATAGAACAATTATTTGGCATTTATCCGAATACAATAGAATGGTGTTTAGATACGATTAAGCAGGAAACAGGCAATTGTCATTTATACGAAAAATGCGGCTTTGTTAGAGTTGGCGAGGATATAGTGGTAAATGAAAAGATGACATTGGTTGGTTATGTAAAAAATTGTATTAATGTGCGAAGATTTGAAGAAGAGGATGCAGATGAGGTTAGCAAGCTTATTGTAAGGAATTTCTTAGAGGTCAATAGCAAGGATTATGGAATTGCAGTTATGGAGGAACTTGCAAAGGTTTATGATTCAGGGAAAGTTCTAAATATTGCCAACTATGCACATATGTATGTCTTTGAATGGAATGGTAAGATAGTTGGTACGGGCTCGATTTCTAGTTTCTGGGGAAGTAAGACAGAAAGCATTTTGCTGACTATTTTCGTTTTGCCGGAATTGCATGGGAAAGGTATCGGAAGAAAAATCATAAATACATTGGAACAGGATGAGTTTTATGTAAGAGCAACTCGTATTGAGATACCTGCTTCTATTACAGCAACAGAATTTTACAGAAAATTTGGATATGATTATAAGAATGGTGTTAAGGAGTTGAATGAAGAACATCATTATAGATTGGAGAAATTTAAGGAGGCAGGACAATGAAACATTTTATACATTTGAACGATTTTTCAAAGCAGGAAATTTTTCAAATCTTTGAATTGGCGGATAAGTTAAAAGCAGATAACGGAGAATGTGATTGGTTGAAGGGGAAAGCAATTGTATTATTTTTTCCGGAAAGCAGCATTAGAACGAGGGTTTCTTTTGAAAAGGGAATAAAAATGTTGGGTGGAGATACAATTTTGTTTCCACCGGAAGCGCTTGACAAAAAAGAAGATATTAAGGATGTGATAGGATATCTGGAAAACTGGGCGGATATGGTTATTGTCCGTCACAAGGATTTGTCGTTGATAGAGTATATGGCGGAGCATTCGCATATTCCAATTATAAATGCTATGACTGCTGTAAATCATCCATGCGAGATATTAACAGATTTGTATTCTCTTTCAAAGAAATATGTGGATTACTCGGAAAAGGAATGTCTTTTTATGGGTTCAAAGGGGAATATTGGAAATACATGGAAAGAGGCATCGGAATTAGTGGGATTCAATTTTACACAGTGTTGTCCTAGAGGATATGAAATTGACGGAGCTAGTGTCTGCTATGAAATTGACAAAGCTGTTGTTGGCAAAGATATTATTTGCACAGATTCAATCCCATCAGCGGCGAAGGATGACTTTGAAGGTTATCAAATCACATTAGATCGTCTTAGATGTGCGAATGCGGATGCTTGCTTAAATCCGTGCCCACCATTCTTTAGGAGCGAGGAAGTGTCAGCAGATGCTATTGATAGTAAATATTTTGTGGGGTATGAGTTTAAGAAATCTTTGATAGAAGTACAGCAGGCAGTTATATGCTATTTACTTAGCTATGAGTAAATATCGTGCCTATGGTGCGAGATTTTGAATTTTGAATTATAACATTTATCCTTGCAGAAACATAAGTGCTTATGTTAGGATACTACTTAAGGAAAGTACCCATGACAGGGCGTTAAGCGTCCGGGGGACGCTTGTTTAGCGCCGACCGGAGCGGAGCGTAGAGGTAGCCTCCCGAGTTTTATGATACCGGGCAACCGGAATACATAGGAAGGGAGGTGGCGCCGATGACGGCTTATGAGATCATTTCGATTTTCATTGGGATATTAGCATTGTTGATGTCCTTTGGTAGCTTGATTGTAGCGTTGCTTGCCTTTCTCGATAAGAGAAACAAGCGAAAATAAAAATGCCTATCCTGTCTGCCAACAGGATAGGCGGTGTCCTTAAGGACATTCATTAACCTAAACTCGGAGCATCCACCTTTGGAGTGGGTGCTTTCTGTTTAATTAGATATTATCATCTTATGTCTGATAATTCAAGAGGTTTTACTAATTTGGATAATTTTTTACAGTAAGGCGGTCAGTGCCTTTTTTGACAACCATATTGTCATCAAGCAGGTGTTGCTTGATTTCTTCGATATTTTCATTGATATGTTGCAAACTGTCAGCATGCTCTTCTTCTGAATATTCATCTTTAGCATTTAGTATATTTTCACGAATTTCCAAAGCTTTCATATAGGTACAGAGTTTTTTATTGATGAGGTTGTTTTTAAAGGACAGCTTAACAGTAGCAGGTTTGAAATTGCCCGCATCGTCCTTATCTGCCTCAAATTTCATATCGATCTGGTCATCCAGTTTAAACAGTAATGATAATACATCAGAAACTGTTTCTATATCAAAATCCATGAAAATGTTAATGCTGATGCCTAGTGCATTGGCAATCTTTAAAAGCTGGTCAGGTTTTGGATTACGGATTCCATATTCATATTTCTTTATTGTTGCGGAGTTTATGCCGGATAACTGACCAAGCGTTTCCTGCGATATTCCACGCATATTGCGAAAGTATTTAATCTTTTCTCCAGTAGTCATAAAAATGCTCCTTTATGATTTGTTACCCCTATTCTATCACAATGGGACACATTTGTGTATAAAAATTTAGTTAAATTGTTTGACAGACACAAATGTGTACTATATAATACGGATAAACAAGGTCACAAAAGTGTACTGATGTAAAACATGAAAGGAGAATGCGATATGGAGAATACGATGAAGATGTATGTAACAGTGGATGAAGCAGCACAGATTCTTGGAGTATCAAGAGGATATACGATGTATATAACTGGTAGTAAAAAAATGTAAAAATGAGTTAACTAAGTCTCCATTGTGATAAGAGATAATATAACATATACTATGATTACCAGCTGGGTGAAAACAGGAAAGGAGAATGTCAATGGAATTGAAAATTGGAAGCAAAATAGCAGAGTTGCGAAAAGCGAAATGAATGACACAAGAGCAATTGGCATTGGCTTTGGGAATTTCGGAACCAGCCGTTAGCAAATGGTAGACGGATAATTCGTATCCAGACATTACGCTATTATGTCCTTTGGCAAGAGCTTTGGACACAAATGTAGATACATTGTTGGAATATGATGAAGTAATGACAGAAGAAAAAGTAAAAGTGTACACAAATGAAATAATAGAAATTGAAAGAAATGGCAATGTTTTATTGGCAAATGAAAAGTTACAGAAATTATTATGTCAATATCCGAATAGTGTGTCTGTGAAAATTCATGCTGTTACACTGATCACTTCTTTTCAAGTAATGCATCCAGAGTGTGCGGAAACTCAAAGGAATGAATGGGAGAAACAAAAGAAAAAGTTGTTGGAAGAAGTATATGAAAGCAAAAATCCGACATATATGAATTATGCGATTTCAGCTTTGGCAGTACTTGCAATACAAAATAATGAACTGGACAAAGCAGAAACATTACTTAAACAATTACCAGAAAATATTGGAGACATTACACATTACTGGGTACAGATATATTTGAAAAGAGGGAATAATGATAAAGCGTTGGAGTTGCTTCAAAAAAGAATGTTTTCATTAGCAAATCAAATATTGATGTGTTTATCATTAATGATAGAAAAAGTACAGATAGATTACAATAAAGCACTGGAATTGTGTAGAATTTATAAAAAAATAGAGGAAACATTCGAAGTGCAGGGCAAATCAAGCGAGTTAGTATATGCTTTAGTGTACAATAGAGCTGGATATGAAGATAAGGCAACAGATAGCATCATTCGTTATTTAGAAAACTGTATAACAGATGAAACGGTAATTCCTAACCCGATTTTATTTTCGCCAACGATAAACTTCAAACAGGATAATTCATCGAAAAAAATGAGAAAAGAGATGATATTAAGAGGTCTTTCTGAAGATGAAACATTTTCAAAAATCTGTGAAAATGAAGATGTAAAGCGCTTAATTAAAAAGTTAAGTTCAGAGGTTTAATATTTTTAATGAAAAGCAAATAGAGGTGATAGATTTGGGAAAATGATGATACTGACATTTGAAGATGGTGAGGATGAAATACTGAATAACATAATGTCTTATGTCAGTACAGGAACAAAGGAACTTCAATCGTTTGTAAGTGCAAAGAAAAATTTGATTTTTTCGGGTTTGGAAATAGATATCACAAAACGATTGGTGAAAAAGCAACAGGAAGAAATCATTTTAACATTTACAGAATTTGAAATATTATTGTTGTTGGCTCAAAATGCCGGAATAGTATTCAGCAAAGAGCAGATTTATGATATTGTCCGGAAGGAATCCTATTCCGGTGATTACAACATCGTCATGAGCCATATCAGCAACATACGGGAAAAGATAGAGGACAATCCCAGCAAGCCAGTTTACATACAGACGGTTTGGGGTGTGGGTTATCGGCTTAATCCCAAAATGGTCAAATGATAATAATTTAGGTCAAACTGGGATACAAATTTAATCAAGCAATCAAGTAATCATGTGTTTAAATATAGAAAACGCTGTAAAATCTTTCGTTGATTTTTACAGCGTCTTTGGCTATAATAAAAAATAGAATATAGTATTGATTTTGAAAGAATGGTAACTATGCCAAATATATTACCGGTATCTGATTTGAGAAATTACAATGAAGTGTTGAAGAACTGCCAGGTGGGAGAACCTGTTTTTCTTACGAAAAATGGCAGGGGAAGATTTGTGGTAATGGATATAGAAGATTATGAGCGAGATAAAGCAGAAAAGAAACTTTTAGAGAAGCTGCAAGAAGCAGAAGCGGCTGTGAAAGATGGAAACGGTTGGGTGTCATTGGATGAGCTCAAGACAATGGTGGGAGAATAGGATATGATGAAATTACGGATCAATCCGTTAGTGGCAAAGGACTTGAAATCTATTAAAGATTATATTGCTGAGGACAATGCAGATAAAGCATTGGAAATAATACAGGAGATTTACCGCCAGTTTGAAAATATACAGCAGTTTTCCTTACATTGGTGCAGACTTGTCTAAGCGTGTGAGTTTTAAGACGGATTATAAGTATGTGGTGTGGCAAGATTATGTTGTTCTGTATAAGGTTGTTAAAGAAACAGTAGAGATTTATCGGGTGGTAAATCGGTATCAGGATATTACGAGAATATTTGAATAGTATTAATCGGTAAATACTATATTGCTTCATAATTAATTGGAATTGCTTGTTTTTGTTAAAGTATTAAAATAGATGGAATTTGTAAAATGTATATATGATATTTCTTTTAAAGTGTTAGGAAAAGTTGTAGTAAAAATTTTTTGACCATTTAAACTATAAATGTATAATTGTTTGCCTAAGATAGTGTATGAGAGTATAATTGAATAAGCAGATGAACATATAAAGATATTATTTAGGTATACAATGCAATTTTTGAGCGTTATAAATTGATAATGTTCGCTAGGAACGGGATAAAATGTATATGTTTTCATGATATGAGTATATGCTTCTTATTAATAAAATATACGGAGGAAAATGCAGATGGCAAAAGTTTTTTTATCACATAGTAGTGAGGATAAGGAATGGTATGTAAACATTGTATATAAGAAATTGGTAAAGGCTCTAGGAGAAGATAGTGTCGTGATTGATAATGTGGTGTTTCAAGAAGGCAGAAAAACTATTGAAGAGATATATTATCAATTAGGAGTAACAGATTTGTTTGTGATTTTTTTGTCTGACAAAGCTTTGGCCTCACAGTGGGTACAAGATGAACTAAAAAAGGTTGAGGATATAGCTGAAGAGAAGAAAAAGTATCAGATTTGTCCAATTATTATAGATGCAATTGTGAAATATGACGATGATAGAATTCCTACATGGATGCGACAAGAATATAATATTCAGAGAATATGTAGCCAAACAAAAGCGTCTAATGTCATTAGACAACGTATGATAGAGATTTCTTATGAAAAACATCCTAAGTTAAAAGAAAGGAATCTACTTTTTGTTGGACGTAATGAATATTTACGAAATTTTGAAGAAAGAATGGATGACTTTGATAAAGAAACACCAGTGGCAATTATTGCATCGGGACTTGAAGGAATAGGAAGGAGAACCTTCTTGAAACACAGTTTGTATAAAAGTAATATTGTAAAGGAAACTTTTCCATTTTCGTATATTGTATTAAGATCTGATGAAAGTATAGAAGATTGCATTTTGAAATTGTATGATCTTGGATTTATTACTGACGTTGAAATTACAATTGAATTAGTTGCAAGTATGGATATGAAGACTAAAGTCTCTCTTTTAAGAGATATTATTGTTCAATTGCAAAAAAGTAGGGAATTGGTATTTGTTATTGATAATGGATGTATTGTGAATCATGAGGGAGAAATGGCAGAATGGTTTGATGATGCCATTCAAGATTTGGATGTTAAAAGTAAAATTACATTTTTATTGGTTTGTAAATTTAGATATTTTGTTAAAGGATTAAAATCAGAGCGTGTATACGATATTGCCTTGCCAGAATTGGATATTAAGGAAAGAAATGGATTATTAAAAAGATATCTTGAATTGGAAAATGTAAATTTGAACACAGAGAATACAAAAATAGTAAGTAATCTTTTGACAGGTTTGCCGGAGCAAGTCTTTTTTGCTGTTTCAATGATTAAAAATCAAGGATGGCAATATTTCTACAATAATATTAATGATGTTACATATTTCAGCAACCGAAAAGCAGCAATTATGTTGCAAGATGTGAGAGAGAATGGGGAGTTGATGGAATTTTTGGCTCTAATTGGATCTTTTGATTATATCAGTATTAGCTATTTAATGTCTATTGTATCAGATTCCTTTAAGTATATGAACTATATTGATGAATTATATTATCGAGGAATATGTGAATATGTAGGTGTATTACGTGAATATATTAGGGTAAATGATACAATAAGGGATTATCTTCAGCGAAGCGAATACAAAATCTCCAAAGCACATGAGAAAAGGCTCAAAGAAAATGTACATGATTTTGTAAATAACATTGACGATAGAGATTATGATGTCCCAGAACTATTGCATAGTTTGAAAACTTCATTAATTGAAGGGATTGATATTGATAATAAATATATTATTCCATCAATTTATTTGAAAATAATGAATGATTTATATAATTTTGGTAAAAATAATGAGGTTGTACAATTTGCTGATAAGGCATTGCAAGGTTCTTCATTTATGGATCAACGAATTATTTTTGAAATAAGATATTTATTGTGCTCAGCATTAGCCAAACTTAGAAAAGACCGGTTTAAGGATGAAGTAATGAAGATAGAAGGCGCTGATCATGAATTTTTATTTGGATTTTATTATAGACAGATTGGAAGATTTGATAAAGCTCTAGAACGAATCAATAATAGTTTAAAGTTAAGAGAAAATTTTTCTAAAGCAAAACGAGAGAAGGTACAGATATATATCGGAATGCAAGATTATGAATCGGCATTGGAATTAGCAAGGTTAAATTATGAAAATTATAAGGATAATCCATATCATATACAGGCATATTTTACTTGTGTAATAAAATCCGACAATGTTGATAATAAAAAGAAGATTTTGCAAGAATTAATTGAAAACATGGAAAGTATTGGTAGCAAAATATCGGAAGAATTAACGCTTAGATTTAAAGCACAATATGCTGCCTTTATGGAGAATGATTATGATGTAGCAATTGGATATATAAATCAGGCAATAGAAATGAATGAAAATATTCATTATGCGAGGTTGGTTAAATTTGATATCGCAGAGAAATTTGGTGATATAAAAACCATGCAAGATATTGCTGACTATTTTAAAAAGGTTGAATTGAGGCAGAGATATAATGATAACATTGTTTGCATGGATTCTTTGATTAGAGCTAAAAAGGGTGATTGTATTGGTGCTATTGAGTATTTTAAGATGCATATTAAAAACTATACAGATGAGGCAAAAGATCGTTTTATTATACGGTTAAATAAATATGCTTCGTAAGTTGTAGATGGGTACAATTTGGGTACAGCAGCTTTGAAACCATATTAACAAGAAGCAAAACCGTATCAAAATGATACACTTTTGGAACGTGATAACAACAAATTTACATGAAAAATCAAACCAGAAAAAGAGTTTGAATAACGGATTAAAATGCCGAAAGCCTGTATTTATGCGGGTTTCCGGCCTTTGTTTTATCGAATGGATCTAGTTTGGCTCTATTTGTTGAGAGAAAAGGATTTTTTATAAGTTTTTAATGAAAAAATTATTACACCTGATATTGATGCAGACAGTATTGCTGAAAGGATATATAGAGATTCAGCAAATGAAGGATAAGGGTATTACGAATGGCAAGAACAGAAAAAGTGATAATGACGAATATGTGTATGGTGTTTGTGAAAAACAGGGTACTTGTCCAAGATAAGAGAGATGACGATTACTCTGGAATAACATTTCCGGGAGGACATGTAGAAAGAGGAGAATCATTTACAGATGCTGTGATACGCGAAGTGTGGGAAGAAACTGGATTGAAAATTTCAGAACCAAAACTTTGTGGGATAAAAGACTGGATGAAGGATGAGGAAATAAGATATATAGTGTTATTATATAAGACAGATAAGTTTGAAGGAATAGTTACTTCGTCTGAAGAAGGGGATGTATTCTGGCTGACATTAGATGAAATGAAGCAGAGAAAACTTGCTTATGGAATGGATAAGATGTTGGAAGTATTTTTAAATGACAATATTAGTGAATATTTCTTTTTTGAAGAAAATGGAAAATGGATAGAAGAGTTGAAATAGTTTAAATAAATGCAAAGGAGTTTGAAGTGGATATTTTATTTAAGAATGATGATTTTGTATTTTCATACAGAGTTGGTGGAATATTGATACGCAATGGAAAAATTCTATTACAGCGTCCTAAGAATGATGATTATTCCATTATAGGTGGACATGTAGCAGCAATGGAAACAAGTATAGAAACTTTGAAGCGGGAATTTGAAGAAGAACTTCACACTAAAATAGAGGTAGATAATCTGCTGGCGATTGGTGAAATATATTTTCCATGGGGTAAAAGACCATGCCATCAGATATGTTTATATTATAATGTACATCTCGTTAATTATGATATTCCTTTAGATGGAGTATTTCATGGTTATGATGGTCTGGATGACAAAAGGATTGATTTAGATTTTTGCTGGGTTCCACTTGAGGATTTAAAGAATGATGTAAAGGTATATCCGCAGGAGTTGGTACCTTATATTCTTGAACCAAAGAAGGAAATTGTACATTTTGTTTCAAAGCAAATTTAGAAGATGAGATTATAGGTGTCGATGGAGAAGAAATATGTTAGAAGTTAAATTTTATGATACAGTAGATGATTCATTACTGAAGTTTGCAGTAATAATTTCACAGAGCAACGGCAAGTGGGTGTTTTGTAAGCATAAAGAAAGAGATACCTATGAAGTGCCGGGAGGGCATCGAGAAGCAGGCGAAAATATTCTCGAAACCGCTAAAAGGGAGCTCCAGGAAGAAACAGGAGCAGTAAAATATGAGATAAAGCCAATCTGTGTATATTCAGTAACTGGTAAGACGAGAGTAAATGATACAGGTGAGGAATCATTTGGAATGCTTTATTTTGCGGAGATAACTGAATTTGCTAAAGAATTACATAGCGAAATGGAAAAGGTTATATTAATGGATGAGTTGCCTGAGAATTGGACATATCCGTTGATTCAGCCTAAATTGATTGAAAAATATAAGCAGATAGAAAAGCAGTCTTACAGTCAGATACAGCTGGTAGAAAACAGACTATAGAATACATAAAGAATATTAGCTAGCACTTTCCAAAGTTGGGCAACTATTATTCGGAGCATCTTCAAGGCTATTGAGAAAAGAATATCCTGTCCTTATAGAGCAGATACCAAAAGGATTATGGGGAGGTAAGTCATGGAAGCCTATAGTGGATGAAAAACATCTTGATAACTGTATATCATATATTAGAAGACATCAACATGATAATACAAAGTTATAATTAGCTTGATTGTATATTTGCTTTATAGGTGTTGATATATTGCATAGCTTATGTCTAATCGGCATAAAATTATAATAGAAAGTCCTATTGACTTTCTGCTTTGTTCTTGCTAGTATGTAAATACAAAGAAAGTTTACCACTGACCGATATGTGGTATATAAATGGTCGGGTTGAAAGTTTACCGCTGACCGATATGCGGTATATAAATGGTTGGGTCGAAAGTTTAGTCCTTCGCCGTAAGGCGGGGGACTTTTTCTATATGGAGAAAATTACATGAAGAAAACAGGATTTTATATAATTAAAGATAAGTTTTTTGAAGATATGCCAGACCCATATCTTAAGGGGAATAAGGCGGGGAACCGACCTCATTATTATTGCTTTGAAGACACAAATACAGGGATATATTGGATGATACCATTATCAAGTCGTATTGATAAATATAAAGGAATTGTAGAGAAAAAAGCTAAGGCAGGTAAGCCATGCGATATTATACATATTGTAAAGCTGGACGATAGCCGAGAAAGTGCATTTTTGATACAGGATATGTTCCCAATAACAGAGGAATATATAGAACGCGAGTATACCATAGGCGGTAATCATCTCATGCTTACTAGTGAGCATACGGCAAATGAAATTGAGCAGAAAGCAAGAAAAGTCATGGGTATGCTAAAGAGAGGGGTTAAATTTACACCGACACAGCCAGATGTTATGGCAATTTTGAAAAAACTGAAAGAACGCATAGTGGGAAGACATGCTGATGACAGCTTATAAAATAAAAATGCCTATCCTGTCTGATCCACAGAGACCGTTTCAAGTTTTGTGTAAACGTTAAAAACTGATATAAGATTTGTGAATAGTTACAAATGGGCAGAGCCGATTTTCCGGATTCTGCCCATATCTGCATTATACAGGAGTTTTTTGGCATGTCAATAAAACCTGCCTAAAACAAGCTGTTTTTACAGGTTGTGTCCGATTAGACGTTCTTCAAAATAGATTTCCAGCTGGGAATGGATCTGCCCCCAGTCCTGCCTGTGTCCGGTCCATTTTTTCGTGATATCCATAGTTGCCAGATACAGCATTTTTAAAAGGCTATCATCTGACGGAAAAACTGTCTTGCTTTTGGTCACTTTCCGAAGCTGACGGTTGAATCCTTCAATGGCATTTGTGGTATAAATCAAACGTCTTACAGCTTCTGGATACTTGAAATAAGTGGACAGTGTTGCCCAGTTATCATGCCAGGATTTATAGATTTTCGGGTACTTGGAATCCCATTTATCTTTGAACAATTCTAACTCATTTAAAGCTGTTTCTTCCGTTGGAGCCGCATATACAAGCTTCAGATCAGCCATCAGCTTTTTGATGTCTTTGTAGGAAACAAACTTCGTTGAATTACGGATCTGATGAATGATACACTGCTGGATTTCTGTTTTTGGATAAACAGCTTCAATTGCTTGTGGAAATCCATTTAGTCCATCCACACATGCTATCAGAATATCTTCAACTCCGCGATTCTTTAATCCATTCATGATGGAGAGCCAAAGCTTGGCACTTTCGTTTTCTCCAACATACATACCAAGAACGTCCTTTTTTCCGTTCATATCGATGCCAAGAGCAATGTAGACTGCACGTTTTACAATGCGTCCTTCACTTCGGACATGATAGTGGATAGCATCCATAAATACGACAGCGTACACTTCTTCCAACGGACGTTCCTGCCATTCTTTTACAATTGGAAGGATTTTATCCGTAATCCGGCTGATGGTACTGTCAGAAATATCAATATCATACAGTTCACGCATGTGAGATTCGATATCTCCAGTAGCCATTCCCTTTGCATACATGGAAAGGATTTTTTCTTCCATGTCCTGAGTCACAGTATTCTGATATTTTTTGATTAGCTGAGGCTCATACTCACCGTTACGATCTCTTGGAATGGCTACATCCATATCTCCATAGCTTGTGTGCATAGTTTTGCTGGAATGACCGTTTCTGCTGTTGTCTGTTTCTTTGTTACGATAATCAT
>OGHJ01002517.1_pt1 | contig 15350 bp, 11 predicted proteins | sample 1571351 | NCBI WGS metagenome assembly OGHJ01 (sample SAMEA2582037, study PRJEB24529) | metagenome | biome: Human gut stool | place: China | collected 2011 | reverse complement strand
GATATTTCCGGAATAACGACAAAAGCACCTTGCGAAGCGCACTCATGGGTGAGCGCCATGTGCTGTGCGCATAGAAATCTCTGATTTCGTTATGCGCACTTTTGTCCTAAACAAATTTAATCAAGTAAGAGCCTGACTAAGTGCCCTCCTCTCAGTCGAGTTGTTATCCGTCATTTTCTCTGCTTTCAGAACACATCGTTTTCCGTCAAAACAATCTTTGATTCAGGAGTTTTTTATGCTATCCTTATCTCATACATAAAAATTACCGGGCGAATTCGGGACTTTAACCCTTTAGAAACGTGCGCCGCTGGGCGCACCAGAAAAAACGGACGCAACCCTGCCGCGCGGCAAAATTGCGTCCGTTTTAAATGTAGTTTCTGCAAAATCAAGTTGTTTTTTGGTGAGGGGGGGGATTTTAATACCCTTAATCTGTTTGCTCCATAGTATCTATGAAAATATCCATAAATCGTTTCGCTGTATTTGTTAAGATATAGTCATTCCTGCATACCAAAGCCACAACTGTTCTTAAATCGGTTTGCAACGGTATACATCTAACTCCACTATTTAATAACAGTTCGATATTCTTGTCTCCCTGACCTACAAAGCAAGCATCAGTACCTCTAAGCACTTCATCTAATTGTGCACGTTCTCGGACCAAAATTCTCTTTTTCATGCTTCTGACGTCAAAACCATTTAGATCCCCACAGTAGTTAATATCTGCAATTCTTTCTTCTATGAAGGCAAGCCTTGGATATGATTCTATGTCTTCTAACGTCAATAATTCCCTGTCACATAGTGGATGGGTATCACGCACAGCTACATATAATCTTCGAGGTTTTTCGTAAAGAATCGTAAGCGAAGAATCCTCAAGCAGCTTGCGCGCTCTTTCGCGATACTCACTGCTATACTGCACGGTTCCAAGCATATAATATCGATTTTGCATATTTTTGATAACCTCCGCCATAGAAAGATGCATCGACATTATAATATCCACATATTCATGTTCTTTTTCATATGCGTTGTAAAATTTCAGCATTGCCTGGCTTGAAACACTGTTTTGATGTGCGCAGACAGTAAGATGTAAGACCTTCTGTGTATCTTTATGTTGACTGAATTTCCTTTCGATTTGTTCAAAGCTCGATAAAAGCGGCGTGATTTCATTAAAAAGATCTTCGCCCCTCTGTGTAAGTGTCATGCCTGTATAACTACGCTTAAAAAGTTCTGCTCCAATCTCATCTTCTAAAAGCTTCAGTGTTCTGCTAATACTGGAAGATGACACAAAATTGATCTGCGCAGCTTTGTTTATGGATCCCGTTTGAACCACATCGAAAAAGAAGCGAAACATTTGAATATCCAAAACAATGATCCTCCTTCACGTGTACAAGGTAGATTATAGCTGATTTACAGGTACGATGCAAGTTTTTTAAAGGTTTACCTCCTCTTTGTTTTTAAACTCATATACGGTCTCTTCACGAAGATTATTATCAGTTAAAAGATCTAATGCAGTCATTGCAAGCGCTTTGGCGCCTAAAATGCAGCCCTCATCACCTTTTTCTGATGTCGTTACCTCTGCAAATTCTACGGAATGCATATTTATGTTTTCATCTGCGATTGAAATATACTCGTGTATTGTCGGTAATTTCAATGAAACATTTCCTATATCCGAGGAACCTACAAAGTCATCTTTGCGCGGATAAAACCCTTGTTTCCCTAAAAATTCCAGATTTTTCCGGAACGCCTCATCCATAGCATGATTCGAATATCTCTCGGTGAATAATGGCTCACGAACAATATTCAGCTTTGTTCCGACGGCTTCAGCGCCTGCTTTCGCACACCTGTCAACACGCTCAATTAAATCATTCAGTTCTTTTACATTCTTAGCGCGTAAACAGAACTCAGCTTTTGCATATCCTGGGACAATGTTGCTGGCACTTCCTCCATCAAGGATTACACCATTTACCATCTGACCGAAAGAAAAACTTGATCTTATTCCGGCAATATTTTGAAACGTATTGATGCATGCCGAAAGCGCGTTAATCCCTTGGCGTTCCAACGCGGAATGTGAAGATTTTCCTACGAATTCATAGGTTATACCCGTGCATGCAAGCGCACATCGTCCAAGAATATTTTTTCTGATATTGGTTGGATGTACCATCATTGCAAAATCATAGATATCAAAAACACCTGCATCTAAAAGATTAATTTTTCCACCTAGCGTTTCTTCTGCGGGCGTTCCGATAACTGCAACACATCCGCCTACTTCATCAACAATCGCAGGAAGGGACACCGCAGCACCATATGCAGATGCTGCGACTATGTTGTGACCACATCCATGACCTATGCCGCGCAGAGCGTCATACTCGGCCAAGATTGCAATCCGCGGACCCTCTTTGTTCGATGCATATACAGCCGAAAAAGCAGTCTCCAGTCCTCCTATGCCACAATCTACTTTAAACCCATGACTTGATAAACTCTGAGTAAGTAATTTACATGCAAAGCGCTCTTCTAACCCTGTTTCCGGGTTATCATGAATTTTATGAGATATGTCCAAAATTTCTGACTTTAAATTTTCGATTGTTATACAAATATCATTTTTATAGTCTCCCTTAACTGACATATGACTGAGCTCCTATTTTTATTTTTTTTTTGGAGAAAATCCCCTTCGTGTCCTTTTTGCTTCAAGAACTACTTTCTGACTCTTGCATTCTGGAATTCATGTGCACCGACATGATTTGCATGGAAACCTTCCATCTTGGAAGTGGTAGCTACGGTCTTATACTCGATATACAAACCGATAGCCGGTGTATCTGTCGCGATTTTATCATAAATTTTATTTAATAATTCTTCGCGTTCAGGACCTTCTGCTGTGGCGGAGTATTTTTCTAATAGGCTGTCAAACTCCTTATCGTAGTATCTAGAATAATTGTTAAAGGCTGTTGAGCGAAGCATATCGTTGAATACATAACTTGCATGGCAGGATGTTGCCTGGAAGAAATCGAGAATCATATCGAAATCATCTCCGTTTTCAACCATTGAGAAAGTAGTATTATCATCCTGAACAGTAATCTTCAAGGTGATGCCAACTTTCGCTAACTGCTCCTGCATAACGGTAGCAATTTCACTGTTGATCTGATCTGAGTTTGTAAAGAGACTAAGTTCAAAACCATCAGCATATCCTGCTTCAGCTAAAAGCTTTTTGGCAAGCTCAGGATCATATTCATTTACGGTCATTTCACGATAATCCTTTGCATAAGGTGAAACAATACTCTTTGACGGTTCTCCCCATCCTGAAAGTAAGGACTCAATGATACTGTCCTTGTCAATTGCACACTCAATGGCTCTTCTGACTTTTGGATTGCCAACAGGACCATCAGAAGCACAATTCAATTCCATAAGGATAACCTTCATAGAAGGTGATGTATAAATGGTATAGTTGCTATCGTCCTTCATTCTGTTTAAATCGTTGAAAGAAAGGCCATATGCTGCATCTACTTCACCTGTTTCCAATAAAATCGCACGTTGGGATGGTTCAGGAACTATGCGCATAGTTAAGTACTTTGTCTTTGCCGGCTCACCCCAATAATCATCAAAACGCTCAAGCGTATAGTAGTCACCTTCCGCAGATTCTAAGAACTTGTAAGGACCTGTTCCGATCGGATTAAGAGCAAAAGCATCTGGATCATAAGCATCGCTCGGTATAATACATGTCTGCGCTGTGCTTAAGATATTCAGCAGAGCAGGATTCGGTGCGTTGAGGTGAATCAGTACTTCATAATCATTAAGGATTTCCGTATCTTTATAATTTCCTGAGAAAGTTGCGCCTCTTTCCTGCAGCAAGTCAAGGGTGAACTTAACATCTTCGGCAGTCATATCAGAACCATCATGAAATTTTACGCCTTCACGAAGTTTTACTTTAAGAGTTTTTTCTCCATCCTGCCATTCCCATTCCGTTGCAAGACATGGGGCAATCTCAAAGTTTTCATCTGTAACAAATAGTGGATCGAAGATATGATTCAGCAAAGCGACTGATCGTTCTTGCGGTGCTTGTGAACCATCAAGCGTAGTGATATCATTGCCCTGGCAGAATACGATGGTATCTTTGTATTCGGAATCCGAATCTCCACCGTCGGAGCTTCCACAACCTGCCAATAAAGTACAAGCTAAGGTAAATACAAGGATCATACTTAATAACTTCTTCATTTTGTCCTCCTTTTTTTTATAAATTGGTACTATTTTTCACAGCCGACATTATTTATCGACAAGATGACATGATACAAAATGTCCCGGAGATACTTCAATTTGCTGCAGCGGATTGTCACAAAAATCCTTTGCATATGGACATCTTTTTTTAAATCTGCAGCCTTCCCCCATATTAATCGGTGAACTCAGTTCTCCTTTCAGAATCACACGATCCATCTTTACATCAGGATCAGCAATCGGAATTGCAGATAATAATGCTTTTGTATATGGATGCTGCGGGTTTCTAAATAATTCTTCTGGTGGTGCCTGTTCTACGAGCTGTCCCAGGTACATGACAACAATTCTTTCACTTAAATGCTTCACAACAGATAAATCATGCGTGATAAACATATATGTAAGACCTAATTTTTCCTGAAGGTCTTGCATAAGATTCAGGACCTGTGCCTGAATGGAAACATCCAATGCCGAGACCGGCTCATCACATACAATGAATTCCGGATCCAATGCGAGAGCACGTGCTATGCCTATCCTTTGGCGACGTCCACCATCAAGTTCATGTGGATAAGTATTTACAAAACGTGATGCAAGACCAACCAAATCCATCATCTCATGAACCTTTGCTTCTATTTGTTTCTTATCACTCCTTTTATATCTTCCTTGCAATATCAGAGGTTCTGCTATTGTTTGACTTACTGTCATTCTTGGATTCAGTGATGAATAAGGATCTTGAAATATCATTTGCATTTTTGACCGCAAATTTTTCATCCTTTTTGCATCATATTTTGTAATGTCTTCGTCATGGAAAAAGATTTCCCCCGCTGTAGGTTCATGTAACCGCAATACGGTTCTGCCCAATGTAGATTTGCCGCATCCGGATTCACCTACAACGCCTAACGTTTCTCCTTTCTTGATTGAAAAGGTTACATCATCGACTGCTTGTAATGATCCTCTTGGTGTCTGAAAATACTTTTTTAAATTCCTTACCTCCAAAATAGGTTTTTCGCTCATATTTTCACACCTCCTTTTACGTTATCAGGATAAAAGCAACGAACCTTATGTCCGGATGTAATTTCTTTCAGTTCTGGATGTGTATTTTTACATTTTTCTTCAGCATATTTGCATCTTTCTGCAAATGCACATCCTTTTCGGACTTCCATAGGATCCGGCATAAGACCTTCTATAGGCGAAAGTCTCCGTTCATTCACATTTATTTTAGGAATTGCACCCAGTAATCCTTCCGTGTATGGATGTCCGGTTTGCTTAAATATATCGTGGAGATTTCCGAGTTCTACAATTTCACCTGCGTATATAATCGCTACTCTTTCGCACATTTGTGCTACTACACCGAGATCATGCGTAATCAATAATGTAGCCGTATTATATTTTTCCTTTAAATCACGCATCATTTCAAGCACCTGTGCCTGAATGGTAACATCAAGAGCAGTCGTAGGTTCATCTGCAATCAGAATCTTAGGATTACAAGAAAGTGCCATTGCAATAATAACACGCTGCTTCATCCCGCCGGAAAACTGATGAGGATAGTCTCCTGCACGTTCCCGTGTAATTCCAACGGTTTCAAGCATATCCCCTGCTTTTTCAAGGGCTTCACTGTGCGAACATCTTTCATGCGTTTCAATAACTTCTGCAATCTGGTCTCCAACTGTCATAACCGGATTCAGCGATGACATTGGATCCTGAAAAATCATGGAAATCTGTTTGCCTCTTATTGCTCGAATCTGATCTATATGCATTTGCAGCATATCTTCTCCTTGCAGCAGAATGCTTCCGCTCTCGATTTTTCCCGGAGGTACAGGTATCAGCTGCATGATACTCTTTGCAAGTGTAGTCTTGCCTGCCCCGGTCTCTCCTACCAATCCTAACGTTTCACCGTTATATAATTCTAAATCTATACCGTTGAGTGCATTGACTGTTCCATCCTCCATATGAAAATGTACAGCAAGATTCTTTATCTCCAATATACAATCCAATATCCTCACCTACCTTTTCAACTTTGGATCCATAGCATCGCGCAAGCCATCTCCAAATAGATTGAAGGCCACTACTGTAATAATGAGAAATATCCCCGGAAACACTGATATATGCCATGCGTCGCGCATATAGTTTCTTGCTGCCGTCAAAATTGCACCCCACTCGGCTGATGGTGGCTGCACGCCGATGCCAAGGAATGACAGTCCTGCAACAGATAAAATAGAATCGCCTATTCCCAAAGAAACTTGGACAAGAATCGGGGCAAATGCATTTGGCAGTATGTAACTAAATAATATACGCATGTTGCTTGCGCCTACAGCCTTCATAGCCTCCACATATTCCTTATCTTTTTCTGTAAGGACTGCAGCACGTGCTATTCTGGCATACTTTGCGATGCTTGGAACAGCCAATGCAATAAGGAGATTTTCCGTGCTTCTTCCCAAGGCTGCTACGATTGCGATTGCAAGCAGCATGTATGGTATTGCAAGTAATACATCCATAAAACGCATTATTACATTATCTATCTTACCACCGTAATAGGCGGCAATCATTCCAAGCGGACCGCCTATAAGCAATGCTAATATGATTGCAGCAAGACCTATGAACAAGGACATTCTTGTTCCCCAGAGAATACGCAGAAATAAATCTCTTCCTACTTCATCACATCCAAATGGGTGGTCTAGGCTTGGACCTTGAAGTCTCAGCGAAATATCCTGTCCTACTACATAAGCATTGTAAAAAGACTTATTTGTTGCGATGTCTATGACAATTGTTGCTACGGCGATAAATACCAGTACACATATAATTACAAAGCCATTTACAGCCATTTTGTTATGTTTAAACTGAATTACCGATTGTTGAAAAAGAGATCTTGATTGCAACTCTGAGTTATATGCAGGTGCAATGTTTTTCTTCTTTTTAGATAAATCGGCTATACTGTCCCAAATAGATCTTATCATACCTTTTTACCTACCAATCTTGTCTTACTGCGTGCCTTGTGTCTGTGTCTTCGTCTTTGTCTTCGTCTGGGTCTTGTACTGCGCTTTTATGCGCGGATCCAGAAAACTGTAAAGAATATCAACAACAAGGTTTACCAAGGAGAACAGAACCGCTAGGGTTACTACACTTCCCAATACCGCCGGTGTATCCTTATATGATATGGACTCCACTACGAATCTTCCTACACCTGGCCACGAAAATATCGTTTCTGTTAAAACGGAACCTCCAAGCAGCGAACCGAAATTAAGTCCTATAATGGTTACAATTGGTATCAATGCGTTTTTCATCATATGTTTCCATATTACCTTGCGTTCTGTGATGCCTTTGCTTCTTGCCGTATCAATATAATCCTGCCGCATGACCTCCAGTACCGAGGATCTGGTAGTTCTCGCAATTAAAGCTGCAAAGCCAAATCCAAGTGTAATTGTCGGTAAAACTAAGCTATTTAATATTTCCGGAAATCCATGCGCCATACCGGATGGTGGAAACCATCCCAAATTCAGCGAAAAGATGATAACCAGTATGAGTGCAAACCAGAATGTTGGTACTGCCATGAAAAACAGTGTTATAAACATGGTCGCCTTATCTAAGGTTGAATACTGTTTAACAGCAGAGATGATGCCTACAGGAATACCTATAATAACAGCAAAAATCATTCCTGAAGATGCCAGTATCAATGTGTTCCAGAATCGTGCTGCTATCATGCTTGTAACAGCCTGTCCTGTTCTGTAAGATGTTCCCATATCTCCCTGCAACAACCCAAGCATAAAGTTCCCGAACTGAACAAAAAATGGATCATTTAAGCCCAGTTCTTCTCTTTTTAATTCTAAGGCAGCCTCTGTTGCACTTGACCCTAGTATAATCTTAGCTGGATCTCCCGGTGCGAAATGCATAATCGTAAAAACTAAAAATGTCGCACCGATAAGAACCGGAATAGCCATGAGAAGTCTCTTTAAAATATATCTGTACATATGTCCTCCTTCCTTGGAACTTTCCGTTTAATTTGATAATCAAATCATAAACCAATTCACTTTGAAAGCAAACTATACCCAAACCTCGTTTAAAACTCTCAAAGCATTCCCACCAATTACCTTTGCAATATCTTCTTCCGAATATCCTCGTTTTATTAATTCTCTAACGATGTTCCACGATGCTTCTGTTGGGTTTTCAAAATATTTTACAAACGGCACTTCATCATAATCCACGCCTGCATCCGAATCATATTTTGATGAGAAAAGATCCTCAAATGCATGGTGCATTCCTACATGATTGCCGTAAAGCGTATCAGGACCAAATGAAATATGATCAATTCCTACTATGTTCTTCATATGTTCAAAATGCTCCATGATACTGTCCATTGAGTGCGTCATTGTATTATACGACATAGTTGTATGTGGGGATGCTTCCACTGCCACCACTCCGCCTTGTTCTGCAATCTTTGCAAGAACTTCGTCCGGGAACATTCGTTTAATATTCCATACTGATCTTGTTCCCAGATGACTTGCAATCAATGGTTTCTTTGAATATGCCGCCACATCATATGCCGTCTTTGGTCCACAGTGAGACACATCAATGAGCATACCAACCTTATTCATACGTTCTACACATTCTCTTCCGAATACTGTAAGACCACCGTCAACCTCTTCTTTTAGCCCACATCCTAACGCATTTGCCTCTGAATAAGTTACTCCCAATTGACGAACACCTAACCCATATAGTACATCAATTCTATCGATTTCATTTTCAATTGGTGCGGCTCCTTCCACTACAGCAACCCAAGCAATTTTTCCTGCTGCTTTTGCTGCATAAATATCATCTACAGTCTTGCAATGTACAAGAAAATCTTGATGTGCGATATCACATAAATGCATTCCTAAATCGTGCAGTATATCATCCCATTTCCATCCCTTCATGGAGGAGTATAGATTCGTTCCGTCTGCTAAATTATCGAAAACGCAGTCCAATTTAGAATAAGCTAATGCTTCATACGCCATAAATTGTCTTCCGCAGCGATATGCGTTTAGGAATTCTTTTGATCCTTCAGGTAAAAAACTTGGATGGAAAGAAGGATGATCGTGCAGAGAAATATTTGGATATTTCTCTAGGATCTCTTCAAACATAGCTTCCTGCTCATCATTCAGCTCTACAATATGTCTTCCTGCCCAGTCCCATGCCGGCCATTCGAATACTGGATAATCAACTCCTTCTTCAAGAAAATCATACGCCTTATAGCCTTTATATGCCTGCTTTTTTTTGAGTTCCATATTAATTACCTCCCATATCACTCATTATTTTTTATTATTTCCCTTACAGTTTACTGCATTCGAGCATCTCAGATGCTTATTTGCACACTGCTCTGTAATAATTGTTACTTAATTATAACAAACTTGTAACCACTCGTGTTGTGCTAAAATCGACTCGCAGTATTGCAAAACATGCAATACTGTCCTTCCTGAACGATTATAGGTTCAAAATATGCTGCGATGACATGGTTTGATTGTGCGATTTTATCCTCTCGGTCAAGCTGTATCGCAATATCACGGAAGGATGAATCAACGAATCAAGCTTTAATCTTTCATGTAACTGCCGGAACTGACGTGACTCGGTGCGGTTAGTTTAAAAAAGAAAAAGGTATCCACGGTCGGCAGAGAGAAGAAGCTGCCGAATATGAACACCTTTGCTCACTACATGAAAGGTCTGACATAAAGCAGACTACTGTATGCAACCGTACAGTAGTTTCACGCTTTAGTTAGACTGTGAATTCTTAAAATTATGAATGAAGTATAGCACTGCTTTTTCCCCCTGTCAATAGTGATTTGTGAATACATAACAATAAATAGATATATAATTTAGAAAAAACAATAAATATTTTGAAGGATGGGCAATTTGTAATCAGTTCGACTTCAACAAAGAGATGATTGTCAGAAATCCTGTGCTGCAATTATGACCACCGTCGGTTATAAACTTTATTTTATTCCAACCCGTCCCTTGCCGAGGCAGCCTAGCGGGAGGAAAACGTTTTTTGATTGCAAAGCACAAAATCGACAGCTATAGACGGTATCTGAATAGAAAAAGATACAATAGGATAACGAATTCACGATTCCTTTGACTGCAAAAAAAAATGGCATCAGCCAATATGATTTCACGCGCGTCGCGACAATCGCGACTGTGAGGCTGCGCCATTTCCATCTATCCTGTATCTATTGCATTCGGGCAGAGCTATAAGCCGGGTTCTGTATTGGACGATCATCTATCTCGACTTGCCATTGCTGACAAGCTCCAGCGACCTACCTACCGGGAGGTGACGGGCAGCCACCCTTGGTCCCTATTTGGTCTTGCTCCGGATGGGGTTTACACGGCCGGTATGTCTCCATACCGCCGGTGAGCTCTTACCTCACCATTTCAACCTTACCACAGCCGTACTGTTTCGGCGGAATGTTTCTGTTGCACTTTCCCTATAGTTACCTACGCCGGACGTTATCCGGCATCCTTGCCCTGCGGAGCCCGGACTTTCCTCATGGATCACGAGGATCCACGCGACCGTCTGCTCTACCCGAAAAACAATATCCTAGTAAAATATCGCGCCCACAAACGTGACGCTGTATGTAACCACGACAGCTGCAATCAAAAGGACTACAGCAATCTGGACGATTCTCTTTTTCTTTTTGTCATTCATTTGATCTATCTCCCTTTTGGCTCGTCTCACTGCACAGGATATGCCGCATCAGCCGGATACATACATGCTTTCCGGCAGTATAAACGGATTCAGATCTACTTGCGAAAGCAGCAGCTGCAAGTCGTCCTGCGGTGCGATATGAGCCGTAAGCAGTTCCTTCATGTTTTCGCAGAAGATCGCTTCTGTTGCATAATGTCCGCAGTCCAGAAGATTCATACCGATATCTCTGGCATGCTGTGCCGTATGGTATTTGACATCTCCGGTCAGAAACAGATCACACCCTGCATCAAACGCCGCGTCCAGAAACTCAGCTCCGGCGCCGCTGCACCAGCCGATCTTATGGATCCTGTCATCCGGCATGCCTGCAAAGGAAAAATATCTTTGATCTATCCCCAAAGCCTCTGCCGCATAACCCACAAAGTCGGCAGCGGTCATGCCTTGTGCAAGCAGTCCGCATCGGCAGAACCCTTCCGTATCGGTCTCCATCGGCTGCACATCTTGCAATTGCAGCAATTTACCGATATAGTCATTATTGCCGCCGCTGCACTTGTCAAACGGCGTATGGGTCGCATATACACTGATCCGGTTCTGTATCAGTTTGATCATTTGATTTCCGATAACAGTATTACAGTCAACTTCTCGGAGTGGACTGAACAGAAGCGGATGATGGGTCAGGATAACCTCCGCCCGTACCGCGATCGCCTCGTCGATCACCGGCTCATTGATCTCCAGCGCGATCAAAACGCGATGGATCTCTCCATCGGTCAGACGGAGCTGCCAGCCGGAATGATCCCACGATTCCTGCAAAGCCAGCGGTGCGATCGTTTCAATTTTTGCTGCAAAAGCATCAAGCTTCATCCAAGCACCTCCGTAATAGGGTTGTCAGATAATAGACTCTGTATTCCTGTTTCTGCAATTCCTTCGGCGTTGTCAGCGATCCCATTTTCATAGACTCCAAGATCTCCCTTTCCAGCCTCAGTTTCCCCTGCAGATATTCCGCAGTCAAATCATTTCGAAACCTCACCAGACTCAGCGGAAATTCATACTCGATATCTTCCGCGTTCATCTGGCGCGTCATAGCGACTTCCTTTGGAACAACAGTCAGCACCTCACAGATAAACTTGCCCTCGCGGACGAGCTGCTCATTCGTGATACTGAAGCCGTTATCGTACAGCCAAAAGCGCAGTCTGCCGATATGGCGGCGCGGCTGCAGGATGTATTTGGGAAACGACCATGATTTTTGCAGATCTTTCCCCAAAAGCTCGCATATCAGATTGCCGCCGATGCCTGCCATCACGACGGTATCGACTTCACCGGGTGCAAGTACCGCCAGTCCGCTGCCGAGGCGCAGATCAAAGTCCGTATCCGGTGCAAGCAGGCGACAGTTTTCCGCGGCCTTATCCAATGAGCCTTTGCTGATGTCCGCCATAATCACCTGCGGTGAAATGCCCTGTTCCCACAGGAAAAGCGGCAGGAAACCATGATCGGTACCAATGTCCGCCATGGTTTCTCCCGGTTTGATCTCATCTGCAATTTTTTGCAGTCTTGGTGTCAATTTCATCTTTTCTCAGCAGCCCTTATTCCAAATAATCTTTTAATTTCTTGCTCCTGCTCGGATGGCGCAGCTTGCGCAGTGCTTTCGCCTCGATCTGACGGATTCGTTCGCGGGTGACGTCGAATTCCTTACCGACCTCCTCCAAAGTTCTGGCTCTGCCGTCCTCCAGTCCGAACCGCAGCTTCAAAACCTTCTGCTCCCGCTCGGTCAAGGTATCGAGTACCTCGATGAGCTGCTCTTTGAGCATGGAGAACGCAGCCGCCTCTGCCGGAGCCGGCACATCGTCATCCGGAATGAAGTCTCCCAGATGGCTGTCCTCCTCCTCACCGATCGGTGTCTCCAGCGAAACCGGTTCCTGCGCGATTTTTTGGATTTCTCTGACTTTTTCGACAGAAATATTCATTTCAGCTGCAATCTCCTCCGGGGTCGGCTCCCGCCCGTAGGTCTGCAGTAATTGTCTGGAAACGCGAATCAGCTTATTGATGGTTTCAACCATGTGTACCGGGATACGAATCGTTCTGGCCTGATCGGCGATGGATCGCGTGATCGCTTGACGGATCCACCAGGTCGCGTAGGTCGAAAACTTGTAGCCTTTACGGTAATCGAATTTGTCAACGGCTTTGATCAGACCGAGGTTACCCTCCTGGATTAAATCCAAAAACAGCATACCTCTGCCGACATAGCGTTTCGCGATGCTGACGACCAGACGCAGATTCGCTTCACAGAGACGCTTCTTCGCATCTTCATCGCCAAGCTCCATGCGTTTGGCAAGCTCAATCTCTTCGTCCGCGGAAAGCAGCGGTACTTTGCCGATTTCCTTGAGGTACATGCGCACCGGGTCATCCACCGCAATACCCTTTGGGATCGATGCTTCCAGATCGATCTCCTCCGCCTCATCCATAATGGCATCGGGGTCCTCTGTAATATCGACCTCTGCCTCCAGCAGAATATCAAAATCATCCGGTTCTGTCTCCGAAACAATCTCGATGCCCTTCGCCATCAGTGTCTCATAGAGATCATCCATCTGATTCTTATCCAGATCGGTGTTCTCCAAGACATCCGCAATCGTGGTATAGGTCAGCTGATTTTTGGATTGTTTGCCTTTTTCTAAAAGAATTTGCAGCAGCTCCTGCTTTTTTTCTTCCGGGGTCAGTGTCACACTTTCCGTCTGAGCATCTGCATGTTCCTGCGGATTGCTCTGATTTTCATTTGTTTTTTTCTCTGTTGTCATGAATTAGTTCCCCCATGCGCCTTCATTTTGTCCTGAACTTCCATCAGTTCTCTGGTTAGTTGTCGTACGGTATCTCCGTCTGCGTTTTCATCTGCCAGGGACAGTCGGTCGATCAATTCCCGCTCCTGCTCCTGCAGCTTACTGTACGCTTTTTTTTGCAGACATTCTGCAAAGACCTGCTCCTCGTTGCCGGCAATCAGAATCTGATCCAGCCGCCGCAAAAGCTGCTGACCTTCCTCCGGCTCCAGCCTGTCCAAAATCTCTTCCTTGTGAAAATCACCTTTGGTTCCGTAAAGCTCAAATGCCGTATTCATGATTTTACGGCCAAAACTGCTCTCGATTAAATCTTCGTGTTCCAAAAGCGTTTCCGCAAAGAACGGATTCATCAAAAGAATTTTCACTACAGTCGCCTCAAGGATCGGCAATTCCAAGCTTGCGGACGGTTTTTCCTCCCGCTTGGACAACGACTCCCGCTGCGCGGTCTTTTCACCGCTGTAGTTCCCGAAAGTCTCCATTCTGATTGCACCTTCTGAGATTTTCAATTCTCTTGCGATCTTTTGTATATAAATATCCGCTTCTACCGGTCCGAGATTTTTTAAGATCGGTGCGGCTTTTTTCATAAAATCCAGTTTACCTTCCTCCGTCGCAAGGTCCAGCCCCTTTTGCGCGCCCTGCAGCTTATAGTCGATCATCGGCAATGCTCCGTCGACCAGTTTAAGGAATGCTTCTTTCCCGTTTTTTTTGATAAAATCATCCGGGTCCTTGCCGTCGGTGACATGCAGGACCTTGACCTTGCAGTCCTGTTTGCTGAGCACCTCGATGCCCCGCAGCGCCGCATTGCGTCCGGCATTGTCTGCATCATAGGAAAGCACGACCTGTTTGGTATAGCGGTTGATCAGCCGCGCCTGATTGTCCGTCAGAGCCGTTCCCAAAGATGCGCTGACATTGCGCACACCATGCTGATACAAGGAGATCACGTCCATATAGCCTTCCACCAGAATCGCATATCCCTCTTTGCCGATATCCTGTTTCGTGGTATTCAGCGCATATAGATTATTCTTTTTTTGGAATATCTTGTTCTCCGGTGAATTCAAATACTTCGGCTCGGCCTGTCCGATCGCGCGTCCGCCGAATCCGATCACTTTCCCGCTGGTATTAATAATCGGAAACATGACACGATTACGGAACTTATCATAATATTTCCCTTTACTCTCAGAAATTAAACCCAATTCCAGCAAAATTTTTTCAGGAACGTCCTTTTTTTTGAAATACGCGTACAAACTGTCCCAACTGTCATCGGCATAGCCGATGCCGAATTTCTTCAGAATCGCATCCTCCATGCCGCGATTTTTCATATAGGTATAGCCCGCATTCTTCTGTTCGGTGAAAGCCCGATAAAAGAATCGCGCAGCCTCTTTGTTGATCTCATAGTATTTTTCGCGATCTCCGCCGCTTTTATGAAAGCTGACGGCAAGACCGTTCTCCGACGCAAGCTTCTCGACGGCTTCCTGAAACTCCAGATGATAGTAACGCTTGGTGAATTCAATCGCATCTCCGCTGGCCCCGCATCCGAAACAGGTAAAGATTTGTTTCTGTTCCGAAACAACAAAAGACGGCGTCTTTTCGTTATGAAACGGACACACGCCCTTAAAATTCGCGCCGGCCCGCCGCAGCGGTACGACTCTGCCGACAACATCCAC
>OGHJ01002511.1_pt1 | contig 15373 bp, 15 predicted proteins | sample 1571351 | NCBI WGS metagenome assembly OGHJ01 (sample SAMEA2582037, study PRJEB24529) | metagenome | biome: Human gut stool | place: China | collected 2011 | reverse complement strand
TAGCGTGGGCTGCTATTACTACATCTGTATGCAAGGTTTCCTACGACCTCCAAATAAAGACGTGGCTGTGCAGTTCACGCTTTATATATTTATAAATAAGAATTATGGATTTAGAAAAAAAATGGGGTTGTATTGGATATGCCCTACTAGCACTTATAATTTGGGGACTTACTCAAGGTTTTAAAGTCGTATGCATAATTATAGGAATTTTAATAGCCATTCTTATAGCTTTTATATTTATATCAAATTTATCAACCAAGCGTTTAATAAAGAAATTTAAGCATCAAAAAGATATATATCCTAATGCATACTCTTTCTTTCGAAAAGAATTACGAATATTCCAGTCTGAAAACAATCTTACAAAACAAGATATAAACAAATTCCTCTCATTCCCTAAAGTTGAATGGGAAAAGAGAGAAAAGCTCGAATTGGAAAGAATACAACGAGAAAAGCAGGTATCAACTGAATATAATATGATTAAAGCCAATTATTCAGATGGACTTACTTGTTGGCAAAAAGAACATCCTTCTGCAAACAAATCAATAATAATAAGTAATATTACGGAAATAATAGATTTCGATAGGCGGCAAAAAGAGTTTTTAAGTACCGAAGAATGGGAAAAGGCACAAATAGCTTTTAGTAAGTTATGTCGTAGCAAAAAATCTACAACGCCACATTCTGGTTGCTATTTTTATAACATGAATTTTCAAAAAACCGACTATAAAGGAAATATCATACAAGGAGAATATCGCATATGGCAATTCTTTTTTTCAAGTTTTTGCACTGCAACCGATTTAGATTACACTCATTTTAAACAGACGCAAGAGAATAACATTAATATAGATAAATATAAGGAGGGAAAAATAAATACCCCTTCTTATATCAACATAGAGATTAGTAACTTTATAAAATCATTGGGTGTCCCTGTGCAAGTAATCGCATATGGGGCTGAATTCGATGAAAATCTTCAAGTTCAGTTTTTAACTCTTGATTTGGCTGTACTTGGATTTCAATCATGTGCTCTCCATCATATAGATGAATTATCTTCAAACTATGTTGTCATTATTGATGGAGTAACAACACAAGACTTGTTTGTAAAAAGATGCGAATCTGTAATACAGAAATTTAAGCATCAAAAGCCCTGTATTGTTTATATTTCTTTAATGAAAGAGTTTTCTCGGGAAGAGATGCAAAAACTCATTGATAAAAAGAACATAGAAGTGCAGCAACAAAAACAAATAAAAGATGAAATCAATTCTATTTCTAATGCATTAAAGTCTGCTGATATTGAGACGGCAAAAGAAAAAGTCAAGAAGGTTAAAGATTTTGCTTTGTCTAAAAGCGTAGATAAAGAATTGATAGATGTCATTTGCAAAACAGAGAAAAAAATAGAAAGTGATTATGCTGTTGGAGTGGTTGATGATTTTGATATTCAATATGTTGATTATTTGATGCCATCAGTTGTCCAAGATAAGAGTAACTGGAAATATCCAGTAACTAAATATCCTGAAGATGGCTGTATTGTTTTTCCATACAGAAGAAAAGCTATAGCAAGAAGAGGGTTCAGTGAAGCTAAATTCCAAAATTATCTACAAGATACTTTCAGGGGATGTGATTTACTTATACTCGGTGATTGCAATATACTTCCTGTAGAAGATAACAGGCCTTTTGAACCAGATATAGCGATTATATGCAAAAAGCACCCATCTATAAGAATAGACATTGAAATAGACGAACCATATGCTGCATTTACACGAAAACCTATACATTATATAGGATGTGGAGATGATTTTCGTGATGCACTTCTGAATAATATCGGATGGATTGTTATTCGTTTTACTGAATATCAAGTTTTTTCCAATCCTAAGGGATGTGCGGCTTTTATAGCACAAGTTCTTCATTATATACAACCCTCTATGGTTTTACCAATCGATTTTCTCTCATGTTCTACTCCAAAGGAAATTGAACGATGGACAGAAATCGAAGCCAAAGTTATGGCAAGTGAAAATACTCGCGAGAAATACTTGAACCATGAATTTGGTATTGTTGACAATGAGAAACTTGAAATTGCAGACATAACACAAACGGAAAAAGAAAGGGTTTGTGCCAAGAGAATGAAACCATTGGTGTTTTCTTCAAATAGAAAAGTAAACTATAAAATAGGAGAACCTGTTTTTTGCGAAAAAGACGTTCATATTCAATTCTATCCACAAGAACATATTTATCTATATGATGGACAGGAACAATTTATTCCTGTCAGCAGTGTGATATCTTGTTTCTTTAAGCCATTTGATTCATACTATTGGTCAGAATATAAAGCTAATCAACGAAATATATCACAAGGACAGATTCTTGAAGAATGGGATTCAAAAGGTGCGTGTTCACGTGATGTCGGAACTTTTATGCACCAACAAATAGAAAACTATTATAAGGGACTTCCATATCAACAAGAATTCTCTTTCAAATATGACGGAAAATATGTTCACATAGAAGAACAAATTTCTCTTGAACTTGAATATATGCAATTCATAGAGTTTCTCGAAAACCACAAATTTAAACCGTTTAGAACAGAATGGGCTATATATGATGACGAACTAAAAATTGCTGGTACAATAGATATGATACATAAACGTGGAGATGTTTTTGACATATATGATTGGAAACGTAGTCATCGCATTGTCGACTTTTGGGGTAAACCGATTGCTGTAAACAACTATGGCGAGAAAGGGTTAGGTGAACTCAATCAAATTGAGGATACGCCATATTGGCATTATTGTATTCAACAGAACCTATATCGCTATATTCTCGAAAGAAATTATGACATAATTATCGAAAAGATGTATCTTGTGGTTTTCTGTGATGATACAAATGAATACAGAAAATTGGAAGTGCCACGTATGGATGAAGTCATAATTTCTATAGTAAAATCCTGTAAGAACGGGACTGTTAAGAAGCGGTTGATAACATTACAGGGAGAAAATCTATCATAACATTGATAATTAAGTTCTTTGTATGGAAGAAAATTATTACATCAAAACTCTCCTTGAGAAAATTGAGTCTGCTGACCCAAAATCGTTCAGTCAATTTGCACATGAACATCCCATTTGTTTTCAAGAGAAAAAGGGCAATTGGCTCTTTCCTATGATGTTTGATTTTTATGTAAATAAAATACACAATGAGTATATCATATCTTTACTTAAAGAGTTGGGACTGTATCTACACAATAAATGTAAGAATTATGAAATGTCTGAAATTACTATGATTGATAGAAGTTTGTGCATAGATGATTCGTTTGTGGATAATTATGTCCTCAAAGTTCAAAATGCACAAAATGACAAGCCTAAATTCAAAGATTTAAATTCTCCTTGGCGTACAAGGGGAATTTCATTAGCATTATATGAAATTCCTACTTTTGTATTAAATTCTATCATATTTGAATTTAAAGATACAGAGCATCCATATATACTTGCTGATATAGCAGGTATGTATATGTATGGGCAAAAGTTCGAAGAAGGGCTAAATTATCTTTATCGAAGTATAAATCAACTTGCAATGTTCCCGAATCGATATTGGAATAGTGATTATGGATTAGCTGGGGCAGCAAATACTTTTAGATTATTACCTATGAAGATAATTCTCAAAATGTATCTAATTGAAAATAAAGAAGTTACCTTATTGCATAAACTAAACAGGTAACGATTTGGAAACGAGCGAACTGCTTTTAGTCGCGGGTTTCTGCATTAACAAAGAACGCTTGCTATTCTATTTGCAAAGATAATCATTTGCTTTGAATAACAAGCGTTTTTGATGAAGATTTCTCTCTTTTGCTTTGTCTTCGTTTTGGGACAGAGACTGGGAATAGAGAAAGTGGTTACAATCCTCTTCCTCTTTTCTTCTTTTTCTTGGCTTGGTTTCTGAGCCTGTGCTGCCATGCTGTCTCGGCATAATCATCGCTGTATGTCTGTGGATTGATAAGTCCACCTGCTCCGAAAATGATTTCTTCGGCTGCATTTATGGCAGTACTTGCCACATTGCCTACGGCTTGTGCAATAGATGAACTTTCATCTGTGTTGGCAGGTGACGTATAGGAACGGCCGGGAGGAACAAGTTGATAACCTGTATCGGATTGAGTTTTGTTCTTTACCGGCTCATCTTCTATTGCTGTGGCTTTCTTTGGTTCTATCTTGTTGCTTATCTCAAAATTCTTCTGCAAGGAACGGAAACTGAACTCCCTGCCGATTTCAGATGCCTTAAAAGTCTGTCCTCTATATGCCAACTTCAAACCATATATCTTTCCCTGTTTGTTCTTTAAGCGTTCAATGGTTACACCACTCCTGCCAAGATCATAGAGAAACATGGAATACCCTGATATGCCACCGCCTTTATATTTATCCAACAAGGCATAGCAGATTTGCTGTACTTGCTGCTTCATTTGTTCTCTTGTCGGATTGGCTTTTGCCTTTTGGTGTGCCCTTTCCGCCTTTACTTCCTTTGCGATGGTCAAGCCATACTTGCGGCTGAGTTCCTCTGCAACCCTTGCTGCTCGGTTACTCACAAAGGTGGTATCATAGACCTCTCCGTACAGACTGATGCGGTTGGCAATAATATGGATATGCATATTATCGGTATCCTTGTGTGTTACTGCCACCCATTGATGGTTGGCAAGTTCCATGCGTATTGCAAAGTTTGACGCAAGGTTACGGACAGACGCAAGATTCAATCTTTTCTCATCTTGTGGTGCTATGCCGATTTCAATGCGGAGGAACTTGTTTCTGCAACGTGTGTTGTAATCGCTGACCATCTTCATTTCCTCGTAAATCTCCTTTGGCGTAGTGCCGCAGAGATTGTGAAAGAGAAGCGTTTTACCGAGTTTTCCCTCTCTGAAAATATATTCCAGTGCATTGTTACCATGCGCGATAGCTTTACATTTTCCTATCATTCTCCATCAGATTTAAGAGTTTAATTGCCCTTTCCTCAATACGGTATTTGGGATTAAAGAAACGCTTAAATGCTTCCCTTGCCAGATAGGAAAGGCTTTGAGTAATCAGTACCCACGCATCATCCTTTACCTTGATAAGGTTGGAAACATGTGTAAAGAAGTAGGCCGTTCGTCTCAACACCTCTATGGCTTCCTTTTCATTGTCCGTCATCTTAGGAATGGCAATTACCTCACCATTAAGGAGTATCTCACGGCAGTAATCTGAGAACTTCCGGCCTGTGCTTTCTGCCTTTGATTTAATTCGCTGCTTTTCCTCTAAGGTGCATCTTACCTTGATGAACTCAGTCTTGTTCATCAGCTGTTCTTTCTTCTCCTGCTGCTGCCATCGGGCAGTCTTGCTATTGTATCTGTTCATATAAAAGTCCTCTTTTCGTTATTGCTTAATTCCTGATAGCTGACCGATGAGAACGGAGTGATTACGGTCTAACCTCCCCGACAGTCTGACAAGGGGAGCAAGCGCAGTTTGTGGGTACAAACTGACGTCTTGCAATGTCAGTGATAAGACCATTTACGCACGAGGCGTTTTGCAGCCGAAAAGTGAATGCCGTGCATTCTGTGTTTAACTGTGTTCGTGGTGTTCTCATCATTCAGATGTCTGCTTGCTAAAAATATGATGTCATATTTGCCCAAATATGACGTCTCATTTACGAGAATATGACATCATATTTTAATGCGATAGTAGGATTAGAGCGGGAAATAAATCTTTTGAAATTCATCCCTCGCCCCCCTCCTGCGGTTTATAACCTCCTCCATTTCTCTATGTCCTCACCGTACTCCTCCAGATGGAGGCGCACGATGTTCTCCACGAAACTTGAGAGGTTGCTGCGCCTGTCACCCAACCTGCGGACGATGAAGTCCGCACGTTCTTGTGTCGCCCTGCTCAGATAAACCGCCTTTCGGTCGTTCAATTTGGTAGGAACAAGGAAGGCCTGTTTGTAGGCTTCGAGCGTTCCCCGTCTCATCTTGGCACTGATGCGCCGTTGAATGGTTGCATTCTCTGTGTGCAGTGTAGGTTCGGATGGCTCGGAAGCTATTACTTCTCGGCAATCTGTTTCCTTTGATGGAGCTTTTGCCTGTGGTTGTTCTTCCACCTCATCTTTCTCTCCCAAGTAAGATGAAAGACTTTTCCTTTCTGTTCTTTCATTACTTTCCTTTCTGTTCATGTTGAACGCTTCTTTTATGGATTGGTCTATCTCCTCTCTGCTTGCTTTCATCTTTTTCATTGCTCTATCGTATTTTTAGTTTGACTTGTTTGGGTTTATTGTTTGTTTTTGGAGCTTTCTCCAGCTTTTTCTGTTGCTCACGAACACGGCTGACATGATACTCGTTGAGGTCTTTGAAGTTCCCGTAATGTACAGACATGTCTTCTACCTTAAAACCTGCCTTTATCAGCTCCTGTGTTGCTCTCCGCCCGGCATCGTCGTTATCAAGGAAAGTACGGATAGAAGATACTTGATGGTTGTTCAGGTAGCTGATACTTCTTCCAATGTTGCTCACAGAGTTCATCACAAGGCAGCGGTTATTCACTTCTTCTTTCATTGAAAGGAAAGAGAGAAAGTCCATAAATCCCTCGAACAGGCAAACGGGCTGAGCCTTGTTCTCAAATATCGGAGTGATGTCCTTTGGGGCAATCGTTCCTTTGAACATATTGTCGTCCCGAACGCCAGAGAGGTTGGCAAAACCAATGGCTTCGTATCTTCTTCCCCTTACCTCATAGCTGATGGATTTGAGAAAGGGCAATGCCTTTACCAAGTTGATGCAGCGTTCATTTACAAGGTACTCCTGTAAATGTGGCGGCAAGATGTCTGATACTTCTATCAGTCTCCTTGCCCCGTTTGCCACTTCCTCTTTTGGTAGTCTGATACTACCATTGCTGCTGTATGCCTTCTCCTTTGAGGGTTCGGCATTGTTGCACGCAGTATCAAAGGAAGTGGTCTGCCCCAAACGGTGGATGGCTTCCGAGAGCGTGCAGCCCTCCAATCGCATACAGAGGTCGATGATGCTTCCACCTCTGCCTTCGGCATAGTCTATCCAAAGGTTCTTCTCTGTGTCCACCTTGAAACTCGGATGTGTTTCTTCACGAAGTGGTGAACGGTACAGGGCATAGGCAGGTGTCCTGCGTACAGGCTTAATGCCTTTCCTTTCAAGATACGCCACAATGGGGTATCGCTTGATGAGTGATAAATCTTCTTCTTTCATTGTCATAAACTTTAAATGGTTGGATAATTCTTATTTGAATAATAATGGTTGGTTTGAATGATATTTGAATGCCGTTTGAATGAAATCCTCTTTTCTAAAGTTTTCCCTTCCAAACTTTTTCATCTTTCTTCTTACTACATACTATTTTAATATAAGTAATTGATAATCAGCAATAGTTAGTGGTATGTGGAGGTACTACACATACTACTACATTTGGCGACTATAATTACAGGTGAACCGCCTCTCTGCGATTGTGATTTCGCCTGTCGTTTATATTGCCTGCATCTGCTTCTCTTTTCATTATTTCCTTGAATTGGTTTCCAAGAGTGAAGTTAGGGTGAGAACGCGTAACTTCCAAGCATTCAGAGGCTTCTTGCATAATGTTGCGTCAGTCTGCGGCGAAATTCTTAGGGAAGCAAGTCAAAAAGAAGAGCATTTATTGCCTCATTAAGCAAAAATCGGGTGGTCAGAAGAAAAGGTTGGCTGAAATATCGATGTCGTTGTTTGCTTTCAGATGCAGTCGTTTGCTTTGATTATCTTGTTAGCCTCATTTGAATGGTGAGGAGAATATCAAACTGTCTCTTTTGTCCTAGTCATAGCGCCACAAGCTGCCACTTGAATGAAAAGTGATGGAATAAGAAATGTCCTATCTTAATTTTACAATGAAAGAAAAAAGACAGGGCAGGAAAACGCAAATGCAAACCGATGGAGTGGATTGCTCTTTTCCCTATTGTTCCCTATACTTCCCTACTGTCCCCTGCTGCTTTGAGAGGCGTACATACGCCATTACCTTTGCCAGAGGAAACAGGAAAAAAGTCTGAAACAACAAACAATAAAACAAGATAAGATTATGAACTATTACGTCATTACAGAAACCAATTGGGCAAAGCTGCGAGATGAAATCTTGAGCCTTGCAGAATGCTGCCACAAAGCATTCGGAGAAAAGAGCAAACACACCGACTGGCTGCACAACGGAGATGTGTGCAGGTTACTCAACATCAGCAAACGCACCTTGCAGCATTATCGTGATACGGGTGTGCTGCCGTTTACACAAATCGGCCACAAGTGTTATTACAGGCGTGAGGATGTGGAACAGCTGCTCCTTGCAAGAACAGACAAACCTAAAAACAACAGTATATGATGGAAATGGCAAAAGATTTGAACATGGAGAGCGACGAGATGCAACTGGTTGTCTCGGCACTAAGAAGTGTGGGAAAAAGAATTGTAGAAGTGGCAGGGACACATAAGCCACTCTTTGCCGGAGAACTTTTCCTCACGGGTAAGGAAGTGTGCGAGCGGCTGTATATCAGTCCCCGTACCTTGCAGGACTACCGAGACAGGAAGATTATCCCCTACACGCAGTTTGCAGGAAAGATACTCTACAAGGCTTCGGACTTGGAGAAGATACTGGAGGAGAATTACAAGAGTTGTCGAACAGGATAAAGGCTATAAGCGTAATATTGCTGAAAGGATAACGGCACTTGGGCAGAGATATATCTGTTTCAAGTGCCGTTCGTTTATTGGTAAGTTCTTGCGTTTAATCATTTTTCTATTCTGCGGTAAACTGTTGTCCTTTATATTCTTCTTTAAACTCCGTAACCGTCTGTCCCGTTTGTTTTTTGAAGAAACGCATTAAATGTCCTGGCTCCGAGAAATTGAATTCGTATGCCAATTCACTGGTAGTTTTGTCAGTGAATAATATTTCATTCTTGATTTCTGCAAGCAGACGTTGTTTCAGCAGATGTACGGCCGTTTGCCCATATTGTGCCTGTACAGAAGCATTCAATGTGATGCGGCTGATGTTCAGCATGGCTGCATAGTCGGCCACTTGCTGGTATTGGTGAACATGTTTTTCTAAGAGTTGTTTGAACTCAAAGGCATGGTGGTTCTTGGGGGCATCAAAAGGCAGATGGTATTGAGCAGAATACCTACGATTAAGGGCCATGAGCAGATAATGAAGCAAGGATACGATGATGTGATAGCTGTCGGCAAGAGGATGGTTGAGTTCTTCTTTTATCCGCACAAGCAAACGCTCGTATTCTTGTTGTTCCATAGCAGTAGCCGACAGATAGGGTGGGAAATCTGTTTGGTAGCAATAAAGCAAACGATAAGTAAAGAAAGGATCGGCAAGATAGGTTGAAAGAAAATCATCACGGAAAATAAGGAAACGATAATCCGTTTGGCTTTCATCAATGTGCCACTCCTGATGGATGTGTGGCGAAAGTATCAGCACCGTATTGTCTTTCAACGCGATATGTTGAAAGCCATAACGCAGCCACCCGGATGCTTTCCTGAAGAAAAACAACTCGAAGAAGTTGGTTTTGAAAGACGGATACTCCATCAATACGCCCCGCAAACGCTCGTGCGTATCGGTATTGATGTTGAAATCTACACCACATTCCGTTTTGCTGAAAGGAACTTGTGTAAGTTCTTGGGGGTGACTCTCTAATTTCATGCAACAAATGTACGAATAATTAATGGCTTATCAAAATGGTAGAGCATATATTATTAATGGTAGAATGTGTCTTTGTTTTATGCACTACCTTTGCACTCGTAATCAAAACAAATAGCATTATGAAAGAAATTAAAATTGTAGAAAAAGGTGAGAACTTCACCACGGTGAACGTAGGTAAGTTGAATGAAATTAAGGAATATGAGTTGGCTATGGGCAATTTCTCTATCCCAGGAAAGATGTTTGCCGGACATGCACTACAAGCAACAGGCGCAGAATTGTCTTTCCAAAGTCTTGCAGCTGGGCAGGATTATGGCACACGCCATATCCATAAAACTCACGAAGAGCTTTATTTCATTCTTAAAGGTGAAGGCATTTTCGATGTAGACGGCAAACAATTTCCCGTTTCAGAAGGAAGCATCGTGAGAATTGCGCCCAATGGCAAACGTGCTTTCAAGAACACAGGCAGCAGCGAAATGCTCGTGCTTTGCGTACAATATAAGGCAAATTCGTTCTCTGATGATGATGAACCACTGAAGGATGCTATTATGCTGGAAGCCAATGTTAAACTTTAATTGTTAATAAACAATGAATATCCAGCAAATAAGAAATGCAACGATAATCGTTGAATATGGGGGAAAGAAAATTCTGATCGACCCCATGTTGGGAAAGAAAGGCTGCATGCCTCCTTTCCCCTTTAGTAGAAATCAACACCTGCGCAACCCACTTCATGAACTACCTTTTCCTGTAGAAGAGATGCTAAAAGGTGTAGATGCGGTGTTGCTTACCCATCTACACGATGACCATATCGATGAGGCGGCCTATGAAATGATGCCTAAAGATATGCGATTTTTTGTGCAAGACGAAAACAATCGGCAGGTGGTGATGTCGCATGGATTTAATCATGTGGAAGTTGTCGGCGACAATACAAGGGTTGGGGAAGTGAGCATACAAAAGGCCGAAAGCCAGCATGGTAATTTCATCATGAAGTATCCTGCCGGACATACAGCAGGTTATGTATTCACTCATCCACAAGAAAAGACGCTCTATCACGCCGGAGATACCATCTGGTATGCTGGTGTGAAGCGCAATTTGAAGCGTTTTCGCCCCGAGGTTATCACCCTTAATGCTGGTGGCAATGGCTTTCGCTTGGGTGGACGCGTTATTATGAACGATGAAGATGTGGTAAAAGTTGCTGCAGCTGCACCTGATGCAAAGTTATTTGTGACGCATCTTGAAGGTGTGAACCATAATAGCGTGACGCGTGAAATGGTGAGAAAGCGTGCGGAAGTGGCAGGAATTTTAGACCGCGTCTTTATTCCTGAAGACGGTGAAACGGTAGAGGATTTATAAAGAATAAAGGAAGGAATATGGCAAAAACACTCATTGGAACGAAAGAGGTGCGTGGCATCATGACCAAGTCCAACCTCCCTGTTGGTGGCTATTCGGTGAATCCATACGTGGGTTGCACCCATGCTTGCAAGTATTGTTACGCCTCATTCATGAAGCGCTTCACAGGACATAAAGAAGAATGGGGTACTTTCTTAGACGTGAAGCATTGGCCTGCAATCAAGAATCCGAAGAAATATGCCGGACAACGCGTGGTTATTGGATCAGTGACCGATGGGTATAATCCCGAAGAAGCAACGTTCCGCAGAACACGTAAACTGCTTGAAGAGCTCAAAGACAGCGATGCGGAAATACTCATTTGTACAAAGAGCGACCTCGTGTTGCGCGACCTTGACCTGCTCCGGCAAATGAAGAAAGTCACCGTATCGTGGTCAGTCAACACGCTTGATGAGACATTTCGTGCCGACATGGACAAGGCCGTGAGCATAGAGCGGCGCATCGCAGCCATGCGAAAGGTCTACGAGGCGGGCATCCGAACCATTTGTTTTGTGTCGCCCATCTTCCCTGGCATCACCAATTTCAAAGCTATTTTTCATGAAGTGAAAGATATTTGCGACCTCTTTTGGCTTGAGAACCTCAATCTGCGGGGTGGTTTTAAGGCCAACATTATGAGTTATATCAAATCATACTATCCCCATTTGTTCCCACTTTATGAAGAAATCTATTTGCATAAAGACCGAACATATTGGAAGCAATTGGAGCAAGAGGCTGCGAAAATGGCGCAGGAGGCTCAATGTAAGTATGTGGATAATGAATTGCCTTACGAACGAAGTCCCCAAGGACATCCCTCGATAGTGAATTATCTTTATCACGAAGAAATCAGAGGGTCAGGAAATACGGGTAAAAGGAATGTTATGCAATAAAACAGATGCGTATCTCTACTGTTGATAGACTACTTGGAGAATAACTACTTATAAGGCTTTCGGTATACTTGAAGGCCTCAAAAACATAGTTGTGTGTAGTTAGACGGTAGTAATAACCATTCCTACTTTCTGACTACAATACCAACCCTTTCCTTTCACCGTATTACCTTTCCTTGTAGTTATGTAGTAAGATAATATCGGTGAAAGAGAAAAGCATATCAATTGATACTGCCACTTCCATATAGGAATATCTGCTCCCTCACAGGTATACGGCGTTGCAGTTCTCGACAGATGTATTTCCTGAACAAGTGTACTTCCGTGCTGTCCAATTGATAAGACAAAGCGATGATGATTGAAAGCGGATAAAGCGGAGCATAACCTCGCAGATGTCCGTTCACGAATACTTCCACCTCCCCTGTATCCCTTTCATCGGGACGTAGGGAAGATACTTTTAGTAGTTGCTGCAGACGATAATTGAGTTTCCTCCATGTTACACAGAAGAATTCTACCAATTCGCTCTCTGTCATGGCGATTTCGCCTTTGCCTTTGCGAGTGATTTGCATATTGTCGCTCCACTCGAAATAGCTGCGTTCTCTTTTTGTTTGATGGTGATTGACATTCATACGGCTTCCTCCTTTGTTTCTTCTTTTTGATGTTTCCTTATCAACCTGTCCATATCCTCCGAAATCTTATTATCGGTAACCTGTGCGTAGATTTGAGTACTGGATATAGAGGCGTGCCCCATCATCTTGGCAATGCTTTCGATAGGTATTCCCGCACTTAAACTCATTGTACCGAACGTGTGCCTCGCCATATGATAGGACAACCGTTCTCTGATGCCACAAGCCTTGCCCACGATGCTCAGCTTTGCACTCATCACGCTACGGCTACAAGCACAGTGAAAAATAAAGTCATCACCTTTTTCTTTCACCGTCTGCATTTCTTTCATGCTGGGTTGCTCTTCCTTACATTGATTGATGATGGCCTCCGCTACCGGGTGCAGGGGCACAATAAACTCCACCTTTGTCTTCTGCCTTTCTTTACGGATATATTTCTGTCCATCGGCTGCCGTTTGAATGTGTCCCAATTGCAAATGTTCCATATCAGCAATAGCCAAGCCCGTAAAGCATGAGAAGATAAACATCCGTCTTGCTTGTTCTGCTTCCTTATCAATTACTCTCAATGCCATGAGTTTGGCAACATCGCTCTTTTGCAGAAAGCGTATCTTCTGTTCCGTTTTCTCATACTTGGCATTCTCAAAAGGATTGCAACGAATGATTCTCTGGCTGACCGCACGGTACATCAACCTACTCAGCCAACAAAGGTAACGATTCATGGTTGCTGTTGCCAAGCCTCGTTTTTTCAGATAGAAACCGTATTCCTCAAATAAGTCTTCCGTTATTGTAGAGATGGTTATATCCATCATTCCCTTATCCTTTACAAACTCTGTAAGTAACTTGTCTGAATAGAGAAGATTCTGATAAGTGCTTTTTGCTCTTGATTTACCCACGCACTCTTTAACGGATTGCAGTTCTGTCTTGCTCATGGCAAGAAGTGTTGTCGGTGTGGTGGCTATTCCCTGCAAACGGTTTTTAAGTAGTTCCACACTTACCACTCCGTCCTTTATCAGAATATCCTGATAGGTCTTCTCTACAAGTTCCTTAAACTCGCCGATTCTTTGATTGGTCTTCTTGTCGGTTGTCAGTCCTTGTTTGCTGTTCCACTCGGAGGATTTGCACTGCTCGCCTGTGGTAATGGCGGTGCTTTTTCCGTCTATGGTGATACGGCAGAGAATGGCGGTCTTGCCGTCTGCCTTTATTTTCTGTCTGTTAATGTAAAACAATATCTTGAATGTACTTCTCATAAAAAATCTTGGTTAAATGGTTAAACGTAAATCTTCTGTGAAAGAAAGGAAACGGTTAAACTCCTCAAAGAGTTTCTGCGGTGTTACCTTTGCATAAGGTTCGGTCATACTTACGTTCGTATGTCCAAGCATCTTGCTGACTGTTTCAATAGGAACGCCCTGCTCCAAGGTGATAAGCGTGGCAAAGGTATGTCTTGCAGTATGCGATGTAAATGGAAAAGAAATACCTGCCCGTAATCGCAAGGCTTTAAGACAGGACTGATAAGTGGGATATTTGATATGGGGGATCAGTGTTTCCCTTTCATCGCTGTGCATTTTCTCAATTAATCGAACTGCTTCCGGCAACAACTTGATACGACAAAGCACACCCGTCTTCTGTCGGTTGAACTTCAACCACAAACTGCCTGCATCATCATGGACAAGATGCTTTTTGCTTAGTTCCATCAAATCACAATAGGCTGCACCGGTATAACAGGCGAAGAGAAACACATCACGAGCAGTTCCCATTTCTTTTTCCAATTCATCAAAGCGGAGTGCCTTCAACTTGTCCAATGCTTCTTTGTCAAGAGCTTTAGGTGCTTTCTTGTCTCCTCGTTCTATATGTACTTTATCAAACAGAAGCGTATCAGCCAGCCCCTCACGATAAGCCAACCTGGAGACGGTCTTCAAATCTGCTGCAACTCTGAAAAATGTGCTTTGCTGATGACCGAGTTCGCCAAGACAAAATGCTTGTAATTCGTAGATAAAGTTTTCTGTCAGCTGCGAGAAAACCAAGTCCGAAACATGATACTTCCTCTGAATGAACTCCTGCAATCGTTTCCGAGTGGAATGATAGGCAGACATAGACTCTTCCTTGATGTCTATACCGATATGGCTTTCTTTCTCCTTGATGAGCATATCCAACCTTTCGATGAGCATACATCTTGCCTGTACGCTGCCTTGAAACTGTTCCTTTACATCAGTTGCATCAAATGGCTGTCCTTTGGCAATCAAAGACTGATAGGTAGATTGAATGGAAAGCAACAAGTTCTCCAACCTTCCGTTAATCTCCACCGCCTCACGGCTCTTGCCGTCCATCCTGCTCTCACGTGAATTCCATAAGCCGGGATTGCAGGAGAGTTTACAACTAAACTGGGCAATGGAGCGTCCAATGGTAATACGCCCCATAATCGGAGCTTTCCCCGACTTGTCCAAATCGCTCTTTTTAAGGTAGAGCAACACTTTCATCTTTTCTTTTTCCATACGCTTTAATATTTGTGGGTAAAGTTACCCGAATTAAAGCGTTCCTCACTTATGCAGAAAACTGCCGACCAAAGCAACAGCCACACGAGCGAAAATAATTCAGTTACCTAATACTGCACCATCGTTACCTACATCAAAACAAGGTAACACTCTGGTAACTGAACTTCTGCCTAAATCTGCATATTTCTGCCCTTTACAAATAGAGCAGTATTATGCCAATTCGTGTATTTCCTCCTCATTATCAGTTAGTTTACATCAACTTCGACATTTCTTCATTTTCTTTGATTAGTTACTATTGATGTGCCCTAAAAACCATATGGAACTATATAGAAAGATTTATTCAT
>OGHJ01002499.1_pt1 | contig 15451 bp, 12 predicted proteins | sample 1571351 | NCBI WGS metagenome assembly OGHJ01 (sample SAMEA2582037, study PRJEB24529) | metagenome | biome: Human gut stool | place: China | collected 2011 | reverse complement strand
TGATTTTTGCAGCAGGATTGGAAGTATGGTACCTTAAGTTGTGCGAAATGGGAGAAAATAAATAGATAACCAATAAATAAATCTGACAAAATAAGAACAGAAAATAAATTCACAAATAATCTGACAATGATAAGAAAAGTCATTATTTACAAATAGAAAAAAGTGATGTATATTGATTTCAATGAAAGTCGCAAAGGAGCGAGCATAGCTCTTTTTGCGGCTTTTTTATGTCATGGGAAATTACGTTGTAATTTACTAAGGGAAGGAGATCCACAAAATGTTTGATGTGAAAAAGACCGTGCCAGATGCACCTCTGTACCGTCCGGAGTTTGAGCATGATAACTGCGGTATCGGTGCCTGCGTAAACATTAAGGGTGTGAAGAGCAGAGAAACCGTTGAAAATGCATTGAAGATCGTTGAGAATCTGGAGCATCGTGCCGGAAAGGATGCAGAAGGTAAGACCGGTGACGGTGTTGGTATTCTGACGCAGATCCCCCATAAATTTTTTAAGAGAGTGACAAAGAGCCTTGGGATCACACTGGGAGAGGACAGAGAATATGGCGTTGGTATGTTCTTCTTTCCTCAGGATGAGCTGCAGAAGAATCAGGCCAAGAAGATGTTTGAGATCATCGTAGAGAAGGAAGGACTTACTTTTCTTGGATGGAGAGAGGTTCCTACCCATCCGGAGGTTCTCGGACATAAGGCAGTTGAGTGTATGCCCCATATCATGCAGGCATTTATAAAGAAGCCCGCACAGGTGGAAAAGGGGCTTGATTTTGACCGCATGCTTTATATTGTAAGAAGAGTATTTGAACAGTCCTCAGATAATACCTATGTGGTTTCCTTATCCAGCAGGACGATTGTATATAAAGGAATGTTCCTGGTTGGACAGCTCCGTACTTTTTTTGCGGATCTGCAGGATAAGGATTTCGAATCTGCCATTGCCATGGTACATTCCCGTTTCTCTACCAATACCAATCCAAGCTGGGAGAGAGCCCATCCGAACCGATTTATCGTGCATAACGGTGAGATCAATACCATTCAGGGTAATGCGGATAAGATGCTTGCCCGTGAGGAAAACATGGAATCCGAGCATCTGCACAGCGTGCTGCATAAGGTATTGCCTGTAGTCAATACAGCAGGCTCTGACTCAGCCATGCTGGATAATACGCTGGAGTTCCTTGTCATGAGCGGCATGGATCTTCCCCATGCAGTGATGATCACGATCCCGGAGCCATGGGAAAACAACAAGACCATGTCCCAGCACAAAAAGGACTTCTATCAGTACTACGCAACCATGATGGAGCCATGGGATGGCCCAGCTTCCATTCTTTTCTGTGATGGTGATGTGATGGGAGCAGTGCTTGACAGAAACGGTCTTCGTCCTTCCCGTTATGTGATCACAGATGATGACCAGCTGATCCTTTCCTCTGAGGTTGGGGTACTTGATATTGACCCTTCAAAGATCCTTGTAAAGGAAAGACTTCGTCCCGGCAAGATGCTGCTTGTGGATGTCACAAAGGGCAAGGTCATTGATGATAATGAACTGAAAGAGAGTTATGCTTCCAGACAGCCTTATGGTGAGTGGCTGGACAGCAATCTGATCCATCTGCGGGATCTGAAGATTCCGAATGAAAGAGTACCGGAATTTGCATATGAAGAAAGACAGCGGATGCAGAAGGCCTTCGGTTATACCTACGAAGAGTTAAAGACGAGCATTCTTCCCATGGCAAAGAACGGAGCCGAGGCTATTGCAGCCATGGGAGTGGATACCCCGATCCCGGTTCTGAGCAAGACCAATCATCCTCTTTTCCATTATTTCAAGCAGAAATTTGCGCAGGTAACCAACCCGCCTATTGATGCGATCCGTGAGGAAGTGGTTACTTCAACAACTGTTTACGTGGGAACCGACGGCAATATTCTGGAGGAAACCCCGAAGAACTGCCACGTGATGCAGGTAAGCAACCCGATCCTGACTAATACCGATCTGATGAAGATCAAGGATATAAATCAGGAAGGCTTTAAGGCAGAAGTGATTCCGATCACCTATTATAAGAATACGAGCCTTGAGCGTGCGATTGACAGACTGTTCGTAGAGGTGGACAGAGCTTACAGGGACGGTGTGAACATCATGATCCTGTCTGACAGGGGCGTAGATGAAAACCACGTGGCAATCCCGTCTCTGCTTGCCGTATCAGCACTGAACAGACATCTGGTCGTAACCAAGAAAAAAACCAGTGTAGCGCTGATCCTGGAGTCAGGAGAACCAAGGGATGTGCATGATTTTGCTACCCTGCTTGGTTATGGTGCCTGTGCGATCAATCCTTATCTTGCACAGGAATCCATCCGCGAGCTGATCGACAGCCATATGCTTGACAAGGATTATTATGCAGCCGTTGATGATTACAACAACGCTATTTTACATGGCATTGTCAAAATCGCTTCCAAAATGGGAATCAGTACGATCCAGTCCTATGAAGGATCCCAGATCTTTGAAGCAATCGGTATTGATAAGGATGTTATTAACAAATATTTCCCTCATACGGTATGCCGTGTGGGTGGTATTACCTTAAAGGATATTGAAAAGGAAGTGGATGCACTGCATTCACAGGCTTTTGACCCGCTGGGACTTGCAAATGACCTGACACTGAACAGTGTGGGACATCACAAGATGAGAAGTGGTGGTGACGAGCATCTGTACAATCCGGCAACGATCCATATGCTGCAGGAATCCACGAAGCGTGGTGACTATCAGATGTTCAAGCAGTATACAGCCCTTGTCAATGATGAGGATTCAGTAAAGAATCTGCGTGGCCTGATGGATTTCAATTATCCGGAAAAAGGAATCCCGATCGAGGAAGTAGAAAGCGTGGATTCCATTGTAACCAGATTTAAGACAGGAGCCATGAGCTATGGTTCCATTTCCAAGGAAGCACATGAGACACTGGCAATTGCAATGAACACCATTCACGGACGTTCCAATTCCGGTGAAGGTGGTGAGGATCTGGAGAGACTTTCTGTAGGGTCTGATGGGAAGAACAGATGCTCTGCTATCAAACAGGTAGCCAGCGGACGTTTCGGTGTAACCAGCAGATATCTGGTAAGCGCCAATGAGATCCAGATCAAAATGGCACAGGGAGCAAAGCCCGGTGAAGGCGGACATCTGCCGGCAGGCAAGGTTTATCCCTGGATCGCAAAGACCAGACATTCAACACCCGGCGTAGGTCTGATCTCCCCGCCGCCTCATCACGATATTTATTCTATCGAGGATCTGGCAGAGCTGATTTATGATCTGAAGAATGCCAACAAGCAGGCAAGGATCAGTGTCAAGCTGGTTTCTGAAGCTGGTGTTGGTACTGTTGCAGCCGGTGTTGCGAAGGCCGGTGCACAGGTTATCCTGATCTCCGGTTATGATGGTGGTACCGGTGCGGCACCGAGGAATTCCATTCACAATGCAGGACTTCCCTGGGAGCTTGGACTTGCAGAGACACACCAGACGCTGATCATGAACGGACTTCGTAATAAGGTAAGGATCGAGACAGACGGTAAGCTGATGAGCGGTCGTGACGTAGCTATCGCAGCGATCCTTGGTGCAGAGGAATTCGGCTTTGCGACAGCACCCCTGGTAACCATGGGATGTGTCATGATGAGAGTCTGCAATCTGGACACATGTCCTGTGGGTGTGGCTACCCAGAATCCGGAGCTTCGTAAGAATTTCAGAGGAAAGCCGGAGTATGTGATCAACTTCATGCACTTTATCGCAGAGGAGCTGCGGGAATATATGGCAAAGCTTGGTGTAAGGACTGTGGATGAGCTGGTCGGCCATACCGAGTTCCTGAAGGTAAAGGATAACCTTTCTAAGAGCCAGAAGCAGGTAGATTTAAGTCTGATCCTTGAGAATCCCTATGTGGGCAGCAAGGAGAAGGTTACCTTTGATCCGAAGCAGGTTTACGATTTCAAGCTGGAAAATACCATGGACGAAAAGGTACTGTTAAAGCAGCTTGACAAGGCCATTGAAACCGGTGCAAGAAGAAGCATTGAGGTAGATGTCAAGAATACGGACAGAGCCTTTGGTACGATCCTTGGTTCCGAGATCACAAGAAAACTTGGGGATCAGGTGGCAGAGGATACCTACCGTGTACTGTGTAACGGCGCCGGCGGACAGAGCTTTGGTGCCTTTATCCCGAAGGGACTGACACTTGAGCTTGTGGGAGATTCCAACGACTACTTTGGCAAGGGCTTATCCGGCGGTAAGCTGATCGTATATCCACCGAAGGGAAGCCGGTTCAAAGCAGATGAAAATATCATTATCGGAAATGTGGCACTGTATGGTGCAACCAGTGGAAAGGCCTTTATCAATGGTGTAGCTGGTGAACGTTTCTGCGTCAGAAACTCCGGTGCGATCGCTGTTGTAGAGGGCGTGGGCGACCATGGCTGTGAATATATGACAGGAGGCCGTGTGGTAGTCCTTGGCCATACAGGCAAGAACTTTGCTGCAGGTATGAGCGGCGGTGTGGCTTATGTACTGGATGAGGATAATGACCTGTATATCCGCCTGAACAAGGAAATGGTATCTTCCTATGAAGTAACTTCCAAATATGATGTTATTGAACTGAAGGATATGATCAAGGAGCATGTGGCTCTGACCAATTCCGAAAAGGGTAAGATGATTCTGGATCATTTCAGTGATTATCTGCCGAAGTTCAAGAAGATCATCCCTCATGACTACGAAAAGATGCTGGCTACCATCGTACAGATGGAGGAAAAGGGTCTTTCTGCAGAGCAGGCACAGATCGAAGCATTCTACGCAGTCAGGGCAGCAAAATAAGGAGGTGTCACGATGGGAAAACCAACAGGATTTATGGATTATAAAAGAGAAGTATCAAAGGACGTAAAGCCTAAGGACAGGATTAAGAATTTTAATGAGTTCCATGAGCACCTTTCGAAAGAAAAGCAGCAGCTTCAGGGAGCAAGATGTATGGACTGCGGTGTGCCCTTCTGCCAGGCAGGAATGAACATCTGCGGAATGACAAGCGGCTGCCCCCTGCACAATCTGGTGCCGGAATGGAATGATCTTGTTTATACCGGAAACTGGCAGCAGGCCTATAACCGTCTGAAAAAGACGAACAGCTTTCCGGAGTTTACATCCCGTGTGTGCCCGGCGCTCTGTGAAGCAGCCTGCACCTGCAATCTGATCGGGGATCCGGTTGCCACGAAGGAAAATGAATATGCGATTATTGAGAATGCCTATGAAAAGGGCTATGCCGATCCGAAGCCTCCCAAGGTCCGGACAGGAAAGACGGTAGCAGTTGTAGGAAGCGGTCCTTCCGGACTTGCTGTTGCTGATCAGCTGAATAAAAGAGGCCACAGCGTAACGGTGTATGAGCGTTCTGACAGGGTTGGTGGACTTTTGATGTACGGAATCCCCAATATGAAGCTGGAGAAGCATATCGTAGACCGTAAGATCAAGGTCATGGAGGCAGAAGGCATCGTGTTTAAAACCGGTGTGGATGTCGGTAAGGATATTAAGGCAGAAAAGCTCTTGAAGGAGTATGACAGAGTCGTACTTGCCTGCGGTGCTTCCAACCCGAGAGATATTAGTGTACCGGGCAGGGATGCCAAGGGGATCTACTTTGCAGTAGACTTCCTGAAGGCCAATACGAAGAGCCTGCTGGATTCTGATTTTGAAGACAAGAAATATGTGGATACCAAGGGCAAAAATGTGGTTATCATTGGCGGTGGTGATACCGGAAATGACTGTGTGGGAACCAGCATCCGTCATGGCTGCAAGTCTGTAACACAGATCGAGATGATGCCAAAGGCTCCCGATACCAGAAGTGCCAGCAATCCCTGGCCGGAATGGCCGAAGATCTGCAAGACAGATTACGGCCAGGAGGAAGCTATCGCCGTATTTGACCATGATCCCCGGATCTATGAGTCTACGGTAAAGGAATTTGTGAAGGATAAAAACGGCAGCCTTAAGGCAGTCAAGATCGTGAAGCTTTCCTGGGAGAAGGATCCTGCAAGCGGACGGATGAAGATGAGCGAGGTGCCGGGCTCCGAGCAGACTCTTCCCGCAGAGATCGTGCTGATCGCGGCAGGGTTCCTTGGAAGCCAGAAATATGTAACAGATGCGTTCCATGTAGATATCAATGAGAGAAGCAATGTGAAGACCGGCGCAGGTGCCTATGAAACCAGCGTGAAGAATGTCTTTACAGCCGGAGATATGCACAGAGGCCAGTCCCTTGTAGTATGGGCAATCCGTGAGGGCAGGGAAGCAGCAAGGGCTGTGGATGAAAGCCTGATGGGATATACCAATCTGATTGTGCAGTAAGAGTGTGGAAGTGAAGGTGGCTCTGCCTTTTGGCAGAGCCACCTTTTTCGGGTCTGGAGGGGTCGCTTGGCGGCGCACGTCGCAGAGGTGCCGGAATCGGAAGATATTTCCGGAGGTCAGGGGCACCAGGTGTGTTTTCGGAGTTCAGGACCACCGGGAGTGTTTTCGGAGTTCAGGGGTATCAGGAAGGAAAATGTGCTGTGGTGCCCCGGAAACATTGAGATAAGAGGAAGGTTTTGAGGCAGGGGGCACCAGAAAGGAAAATATGCTGTGGTGCCCCGAAAACTTCGCAGAGCGGGGCATCAGTAGGAAAAGTGCATGCAGATACCCCAAAAGGCAGTGAAATGAACGTAAAAATGACTGAGGTGGGGCATATGGGAAGAAAACATAGCCTGATGCCCCAGAGAATGATATGATGAAGTTATGAGCAGGAAAGGATGACTTTATTATGCAGAAAGTGATTGTGATTCCGGACAGTTTTAAAGGAAGTATGACATCGCAGGAAGTAACCGATATTCTGGCAGGATCCATAGAAGAACATTTGAAGTGTGAGGTTGTCAGGCTTCCCATTGCGGATGGCGGAGAAGGAAGTGTGGACTGTATTCTCCGGGCAAAGGGCGGAAGCAGGAAGACAGTGACAGTACATTCCCCGGAAGGAAAACTGATTGAGGCAGCCTATGGGATTCTTCCTGATGGAACGGCTGTCCTTGAAATTGCAGAAAGCAGCGGATTGACAAAGCAGACCGGATTTCGTGCACTGGAGGCCAGTACCTTTGGCTTTGGAGAGCTGATAAGAGCGGCACTGGATGAAGGCTGTCGGAAGTTTTTCCTTTGTCTTGGAGGCAGTGCCACAACAGACTGTGGATGTGGGATGGCAGCAGCGCTTGGAATTACTTTCTTTGATAGAGATGGACGGTCATTTGTTCCGGCAGGAGGGACGCTGTCAGCGGTATCGAAAATAGAATGTTCGAGGCTGGATCAGCGGATCGGAGAGGCTGAATTTACGGTAATGAGTGATGTGACTAATCCCTTGTATGGACCTCTGGGAGCTGCCTATATTTATGCACCACAGAAGGGAGCATCGAAGGAAGAGATTGCAGTCCTGGATGCTGGTCTGATCCACGTGGCAGAAGTGATAGAGCATGACTGTCAGGCAATGCTGCCGGAGGCAGGAGCGGGGGCTGCAGGAGGTGCCGGATATGGATGTACGGCATTTCTCAGAGCAAAGACGGTCAGCGGCATCGAAGGTATGCTGGAGCTGTGTCAGTTTGATGCGCTTGTGAAAGACTGTGATCTGGTTGTAACCGGGGAAGGATGTTTGGATGAACAGAGCCTTATGGGAAAGGTTTTGAGTGGTATCAGGAAGCACGCCAGTAACAGGGAAATCGTTTCTTTTTGTGGTATCTGTAAAGTACCGGCAGAGGAACTTTGCAGAAATTGTGTAATTGCAGTGGAAATTGCCAGAGGGATTTCCATTCAGGAATCTATGGAGAAGGGGCAGTATTATCTGAAGCTTGCAGCAGATACTTATTTTAAGCGGAGGATGGGATAGAGCAACATTTATCTTAAGAGTTTATAGAACGGGGCATGAGGGATGAAATACATCTGTAATGCCCCGTAGAAAGTATGTCTGGCTGGCAGGAAGATCAGCTAGCCTTCTGGATCACAGAAATGATCTGGCTTCTTGTCAGATCAGAAATCTCCTTTGAGGTCATATCCTTGTAATCTTCATAGTACATGGGCTTCAGGAAGTGAACCTGTGTGCGTACCGGCTTTAAGCTGTTGACACCGAAGACCTTGTAGGAATCGATGAGAACGACAGGGACAATGGGGCGTCTGGCCTTCATGGCACATTTAAAAGCTCCAGGTAGAAAATCATGAACTTCATTCTTGTTGTGGTCATAGCCGCCTTCCGGGAAAACGATATATCTTCTGCCGGAAGCGACCTCGGAAGCGACCTGAAGAACGGTGTTCACCTGTTTTTTCATGTCGGTCTTGTCAAGACGGCTGCCCTTTAATAAGGAAACAAATTCCTTGGTCAGCGGCAGATCGGCCCGTTTGTCATCGATCATCATGGTGCAGGGTTTTTCGTGGGCGAAAATAATACCAAGCACATCATATTTGCCCTGGTGGTTAGGATACATAACGTAGCCGCCGTCTTTTGGCAGATTTTCAAGACCGTAAACATCGGTCCGGATCATACCATTGAATTTCAGGATGGAAATAGCATTGCGGGCAATCTGGTATCGGACAGTTTCTGTGTATTTATCTCCGTGCTGTTCTACATAGCTGATGCGGATAAGATAATAAATAACGAATGGCAATGAGATACCAACTACATAACATATTCTGATCAAAAAACTTCACCCCTCAAATTTAGTACTGGGAAAATCATACCATATCAGACATTTCTTTTCAAGAAACGACTGAAAGCGCGGATATGGTGTGGGGATAAAGAAGTGTGTCTCAGAAAGGGAATGCAGTCTGTTTCAGATACCGGGATCTTTATGGAGCTGGTGGTGCTCCTTTAACAGCTCTTCTGCAAGATTTCCTGCATCCCAGAAAATATTGACAGGTGTGATAACGGCTTTGCAGGCAATGGGAGAAATACCCATTTTACGGTACTCAGCAAGGAACAGATCGATCTGCTCAGAGGTCATGCCGGAGAAGACAAGCATCTCAGCAGGAAGTTCATTGCCAAGATAGACTGCATTTTTTCTTGCAAAGCCAGCTACACCGGCAAGATAACCAAGGGACTGGGAATAATCGGTTCGCTGCACGGTTTTTACTGTGATGAAAAGCCTCTTACAGAGCTGGCGGATCTGCATTTCCTTTGTTTTTTCTATATGATATAATAGAATAATCTGAGTAGATGACATTTGAAAACTCCTTTTAAATCATGATAATCAGTTGCTGAGAAAAAGAATCATTTATAACCATTTCATTACTTACAGAATAGCAGAAAAATAGAAGTATGTGAAGCTGGCGGCATGTGGAAGAGAAATATGGCAAAGAGTTTTATCAGCGCTTTAAAAAGGAGTCTGATCCCGTTTTTTAGTGGGTGGCAAGGAAGTACGGGATAGAGGAAATGCTGTAACTGTCATTATGAATGGTCAGGCAAGCTGCCCACGTAAGACACCGGAAGGAATAAAATAAAAGAAGGAAGGTAAAAGGAGAAGAGTATGCATTATAGAATATTTGGAACCCCTATGCCAGCAGTAACCTTGACTCTTGACAGGGGAGAAGAAATTTATACCCAGTCAGGTGGGATGACATGGATGTCAGAAGAATTTTCCATGGAAACCAATATGAAAGGCGGACTGCTTGGCGGTATTGGCAGGATGTTTGCCGGAGAGAGCCTCTTTCTGGCAACCTATGCGGCACAGCATGACAATGCAGAGATCACCATGGCATCCAGTTTTCCCGGAGAGATCAGGATGCTGGAGATAGGCGGTGGAAAGGAATACATTGCACAGAAAAATGCTTTTCTCTGTGCGACAAAAAATGTGTCAGTGAGTGCTTATGTTACCGGTGTAAAAGCGGGATTTTTCGGTGGTGAGGGTTTTATCCTTCAGAAGTATTCCGGCCAGGGGCTGGCATTTTTGGAACTGGATGGGACGATCGTGGAAAGGGAACTGGCACCGGGAGAGGTGATCAAGGTCAATACAGGCAATGTAGCTGCTTTTGAAACCAGCGTGGAATACTCTTCAGAAATGGTAAAGGGATTTGCCAATGTATTGTTTGGAGGGGAAGGACTGTTCCTTACGACATTGAAGGGACCGGGGAAGGTATGGCTGCAGACCATGAGCGCAGCAGGACTGGCACAGAGGATCATTCCTTATATACCGACTGGAAGATCATCCAATTAAAGAGGACTTCCTTTCCTCTGCATTTTCGATTATAATTGAAGCAGCAGGTAATAATTTTACCACAGAGAAGAGAAAGGAGATTTTTACTTATGGCAAACAGAATTATGCTGAATCAGACCTCTTATCATGGAGCAGGGGCAATCGCAGAGATCGCAAACGAGGCAAAGGCACATGCTTTTCAGAAGGCATTTGTATGTTCTGATCCTGACCTGATCAAATTTGGTGTGACAGCAAAGGTAACAGAGCTTTTGGAAAAAGAAGGACTGGCTTATGAGATCTATTCCGATATCAAGGCCAATCCTACTATTGATAATGTAAAGAACGGTGTGGCAGCCTTTAAGTCTTCCGGCGCAGACTATATTATTGCAATCGGCGGAGGCTCCTCCATGGATACTTCCAAAGCAATCGGTATCATCATTGCCAATCCGGAGTTTGAAGATGTACGCAGCCTTGAGGGCGTAGCACCTACAAAGAAGCCCTGCATCCCGATCATAGCAGTTCCTACCACAGCAGGTACAGCAGCAGAGGTTACGATCAACTATGTTATTACTGATGTAGAGCGCAAGCGTAAGTTTGTCTGTGTAGATCCTCATGATATGCCGATCATCGCAGTTGTAGACCCGGAAATGATGGCTTCCATGCCTAAGGGACTGACGGCATCTACCGGTATGGATGCCCTGACTCATGCGATTGAAGGATATACCACAAAGGCAGCATGGGAAATGACAGATATGTTCCATCTGAAAGCAATCGAGATCATTTCAAGATCTTTAAGAGGCGCTGTTGCCAATACCAAAGAAGGACGGGAAGGTATGGCACTTGGCCAGTATATTGCAGGTATGGGATTTTCCAATGTAGGACTTGGAATCGCACATTCCATGGCTCATACTTTGGGTGCTGTTTATGATACTCCTCATGGAGTTGCCTGTGCAATGATGCTTCCTATCGTTATGGAGTACAATGCAGACTGCACTGGCGAAAAATATCGTGAAATTGCCCGTGCCATGGGTGTTGAAGGCGTAGATCAGATGGATCAGGAGACCTACCGCAAGGCAGCAGTTGATGCTGTACGCAGGCTTTCTGAGGATGTAGGCATTCCGGCTAAACTGGAAGCACTGAAGGAGGAGGATCTTCCTTTCCTTGCAGAATCCGCTCATGCAGATGCGTGTGCACCGGGTAACCCGAAGGATGCCAGCATCGAAGATCTGACAGCACTGTTCCGCAAACTGATGTAAGAAAATGTAATGTCCTGAATGGACAGAAGCAGAAATGACAGAAAGGTTCCCGGCTCCGTGTAAAACGCCGGGAGCCTTTTTTACAGATTCAACCAAAGGGGGATCCAGGAAAATCGGTAATCTGGTTTTAAAAAGATATAGCATGGCATCTTTGCTGGCAGAAAGGAATATGACATGATTCTGAATACAGGCAGCAGGACGGATATTCCGGCATATTTCAGTGACTGGTTTTACAAAAGGATCGAAGAAGGCTATGTGATGGTACGGAATCCCTATTATCCAGAACAGGTGACCAGATATGTGCTGAATCCATCTGTGGTGGATGTGCTGGTATTCTGTACGAAGAATCCGCAGCCGATGATAAGCAGGCTGGAACGTCTCAGTACTTATGACATGTTCTGGTTTGTTACGATCACGCCTTATGGCAGGGAGATAGAACCTTTCGTACCGCACAAAGAGAAGGTAATTGAGAGTTTCCGGCAGTTATCGGAAATGACAGGCAGAGAGAAAATGAGCTGGCGTTATGATCCAGTTTTTATCACGGAAAAGTATTCTGTGGACTATCATATTGCCTGCTTCGCAGAAATGACAGAAAAACTCAGGGGATATACTGGTCAGTGTGTCGTCAGCTTTCTGGATCTTTATGAAAAGACAAAGCGGAACTTCAGGGAGGCAAGAGGGGTAACCAGGGATGAACAGGAGAGAATCATCGAAGCTTTTGCCGGGATTGCCGAAGCAAATGGAATGCAGGTGCAAAAGAAGAAAACCGCCAGAGAGGCCTGCAGCTGTCTGCTTGGTGCTGATATTGGTGTTTACAATACCTGTGGACATGGATGCCTGTATTGCTATGCCAATTATGACCGGAAAAGTGTAGAAGAAAACAGAAAACGGCATGATGTGAACTCACCGCTTCTGATCGGTCATCTGAAGGAAACAGATCATGTGAAAGAGGCACAGCAGAAGAGCTTTAAAGATGCCCAGATGAGACTATTTCTCTGATTTATGCAGGAAAGGAAAACAGACAGAAATGAAGAACAGTATTTTGAAAAACAGGCTATATCTGTATCTGACAGAATTTTTCGCAGGAATGTCAGTTATGGCAGTAGAGCTTGGGGCAAGCAGACTGCTGGCACCCTATTTCAGCTCTTCCCAGATCGTATGGACGATCATTATAGGAACGATCATGATCGCAATGGCGCTTGGCAACCTGTATGGAGGAAAGGCAGCCGATAAGGATCCGAATCCGGATAAACTTTATGGACGTATTATCATCGCAGCATTGTGGATCGCAGCCATACCGGTTGTCGGCAAATATATTATTATCGGAATATCAGCACTGCTGATCTTTACCGTAAACAGTAACTTCCTTATCATAGCCGGATTTGTGGCATGCATGGTGATCTTTGTATTTCCGCTGTTTCTGCTTGGAACCGTGACACCGTCTTTGGTAAAGTTTTCAGTGGACAGTCTGGATGACAGTGGAAGCGTAGTTGGAAAGCTGAATGCTTCCAATACCATAGGAAGCATTATCGGGACCTTTGTACCGACCTTTATCAGTATCCCGGCAGTGGGAACCTCGATCACATTTCTGATCTTTGCAGGTATTTTGCTGTTGCTGGCTGTTATTTATTTTGTGAGTACCAGAGGAAATTTTACCGGGGCCAGGAGGGTGCCGATTAGTATTGTAATATTTCTGATCTGCTGCCTTCTTGGCCATAACAACAGCTTTGCTTTCTGGCAAAGCAATCTTACCTATGAGGGGGAGTCAATTTACAATTATCTGCAGGTATATGAAAATGACAGGGAAGTAGTGCTTTCTACCAATGTTCTGTTCGGCGTGCAGTCGGTGTACCTGAAGGATAAAGGGCTGACCGGTATGTATTATGATTATGCCATGGCTGCCCCTTATATGGCGGGTGTGAAGGAAAAGGACAGACTGGATATCCTGATTCTTGGAAATGGAACCGGGACCTATGCTACCCAGTGTGAGCGGTATTTTAACAATACGTCCATCAAAGGGGTAGAGATTGATGAGAAGATCACGAAGCTTGCCAGAAAGTACTTTGAACTGCCGGAAGATGTGGAAGTCACGACCTATGACGGAAGAGCATATCTGAATGTGATCAGTGAAAAGTATGACGTGATCATGGTGGATGCTTATCAGGATATTACCATACCGTTCCAGATGTCTACCGTGAAGTTTTTTACCATGGTAAAGGAGCACCTGAAGGATGATGGTGTCATGGTCGTCAATATGAACATGCACAGTGGTGCTGAGGGAAATATCAACGAGTATCTGGCAGACACTATTTCTGAGGTGTTTGATCAGGTCTGCACGGTAGATGTGAGCGGATCTACAAACCGGGAGCTGTTTGCCTCTGACAATGCGGATATGCTGCAAACCTATAGGCTCAATGTAGCACTGGAGCAGGATGGTGATCTGACAGCCATGATGGGAAGAATCGGGGATCATCTGGAGACTTACGAAGCAGGTGGTCACATCATGACGGATGATAAGGCACCGGTAGAGCTTCTTGGCATGCGCATGATCGATGAACTGATCCAGAACGAGGTGTCCTATTACAAGACCATTTATCAGGAGAAAGGAATACGGGGTCTGATCGATCTGCTTTGAAAATGAGGGGATCTCAGATAAATTGACTCACGGAAATGCAGCATGACATTAGCTGCGGCTGAGATTTTGAGATGGGTATGCAGAAAGAGAATGTACCTATTATAATAAGGGGGGTATATGGAAAACGAAATCAGAGAAAAGGGCTTTTCCGGATTTTCAGGAAACCAGCTTAAGATATTTGCAATTATTGCCATGACTATGGATCACCTGGCATCTACAATCTGGCCCGGATATGGTAAGGAATGGTGGCTGCTGTGCATTCATCTGATCGGAAGACTGGCGGCACCAACCATGTGGTTTATGGTTGCAGAGGGATATCATTATACCAGAAATTTCAGAAAGTATCTGCAAAGACTGTTTATCTTCGCAGTGCTGGCGCATTTTGCCTATAATTTCTGCTTCGGCATTTCACCAATACCGTTCAGGGATTCTGTGCTGAACCAGACCAGTGTGATCTGGCCGCTTTTCCTGGCAGCCATTGGCCTGTATATTTATGATGATGAAAAAAGAAGCTTTCCACTGAAAAACTGGCAGAAGACAGCAATATTGCTTGTACTGTGCCTGCTGGCATTCCCTTCAGACTGGTCCTGCTTCCCGGTGCTCTGTACCCTGCATATATATCAGAACAGAGGGAACTTAAGAAAACAGGTGCTTGGTATGGTCGCCTATATTTCCATGTATGTTATCGTCTGGTGCCTGTGCATTGACGTGGTATACGGCCTGATCCAGTTTGGCATCATCATCGTCTGGCCATTTATGCACTTCTATAATGGAACCAGAGGAAAAGGCAGATGGATGAAGTGGTTTTTCTATGTGTTCTATGTGAGCCACCTGGTTCTATGCGGTATTTTAAGACTGATCCTGCATAGCAATGTGACAACGATCGTCGGTGGTTGAGTCTGCAAAAAAATAGAACAAATGTTCATGTAATTGCTTGTAAAAAACCATATGCTGTGATAGAATGGAATCAGAACAAATGTTCTGATTCTTTTTTTAGGAGCCAAAGTAATATGAAGCAGCTTCCGGCAGAGATCGCAGTGGGCGGTACCAGGACAGCAGGTTGTGATATAGAGATCATGACACATGAAAAAGTACCCTGTATTATGAAGGAACAGGAGAATATGAGTATCAGTGAGAAGCTGAACATTCTTGCAGATGCGGCCAAGTATGATGTTTCCTGCTCCTCCAGTGGTGTAGAGAGAAGGGGAGACGGCAGGGGGATCGGGAATTCTTCCAGAGCCGGGATCTGCCACAGCTTTGGGGCAGACGGAAGGTGTATCTCGCTTCTGAAGATCCTGTTTACGAATGAATGCATTTTTGACTGCAAATACTGTATGAACCGGAAATCCAATGATGTCAGGAGAGCCTGCTTTACACC
>OGHJ01002495.1_pt1 | contig 15467 bp, 17 predicted proteins | sample 1571351 | NCBI WGS metagenome assembly OGHJ01 (sample SAMEA2582037, study PRJEB24529) | metagenome | biome: Human gut stool | place: China | collected 2011 | reverse complement strand
AAGTTGCCGCTAAAATGAAGCGGTCTGCCATTTTCATTAATGTAGGAAGAGGCCCGATCGTCGTAGAGCAGGATTTATACGAGGCTTTGGAAAATGGGGAAATTGCAGCAGCAGGATTAGATGTGCTCAAAGAAGAACCGATGAGCAAAGAGAATCCGCTTGCAAAGATCAAAGATAGCAACAAACTGTTGATCACACCACACATCGCATGGGCAAGTGTGGAAGCAAGAACCCGCTTAATGAAGATCATAGAGGAGCAGATCAAGGAATTTTTTCATCTGTAGAAATCATAGTGAACAGATAGGATATTCTGCTTTAGAACGTATACAAAAAGAGAAATTTGTATAAGGAAAAAATACAGGAGTTCGCTTTTGCATATGTTCATAAAAAGTGAAAGTTTTTATACTTTTGTGTAAAAGGGAATTAGAACAAAAGAGTGGAGGAATAAAAATGGCAAAATTAGCAGAGCAGCTTGAAAGAAAAGCGTTTAGCGCAGCAATTGACGTTGCACTGAGAAGAATTAATAAGGACAGAGAAAAAGGCTTATTAGAGATTGTGGACCTGACAGAGAAGTTCATGGGAGACAACTTTACCAAAGAGGCATACGAAGGTGCGCGTGCAATGATCAAGAATCCGGATCACAAATGGATGCGTTATGTAAACCGTCTGTTAGATGAGACAGATCCACACGTTGCTAAGATGACAGCATTAAATCTTGGATATCAGGCAGCCTTCTATGGCACAAAAACCATTCGTAAGATGAGAGAAGTACATGACTGCAACATTCCATGGCTGATCTTAATGGACCCAACCAGTGCCTGCAACTTACACTGTACAGGATGCTGGGCAGCCGAGTACGGACATAAATTAAACCTGACATTTGAAGAGCTTGACAGCATTGTAACTCAGGGAAAAGAACTGGGTATTTACTTCTACATGATGACCGGTGGAGAGCCGCTGGTTCGTAAAGCAGATGTTATTAAGCTCTGTGAAAAACATAATGATGTGGCATTCCACTGTTACACAAACGGAACTTTAATAGACCAGGCATTCTGTGATGAAATGAAGAGAGTCGGCAACCTTTCCTTATCTATCAGTTTAGAGGGATTCGAGGACACCAATGACTTCAGACGTGGTGACGGAGTCTATGCAAAGGTACTTCATGCAATGGATCTGTTACATGAGAACGGATTACTGTTCGGTAACTCCGTATGTTATACACGCAAGAACATGGATGCAGTAACATCCGATGAATTCTTTGATCTTCTGATCGAGCACGGAAGCCGTTTCGCATGGTATTTCCATCTGATGCCGGTTGGTATGGATGCTTCACCGGAGCTGATGCCGACAAAAGAGCAGCGTGAATATATCTACCACAGAATCCGTGAGGTTCGTGGAAGAGAAGGCGGAAAAGAAATCTACGTTATGGACTTCCAGAACGATGGAGAGTTCGTTGGAGGATGTATTGCAGGAGGAAGAAACTACTGCCATATCAATCCAAAGGGTGATGTGGAGCCTTGCGTATTCATTCATTATTCAGGAGCAAACATCCGTGAAAAATCATTATTAGAGTGTTTGAAACAGCCGTTATTCATGGCATACAGAGATAACCAGCCATTTAACGATAACATGTTAAGACCATGTCCGATGCTTGAAAATCCTGAGATTTTACAGCGTATGGTACATGAGACCGGAGCAAAATCCACAGATATGCAGCAGCCGGAGACGGTAGAGCATCTTTGCGGAAAATGTGAGCACTATGCAGAAGAGTGGAAAGGAACAGCAGACCGTCTGTGGGCTGCACATCCATACAGACAGCGTGGTTATACAAACTTTAAAAAGAAATAAGGGGTGAGAGTCATTAAGAAGCATGCAAAGACAATAGGAAAGATTTTCTTTGTTCTGATCTTAATCCTGATTATTATCTATACATTTAAGGATTCGGCAGGAGATATTTTAACGCAGTTGAAAGAGACGTCGTTTCTTGTCATTGCCGGCATTTGCATTGCTTCTGTGATGTATGAACTGGTGGAAGGCTGGATCAGTTATTCGCTGGCAAAAGTGTACAATCCTGATTTTAAATACTGGCAGGGTGTAGAATGTGCATTTTATGCAGCCTTTTACCGGGTGGCAACCCTTGGAAGCGGAGCGGGCGTAGCAGCAATCTATTACTTCAATGAGAGAGGCGTTCCATATTCAAAAGGTACAGGACTCTATACCATTGAGTATATGCTGCACAAGGTCAGCATTGCACTGTTTGCGGGAATCTTCTTTATCCTCAACTGGGGCTATATGCAAAAGTATTACAGTCAATATGATATGACGCTTTTAATTGGTTTTGGTGTCACCTTTGTCATCGCAGCAGTACTTCTGCTATTTGCCTGTTCTAAGAAGTTCCATGAGGTACTTCTCTGGATCGTACGCAAGTTAAACCGGAGCGGAAAGCTGACAGAGCAGGTGAAGAAGTTAGAAGAACAGTGTGCTATCTTAGAGGATGCGGCAGCAACTTTATTAAAACGTGGCGGACTGATCGCAGGATGTATCCTGAAAAATCTGTTAAAGTTTACATTCTGGTATGGAATCCCGTTTTTGATATTAGCAGAGACAGGAAAGCTGACACTGTCACAGGGACTGGCAGTTACCTCTTTGGCAATGATGTTAGCAGCAGTTATTCCGGCACCGGCAGGGATCGGTTCTTCGGAGTTCGTACTGACAATGCTGTTAGCAAAGATCGTAGGAACCGGAGCAGCAGGCTCCGTTGCACTGCTTTATCGTTTTGCAACTTTTGTATTGCCGTTTGTCATCGGAGCAGTTGTGGTAGTTCTGTGGAGACGGGTACACAGGAGTACGGAAAAAGCAGCATAAAATATAAATGGTTTTATTTTAAACAGTTATATGGAAGTTTTTAGAATAAAAAAGGCTTAATGAAGAAGTGGGTGCGCCCACTTTTTTCTTGTATAAATGTATTGTGATAAGTTATAATAGAAGCAGGGAAATGGTAAAAAATATTATGGGAAAAGGGGAGAAAAAATGTACTGGGTAGAGGGGGATTTTCATGGCTCATACAACGAAGAGGACATTGTCGGAGACCTTGAAAAAGATTTTGCAGGAGAAGTCCTTAGACAAAGTAACCGTAGTGGATATCGTAGAGGCGAGTGCCATCAACCGCCAGACGTTTTATTATCATTTTAAAGACATTTATGATCTGGTGGAATGGACATTCTTGACAGATAATACACAGAGTCTGTCGGGGAAGAGAAGCTATGCGACATGGCAGCAGGGATATTTGCAGATCTTTGACTATGTCAGGGAGAATAAGAGCTTTATCAAGCACGTTTACTATTCGGAGGGTAGAGAAATCCTTACGAGATTTCTTTATGATATTACATACAAACTTCTGTTAGGGGTCATTGATGAACGGGCTGAAGGCATTGTGGTGGATGAAGAGGACAAGGCATTTATTGCACATTTTTACAAATACGGATTTGTAGGAATGGTTTTAGAATGGATTGAAAGCGGTATGAAAGAGGAGCCGAAAAGACTGATCAGCCATCTGGACATCCTGACGCATGGGGATATTGACAAAGCATTGGGAAGATTCCGCACAGACCGAAAGCTGGATATTGAATTAAGACGAGGTTAAAAAATGACATTACAGCAGTTACGATACGCGATCACAATTGCAGACAGCACATCGATGAATGAGGCGGCAAAGCAGCTTTTTATTTCGCAGCCGAGCCTTTCAAGTTCTATCCGGGACTTAGAAGAAGAGCTCGGCATGGAACTGTTCATCCGCAGCAGCCGGGTAATTACGCTGACTCCGGAGGGCAATGAATTTATCGGCTATGCAAGACAGGTCATGGAACAGTACCGCCTGATGGAGGAACGCTACATTGATAAGAAAGAGATCAAGAAGAAATTCAGCGTCTCCACCCAGCACTATACCTTTGCCGTAAAAGCATTCGTAGAACTGGTAAAAAAAATCGGCATGGACGAATACGAGTGTGCCGTGCATGAGACCAAGACCTATGACGTGATCTCGGATGTCAAATCCTTTAAAAGTGAGATTGGAATCCTCTATTTAGATGATTTTAACCGGAAGGTACTGTTGAAGATCTTTAAGGAAAATGGTCTGGAGTTCACCGAACTTTTTCCGTGTAAGACCTATGTCTATCTGTGGAGAGGCAATCCGCTTGCAAACAAAGAGAAGATCACTTTTGAGGATTTAGAGGAATATCCGTGTCTGTCCTTTGATCAGGGCAGCCACAATGCGTTTTATTTTGCGGAAGAGGTATTGAGTACTTATGATTATAAGCGGATCATCAAGGCAAATGACCGCGCGACGCTTTTAAACCTGATGGTAGGACTGAATGCTTATACACTTTGTTCCGGGATTGTGTGTGAGGAATTAAACGGAGATGAATACTGTGCGATACCACTGGATTCCGAGGAAGAAATGATGATCGGTTATATTTCAAGAAAGGGAGTACCGCTCAGCAGGCTCGGAAGAATGTACTTAGAAGAGATCGAAGCATATCGGGGAAAGTCGTAGGCACAGTGCGGAGAAAAGAATAGAGATAGAAATAGAAATAAAAATCAAATACGAAATTTGAGAAACAGTTCTGCTATAGGAAAAAGCTATAACAAGCTGTTTTTTTTATGTATTGGACGGAACCGAAAAATGTCGATATAATGGCAACAGAAACAAAGGAGGCAGGAAAAACGATATGATTCGATTTGAAGATGTCAGCAAAGAATTTCATACCAAAGCAGGAAATGTCCAGGGATTGAATCATGTGAATCTGCATATTTCAAAGGGAGATATTTTCGGGATCATCGGAATGTCCGGTGCAGGAAAAAGCACCTTCATACGATGTATCAACTATTTAGAACATCCAACTTCCGGAGATGTCCGGATAGACGGATGCCGAATGTCCGGGCTGTCGGAACGACAGCTGCGTGAGATGCGAAAAGAAATCGGAATGATTTTTCAGCACTTCAATCTTCTGATGCAGAAGAACGTACTGGAAAATATCTGTTTTTCGTTAAAAATAGCAGGAGTTAAGGATGCAGAAGCGAAGAAGAGAGCGAGAGAATTATTAAAAGTCGTAGGACTTGCAGATAAGGAAAAAGCCTATCCTTCACAGCTTTCCGGTGGACAGAAGCAAAGAGTTGCAATCGCAAGAGCCATTGCAAATAATCCGAAAATCTTGCTCTGTGATGAGGCAACCAGTGCACTTGACCCGCAGACCACAAAATCCGTCTTAGAGCTGTTAAAGCAGATCAACAGAGATTATGGCATTACGATCGTGGTAGTTACCCATGAGATGTGCAGGAGATCTGTAATCAGGTAGCCATTTTAAATGAAGGAAATGTGGTAGAAACAGGAAGTGTTTCAGAGATATTTACCGCTCCGAAATCACCGGAGGCAAAGAGCCTGATCATCGGAAGCGGAAGCACCGCAAAAGAGATGCGTGGAAGACACTGTATCCGAATTGTGTTCAAGGAGAATTCCTCTTATGAGCCGGTCGTTGGAAATATGACCTTACAGTTTAAGACTCCGGTCAATATTTTATATGCAAATACAAAGGATTTGAACGGAACCGCAGCCGGGGAAATGATCCTGCAGCTTCCGGAAGATACAGAGATTGCCGGAAAGATGGTAGAGTATCTGAAAGAAAAAAATCTGTATGTAGGGGAGGTGGAACAGGATGTTTTCATCTGAAGTCGTTAAAATGCTTTATACGGGATTTTGGGAAACCATCTATATGACACTGGTTTCCACAGCCCTTGGTTATGCGATCGGACTTCCACTTGGTGTGACCCTTGCAGTAACCGGAAAAGGAGGAATACGGGAAAATAAAGTGGTATATCGTATCTTAGATGTGATCTCAAATGTGATCCGAAGTATACCGTTTTTAATTTTACTGATCCTGATCATTCCACTGACCAGATTTCTGGTTGGAAAAAGCTATGGTTCCAGTGCTACGATCGTACCGCTTGTCATAGCAGCGGCACCGTTCATTGCCCGTATGGTGGAATCTTCCTTACAGGAAGTGGATGAAGGTGTAATCGAAGCAGCAAAGAGTATGGGAGCAGGAACCTGGACCATTATTTTCAGGGTACTGTTAGTAGAGGCAAGAACTTCGTTGATCGTCGGTGTGACGATTGCCCTTGGAACGATTTTAGGTTACTCTGCAATGGCAGGTGTTGTCGGAGGCGGAGGCCTTGGAGATATTGCCATCCGGTATGGTTATTACAGATATCAGACCGATATCATGGTGGTAACCATCGTCATCTTAGTGCTGATCGTTCAGGTCTTACAGGCACTTGGAATGATGCTTTCAAAGAAACTTGACAGAAGAAATAAATAAGAAATTTTATGAAAAAGGAAAGAGAAAAAGGAGAACAAAGACATGAAAAAGAGATTATTATCATTGACACTTGCAGGAATTTTAGCAATCGGAGCTTTCACAGGATGCGGCTCTTCCGGTAGTGATACAAAAGATACCAAAGAGGCAAAGAGCACTCAGGAGGGCAGCAAGGAAGAGGATACAAAAGCAGGAGATAAAGGAACGATTACCGTAGCAGCTTCCGCAACTCCTCACGCAGAGATCTTAGAGCAGGCAAAGAAAATCCTTGCAGATGAAGGATGGGATTTAGAGATTAAAGTATTCAGCGATTATGTTCAGCCGAACTTAGTAGTAGAGAGCGGTGAGTTCGATGCAAACTACTTCCAGCACATTCCATACTTAGAGAGCTTTAACAAAGAGCAGGGTACACACCTTGTCAACGCAGGCGGCATCCACTATGAGCCATTCGGAATTTATCCAGGTACAAAAAATGACCTGTCCAAGGTAGAAAAAGGCGATGTGATCGCAGTTCCAAATGATACTACAAACGAAGCCCGTGCATTACTGTTATTACAGGACAACGGTCTGATCAAATTAAAAGACGGTGTAGGACTTGAAGCAACCGTAAATGATATTGCAGAGAATCCAAAAGGAATCGAGATCACAGAGTTAGAGGCAGCACAGGTTCCTCACGCAGTAGATGATGCAGCATTTGTAGTATTAAACGGTAACTATGCATTAGAGGCAGGATATACAGTTGCAAAAGACGCACTTGCTTATGAAAAATCCGATTCCGAAGCAGCAAAGACATATGTAAACATCATTGCAGTAAAAGAAGGAAACGAGGATAACGAGGGCATCAAAGAGTTAGTAAAAGTATTAAAATCTGATGACATTAAGAAATACATCAACGATACTTATGACGGAGCAGTTATTCCATTTGAAGAATAAAATACTTGATTTTCTACGGCAGGCAGATTAGAATATAGGTAATAAGACAACGGGGTGCTTACAGAAGTAGGCTGAGATTAAGCTGGATTGCTTTGACCCGAAACCTGATTTGGATAATGCCAACGTAGGGATATATGGAGAGCATAGAGGCTGTGTATATACGATTGGTATATATACAGTCTTTTTTGTTTTGCGTGTTTTGTTTAAGTTGTTTGATTGGGGTTGTTTGGTTGTTCGGGGGTGAGTGTATGGGCTGTGCATGGTTTCGACCGGTCTGTTCCGATGTCCCAAAACTGCACTTCTAAACACTCTGGTGTGGGGAATCGGGGACGGACGAAACCGATGCAGATGCGCCATCCATGGCTTAGCTGCATCTTTTCCGTGCATCCCTGCACGGAAATTTCTATGGGATGTCAGAGTGTTAAGAGGTGCGACGTTTTGGACATAGTCCAGACCGTTCGAAACCATGCACAGGGATAGACGAACTGCCCCGAAGGAAGAAAAAGAGAAAAAGGACTGATAGCAGTTAAATGACAGGAGATAATGTGATGAAATTTGGTGAATGTTTAGAGAATGTACATAGTAAAATGCCGTTGATACACAATATTACAAATTATGTAACGGTAAATGATGTGGCGAATGTATTACTGGCATGTGGGGGAAGTCCGATCATGGCAGATGAGTCCAAGGAGGTCGAGGATATTACGAGTATCTGCGGCGGACTTAATATCAACATCGGGACTTTGAACCGGCACACGATCCCGGCGATGTTTAAGGCGGGAAAGAAAGCGAATGAGTTAGGTCATCCGGTGCTTTTAGACCCGGTGGGAGCAGGAGCAAGCAGTCTTCGCACCGATACGGCAAAACAACTGTTAGAGGATATTCATTTTTCAGTGATCCGTGGAAATATATCGGAGATCAAGACGCTTGCTGCCGGCAGCGGCAGTACGCGCGGCGTAGATGCAGATGTGGCAGATGCCGTGACCGAAGAGAATCTGACAGAAGCGATAGACTTTGTGAAAAATTTCGCAAAGGCAACGGGAAGTATTATTGCAGTTACCGGTGCGATCGATCTGGTCAGTGACGGAGAACATTGTTATGTCATACGCAATGGCAAGGCACAGATGGGAAAGATCACAGGAACCGGATGCCAGTTGTCAGGACTGATGACAGCATACATTACGGCAAATCCAAAGCATATGTTAGAGGCAGCAGCAGCGGCAGTCTGTGTGATGGGAGTTGCAGGCGAGATTGGATATGCCCATCTGCAAAGCTATGAAGGCAATGCAACATATCGCAACCGGATCATTGATGCGATCGCGAACATGGATGCAGAGACATTAGAACGGGAGGCAAACTATGAACTGTACTAAAGAAGAACTGCTGTTATATGCCGTGACAGACCGGAGCTGGCTTCATGGCAGGACACTGAAAGAACAGGTAAAAGAAGCCTTAGATGGCGGTGTGACGTTTTTACAGTTACGCGAAAAACAGATAGATTCTGAGCTTTTTTTACAGGAGGCACAGGAATTAAAAGAGTTATGTAAACAATATCAGGTGCCATTTGTCATAAACGATGATGTAGAACTGGCATTAAAAGTCGATGCAGACGGCGTGCATGTCGGACAGAGTGATATGGAAGCAGGCGATGTCCGGAAAAAACTCGGAAAAGACAAGATCATCGGTGTATCGGCACAGACCGTAGAACAGGCGGTCATGGCAGAAAAGCACGGGGCAGATTATTTAGGAGTCGGAGCCGTTTTTCCGACCAGCTCGAAAGATGATGCACAGGAAGTAGATTATGAAACCTTAAAAGCAATCTGTCAGGCGGTTCAGATACCGGTCATAGCCATAGGAGGGATCAATGCCCAAAATGTAGACAGGCTGAAAGGAAGCGGAATCTGTGGCGTGGCAGTGATCAGTGCGATTTTTGCACAGGAAGATATCAAAGAGGCAGCAAAGGAACTCAAAAATAGAACAAAGGAGGCGACAGGCATATGAAAAAGACAGCATTGACCATAGCCGGAAGCGATTGCAGCGGTGGAGCAGGCGTACAGGCAGACATCAAGACCATGGAAGCCAACGGTGTCTATGCGATGAGTGTCATCAGTGTACTGACCGCACAGAATACGTTAGGAGTACAAAAACTTTTTCCGGTATCAGCGGAGTGCATCACGGCACAGATCGACAGTGTATTTGCGGATATTTTTCCGGATGCAGTCAAAATAGGGATGCCGGGAACGACAGAGCTGATACAGATCATTGCAGAAAGACTGCGTCATTATCAGGCAAAACACATCGTAGTGGATCCGGTCATGTTATCGAGCAGTGGAAGCACGTTAGTTGATGAAAAAGCGGCAGAGATGATGAAAAAAGAACTGTTTCCATTAGCAGAGGTATTGACTCCGAACATACCGGAGGCAGAAGTGCTGACCGGAAAGAAGATCCAGAGCAGAGAAGAAATGGAGCAGGCGGCAGAACAGTTGAGCCGGGAGTATGGAACCGCTATTGTATTAAAGGGCGGTCATGCCAAAACCGATGCAAACGATCTGCTTTATGAAAACGGAAAAAGTATCTGGATTGAGGGAGAGCGGATGGTCAATCCGAATACGCATGGAACAGGCTGCACGTTCAGTTCGGCGATTGCCGCAGGATTGGCAGAGGACTGGGACTTAGAGACCAGTGTACGGCGGGCAAAAGCATATATGCAAAGAGCCATCGGTGCGGGACTTGATCTCGGACAGGGCAATGGACCGTTAGAGCATATGGTCTGGTAAGAAATATAGGATCAGGGTGTCAAAAGACGGTTTCAAGTCTTGGGATTGGTAGCTTGCACAAAACCGAGTCTATTTTCTCCCAAAGTCACAAAAGCAGTCCCGGTTTTGCGCAATTTGCCAGCCACTAGGGTGGAAACTGCCTTTTGACACCCTGATCAATAAATATAAGAAACAAAAAAATCTTAAAACAACAGAAAAGAAAGGAAAAACAAAACATGGCAAGAGAATATGCAACACAGATGGAAGCTGCAAGAAAAGGAATTATCACAGAAGAGTTGAAAAGTGTAGCAAAAAAGGAGAGAATGAGTGTAGAAGAGTTACTCCCGCTTGTGGCAGAGGGAAAGGTCGTTATCTGTGCGAACAAAAATCATAAGTGCATTGACCCGCAGGGAGTCGGTTCTATGCTTTCCACAAAGATCAACGTCAACCTTGGAATCTCAAGAGACTGCAAAGATTATGACGTTGAGATGCAGAAGGTCATGGAAGCCGTACATATGGGTGCACATGCAATTATGGATCTTTCTTCACACGGAAATACCATACCGTTTCGCCGCAAGCTGACCGGAGAATGTCCGGCAATGATCGGAACCGTTCCGGTCTATGATTCCGTGATCCACTACCAGAGAGATTTAGATACGCTGACCGCAAAAGATTTTATTGATGTCATCAGACTGCATGCGGAGGATGGCGTAGACTTTGTAACACTGCACTGTGGAATCACCAGAAAGACCATAGACCAGATCAGAAACCATAAGAGAAAAATGAACATTGTTTCCCGCGGAGGTTCTCTTGTATTTGCATGGATGTGTATGACAGGAGAAGAGAATCCGTTTTATGAATACTATGACGAAATTTTAGACATCTGCCGTGAGTATGATGTGACGATTTCCTTAGGAGATGCCTGTCGTCCGGGCTGTCTTGCAGATGCATCTGACGTATGCCAGATCGAAGAGCTGGTACGTCTTGGCGAGCTGACAAAACGGGCATGGGAAAAAGATGTACAGGTTATGGTGGAAGGACCGGGACATATGCCAATGGATCAGATCGCAGCAAATATGAAGATCCAGAATACGATCTGTGGTGGTGCGCCATTCTACGTTTTAGGACCTTTAGTAACAGACATCGCACCGGGATATGACCACATTACATCAGCGATCGGAGGAGCCATTGCAGCAGCATCCGGAGCAGCTTTTCTGTGTTATGTAACCCCGGCAGAACACCTTGCACTTCCGAATTTAGAGGACGTAAAACAGGGAATCATCGCATCTAAGATCGCAGCACATGCAGCAGATATCGCAAAAGGTGTGCGTGGAGCCAGAGAGATGGATGACCGCATGGCAGATGCAAGAAGAAAACTGGACTGGGAAGCACAGTGGGAATGTGCTATTGACCCGGAGACAGCAAAACACATCCGCGAGGAGAGAAAGCCGGAACATGAGGACACCTGTTCCATGTGTGGAAAATTCTGTGCAGTACGCAGCATGAATAAAGCATTAGCAGGTGAACATATTGATATTTTATAAGGAGGCTTTATGAAAAAACAGGGCTATCTGCTACTGGTACTTTTGATGTCTGCTTTTGTATTCTGTTCCTGTGGACAAAAAGACACCAAAGAAGCACAGGATCAAACAGAAGAAACAACAAAAGATACCAAAGAAGACAGCAAGACGAAAGAAACAAAAGATACAAAAAAAGAAAATAAGACGACCGACGAAGAGAACACAGAGCAGCCGGAACCGACAGGCGGTGTCCCGGAGGCAAGGGATGCAAAGGTCATGGAAGAACCTGCCGAAGAGACTAAGGAAGAATCTGTAGCACAGCCGGAACCGACAAAGCATTTAGTCGTGATCGATCCGGGACATCAGAGTAAAGGTGACAGTACGAAGGAGCCGATCGGTCCGGGAGCAAGCGAGATGAAAGCAAAAGTAGCCGGAGGAACTTCCGGTGTCACAAGCGGATTAGCAGAGTATGAACTGACACTTCAGGTATCCTTAAAGTTAAGGACGGAACTGCAAAATCGTGGTTATGAAGTACAGATGACCAGAGAAAGCAATGATGTCAATATTTCTAACTCGGAACGGGCAGCAGTTGCGAACAATGCAAACGCAGAGGCATTTGTCAGGATTCATGCAAACGGTTCTACCGACAGCAGTGTCAGCGGTGCGATGACAATCTGTCAGACCGCATCCAATCCATACAATGCAGCACTTTATGAAAAGAGCAAGGCACTTTCCACAGCCGTATTGGATGGACTGGTAAATGCGACAGGTGCAAGAAAGGAATATGTCTGGGAAACCGATACCATGAGCGGGATCAACTGGGCAAGCGTTCCGGTTACAATCGTAGAGATGGGGTATATGACAAACCCGACCGAGGACAGCAATATGGCATCCGATGCATACCAGAGCCAGATCGTAACGGGGATTGCCAATGGGATCGATGCCTATTTTGCAGGACAGTAAGAAAAAATTTTTAATCTTAAACAGGTTGTAAAAAAGAAAACGCCGGGAGATTGCGAACAATTCCAAAGAGTATCAGAATGGTAAGACAGCCAAAAAGCAGGATGTTCTGTACTTTGGAAAAATGCACCTTCCCATAACGGACATAAGAATAAAGGGAATAGGTAAAGATATATAAGAGTGCAGGAGAGAGCAGAAATATCGCTACATTATAGCGGAAAGCGTCCTGTATCTCAAACTGTAGCAGATGAGTCAGGCAGCGGGTCATTCCGCATCCCGGACAATACAATTTTGTAATGGCATGAAAAAAACAGGGAACCGCGAATCCGGTTCCCTGATACCATTTATAATATAAAAATCCAAGACCTGTAAATAACAGGATGTAACAAATGGTTTTTTGAAGTCGTTGTTTCATTATGATAAATCCTATAATGTTTTGTACTCTTCTCCGGCAAACTTGTTTAACTCACTCTGAATTAAAGCATAAGCGATGATACCACCAAAAATGAATAACAGAAGATAAAGGATTCCTCCGTTACCGGCAGGCATACCGCGTTTTTCCTTTGCAATGTCGAGCTTTTCACCGCACTTGTAAGCCCAGTAGAAACCATAGATACCGCAAGTAATAATGGTAAATAATAAAGCCAGTCCTCCGGACGTACCAGCTACGTCAGCAGCAGCATTTGTATCTTCTGTAATACATACAAACCAGTATAACCCGAAAATACCACAGGTTATGATGGAGAGAATAATGTACAGAACAATGCTTCGTTCTTTAATCATAACAGATCCTCCTATAATTATAAAAATGTAGAATTTTGCCAAATTATGGCTATAACGTCTTTTACGATAGCACAAATAGGGTTTTATGTCAATTTTAACCTATTCAGAAAGCCTGTTTGAAATTCCAATTTGCACGCATAAATTCCTTGATTTCCCACATAATAACCATACACTACAGGATATGGAAAACAGGAGGAATGCAATAGATATGCGAGCAACGGGAATTGTAAGAAGAATTGATGACCTTGGGCGTGTAGTTGTGCCGAAGGAAATAAGAAGAACATTGAGAATCCGTGAAGGAGATCCTTTAGAGATATTTACCGACCGCGAGGGAGAGATCATTTTAAAAAAATATTCACCGATCGGAGAACTGGGACAGTTTGCCGGAGAGTATGCAGAGTCACTTTCACAGGCAACCGGACATCTGGTGTGCATTACAGACAGGGATCATGTGATCGCGGCAAGTGGTCAGGGAAAGCGGGAATTTGAAAATAAACCGATCAGCAAACAGTTAGAAATGATGATCGAGGACAGAAAAAATGTTGTGGCATCCAAAGGAGAAAAAGAGTTTGTAAAAATTACATTAGATGATAATGGTGATTATGCAGAGCAGAGCATTGGAACAATTATCAGCGAAGGCGATGCAATTGGCTCTGTGGTCTTGTATAATCGGGATGAAAAGTGTAAAATGGGAGAAACAGAAAGCAAACTGGTTTCCGTCGCAGCAGGTTTTTTGGGAAGACAATTAGAACAGTAATATAAGATCCATTGCCGAAAGGTGATGGGTCTTTTTTCCGTGCGAACCTGTTATCAATAATTGCATAAGCAATTCAATTTATGCTATAATAATTTGCAAAAGGAACCGGTGAAAATAAAAAAACGGGAGCAAAATATGGGAGATTTTTTGATCGTATCGCTTGCTGAAGAATTGCAGGCGTATGAGGATTTGGCGCAGGAGTATCAGGTTGGTTTTGAAATCAATGATTTTTATGATCCGCTTGTGTTTGAAGATAAGAAACGAAGAGAAGATATTATACAGAAATATCAGAAGTCCGGGATTCCGGCAGGAAGCACGATGCACGGGGCGTTCTATGATGTGTCGGTGTTTAGTTACGACCCACAGATCCGCGAGATTTCAAAACTTCGTATGCGACAGAGCATGGAGATTGCCCAAGAACTTTCGGTGAAAGGAGTTGTATTCCACACAAATTGGAATCCGATGCTTTCTAATATTGTATATGATGATCAGGTGGTTGACGGCACCTGTACATTCGTCCGGCACCTGTTAGAAGCATATCCGGAGATACAAATTTACATGGAAAATATGTTTGACAGCGATCCGGTTATTTTACAGAAAATATCCGAGCAGTTATGCGTATATTCTAATTTCGGAGTATGTTTGGACTATGCACATGCGCATTTATCGGATACGCCGATCGAGGAATGGATCGAAGCACTGCGGCAATATATTCGACATATCCATATAAACGATAACGATCTGCGAAGGGATCTGCATCTTGCTGTTGGGGATGGCAGGATTGACTGGGAATTGTTTTGCAGATATTATCAAACATATTTTGAAGAATGCAGTGTACTGATCGAGACGACAAAACCGGATAACCAGCGGCGGTCGTTGGAGTATTTACGAAAGAAACTATAGAACACTGTTTTTGCTAAATGACATAGAAATGGGGAATCACAATGGAACAGCAAATAACATATAGTGCAGAGCAGATGCTCGAAGACATATTTTTATATATGAGTCAGTTGGTCGATGAAAAAGATTTTTCCAAGGTCGTTTCACTGCTGACGGATCTTGGCCGTGTGCTGGCGCATTCTGAGCGCGCATCATTTTGGTACTGGGATGCGAAACATAAGCAGTACTGGACGTTAGCTGCGGTGGGAAGTGACAAGATTACAGTACCCGAGGGGAGCGGGATCATAGATGCATCCATCCAAAATAAAGAAACGATCGTGATTAATGATCCGTATCAGGATGAACGGTTCAATCCGGCGGTGGATAAGCAGACAGGATTTGTGACAAAGTCTATTTTGTGCATGCCGGTAACGAATGCCAAGGGTAAAGTGATCGGGGCGTATCAGGCGATCAATAAGCTGAATGCAGACGGAACCCTGAACTTAAA
>OGHJ01002494.1_pt1 | contig 15469 bp, 15 predicted proteins | sample 1571351 | NCBI WGS metagenome assembly OGHJ01 (sample SAMEA2582037, study PRJEB24529) | metagenome | biome: Human gut stool | place: China | collected 2011 | reverse complement strand
TACGGCGCGATTGATTTCTACCGCGCCTGCCAGGCAGAGGGAATCAAACCCATCATCGGCTGCGAGGTGTACGTGACGCCCCAGGGCCGTTCCCGGTTTGATAAAATCCATGAGTTTGACGCGGAGAGCCGCCATCTGGTGCTGCTGTGCGAAAATGAGGAGGGGTACCGGAATCTCTCTTACCTGGTCTCAGCGGGATGGACGGAGGGGTTCTATATCCGCCCCCGGATTGATTTGGAGCTGCTGCGAGAACACAGCGCAGGGCTGATCGCCCTCTCTGCGTGCCTCGCAGGGGAGATTCCACGGCGGCTGCGGAACGGAGAATATGAAAACGCCAAGCAGTATGCGCTGGAACTGGCCGAGATCTTTGGGCCAGAGCGGTTCTACCTGGAGCTCCAGGACCATGGCATCCAGGATCAGCAGGCAGTCAACCAAGGAGTGCTGCGCATTCACCAGGAGACGGGGCTGCCCATGGTATGCACGAACGACGCACACTATCTCCGCAAGGAGGACGCGGAGGCCCACGATGTGCTGCTGTGCATCCAGACCGGCAAGACGCTGGACGATGAGAACCGGATGCGCTATGAGCCTCGGAACTTCTACCTGCGCAGCGAGGCGGAGACCAGGCGCAAGCCCGACCAGCTTGCCTCCCAGCCCGGCTTTCACTACTTCCACTGTCCGCTCCTGTCAGAGGGAGATGGTATGCCCAATCTGGAGACGGATGTGGGGCAGGGCTATTTTCGGATGCTGGACGGCTCTGACCTGGTGGCCAGGGCTCTGCGGACCGTGGCTTGCGCTCCCGCCGGTGTCCTCTTCCACTGCACGGCGGGAAAGGACCGCACCGGCCTGATGGCCGCCTTGCTGCTGGGTCTTGCCGGTGTGGAGCGGGCCGATCTGCTGGCCGACTACCAGGTGTCAGAGACCTATCTGGCTGACATCATTCGACAGATCAAGACCAAAGTCCCCACGCTCTCTGCCTTTGCCGGCGCATCCAAGGCGGAATATCTGAGCGACTGCCTGGATCTGCTGGAGGAGAAGTATGGCTCTGTCATAGGCTATCTCCGGGCCATCGGCCTGACGGAGGAGGAGCTGGCCGCTCTGCGGGGGAAGCTCCTGCCGCCGGACATCATCAAAGGAGGCCCGGCCCTTGGCTAATTTTTCCGATTTTGCGCAACATATGGACTGGGCGGGGCTCATAGACCTGCTGCTGTCGGTGGCGGCCATCCTGCTGTGCCTCACCGTTCACGAGACCTGCCACGGCCTGGCGGCCTGGGCCCTGGGGGACCCCACAGCCAAGCGGCTCCACCGGCTCTCCCTCAACCCCATCCGCCACATCGACCCCTTCGGCGCCCTCATGATGCTGGTGGCTGGTTTCGGCTGGGCCAAGCCGGTACCGGTGGACCCGCGGTATTTCCGAAAGCCAAAGCTGGGCATGGCTATCACCGCACTGGCGGGACCGGTATCCAATCTGGTTATGGCCTATCTGGCATTGCTGCTCCGGGCGGTATTGCTGGCCTTTTATCATCCTGGTTCCGTCCTTCTGGAGGGAATCATCGGCTTCTGCGAGACGCTGGCCGTGCTCAATGTGGGCCTGGGCATTTTCAACCTGATCCCGTTCCCACCGCTGGACGGCTCCAAAGTGTTGGGCGCCTTTTTGCCCGACCGGGCCTACTATCAGCTCATGCGCTATGAGCGGTGGGGGATGCTCCTCCTTATGGTCTTGCTCTGGCTGGGGGTGTTCAGCGCTCCTCTGAGTGCCGCGCGGACCTGGGTACTGGACCTGCTGCTCCAGGGAGCGGCCTGGCCCTACTATCTGCTCACATAAGACGAAAGGAAGAAGACGCCGTTGGACGGACCCATCTATCATCTGGAAAAAGTGGTGAAGGCCAAGGCGGAGGACCTGGAGGACTTCACTGGACCGCTGGACCTCATCCTGGCCCTGCTGAGCAAGAACAAGATGGAGATCAAGGATATCCAGATCTCCGTGATCCTGGATCAGTATCTGGCCTGGATGGACCGGCGGAAGGAGCTGGACCTGGAGGTGGCCAGTGAGTTCGTCACCATGGCGGCCCAACTGGTTTTCATCAAGTCCCGGATGCTTCTCTCCATCCACGATGAGGAGGCCCTCTCTGAGATGGAACAGCTCATCGCCTCTCTGGAAGCCCACCAACGCCACGAGGACTATCTAAAAATCAAGGCGGTAGTGCCGGAACTCTCCGACCGGTTCGAGCTGGGCAGGGACTACATCACCAAGGGGCCGGAGGCTATGCCCACTGACCGGACCTATTGCTATGTCCACGATAAGGACGATCTGCGCCGGGCCATGCTGGCAGTGCGGGAGCGGATGGGTACTTTGCTGCCGCCTCCGGTGAGCGCTTTTGACGGCATTGTGGGGCGGGAGCCCTACCCGGTGTCGGACAAGGCCGCCGAACTGATCCAGCGGCTGGTTCGCTTTGGTGTCACCCGTTTCCGTGCCCTGTTCCAGGGTAACCGGAGCCGCTCGGAGGTGGTAGCCACCTTTATCGCCGTGCTGGAGCTGTGCAAGGCACGGCGTATTCGTCTGGCAGGTACCGACACCGATTGCACAGTGACCTGTACCGGGGAAGGGGAGACCCAGATGGAGTTCTCCACCGATGCCTACTGACGCACGGAAGGGGGAGGAGCCTTTGACAGATTTGAAAGAGATCGAATCGGCCATGGAGGGAATCCTGTTCGCAGCCGGTGAGCCGGTGGGTGTGGAGCGGCTATGCCTTGCTCTGGAGATCGACCGGGCCACGGCGGACGCAGTGGCCCAGAAGCTTATGGATGATTACAGTTACCACCGGCGGGGTATCCGACTGGTGCGTCTGGACACCAGCTATCAGCTCTGTTCGGCGCCGGAGCATGCCGACCTCATTCGAAAGACCTTTGAGAGCCGGCGCCCGCCCAAGCTGTCACCCCCCGCCCTGGAGGTACTGGCCATCATCGCATACTACCAGCCCACCACCCGTGCCTACGTAGATCAGGTCCGTGGTGTGGACAGCGCCTACACCGTTGGTCTGCTGTTGGACAGGGAACTCATCGAAGAGTGTGGCCGCTTGGCTGTGCCCGGCCGGCCCATCCTCTACCGCACCACGCCCACCTTTCTGCGCTCCTTTGGCCTGAGCAGCCTGGACGAGCTCCCGGAGCTCCCCGCCGCCGCGCCGGAGGAGGGTCAGCTGAGTATGGATATGCAGGCGGCTCTGGAAAAGCTGCGTGATCTTCGTGAAGAGGGCGAGGAACCCACCGAGGAGGAGCTGCGCTCGGCCGCTGAGACCCTGGCCCGGGTTGAGATGGGTGCCGGGGAGGGAGGCTGAGGCCGTGTGATCTGGGTGGTCCTGGCATGCATCTTGGTCGCCTTGTTCCTGGTGTCCCTGATCCGGGTCGGAGTGAGGGCGGAATATGATGACCGGCAGCTCACAGTCCGCCTACGGACGGGCCCGGCAGCGCTGCAGGTCTATCCTTTGAAACAGAGGAAAAAGAAGGAGAAAAAGCCTGCAAAGCAAAAGCCGCAGAAGAAGCAGGAGGAGCCGGAACCGGACACCGGTGAGAAGCTGTCCCTCCTCAGGGAGCTGCTGCCAGTGGCCCTGCGGGCGGCAGGCAGCCTTCGGCGAAAGATCTCTGTGGACCTGCTGGAGGCCCACATCCTGTTGGCCGGCAGCGATCCGGCCTCTGTGGCGGTGGCCTTTGGCAGCGCCAATGCCATCATCGGTATGGTCCTGCCCCTTTTGGAGCAGAATTTCCATATCCGCCAGCGCGACATCCGAACGGCGGTAGACTTTCAGCGGGCCCACTCAGAGGTGCAGGCCAAGGTGGCCCTGTCCCTGACCGTGGGGCAGGGTGTGACCTTCGCGCTGCGCTTCGGGTGGCAGGCGCTGGGTGTGCTACTCCGCTGGCGGCGGCAGAATGAGACGGAAAAAACGGCCAAACACACAACAGAAAGGGCGGTACCGTATGGAAAAGAACCATCCCATCAGTGAACTTATGTCCACCACTATGCAGAAGATCCGGGAGATGGTGGATGTCAACACCATCGTGGGCACTCCCATCCACACCGACGACGGCGTGACCCTCATCCCGGTGTCCCGGCTGTCCTTCGGCTTTGCCTCCGGCGGCAGCGATTTCACCACTAAAAACCAGAAGCCCGACGCTGATAACTCCTTCGGCGGTGGCAGCGGCGCCGGTGTCAACATCGCCCCGGTCGCTTTTCTCATCATCAAGGGGGATTCTGTGAAGCTGCTGCCTGTGGCACCTCCCGCCGGCAACGCAGTAGACCGGGTGGTGGAGCTGGTGCCGGAGATGTTCGACAAGGTCACCGGCTTCATCGAGAAGCAGGACAAAGAAAAGAAGGAATTCGCAGAATAACCAGTCCTCACGTCTGTGACTGACCGGAATGGGGAGTAGGATAATCCAGGGGCGGGGCAGACATACTAACGGCATCTATCTGTTGAGGTGATGCCCCTTGAAGCGCTTTGCCGCCCTTTTGCTGGCTTTTTTGCTGCTCTGTCCCGCCGCCCAGGCGGCGGAGCCGGTCACGTCGGCGTCCTCCGCCATTCTGGTGGATGCCGAGAGCGGCCGGGTCCTTTATGAAAAAGACGCCCATACCCGCCGGGGCATTGCCAGTACCACCAAGCTCATGACGGCTCTGGTGGCGGCGGAGTCGGTTACCGACCTGAGCGCCAAGGTGGAGATCCTGCGGGAGGACACCCTCACGGAGGGCTCCTCCATGTATCTGAAGGTAGGGGAGAACGTCACGGTGGAGGCTCTCTTCTATGGCCTGCTGCTCCAGTCGGGAAACGACGCCGCTCTGGCCTTGGCGCGGTATTGCGCCGGGGATGTGGAGTCCTTCGTGGCCCGGATGAACGAAAAGGCCCAGGCTCTTGGGATGGCGGACACCCGGTTTGCCAATCCCAATGGTTTAGATGACGAGAATCATTACTCCACGGCTGCCGACATGGCTGTTTTGGCGGCGGCCTGCATGGACAACGAGCTGGTGGCCAAAATAGTCTCCACCAAGTCGGCCACCATAGGAACACGAACCTTTGTCAACCATAACAAGCTGCTGAGTCTTTATCCTGAATGCGTGGGCATGAAGACAGGGTATACCCGATCCTCTGGGCGTACGCTGGTGTCAGCCGCCCGGCGGGATGGCCAGTTGCTGTTGTGCGTCACGCTCAACGACCCAAACGACTGGGAGGATCACGCCGCCCTCTTTGAGTATGGCTTTGAGACCTATCCCCGGTGCTTACTGGCCAGTGCTGGTAAGACGGTGGGGCTGGTGAAGACCTCTGGGTCCCTGGTACCAGCAGTCCCGGTGCGAACGTCAGAGGAAGTGTGGTATCCGCTGACGGAGTCCGAGCAGGTCCGGGCTGAGTTGAAGCTGCCCGATGGTCTCCAGACACCGGTGGCCGACGATGTGCCGGTGGGTGCTCTGGTATTCACTCTGGACGGGTCGATCATCGGGGAGACCTCTCTGGTGTGTGCCGCCGGAGTCCATTCCGATCAGGCACCTGGGGCCGGTCCTCTGGAGCGGCTGTGGTCCCTGTTTCCCTGGGCGGGGTAGCCCGCCCGTACATCTGAAGAAAGAGGTGCCCTCATGGAGGAACGACTGCAAAAGCTGCTCTCCGCTGCCGGACTCTGTTCCCGGCGAACAGCAGAAGACTATATTGAAGCCGGACGGGTCACCGTCAACGGCCAGACCGCCAAGTTGGGCGACAAAGCTGATCTGACCCGGGACCGGGTGGCCCTGGATGGGGTAGAGGTAGGCCCGGCAGCGGAGCCGGTCTATCTCATGCTCAACAAGCCAAGAGGCTATGTGACTACCCTCTCTGACGAGGAGGGGCGACCCACCGTGGCCCAACTGGTGACCGACTGTGGAGTCCGGGTATGGCCGGTGGGCCGGCTGGATCTGGATTCGGAGGGACTGCTCCTGCTCACCAACGACGGGGAGCTCACCCACAGGCTCATCCACCCCAGCCATGAGGTGGACAAGCAGTACTTAGTGATGGTCACTGGGGATATTGAGGCTGCGCTGCCGGTGCTCAACGGTCCCATGGAATTGGACGGTGTGGCTCTGGCGCCGGCCAAGGTAGACCGGTTGGGCCCCAATCTGCTCTCCTTCCAGATTCATGAGGGAAAAAATCGACAGATCCGCCGGATGTGCCAGCAGGTGGGGCTGACCGTGAAGGCACTTCGGCGGGTTCGGGAAGGCCAGGTCCAGCTCGGAGGGCTCAAGCTGGGGAAGTGGCGCTATCTCACCGATGAAGAGGTCGCCATTCTCAAGTCTCTGTGAGCATGCAGGAGAAAAGGTCACATCTTGCAGATCATGCTTGATTTTCCTCCCGTTTCCCGCTATGATAATATCTGTTGGGTCATTGCCGGAAGACGGCGTACACCCGCAGTGCCGGACCGCATAGGTCCGAACAGTAGCCCGGAGCGAGCCGGGGAGGAAATGTGAGGGTACCCCTATATGTCAAGGGATGTTCTGACCGCCATCCAGAATCGGATGCCGAGCTTTTCAAAAGGGCAAAAGCTCATTGCCCGTTTTATACTGGACTCCTATGACAAGGCCGCTTTTATGACGGCCAGCCGTCTGGGTAAGACGGTCAATGTCAGTGAGTCCACCGTTGTACGCTTTGCCGCTGAATTGGGCTACGACGGCTACCCCAGTATGCAAAAGGCCCTGCAGGAGATGATCCGCAGCAAGCTCACCTCCATCCAACGCATTGAGGTGGCCAACGACCGCATTGGGGACCACGATATTCTCTCTACTGTGATGCAGTCTGATATTGAAAAGATCAGGCTCACCCTGGAAGAGGCGGACAGGACCGGCTTTAACCGGGCGGTGGACGCCATCCTGGCCGCCCGACGGATTTATATCGTTGGCGCCCGTTCGGCAGCGGCCCTGGCGGATTTCCTAGGCTTTTATTTCAATCTGATCTTTGACGATGTCGTTCTGATTCGAACCACATCGGTGAGCGAGACCTTTGAGCAGCTGCTGAGGGTCAGCCGGGAGGACGTGGTCATCGGTATCAGTTTTCCCAGGTACTCCAGCCGGACGGTGCAGGCCATGCGCTTCGCCCGGGACCGTGGGGCCAACGTGGTAGCGCTCACCGATTCGGAGACCTCGCCTCTGGCGGAGATGGCGACTGCTACGCTCCTGGCCAAGAGCGATATGGCCTCCTTCGTGGACTCTCTGGTGGCGCCGCTGAGCCTGATCAACGCCCTCATTGTGGCGGTGGGGCGGCGGAAAAATGCTGATGTAGCCCAGACCTTCGCCACTCTGGAGCAGATCTGGTCAGAGTATGGCGTATATGAACAAGTAGAGGAAGAGAACTGATTTGACGCAGAAAGAAAAGCGTATCATTGTGATAGGGGGCGGCGCCGCGGGCATGCTCGCGGCGCTGACTGCTGCCCGGATGGGTGCGTCCGTTACGCTGCTGGAGCGCAACCAGAAGGTGGGGCGGAAGCTCTATATTACCGGCAAAGGCCGGTGCAATTTGACCAACGATTGCACTCCATCGGAAGTGCTCTCCAACGTGCCCCGGAATGGGAAGTTCCTCACCAGCGCTGTTACCCGATTTCCGCCCGCTGAGGTCAAGGCCTTCTTCACCGACCTGGGGGTGCCGTTGAAAACCGAGCGGGGCAATCGCGTCTTCCCGGTGTCTGACAAGGCTGCCGACGTGGTGGATGCTCTCTTTTTCGCCCTGCGCCGGTCCGGCGTGGATCTGATTCAGGACCGGGCACGGGAGATCCTCACCGATCATGGGGCAGTCAGTGGAGTAAAGGGGGAGCGGGGTAGCTATGCCGGCGATGCCGTGATTTTGGCCACTGGCGGCGCATCCTATCCGCTCACCGGTTCCACGGGGGACGGTTATACCATGGCAGCCGCCTTGGGTCACACCATCCTTCCTCCCAAGGCGTCCCTGATTCCATTGGCGGTGGAGGGGGAGGAGTGCCCCAGCATGCGGGCCTCTCCCTGCGGAACGTGGTAGTGAAGGTCAAAAACAAAAAGGGCAAGGTGATTTTCAGGGAGCAAGGGGAAATGCTTTTCACCCACTTCGGCCTCTCCGGCCCCCTGATCCTCAGTGCCAGTGCCCATATGAGAGACTTTGAAAAGGACCAGTATACGGTGATCATCGATCTGAAGCCCGCCCTGGATGAAGTCGCTCTGGATGACCGTCTGGTGCGGGAGCTCACCGGACAGCCCAACCGGGCTTTTCACAATGTGCTGGAGACCCTGGCGCCCCGACTGCTGATTCCGGTGCTGGCCAAGCGGGCGGATATCCCTTCGAATTTGCCTGCCAACGCCGTTACCAAGGTTCAGCGCCGTCGTCTGTTGGAGACGCTAAAGGGATTGTCCTTCCCGGTGGCGGGACCCCGACCGGTGGAGGATGCCATTGTTACCAGCGGCGGTGTCAAAGTATCCGAGGTAGATCCCAAAACTATGGGTTCCAAGCTGGTGCAAGGGCTTTACCTTGCTGGTGAGCTGCTGGACGTGGACGCCTATACCGGCGGCTTTAACCTTCAGATCGCCTGGTGCACCGGCCGTGCGGCCGGGCAGGCGGCGGTGGAGGGACTCCAATGACGGAGCCGAAAATTAGGAGGCAGAGACATGGGACATAAGAGCGTAGCCATTGATGGCCCCTCCGGAGCGGGGAAAAGCACCCTGGCCCGGCAGGCGGCCAAAGCCCTTGGCTTTCTTTACGTAGACACCGGCGCCATTTACCGGACCCTAGCGTTGCTGGCTCTGGAACGGGGTGTGGACCCGGCAGACCCGGCAGCGGTGCAGGCACTGCTGCCCCAGGCCGACATCCGTCTGGCGTATAACAGCAGCGACGGCCTTCAGCACATGTACCTGTGCGGCCGGGACGTGACCGAGGATATTCGCCGCCCTGAGGTCTCGCGGGCGGCATCATCTGTATCGGCCATCCAGGCGGTGCGCGACTTCCTCATGGAGACCCAGCGAGAGCTGGCACGGCAGCACGACGTCATCATGGATGGCCGGGATATCGGGACTGTGGTGCTGCCCCAGGCCGATGTCAAGATTTTCCTCACTGCCTCTCCTGAGGCACGGGCCCGCCGCCGCTGTGACGAGCTTGCCCAGCGGGGGACACCTCAGGATCTGGAGACTGTCCTGGCGGAGATCGTGGAGCGGGACCGGCGTGACACCACCCGGGCGGCGGCGCCCCTCCGTCAGGCAGAGGATGCTGTATTGGTGGATACCACCGAGCTTGATCTGGCGGAGAGCCTTCAGGCACTGCTGGACGCCGTCAGAGGGGAGCTTAACGCATGAGAATATTTTACAATGTGATTTACATGATCGTCTTTCCGTTTTTCAATCTGGTGCATCCGGGCCGCGCCATTGGTCGGGAGAACATCCCTGAGGGAGGCGTGCTTGTGTGCGGAAACCACACTGCCATGTCCGACCCCTTGTTTCTGGCCTTTGCCTTCCGGCATAAGAACCAGCTGCGCCCCATGGCGAAGGCGGAGCTGCTGCGGGTACCCTTCATCGGCTGGATCCTCCGCCATGTTGGAGTTTTCGGCGTAGAGCGTGGGAAGTCCGACGTGGGTGCCATCAAACAGGCCATGAAGTATTTAAAGGAAGGGGAGAAGGTGCTCCTCTACCCGGAGGGACATCGGATCCACGAGAGCAGGGGAGAGCAGGGCGAGGCCAAAAACGGTGCCGCCATGCTGGCCGTCCGGTGCGGTGTACCCATCCTTCCGGTATATGTGCCGGAACGGAAGCCTTGGTTCCGTCGGACCACTGTGGTGATCGGTGAGCCCTATATGCCCCAGGTATCCAGCCGGAAGGGGACGGCGGAGGAGTATGACGCCATCACTGCTGACCTCATGGAGCGTATCCACAAGCTGGGGGAGCGGGCGGTATGAGGATCGAACTGGCCAAGTCCGCCGGCTTCTGCTATGGTGTAAAGCGTGCGGTCGAGATGGCAGAGCAGACAGCTCGGTCAGGAGGCGCTGTGCTGTTGGGTCCGGTGATCCACAACGACCATGTGGTGTCGAAACTGGAGCGGGAGGGCGCTGTCTTGGTTCGCGCGGTGGAAGAGGTCCCAGACGGAGCGTCGGTCATTCTTCGCTCTCACGGCGAGGCCAAGTGGGTCCATGACGCGCTGGAGCAGAAGGGGTGCCGGATTATAGATACTGCCTGCCCCAATGTTCAGCGCATCCATCGTCTGGTGGCTGAGGCCGAGGCGGCGGGACGACAGCCGGTCATCATCGGCACTCCCGATCACCCCGAGATCGTGGCGATTGCCGGCTGGTGCCGTCATCCGGTGGTGCTGCCCGATGGTGAGGCCCTGTCCGCATGGCTCGCTGAGTGCCCGGAACGGCGGGAAATGCCGCTCACATTGGTCTCTCAGACCACATCGACCCGTAAAATTTGGGATCAAGCCATAGAAACAGCAAAAAAAGAGTGTACAAACGCTGAAATTTTTGATACAATATGTAATGCTACGTATATACGGCAGACGGAAGCCCAGGAATTGGCAGCCCGATGCGACGCGATGATCATCATCGGAGACCGCAAAAGCTCCAATACAAAGCGGCTTTCGGAGCTGTGTCGCGCTCTTTGCCCCCGGGTGGTCGCCATTGAGGGGGCGGAGGAATTGGAACCGGCCTCTTTCGCAGGGGCGGCTTCGATCGGCATCACCGCGGGAGCATCAACGCCCGGGTGGATTATAAAGGAGGTCTATGACAAAATGAGCGACGAAATCATGGAGATCGAGGAATCCTTCGCTGATCTGCTGGAGAAATCGATCAAAACTTTAAATACAGGAGAGAAGGTCACCGGTGTCGTCACTGAGATCACGCCCACTGAGATCTATGTGGATCTGGGCACCAAGCACGCTGGCTACATTCCTGTATCCGAGCTGACCGACGATCCCACCGTGAAGGTGGAGGACATCGTCAAGGTGGGCGATGAGATCGAGACCTACGTTATGCGCGTCAACGACGCTGAGGGCGTGGTCACCCTGTCCAAGAAGCGTCTGGACACCGTGAAGAGCTGGGATGACGTGGAGGCCGCCCGCGAGGCCGGCACCGTGGTGGAAGGCGTCATCACCGAGGAGAACAAGGGCGGCGTTGTGGCTTCTGTCAAGGGCGTGCGCGTGTTCATCCCCGCCTCTCAGACCGGTCTGCCCCGTGACGCTGCCATGACCGCTCTGCTGAAGCAGAAGGTCCGCATGAAGATCACCGAGGTCAACCGTGCCCGCCGCCGCGTGGTGGGTTCCATCCGTGCCGTGGAGCAGGCTGAGCGCGCCGAGAAGGCCGCCAAGGTCTGGGCTGAGATTGAGAACGGCAAGCACTACAACGGCGTTGTGAAGTCTCTGACCTCTTACGGCGCTTATGGGGAGAAAGCAGAATTAATTGGTAAATGAATTGTTAGGAGGCGTAACTATGGCAATCGTATTAATCGCAATTGGATTGTTGTTTACCGGCGTTGATTTTATGGTGGGCAGCGGTATTTCATATCCGGATTTTATACAGCCGACAGGGCTTTATCATGGAATTGATATCCACCCAAGAATACAGCAGTATGTAACGCAGAATATTTTAGGACATAATTTACAGGTGGACATACTGCCTGACGTTATTGGTTGTTTACTTGTGCTGATTGGTGCATTTATGTTCGTGAAGCATAACAAAAAATTCTGGTTTGGTGCACTGTTAGCCATTCTGACAGGAGGGTGTTCCGTTGCCCTTCGCGTCATTCCGTTTTATGTGAATGGTGGAGCGTTGATTTTATCTGCCCTCAGCTTATATTTCTTAGCATTTGTATTTGAAATCTGGATGGAATATATCATGATTTACGTGACGGTAAATGTTTCGGATGACATGGCAAATGTAAGTACCAACCGGAGAATGCAGTTTGGCTGGTGGGTTACCGTATTTGCAAGAATTTTTATCTTCCTTTTGACTTTTGTCGGAATTGGCTCGGTTCGCCATGTTTACGAGGCTGTTGTTTTATTGTTTACGGTATTTTATCTGTATCAATTAGTGCAGACCCGTAAATATGTGGGAACTTACAAAGTCTACAAAGAGGGCTTTAACAGTGCCGTTTTGCCGGAATATGTAAAGGAAAAAATGATAGGAGTTTCGTACCGTGAAAATCCCGATATTTCGCTGGATGAGCTTCGTTATGTGCGAATTATCCATTATGATTTCAAGGGACAGATTCAGGAAGGTGAACTGGTGGTAAATCAGAAAATTGCATATCCTGTCATGCGGGCATTTTACCAGCTTTACAAATGGGAATATCCAATTGAGCGGGTGCGCCTTGTGGATGATTTTGACGGAGACGATGAAGCGTCCATGGAGGCGAATAACACATCGGCATTCAATTACCGCACGGTTGAGGGGCGCGATGAACTGTCAAAACACGCCCTTGGTATGGCAATTGATATCAATCCGCTGATGAATCCCTATGTCAGAGAGGATGGCTATTTCCCGAAAAATGCAACCGAGTATCTCGAACGTGATATAACCTTGTGTAAGGGAGAGCATAAAGATAAAATGATTCACAAAAAAGACATGGCATATAAAATCTTTAAGAGAAATGGCTTTTTGTGGGGCGGTGACTGGGAAGACTGTAAAGATTACCAGCACTTTTATATGAAGTAGATGACGCAATTGCACAAAGTTTTGGTGTCCTTTAATATTCATATCAATCGAAAATATTGAGATTATTAAGTTGTGGGGAGCTGGTGGTGGTGCGGGTTAAGTAATTTGAGTGAAACAGAGAATAAAATTTTTAGATACAAATAAAACAACAGAAACATTTGCGGTGAGTGGGTTTGAGCGCGTCAGCAGGCGGTACTGGTAGTTTCAGTACCCCTGCTGCTACGCAGCTCAACAAACGAAAGTGCCCACGAAACGCAAATGTTTCTGTTGTTTTATGGCAACTAAAAAACTTAATGTTGTTTCATTCAAACTACTTAATAATCGTCCCGATTCTCTCCTTAATCCCCTGATAAGCGTTCTCAAGCTTTGTAATAATAGCGGTTCGTCCCTCACCGGAGGAAACGAAAGATACGCTGGCATCAACTTTTGGCAGGGTAGTGATGGCATCAAAGTGATTTTCATCAATTAAGGAAATAGCATCACTTACGCTGATTTTACCAATTGCCTGGCCGTCAGCGGTTTCCATCTGTTCTTTGGAAGTCAGAATCATAAGATGGGAAGCATCTACCATATCAGCAAGTTTTGCGGCAGTATAGTCTTTTTCAATGACGGCACTGGCGCCTTTTAATGTGGTTCCCTGCTCCATAACCGGGATTCCACCGCCGCCGGCTGCAATAACAATCTGTCCGGCATCTAAAAGTGCTTCGATTGCATCAATTTCATAAATATCAACTGGTTTTGGAGAAGCGATGATACGGCGGAAACCGTCTCCTTCCGGTACGACATGATTTCCCTTTTCTTCTTCGGCATCAGCTTCCTCACGCGTCATAACACGTCCAATTACTTTGGTCGGGTGGTTAAATGCTTTGTCAAACGGATCCACACGAACCTGTGTAATAATCGTAGAAACCGGTTTGAAAATACCGCGGTCTAACAATTCGGTACGAATGGCGTTCTGCAAATCGTATCCGATATAACCCTCGCTCATAGCACCGCAGAGAGACATTGGCGCAACGGTATAATTTTTATCGTTATCCAAACGGGCAAATTCAGTCATAGCGGTCTGAATCATGCCGACCTGAGGCCCGTTACTGTGGGTAATTACAATCTGATATTTCTGCTCTACTAAATCGGCAATTGCCTGAGCTGCCTTTTTTACGTTTTTTTTCTGCTCCGGAAATGTCTCACCAAAGGCATTTCGTCCGAGAGCAACAACAATTCTTTTTTCTTTCATGAATCGTAACCTCCATCCGGTATTTTTTTATCACAATTAAAGATGTAACTAGTATACCATTTTTTTCAGGGTTCGTAAATATTCTTTCTGTTCCTTTGTAATGCGGTAGCTTTCTACAGCCTTCTGAATCGTTTTTTTGTGAACCCAGTCAGAAAGCTTTTTCTTTTCCAAATAAGGAATGGCAGCATCCCACTGCTTAGCAAGTGCAGTGGCAAAATACCACGCAATCATCATATTGATGTAATATTCTTCCGAGCGGATTTTCGCAACAAGTGCCAAATGCTTCTCTGAGAAATCGGCGTCCAGATATAGCCGCAGCAAAATTCCGATGCCGTATCGAATGGTGTATGTGTCATTGGAAGAAATCCATTTTAGAACTTCCCCATACAGTTCCGATTTATGTTTTTTGAATACGCCGGGTGCCGGTAAATCACATGTTGCCCAGTTGTTGATATAGGGAAGAAAACGGTTGATTTCCCGCACACAGGTTTCATAATCTTTTTCCGCTGAAATTAACATCATATGAAGATTGTTTTCTTCATAATAATGGTGGGGCAGTTCTTTTAGAAAGCTTTCTGCCTCTTTAGTACCTTTAAAATCTTTGGCAAACGAGCGCAGTGCAGGGGTGCGGATGCCGATGATTCTGTTTTTTTCAATCGTTGGAATCAGTTTACTGTGAAAATCTAAATAAGAAGGGTCCTGCAGGGTAAATAATTGTTTCTGTAATTCGTTCATTTTTCTACCTCCATAAGCAGTATTTTAACGCATAAATAAGGGTTCGTAAAGCATTAACGATTCGTTCATGGATTGTTGACGGAAAGGGCAAAATGATTTATAATAAATACATTATTAAGATGGTCGGAAAGGACGGGGTGATATTATGAAATTAGTATTTATTGGGGCTGACCATGAAGTTACGGGAAGCTGTCATTACATGGAAGTTGGAGATAAAAAATTCTGCGTGGATATTGGTATGGAGCAGGGGCAGGATTTGTTTGAAAATCAGGAGATTCCGGTAAATCCATCAGAGATTGATTTTATTTTGCTGACACACGCACACATAGACCACACGGGTCTTCTTCCCATGTTGTTTGCCAGAGGATTCCGCGGTCAGGTATACGCAACAAAAGCGACAGTGGATTTGAGCCAGATTATGCTTCGTGACAGTGCTCATATCCAGCAGTTTGAGGCAGAGTGGCGGAACCGGAAAGCAAGACGTTCCGGCGGTGAAATTTATGAACCTTTGTATACGATGGAAGATGCCTTAGGTGCAATTCGACTGCTGGTTCCGTGTGAGTATGATAAAAAAGTTACGATTTGCGATGAGGTTACCATTCGATTTACCGATGTGGGACATTTGCTTGGTTCTTCTTCCATTGAAGTATTTGCAAAAGAGGGCGAAGAAGAACGAACGGTTGTCTTTTCCGGAGATCTTGGAAACACACATAAGCCGATTCTCAGAGACCCGATTTATACAAAAGCGGCAGATTATGTTGTTATGGAATCCACCTACGGAAACCGCTATCATAAAAAGGATGTAAACCATGTGGACAGTCTGGCCAGAATCATACAGGAGAC
>OGHJ01002489.1_pt1 | contig 15492 bp, 12 predicted proteins | sample 1571351 | NCBI WGS metagenome assembly OGHJ01 (sample SAMEA2582037, study PRJEB24529) | metagenome | biome: Human gut stool | place: China | collected 2011 | reverse complement strand
AGGCCCCACCCACCTGTTTCTTGAAACAGGTGGGGGGGGCCTTTTTTACTGTAAGCGTCATTCCCCATAATAAATCGCTATCGGGTGAATAACGAACAAATCTTTCTCTCTTGTCGGCAAAATCGAAACCAAAACTTGATTTACCATAAATTGCAATTGAGCGAAAATGTTGTCCGAGTCCGGAGTGCTGGTCTCTCCAATTACGTTGGTAACATAGCCTACGCAGGTAACATATCCGCCATGTTTGAATCCCATAGTCTGCGGGTTGTCTCGGAAATATTTATCCTCCAGAGGAATTAAATAGCCATCGGGAGATACCAGCATACGAGTGTATGGAACTATCTGTCGCATGGCTTTTACAATATCAGAAATGTTCTCATACTGCCTGTTGTTTGCTTCAACGAGTTCTTTTACTCTGTTTTTGAGTTCGTTCCCGTTTTTTCGCTGTTGCTCTCGATTGAGGTGCTCAGAGATTTCTTGCGCCGCTCGAGCTTCGATTTTTTCCCTTTCGGATTTCTTCATGAAGGCTAAAAAACTGTTTTTGTCCGAAAAAAGGTTTTCAATATATTCCAAGTCAACAAAATCAAAGGTTTGCGTCAGTTCGACAAAGGAACCCAAATCTGCGTTGGTTGGGTCTGTATCGCGTTCTGTTTTGATTTGCTTATAAGCAATATCAAATGCCGCATCATGTAAAGTTTTTGTCGCGATTTCTTTAAGAACGGTTTGAGAATGGCTATTAAGCGTTAATTCTCCCGTGCCGCTTAGCTCAGCCTGGGCTTGCGCAAATTTCCAGATACCGCCACCGACCGAACCATCAAGCGTGACACTTCCAGATTTAGCTTTGTTGTCGCCCGAAGTGTCCTCTTGCTCACTTGCCATTTCAAGAACGAGACCCTTTTCTTTTTGAGCAATAATGGAATTCACAATATCCGTATCAAGGTAAATAAACTGTTTCATCATTTGCTCCTTTCGGTCAATGCTTGATACATCCGCATGAGCTCCGCCACACAGGTGGTCTCGGTGGTGGTTTTGATGTCGAAGCCGTAGGCTTGCATGACGGCGCGGTCGTTTTGCTGGTGAGCCTTGCGGAGTTCCGGGGGCATGGCTACCTCGTCGTAGAGGTCGGCCAGACTGCAATCCGGGTACAGGGCGCGGGCATCCAGAATGGCCTGGGCTGTCTGCTCGATTTTGGCCTTCTGTTCGTCCGTGGGCGTCGGCCATGGGAAGTTGTTGTAGACAACATCCTTGGAATAGCGGTAGTCACTCTTTAGACGGCCACAGACCGCCCGCATCCAGGCCATATGAACATTGGAGGTCAGAATACCAAAGTGGTAAATAGATGCAGCCGGAATAAATAGAACCGCATTTGTTACAACAATGGAATCATCGATAAAGTCCATCGGAACATATCTGCGATTTTGACTTGAGTGACAAGGAACAACAATAGCAGATGGAGGATTATTTGTTTCACGGAATTGTGCAGGTGTCAGCGCCAACTTCCTCGCCCCTTCATCCGGGCTATTTTCCCGCATTTTCTTTACCTTCTCAATTCGTTCCATGACTGCGGGCATATGCCGCAATTCTGCGGGAGATACGCCAACAAGCCATAGACACCAGCGAAGTTCACCGTTGATAAATTCCCTTGCCCCAACCAGCCGTTTGATGTATTTTTGCGCTAACGGTTCGCGTTTAATAAAGTCGTCGTATTCGCTCGCTTCAATAATCAAATTGCCGCCGTCAACTGGCTTGTTGCCATAAACCATTTTGGGAACATCTGCAATTACGCGGTTCCGGCTTTCAACAAATACAAGCGGTGCATCGAGAAGATACGCATTGATATTCTCTACAATCTGCATTCGCTCGGATGTATAGAGCCGCTTTTTCTGCTGATTCTCCGCAATACTAAAGCCAACAATTACGCAATGCACATGGGCTTTTAAGCTGGCCTCGCTATCCCAGCGGAAAGTACGGTGTGCAAAGTCGATATGGATACCAAAACGGTCATACAACGGTTTCCAGACGCCCGCTACCTGTTCGCCTTGGGTGATGGAGTTGGTGGACACAAAGGCTGTCCGAATGGCAGTATTCTGCATCAACTGGGCGGCCTTGAAATACCAACCGGAAACATAGTCAATTTTTCCGGAGGTCTTGTAGGGCTTGCCCTTTTCGTCTACATAGATGGAGAGAATATCGTCCTTCTGCTCCTTGCTTTGCAGGGAGTAGCCTACAAACGGCGGGTTGCCCATGATGTAGTCCAACTCATACTTGGACACGATACCCTCCCAATCCAGCCGCAGGGCGTTGCCTTCTGCGATGTTGGCGTAGGATTTCAGCGGCAGGAAGTCCAGGGACATATGCACGATGTCCTCGGTCTCCTTCATCATCTGGCTTTCCGCAATCCACAGGGCGGTCTTGGCAACGGTCACGGCGAAGTCGTTTATTTCGATGCCGTAGAACTGGCCGATGGACACTTGGATGGGATTGAACGCGCCGCCGACGCCAAAGGCGATTTGGCCGCGCTGTAACAGGAACAACACCTCGTTTTCCAGCCGCCGCAGGGAGATATAGGTCTCCGTCAGGAAGTTGCCGGAGCCGCAGGCGGGGTCGAGGAAGGTCAAGCCTGCAAGCCGCATCTGGAAGCTCCGCAGCTTTGCGTCCCGTGTACGGTCTACGGTGATTTCCTTGATGGTTTCTAGTTCCTCTTTCAGTCCGTCCAGGAACAGCGGGTCAATGACCTTGTGGATGTTCTCAATACTGGTGTAGTGCATCCCGCCGGCGCGCCGGGTCTCCGGGTTCAAGGTGCTTTCAAAGACAGCGCCGAAGATAGTGGGCGAGATTGCGGACCAGTCGAAGTCTGCGCTGGCCCGGTTCAGGATCAGATCCACGATGGCCTCATCCAGCCGGGGAATGATGATGCTCTCATTGGCGAACAGACCGCCGTTGACATAGGGGAACGCGGCGAGGTCGTCGTCCATGTACGGGTCCCGGTCCTCCGGCTTGGTATCCAGCACCTTGAACAGGTCGATAAGGGCGCGGCGGGCCTCGCTCTGGTGCGCCTGCAAGTAGTTGTGGAACATACCATGCCCACCGAAGATGCCCGCGTCCTCGGCATACAGGCAGAACACCAGACGGACGCACAGCATATTCAGACTTTTCAGCGTTTCCTGGTCGCCAGGGTCCTTGTACTGCTTCAAAAGCGCGTCATAGAGAACGCCCACCAGTTCACCTGCTTGCAGGGAAATCTCCATTTCCTTTCGCACATTCTCGTCCCCGGTGTCCACCAGGAACTGTAAGCGGTAGTATTCCTTTTCCAAATCGGCCAGCTTGATGACCTCAGCCTCGCCCGTGGGCCGCTCCATATCGTAGACATGGAACTCGGCAAAGTTGCAGGTCACAATCCAGCGTGGGCGCTGGGAGTAGGGCAACTCGGCGGCATAGCGTTTGGCCTGCTGGAACGGTGTCAGCAGGGAACCGTCGGACTGCTTGATGGGCTTGTTCAGGTCCTTGCCGATGCCCTTTTGCTCAATCAGGACATGGGTGGACGGAATGAAGCCGTCGATGAAGCTGGTGTGGTCCAGCATGATTTGGTCCTCGAAGGTGATGAACTTGTCCGGCTCGGCCACGCCATAGACTTTGGAAAGCAGGGCAAGCCAAAAGGTCTGGCTGTGTCCCTTCTCGTAGCCCTTGCCAGCCCAGTCGGCGGCAAACTGTTTCGCGGCACTCCGCTGTTGTGCATCTGTCATGGCGTATGTCCTCCTGCGGATGATTTTCTGATTTTCTTTAGCATACCACAGACTAGTTGATTTTTCCAGATGGAGCAAGCGGCTATTGCGTTTCTTTCGTTCTGCGGCAATTTTTTAGGCATTGCGGTGACTAGTTGAGAGTTTCGGTTTTTGCTATCTTAACGACACTGTTCCTCTTGTGAAAATGACGGCGGTGGTTTTCCCGAAAACCAAGGAACCGAATTTTTGGCCCGTTCCGGGGACTAGTAGAGAGGAACGCAACAGCGTCATTCTCGGGCATTTTCAAGATTTGAACGAATTTTTAGGGCATGGGGCGGACTAGTTGAGATTTTTTCACGGCGTCCGCTGTCTGGCCGAGCCCCCGCCCACCCCGCTGTGGGGTTGGCATTTATTTTTTGAAAATCCCCGGTTTGGACCTCTAATTTCGGCCTTTTCAAAAATAAATGCCAGCAGGGGGTGCGGTCCAAAAACCGCACCCCCTGTCTCTTTTGTGCATTATGCCGCCACGCGGTACAAAAAGCCTACCCAGCCCTTGGCCCGCAGGTTGCGCTGGTCATGCCGCCCCGGCTGGACGGCCACCAGGTTTCTGCCGATTTGGCGTTCTAGGTCGGAGTAGTCCCCGCTCGGATTGCGGATAGCCTCTTTTACAATGGCCACCGCCTGTTTGAAATTCACCCGGTAGGCGTAGGCGCTCCCCGGCGGCTGCCGAACCACCACCTCGCGGACAATGCGGCTGCTGGCGTTGAACGCGGTCAGCGCGGCCCATATCTCCTGGGTGGCATAGGCGTCTGACTTGCCGTGGAGGTTGACCAGGCCGATGCTATACTTTAAATCACGAAAGCTTGTTTCGATGCCCCAGCGCATATGGTACAGCTCCTTGATATCTTGAAGCGTGAAGGACCGGGGCAGGCTGGTGGCTATCGTCTCGAAGGTCCCCGCCCCATCGTCGAGTTGAAAACGGCATATCCTTAACCGCATGGAGTAGGGGCTGGGATGGTCCCAACGGGTGCGGCTGGTCTTGGAACCGGGCTTGCTCTTCTTCGGCACGTGCAGATGGATGTACCCCCGCGCCTTGTCCTCGTTTGTCTGCGTGGTGGAGACAGTGAACGCGATGTCACAGTCCAACTCGAACATGGGCAGGCGGGCAATCTCCCGCATAGCGGAGTGGTTCTGCTTGACCCGCAGCACAAAGTCCAGGTTCGGTTTTTCGATGCAATGTGCCATCAAATTATAACTTTCATACCCTCTATCCATAATTAGGACCGTTTTCTGATCAAAATTATTCCGCTGCACCATCTCCACCAACGCGCCTATTTCGTCCTTTTGGGGAGCGGGCTGGATGACCGCGTCGGTGAATGTGCGGTCCAAAAGATTGTATAGGGGGCTTAGGTGGAGCTGGTTGTATCCCTCCGGCGTGCCTCCGTGGGTCACGAAGCTGGGTTCGTCGGGGTTGCGGGGCTTGTTGACGGCGGTGCCGTCGCAGGCCAGTACCTTGTAGCCCCGGAAGGTGGCTGTGTCGGTGCAAGCGGCGTTAAATCGGTCGAATACCTCCTGGAAGACCTCGGGGTCTATCTGGCCGCGACGCATGGACAGCGCGGCGGGGGTCACTTCGATGCCTGCGGCCCGTAGGACGGAGGCCAAGGACCCGCCCTCGGCTCCGATGAGCAGACGAAGCATGACCGGGAGTGTGAGACGGCGGGACCGGGAAAATTCCCGGTCCCCGCTGTTCTCAGCGGCTGTGTCGGCGATTGTGCTGTCCAGGGCGGCTAGTATGTCATCCGTGCTCATGGTCGGCCACCACTTGGTCATGCAGGGCGGCATTCACCAGGAATGTCTCTAACGGCCTATGGATGCTCTTGCGTATGTTCAGCAGCCAGAGGTGATGCTCACGACCATTGCAAGGGATGAGGCTACTACTCTCATACACCTTGCGAGATAGGCCGTCACAACTTACCGTAACGGAAACGGAAGTGGCCATGTGACACACAACGCCACCCCTGTTATCGCTAAGAGCCTGGGTCAGTACGGCAAGGACAAACCCGACAAGCATCATTGCGTTCAGCTTTACATTGCCAGAAGTCTCCGTAGCGGGGACAGGAATCTCGACCTTCAGTTCTTCCTCTGGAAGAAGGCCGTGCTTAATTAAAAATTTAACAACAAATATCTTCATCTTCATAATTGATGCTCCTTTATCTGACGGCTGTCTGTGTTCAAGCTGTCGGCTTGCGATGCTCCACCGTCCAGAGCGCCTGCGTCAGCTCGCCGGAAAATAAAAAACTGCACGCCTAACGGCAGCCCTCCGGCGGGGCTAAACCGTTATTGCGTGCAGTGCGTATCGTTCAAATATGATAGCAATCTGTCACTTTGAAAGAAAATTCTGTCTACATTTAGCTATTCAAAACATCTAATTCAAAAACTGTGTTGTCTCTCTTACAAATCCAATAAGTTTGTGGGCTATGTGGGCTACCAAGGCCATTTGCCAATTTTATAATGGTATACACCTGTGAACTTATTATGTACTTTTTACGAACATTTTATGAATAATTTGCAAGAAAGTTCAAGGTTTAACTTTACGCTTCTTGCCGCCCGAAAAAAAGAGTTAAGGGGCAAATCCGAAGATTTGCCCCTTGGCAGGTCCTAACTTAATAGTATTGCCCCACGGGGAAGGTCTTTTTTTGTGTGTTCAGTCCTCCGCCCGGTCGGTGCGGAAGAGGGCGCCCAGAAACTTCACCATGAGGGGGAAGTAGGTGCCGATAAAGATCAGGGTGGAGAAGAGGGCAAAGGCGGGCTTCTTCTTCCGGGGGACGGCCAGGCCCAGCAGGGTCCCCAGGGACAGGAGACACAGCTTCAATGCGGCCACATCCTCCAGGTCCAGCTCCCGGACCATGAGTCGGCCGGCGGCGATCCACTTTTTCACCATCAGAGACACTCCTTTCCCGATTCCAGCGCCAGCAGGGCGCGTTTGAGGTCCAGCCCTCCGGCGTAGCCGGTGAGGGCGCCGCCCTTCCCCACCACCCGGTGGCAGGGAATGAAGATGGGCAGAGGATTCACATGGTTGGCCTGTCCCACCGCCCGGACGGCCTTGGGCCGGCCCACGGCGGCGGCGATCTCCCCGTAGGTCCGGGTCCCGCCGTAGGGGATGGCCCTCAGAGCCTCCCAAACCGCGCGCTGAAAGTCCGTCCCCGCCGGGGCCAGCGGCAGGTCAAAGTCCCGCCGTTCTCCGGCGAAATAAGCCAGCAGTGCTTCCCGGGCCGCCCGGAGCAGGGGGGTCTCCTCCCCTCTCCCGCGCAGGTCGGGCAGGGTTCCCGGCAGCCAGAGCCGGGTGAGGGCGGTCTCTCCCTCCAGGGCCATGGGGCCGAAGGGGGTCTCGAAGCGGAGCCAAGCCATCAGTCGTACCGCCGCACCACGGCCACCACCTTGCCCAGGAGCTGGGCGCCGTCGCCGTCGATGGGCTCGTACTCCGGGTTTTCGGGCATGAGCCAGACGTGGCCGTCCTTCCGGCGGAGGGTCTTGACGGTGGCCTCGTCCTCGAAGAGGGCCACCACGATGTCGCCGTTGCGGAAGGACTCCTGCTGGTGGACCACCACATAGTCCCCGGGCAGGATGCCGGCGTAGAGCATGGACTCGCCCCGGACCCGGAGGGCGAAGTGCTCCCCGGAGAGGCGGCCGGTGTCAAAGGTGAGGTAGTCCTCGATGTTCTCCTGGGCCAGGATGGGGGCGCCGGCGGCCACATCGCCCACCACGGGGACCTGGTTCTTGGGGGGCTCTGGCTTGCGGCGGCGCTCCGGGGCGGGAAAGCCCCCCGCCACGGTGATGGCGCGGGTCTTGCCCTCGGCCTTGGTGATGATGCCGGCCTCCTCCAGACCCTTGAGGTGGAAGTGGACGGTGGAGGGGGATTTTAAGCCCACATACTCCCCGATCTCACGCACAGAGGGGGGATAGCCGTGGTCCTGCTGAAAGGAGACGATGAACTGATAGATCTGTCGCTGCTTCTCCGTCAGACCCTTCATAGGCGGCCCCTCCTTGTAGACATAAATGCAAAGTTATCTTATCACAGGGTCCACAAAAAGTCAAACAAGCGTTCTAAAATATTTGGTAGGCAGCGTTCACAGAAAATTCATTGACAATGCAACTGTAAGGGTCTATGCTATCTAAGCATGCTAATGATAAACCAGCTAACTAATTTGGAGGTGTGGATGTGTGCCAGAGTAGAGCGGACAGCGATCTGCCGGGCATCACCTTCCAGGCGGTGGCCCGGGCCCGGAAGCAGCTCATGCTGACGGAGCTGGCGGGGCGGGGCCTGGGGGATCTGGGCAACCCGGTGCTGCTGTTTCTGCTGAAGGAACGGGAGGGGCAGGTATCCTCCCAGAAGGAGCTCTCCGACGCCATGCGGATCTCACCGGCGTCGGTGGCGGTATCCCTCAAATCGCTGGAGCGGGGCGGCTATGTGGAAAAGTTGTCCGATGAGAAGGACCAGCGGCGGAAGGCGGTGCGGCTCACCGACAAGGGCCGGGCCGCTCTGGAGACCTGCTTTTCCATCTTTCAGGGCGTGGACCGGCGGATGCTGGACGGCTTCACCCCGGAGGAGATGGAGCAGGTCCGGGCCTTCCAGCTGCGGATGCTCCGCAACCTACGAAACTCTCTGCCTGCGGAAAGGATGGACTGTTCATGCTGAAAAAACTCTTTCCCTATATGGGGGGGTATAAGCGTCTGGCGCTCATCACCCCCCTGCTCATGGTCCTGGAGGTGGCCTGCGAGCTGGCCCTGCCCCGGTTCATGGCCAACATCGTGGATGTGGGCATCGTCCAGGGCGACCTCAATTATATTCTGAAGATGGGCGGCATCATGCTGGTGCTGGCCCTGTGCAGCATGACCTGCGGTATGCTGGGCGCCAAGTTCGCCGCCATCGTGGGTCAGGGCTTCGGCGCCAACCTGCGCCGGGGCATCTACAACAAGGTGCAGGACTTCTCCTTTGCCGACATCGACCGGTTCTCCTCGGCCTCCCTCATCACCCGCATCACCAACGACGTCAACGCCATCCAGATGATGGTGACCATGGCCCTGCGGATGCTGGTCCGCGCCCCGGTGATGCTGGTGGCGGCCCTGGCGGTGGCCATCAGCATCAACGCCGAGCTGGCGGTGGTCATGCTGGTGACCATCCCCCTGCTGGTCATCGCCATCGGCGTCCTGATGAGCATGTGCAACCGGCTCTTCCAGGTCCTCCAGAAGCGTATCGACGCCCTCAACGGCACCATCCAGGAGAACCTGGTGGCCATCCGTGTGGTGAAGGCCTTCGTCCGGGAGGGCTATGAAAAGACCAAGTTCAAAGCCTCCAACGACGCCCTCACCAAGGCCACCATCAACGTGGATATGCGGGTCATCGCCATGATCCCCATTATGATGATGGCCATGAACGGCGCCACCGCCGCGGTCCTGTACCTGGGCGGCGGCCAGGTCATCGGCGGGGAGATGCTCATCGGCGACCTCTCCTCCTTCATCACCTATATCTTCCAGATCCTCATGAGCGTCATGATGCTGGGCATGAGCTTCCTCCAGCTCTCCCGGTCCATCGCCTGCGCCCGCCGCATCAACGAGGTGCTGGAGACGGAGCCCTCCATCGAGGACGGTCCCCTCACCCCCGCTGAGCTCCCCGAGGCCAAGGGCCAGGTGGAGTTCCAGAACGTGGACTTCAAGTACGACGCCGGCGGCACCGGTGAGAACGTGCTCAGCGGCATCGACCTCACCATCCAGCCCGGCGAGTTCATCGCCGTGGTGGGCGGCACCGGCACCGGCAAGTCCTCCCTGGTGAACCTGATCCCCCGTTTCTACGACGTGTCCGGCGGCGCGGTGCTGCTGGACGGGGTGGATGTGCGGGACTACCCCCTGGAGGAGCTGCGCAAGCGCATCGGCATGGTGCTCCAGAACAACGTCCTCTTCACCGGCACCATCCGGGAGAACCTCCTGTGGGGCCGGGCCGACGCCACCGAGGAGGAGATGATCCAGGCGGCCAAGAACGCCCAGGCCTACGACTTCGTCATGGCCTTCCCCGACGGCTTCGATACCCAGATGACCCAGGGCGGCACCAACGTCTCCGGCGGCCAGAAGCAGCGGCTGTGTATCGCCCGGGCCATGCTCCGCCACCCGGCGGTCCTCATCCTGGACGACTCCACCTCCGCCGTGGACACCGCCACCGACGCCAAGATCCGTCAGTCCTTCAAGGAGAACCTGGCGGGCACCACCGTCATCATCATCGCCCAGCGAATCTCCTCCGTCATGTCCGCCGACCGTATCCTGGTGCTGGACGACGGCAAGATCGCCGACATGGGCACCCATGACGAGCTCATGGCCCGGTGCGGCATCTATCAGGAGATCTACCAGTCTCAGCAGGAAGGGGTGCAGGAATAATGGCCCAGCAAAATCAGCACAACATGCCCGGCCCCGGCGGCAGAGGTCCCGGCGGTCCCGGCGCCCGGGGCGGCTTCCAGAAGCCCAAGAACCTGGGCAAGACCGTTGCCCGCCTCATGGGCTACCTGGCCCAGAAGAAGTGGCCCCTGCTCATCGTCCTGGTGTGCCTGCTGGGGTCGGTGCTCACCAACATCGCCGGCTCCAGCTATATCAACCTGGTCATCATCAACAACATCGCCGGGGGGGTCTACACCTCTCCCGCCGGTCTTCTCTCCGACGTCCTCAAGCTCATCGCCATCTACGCCGTGGGCTGGGTGTGCACCTACGCCCAGTCGGGCATTATGGTCCAGCTGGCCCAGCGGGGCACCAACCGCCTGCGCAAGGAGCTTTTCGACCACATGCAGACCCTGCCCCTCTCCTATTTCGACAAGCACCCCCACGGCGAGCTCATGAGCCGCTTCACCAACGACGCCGACAACGTCCAGCTGGCCCTGGAGCAGAGCGTGGTCTCTCTCTTTTCCAGCGTCCTGATGTTCGTGGGCATCGTGGTGGTCATGCTCACGGTGAGCCCCCTCCTCTTCCTGGTGTCGGTGTTCACCCTGGGCGCCACCTTCCTGGTGTTCAAGGTCTTCGGCGGCCGGTCCCGGCGCTACTATCAGAAGCAGCAGGCCGACCTGGGCGCGGTGAACGGCAACATCCAGGAGACCATCGAGGGTCTGAAGGTGGTCAAGGCCTTCACCCATGAGGAGGCGGCCAAGGACCTCTTCGCCGGCCTCAACGAGAGCTACCGCGCCTCCGCCACGGCGGCCAACTTCTACTCCACCGCCATCATGCCCATCGCCATGAACATCATGAACGTGGGCTACGCCCTCACCGCCGCCTTCGGCGGTGTGCTGTCCATCGTCATGGGGCTGCCCCTGGGCTCCTTCACCCTCTACCTCAACTACTGCCGCCAGGTGGGCCAGCCCATGAACCAGATCTCCCAGCAGCTCACCACCATCCTCTCCGCCCTGGCCGGCGCCGAGCGGATCTTCGAGTGCATGGATGAGAAGAGCGAGGTGGACGAGGGCTTTGTCACCCTGGTGCCCGTGGTCCGGGATGAGCAGGGCCGCATGGTCCCCGCCGCCGAGGGTGCCCACGTCCACGAGTGGGCCTGGAAGGTGCCCGACAACAACCGCTTTGTCCTCGCCCTTGCGGTGAAGGACGAGAACGACCAGCTGGTGGAGTGCCCCGAGGGCACCGAGGGCGCCCTGTGGGCGTGGAAGTACCCCAACGAGGGCGACCCGGCCTACGGCCTCCACCGCATCCGGGGCGACGTCCAGCGGGAGGAGGGCTATGTTCTGGCCCAGCTCACCGGCGCGGTGCGGCTGAGCCATGTGGACTTCTCCTACGTCCCCGACAAGCAGATCCTCCACGACGTGACGGTGTTCGCCAACCCCGGCCAGAAGATCGCCTTTGTGGGCTCCACCGGCGCGGGCAAGACCACCATCACCAACCTGGTCAACCGGTTCTACGAGATCCAGGACGGCGTCATCACCTACGGCGGCATCGACGTGAAGGCCATCAAGAAGGACGACCTGCGCCGCTCTCTGGGCGCGGTGCTTCAGGACACCCACCTCTTTACCGGCACCGTCATGGACAACATCCGCTACGGCCGCCTGGAGGCCAGCGACGAGGACTGCATCGAGGCCGCCAGGATCGCCGGGGCCGACTCCTTCATCCGGCGTCTGCCCCAGGGCTACCAGACCATGGTCACCGGGGACGGCGCCAACCTGTCCCAGGGCCAGCGGCAGCTGCTGGGCATCGCCCGGGCGGCGGTGGCCGACCCGCCGGTGATGATCCTGGACGAGGCCACCTCCTCCATCGACACCCGCACCGAGCGCATCATCCAGAAGGGTATGGACGCCCTCATGGAGGGCCGGACGGTGTTCGTCATTGCCCACCGGCTGAGCACGGTGCGCAACTCCAACGCCATCATGGTGCTGGAGGGTGGGCGCATCATCGAGCGGGGCGACCACGACGACCTTATGGCTCAGAAGGGCAAATACTACACCCTTTATACCGGAATGCTTGGGTAAGGAGAAAAAATGAAGAAATTCACGGTCTGGATTAAGAAGCACAAGAAGCTGGCGGTATTCCTCTGCATAGCCATAATCATAGCCGCCGCCGTGCTGACGATACGGCATAAGGCTCAGGCCGCCATGGCTCAGCTTGCGGAGCTTACTGAGGAGACGGCCGTAGTGGAAAAACGCAGCATACAGAGCAGCGTGTCCTCCACCGGCACCATAATAAGCGACAAAACGCGGTCAATTACCGCCACTCTTACCGGGATGGAGGTGCTGAGAGTGGATGTAGAGGTGGGAGACGTGGTGCAGGAGGGCGACACAATATGCACATTCGACACATCAAAGCTCGAGGATAACCTTGAGGACGCGGAAAAGTCACTCTCAGCCGCGAAGACCCAGACCAGCGTTACGGTAAACAACGCGAAAAGGGCGCTGGAGCAGGCCATAGAGACGCAGAACTACCAGATAGAATCCGCCGCAAGGAACGTGATCTCTGCCGGAGAGGCCTATAACAGCGCAAGGGAAGCCTATGATGAGGCGCAAAGCAAGGCCGATGAGGCTTATTCGGAGATGCAGCGGGCGAAAAGGGAGCTGGATTCCATACCCGAAAATCTGGAGGGCAGCAACGAGTACGCCGCATACCAGAGCGCCAAGGCCGATTACGACGCAAAGCTTGCGGCATATAATGCATATATAGTGACGGAAACCAGTACCGAGGAAGAAAAACAGCAAAAAGAAAAGCTCTTCCAGGAGGCAAATGATGCGGCAAATGTCCTTTCGGCAGCGGAGACAGCCTTGAACAGCCTGAATCTTGACCAAAGGCGCGCTGCCGCCGAGGCCGCTTACAGGTCCGCAAAAAGCGCCTATGATACCATCGAAGGAAGCATGTCAAATCTTGAGTCCGCCCTCCGCAACGCCAAGACCGCGCTGGACAATGCCCAGGCCACATACGAATACACCGTGTCTTCCCAGCAGAACCAGTACGAGGGCAGCAGGGATAACCTTAAATCCGCCAGGGCGAGCGCGGGCGTAGCCACCCAGCAGCAGGAAAACGCCGTGGATACCTATCAGGAACAGATAGAAAAGGGTACCCTTAAGGCCGGCATTTCCGGCACCGTGACCGCCATAAACGTAAAGCAGGGGGACACCTACGCCGGGGGCGTGATAGCTACAATACAGGATTGCAGTGCATTCGTGGTATCCGCAGAGATAGACGAATACGACATAGCGGACGTCAAACTTGGCATGAAGGCGGTGTTCAAGACCGACGCCACCCGTGACGAGCAGCTTCAGGGAGAGGTGATATTCATCTCCCCCACTCCCACACAGGGCAGCAACGTCACCTATCAGGTGAAGGTAAAAATAAACAGCCCCACAGACAGGCTGCGCCTCGGCATGAACGCAAAACTGAACATAATACTCCGGGAGACGGCAGATGTGCTTACTGTTCCCTACGACGCGGTGCAGCAGGACGAAAACGGCAACGATGTGGTATACGTAGTTACCCGCACAGAGTCCGGCGGAATTACAAAGGCCGCCGTACCCGTTACAGTAGGGGTGGAGGGGGACTACTATGTGGAGGTCACCGGTGACATACAGGAAGGTATGGAGGTATCCATGCCATCAGATATGAAGTTTGACTTTTCACAGATGATGGTAATGGGCAGCTGATATGAGGGACAATAAAGAGCGCAGGCTTATAATTGATCTGAAGGGCATAAAGAAGCGCTTCTTCGAGGGGACCGAAAACGAGATAGGGGTGCTCAAGGGCATAGACCTGCAGGTCTACGAAGGGGAGTTCGTATCCATAGTAGGAGCGTCAGGCTCAGGCAAGTCCACCCTCATGAACATAATAGGCGTGCTGGACAGGGCAAGCGAGGGAAGCTATCTGCTGGACGGCGCGGATATAAACCAGGCGGACGACAATGAACTTTCACATATACGCAACAAAAAGATAGGCTTCGTGTTCCAGACCTATAACCTTATCCCCCGCATCAGCGCACTCAAGAACGTGGAGCGGCCAATGCTTTACGCAAAGGTTCCGGGAGCCGAGCGCACAGAGCGGGCAAAGGAGCTTTTGAAGCTGGTAGGCATGGAGGACCGCATGAAGCACAATCCTGACGAGCTTTCCGGCGGGCAGAAGCAGAGGGTAGCCATAGCCCGCGCCATGGCCAACCATCCGGCCATACTTTTGGCCGACGAGCCCACAGGCGCCCTGGACAGCAAGACGGGAAGGCTGATAATGGACATATTCCATCAGCTCAACCGCGAGCAGGGCATGACGATAGTGCTTATCACCCATTCCGACAGCCTTGCAGAGGAAACAAGACGCATATTCACCCTGATGGACGGCGAGATAATAGGCGAAAGGAGGGGTACGCTTGCTGATAATTGAAAACATAATGCTGGCGCTCAACGGCCTTCGCAGCAATAAGATGCGCACCTTCCTTACCATGCTGGGCATAATCATAGGCATATGTGCCGTCATTACCATAATGACGCTGGGCCAGTCCGTGACCAATAAATTCACAGATTCGATGCAGTCCATTGGCGCGAGCAACGTCACCGTCATGATACAGCAAAAGGCAGACGAGGATGAAGACGGAAACGCGGCGGCACAGGGCATGATGTTCATGGCCGCGGAAAACCAGAAGGTCCCCACGGAAAAGGACTGCATTACCGATGACATGCTCAGTTCCCTCAGGGAAAACTACGACAGCGAAATGCTGGGAATAGCCCTGAGCGAAACTGTAGGAACCGGCAAGGCGGAAAAGGGCAAGCTTTACGCTAACGTTACCGTGATGGGCATAAACGGTGATTACTTTCTCTCCAACGCCCCCGCCGTGCTGTCCGGGCGCATGCTCACCGCCGATGAGCTCGGGGGGGATCGCAGGATAGCCGTAGTTTCGGATAAGCTGGTTAACAACCTTTTCGGCGGCAAGAACGGGAACGCCATAGGGGAAACGCTGGAAGTCACCGTAGGGGACAGCTTTTACGAGTATACCATCGTAGGCGTATACCAGTACGAGCAGAATGTATATATGATGAATTTCGGTTCGGAAAAGGACATAAACACCAACGTGTATATCCCCATAGGCACAGCTCAGGCCGCCACCCATTCCACCGCCGGCTACACCATGGCTACCGTGATATCCGCCCCCGGGGTGGATTCCACCACATTCGCAAGCCGGGTGGAGCGTTATCTCAACGCCTATTACCGCACTAACCGGGATTTCAAGGTGAGCGCCTTCAGCATGGAGAGCATGGTATCCCAGTTT
>OGHJ01002486.1_pt1 | contig 15499 bp, 15 predicted proteins | sample 1571351 | NCBI WGS metagenome assembly OGHJ01 (sample SAMEA2582037, study PRJEB24529) | metagenome | biome: Human gut stool | place: China | collected 2011 | reverse complement strand
AATAAAATTTTCTATAAATCGGATTTTTGGAGGGCACTATTATGAAGAAGAAAAACATACCGCAAAGCGATATGCCACCAATATGGGCGCAGAGAATCCAAGCCCTATTGGAAGAGCAAAACATGAAGCAGACAGAACTTTCAAAAATAAGCAAGATTTCGGTTTCATCGATCTCGGATTGGATTGGCGGAAATGGAAAAAGAGAGCCGAAAGTCCTTGGACTCAAAGCGATTGCTGATGCACTTGGTGTTTCAATGGACTATTTAATGGGAGCGGAAGAATGTACTTCTGCTGACAATGAAAAAATCCATAAACGGACAGGCTTGAGCGACAAGGCAATCAAAAATCTTGTCCGACTGCGTCGCAAGGCCAAAACCGGTGAAATTTCGGCGTCTAAAAAATTGGCGGTCTGCAATTTTCTCTTGGAAACAATAAACCGAACCGACCTCTTTGAATTTCTTTATAACTATCTGCTGGGAGAATATTACTTTAATGACGGGCAACAGAATTTGGGGGCAACCGAAATCTATTTGAAAACACCAGATGGAGCAGTTGCGGAACGGTTAAATTTTGCAGAGAACTACGCTCACGTTTACCTATCGTTGGTACTCCAAGAATTATCTCTTTTGAAAAAGGTCACTGATAAAATTCAGCTTAAGAAACAAAAAGCAGACTATTTTGAATGGCTAAAAACTCCAGAAGGCATAGCCTTTGAACGGGAGATTTGGGAACAACAGGCCGCTTACGAAGATGATAAGGAGGACGAGGAATGAATGTCGTTATCTATGCCCGATTTTCTTCTCATTCCCAAACGGAGCAGTCTATCGAGGGGCAGCTAAAGGAGTGCTATGCCTACGCCCAGCGAAACGACTATACCGTAGTGGGGGAATATATCGACCGGGCCCTTTCCGGCACGACAGACCACAGGCCGGAGTTTCAAAGAATGATTGCCGACAGCGCAAAGAAAACCTTTCAAGGCGTTCTTGTGTATCAGCTTGACCGCTTCGCCCGCAATCGTTATGACAGCGCCACCTATAAATCAAAATTGAAAAAGAATGGAGTCCGTGTGCTGTCTGCCCGTGAAAATATTTCGGACGATGCAAGCGGTGTGCTGATGGAAGCCGTTCTGGAGGGGATGGCCGAATATTACAGTGTGGAACTGGCACAGAAAATCAAGCGTGGGATGGACATTAACGCTGAGAAGTGTCTTTCTACTGGCGGCAACCTTGCACTGGGGTTCAAAACGGAGGGGAAACGAATTGTAGTCGATCCGCTGACCGCCCCAATCGTTGTGAAAATTTTTGAAATGTATGTGACTGGCTCCACAATGGCAGATATTATTCGGTATCTCAACGCCAACCAAGTCAAAACGTCCTATGGGAATGAGTTCAACAAGAACAGCATCAACCGCATTTTGAGAAACAAACGGTACATAGGGGTATATACATACCGGGATAAGGAAATTCCTGATGGGCTCCCTCGCATCGTTGATGAAGATTTGTTTTGGGAGGCACAGCGTATCATGGAGAAGAATAAAAAAGCCCCCGCAAGAGCGAAGGCAAAAGTGGACTACCTGCTGACAACGAAATTGTTCTGCGGATACTGCAGGGCAGCCATGACTGGTATCAGCGGGACAAGTAAGACAGAGCGGAAGTATCACTATTATCAGTGCGTGACCAACCGCCGGGACAAATCCTGTGACAAAAAGACGGTTGGAAAAGAGTACATAGAAGACTTGGTGGTCAACAGATTGCGGGATTTCTTGACCCCGGACAATGTCAGCACGATTGCCAAAGAAGTCGTTGACCTCTGCGAGAGGGAAAGCAACAACGGCAACGCAAGGTGGCTCCAAAAACTGATTGAGGAAAATGAAAAGGCCACAGAGAATCTGCTGAAAGCCCTGGAGAGCGGGCAGGCCGTTGACATTATCGCTGACCGGATTACGCAGAAGAAGAAAGAACATGACGAACTCTCCCTTCAGCTTCTTTTGGAAAACTCCCAGCACCCGACCCCCAGCGTGAAGGAAATTCGCTTTTTCCTCAACCAGTTCCGCAAGGGAGACATCAATGACCCCAAATACCGGCAGGGACTGGTGGATATGCTTGTCAACAAAATTTACCTCTATGACGACAAAATGACCGTCCTGTGCAACACACAAGACGGTCACTTTGATATCGACCTTAAGGAACTGAGTTCACTTAAGGGTCAGTTGGTGGAGGCGGGGAGAGTCGAACTCCCGTCCGAAAACCCTTCCATGGGAACTTCTCCGGGCGCAGACGGTTATTGCGGGAGTCTTGCTCTCCCGGTTCCCGTCACCCTGGGCAAGCCGTCACGCCCAGGGGTCTGGTGAGCTTCATGATTCATGGCCGGCGCAAAGCTTTGCCGGCGCACGTGCACCACTAAACGACGCCCAATCCCGGCTCGTGGTCCTTCCGGGTTGGACGGCTGCTGTTAATTAAGCAGCGTAAGCGTAATTTTCGTTGTTCTTTAATTTATAAAGAAGTGCCCGTTTTAAGGTGGCCAGGCGCCACCGCCCGCTATTCCCACTTCCGTGTCCCCGTCGAAACCGGTACGCCCCCGCGTCGTCGTCGCAAAGTCCGCTCAGCTCCGTTTCCGCCTAGCGGCGAAAACTGCGCCCGCTCCCTTGCTCCTCCTCTCCAAATCGAACCCGCTTGCGCTGGGCTTCGATTTGGCTGGCGGCTTCGCCGCCGTTTGGGAGAAAACCGTCCTGGCTTGGGAAAATTAAAAAGTTGGGACCATACCGGCGCGCAAACGCGCGCCGGTACGGGAGACGCTTACTCGGGAAAAATCAGACCTTCTCCGGCTCGGGGTAGTCCACGCCGAAGGTGTCCACAGTGACCTTCTTCATGCGCTGGGGCTGGCGGGGCTTGTCGTTCCAGTCCCGCTTGGCGGAGACGATGGCGTCGGCCACTTCCATGCCCTCGATGACCTTGCCGAAGGCGGCGTACTGGCCGTCCAGGTGGGGAGCCTTCTCCACCATGACGAAGAACTGGCTGCCGGCGGAGTCGGGGGCCATGGTGCGGGCCATGGACAGCACGCCCCGGTCGTGGACCAGATCGTTCTGGAAGCCGTTCCCGGTGAACTCCCCTTTGATGGAGTAGCCGGGGCCGCCCATGCCGGTGCCGTCGGGACAGCCGCCCTGGATCATGAAGCCGGGGATGACCCGGTGGAAGATCAAACCGTCGTAGTAGCCCTTCTGGACCAGGCTGATGAAATTGTTGACCGTGTTGGGCGCCACATCGGGGTAGAGCTCCGCCTTCATGACGCCGCCGTCCTCCATCTCAATGGTGACGATGGGATTCTGTGCCATGGGAAACACTCCTTTTCTACGGGCGGCCGCGCCGCCCGGCTCAGATTTTCAGTTAATACCGGCTGTTCCGGGACTTCATGGCCCGGTCCATCTCACGCTTGGCGTCCTTTCGGGCCGCCGTCTCCCGCTTGTCATAGAGCTTCTTGCCCTTGGCCAGGCCGATCTCCAGCTTGACCCGGGGGCCGCGGAAGTAGATGGACAGGGGGATGAGGGAGTACCCGTCCTGCTTGATGCGGGCGAAGAGTTTTAAGATCTCCCGCTTGTGCATCAGGAGCCGCCGCTGGCGCAGAGGGTCCTTGTTGAAGATGTTGCCCTTCTCATAGGGACTGATGTGCATGCCGATGACAGACATCTGCCCGTCCTTGACGATGCAGAAGGAGTCCTTCAGGTTCACATGCCCCTGGCGGATGGACTTGACCTCGGTGCCCGCCAGCTCGATGCCGGCCTCATATTTCTCCTCAATGAAGTAATCGTGGTGGGCCTTGCTGTTCTTGGCCACGATCTTGATGCCCTTGCTCTCAGCCACGGCGGACACCCCCTCTCCTCTGTGCCGTTTTGCGGTATTGTACCCCCATTGGGGTGTTCAGTATAACACAATGCGGGGGAAAAAACAAGGGGGAGGGGGTCACTCCCGGTCCCGCTGGGTGTCCCGGACGAAGTATTCGGAGTTGTCGGTGCCCTCGGTCTTCCAGTCGAAGCGGCCCAGGGCGCGGATCAGCTTGGACAGCTTGGAGAAGCCGTAGTTCCGTGGGTCAAAGTCGGGCTGCTTTTTCAGCAGCAGGTTGCCCAGCTTGCCCATGTGGGCGTAGCCGTCCTCTCCGCACACGTCCTCCACCGACTCGGCGATGAGTTCGGCGATGTCGTCGGGGATGCCGGAGTTGTTGGCGGCGCTCTTTTTGCTCTCCTTTTTAGAGGCGTGCTTCTGGGCCTTGGCGTCCGCTTTGGACGGCTCATCCTCGGACTGCTGTGCGGCGGCCTGTTTGGCGGCGGCCCGGATGACCTCGATATAGACGAACTTGTCGCAGGCCACGATGAAGGGCTTGGGGGTTTTCTTTTCCCCCATGCCGTACACCTTCATCCCCGCCTCCCGCAGGCGGATGGCCAGGCGGGTGAAGTCGGAGTCGCTGGACACCAGCACAAAGCCGTCGCAGTTGCCCGAGTATAGGATGTCCATGGCGTCGATGATCATGGCCGAGTCGGTGGAGTTCTTCCCGGTGGTGTAGCCGTACTGCTGGATGGGAGTGAGGGCGCACTCCAGCAGGATGGACTTCCAGGTGGACATGTTGGGGCTGGTCCAGTCGCCGTAGATGCGCTTGATGGTGGGGGTGCCGTACACGGCCACCTCGGCCATCACATCCTTCATGGCGGTGCGGGAGGCGTTGTCCGCGTCGATGAGGACGGCCAATCGGAGATCGTTTTCGTTCTCAGCCACGGCTCACTCCGCCTTTCCGGAGGATGGCCTCCACCTCCTGGAGCTGTTCCACGGTGTTCACCCCCAGCATCTCGTCGGGGGAGCAGGTGTCGCACAGGCCCACCCGGCCCCCGGCCTCCTTGATGAAGGCGGGCACGTCGGTGAGGTAGAGCTCCCCCTGGGCGTTGTCATTTTTCAGCTTGCCCAGCGAGGAGAGCAGCTCGGGCACGTGGAACACATAGGTGCCCGTGTTCACCTCCCGGATCTGCTTCTGCTCCGGGGTGCAGTCCTTGTCCTCCACAATGGCCCGGAAGGAGCCGTCCGCCTCCCGGAGGATGCGGCCGTAGTTGCCCCCCTCGGGCAGGACGGCGGAGAGCAGGGTGCAGGCGTTGCCCTCCCGCAGGTGGGCGTCCGCCAGGGCCTGGAAGGTCTCTTTCTTCATCAGGGGGGCGTCGCCGCAGCAGATGATCACGTGGCCCTGGAAGCCCTCCAGCAGAGGGGCGGCGCACTGGACGGCGTGGCCGGTGCCGTGCTGTTCGGCCTGGACGGCGTGGGGGTACTGGGGATAGGCCTCCAGTACCGCCTCCTTCTTCCAGCCCACCACCAGAATCACGTCCTCCGGCGGCAGAAAGTCCAGGGAGGAGAGCACATAGTGGAGCAGGGGCTTTCCGTCGGCCAGCCGCATCACCTTGGGCAGGTCGATCCCCTCCGTCTGGAGCCGGGTCCCTTTCCCGGCGGCCAGCACCAGGGCTTTTACGGTATGGTCCATGGTCATTCTCCTTCGTGTTGGATTGGCTCCCGGTTCCACAGCTGGGGCAGCAGGCGGTAGAAGTCCCCCTGCTCCCGCCACATGGCCAGCAGGGCGCCCCTGCGGACGGACACCTGGGCGGGCTGCTCCAGAAACTCGTTGCTGACCCCCAGGGGGAAGTCGGCGGAGATGGTGTGGTCGGTGAGCTCGAATTTCAGATTCCGCAGGGTGACCCCCTCCGCCGTTCCGCTCAGGCAGAAGGCGGACCAGAAGCCGGTGAGGCCGGCGGGGAAGGTCATGGTCTCATCCCGGAGAACGGTGGCCACCGTCCCCTCGCCGGCCAGAACGCCCCGGGCCCCCTGGGTGGTGAGCCAGGAGAGGGCCTGGAGGTTGGCCAGGGTGTGCTCCAGACGGCCCCCCACGCCCCCCAGCAGGACGAAGCGGCGGAAGCCCCGGTCCAGGCCCTCCCGCAGGGCGTACACCATGTCGGTGTCGTCCTTGGCCGAGGGGAGCTGGATCACGTTGGGGTGGCTGGGCCGCCGGCCCAGGGAGTCGAAGTCCCCCACCACCAGGTCGGGGGGTACGCCGTAGGCCTCCAGGGCCTCATACCCCTTGTCGGCGGCAATGACAAAGTCCTGTGCCCCCGGGTGGGGACACAGGGACCAGGACAGGGGCATGGCCCCCACTACATAACAGATCGACCGTTCCAAGAGCGGTCACCCCTTTCAATGGCCGGTCCATAGGCGGGACCGGCCCCAAAATCTCTCTGAGCACCATTATAACACAGGTGGGAGGCGTTGTACCAGTGGGGAGGGAAAAATCCCATTAACTTTCTGTGTACGGCAGATGCGCCGCCCCGGGGATGTGCGCAAACAGTCGGGGAGTATCTTGCTCCAAAAAGCTTCTGGAATTTGGGCGGACTGCCTTTGACATGCCTGCCCCCGCGCCTTTTGGGGGCGGCTCCGCCGCCTTGACTTTCCCTCCGGCGGCGCATACAATAAAAGGTATATTAGGGGGATACGCCCCGCCAGAATCCAAATATCCGAGGTGACGGAGTTTGATCCACTATTTTGACAACGCGGCCACCACTCCCGTGCGGCCCGAGGCCGTCCAGGCGGCGGTGGAGGCCATGACGCAGGGGTGGGGGAACCCATCCTCCCGGTACGCCCTGGGGAGCCAGGCGGCGGAGGCGGTGAAGCGCCACCGGGCCCAGGCGGCCGCCGGCCTGGGGTGCCGGCCCGAGGAGCTCTTCTTTACCTCCTGCGGCACCGAGGGGGACAACTGGGCCATCCAGGGGGCGGTGGAACTGGGCCGCCGCACCGGAAAGCACATCATCACCACCGCCTATGAGCACGCCGCCGTGCTGGAACCCTGCAAGGCCCTGGAGCGGCAGGGGTATGAGGTCACCTATCTCCAGCCCGACCGGGCGGGGAATATCTCCCTGGACGACCTGGAGGGGGCCCTGCGGCCGGACACGGTGCTGGTGTCCATGATGCTGGTGAACAACGAGCTGGGCACCGTCCTGCCCGTGGCCCAGGCGGCCAAACTGGTCCATCAGAAGACCAAGGCCCTCGTCCACTGCGACGCGGTCCAGGGCTTCTTGAAGGTGCCCTTCACCCCCAAAGAGCTGGGGGCGGACCTGCTGACGGTGAGCGGGCACAAGATCCACGCCCCCAAGGGGATTGGGGCCCTGTACATCCGCGGCGGCCTGAAGTTCCCGCCCATGATCCGGGGGGGCGGCCAGGAGAGCGGCCTGCGCTCGGGCACCGAGGCCACCGCTCAGATTGCCGCCTTCGCCGCGGCGGTGGAGGCGGGGGCGGCCTCCCTGGAGGGGGATATGGCCCACATGGCCGCCCTGAAGGAGGAGACCCTCCAGCGGCTCGCCGCCCAGGTCCCCGGCCTGAAGCGGGTGGGGGAGGGGACCGCCCCCCACATTCTGGCGGTCACCCTGCCGGGCTATAAGAGCGAGGTCATCGTCCGGTTCTTGAGCGACCGGGGGATCTGCCTGTCCTCCGGCTCCGCCTGCCACAAGGGGAAGCCCAGCCATGTGTACGCCGCCCTGAAGCTGCCCAAGAAGGAGCTGGACGGGGTTTTACGCATCAGTTTCTCCTACGACACCACCCTGGAGGACGTTCAGGCCCTGGCCGAGGGCCTGAAGGCCGCCCAGGAGCAGCTCTTTACCAGCCTGTCCTGAGAACCCCCTTCGAGGGGCGGACGGAACTGAATTTCCCCGCTTGCAACAGATGTGAGAAGAGAGGAGCATCCCCATGAAATTTGTGGTTTTGATGGAAAATACGGCCCCGGAGGGGGCCTGCCTCAGCGCGGAGGCCGGACTGGCCCTTTATATCGAGTACCGGGGGCACAAGCTGCTGCTGGACGCGGGCTCCTCGGGAAAATTTGCGGACAACGCCGCCGTCCTGGGGATCGACCTGAGCCAGGTGGAACTGGCGGTGCTCTCCCACGGGCACTATGACCACTCCGACGGCCTGCGCCGGTTCTTTGCGGTGAATCAGAGGGCCAAGGTGTACGCCCGCACCACGGCGGGCGGCCCCTACTTCTCCACCTCCCAGGGCTCCCCCCGGTTCATCGGGGTCCACCGGGACATCTGGGAGGGGGAGCGGGACCGCTTTGTCCTCTCAGACGCCCTCTCCCAGCCCGTGGAGGGGGTCTGGCTGGTCCCGGAGACCGTCCACGGCGGTCCCTTTGCCAGCCAGGAGACCAATCTGCTGCGGAAGGTGGGCCAGGACCAGTTTGTCCCCGACGACTTCTCCCATGAGCAGTCCCTGGTGCTGGAGGGGGAGCGGGGGCTGGTGGTCTTTAACTCCTGCTCCCACGGGGGCATCGTGAACATCGTACAGGGGGTGCGGGACCAGCTTCAAAAGCCGGTGTGCGCCGTGGTGGGCGGTCTGCACATGTTCAGCGCCTCCGCCCCCAGCGGCATGAACTGCACCCCGGAGTACGCCCGCGGGGTGGCAGACGCCCTTCTGGAGCAGGGGGTGGAACGGGTCTATACCGGCCACTGCACCGGTCCGGCCGCCTTTGCTGTGCTCAAGGAGCGCCTGGGGGACCGGCTTTGTTCCCTCTCCGCCGGCCTGTCTTATGATCTTTGAAAGGGCGGGCAGCTGTGTTCTTCGGGTGAAAAGAAAGCCGAGGAGCGTTTCGCCAAGCGTTGCTTCGCCTCTGGGAGGAGGGGACGCCGAGGCCTGCTGCGGAGCCCAAAACGCAAAAAAGAGGAGAACCCCACGGGTTCTCCTCAAAAACGATTCCGGCAGGCCGGGGCAAACGGCTTGAATGTTACCGGCCCAGGACAAAGAGCTGATTGTCTTTGGCGGTAAAGTTCGAGATGCTGTAAAGCACGACAATGGAATCGATTTCATTCTGGGCCGCATACTCCTGTACGCTGTTCAGGTTGTATCTGGGATCAAACAGATGGATCTCCGAAAAATTCTGAGTCAGGAAGGGGGCCAGACTGTCCGCATAGGAGTCCCGGATGACCAGAACTTTGGGGGCGCCGGTGTGCTCCGTCTCGATGACGCACAGGGGCTTGTTGCCCCCCAGGAAGGAGGAGTACTTGTCCTTGACCTCCAGGTAGCTGTCCACATAGAGGCTGCCCGGCTCCGGGGTACCGTTGGGGTAGGCGGTAACCGTCACGCCCTCGTCCGAGATATACCGGTCGATATGGTCGGGGGGCAGCCACCGCACGCCGGAGGAGGAGAACAGGGTGCCGTAGAAGTCCTCCGACACCGTGACCTTCTGACTCTCATCCAGGGGGACGGCCTCCAGCCCCATGGCGTCCATCAGGGCGGTGTAGCCGTAATAGGCCCCCAGGCTGGTCCAATGGTGGTCGGTGCGGTAGTAGAGGTCCTCGTCCTTGTGCTGAGCCAGGGCGGAATACAGATCTATGGTATGGGTCTGGACCGCATTGTACAGACGGTCGATGATGGCCTTCTCGTCGGCGGTGGGAGCCCCCTCCGGGAGCCGGTCGGACCAGATCTCCGCGGCGGAGGGGATGATGCCGAAATACACCGGCACATCCACATTGTCCACCAAGGCATTGACATATCCCGCATTTGTGTCCAGAGTGCTCTGCTCCGGGGTATCCACCCGGCTGATGAGGGTGTTCTCCTTGGCGAAGTACACGCCGTTGTTCTCCTGCTTGCCGGAGAGGCGCTCGCTCCAGGCCTTCAGGGCCACCCAGAAGTCCCGGCCGATGATCTGGTCGTTTACATAGTCCTCGGCGTCCTCCATAAATTTCCCAGTGTCGATGGCTTCCAGGGAGATCTTGGGGGCCTGTTCCAGATTTCGGTTCTCCAGCTGGGAAAATTCACGGTCCGGCAGGATCAGGCTGCCCAGGAACATTCCGCCGATAAACAGGCAGAAGAGGACCGTAAGAAGTAGGTTGAAGTTGTGCTGTTTCATGGACGATCCTCCTTCTCAGAATCGGAAATACAGGAAGGGATTGTAGGTCCCGTCCACCAGATACCCGGTGCAGATCACCAGCCCAAGGATCACCAGGACCGCGCAGACGGCCTGGGCGGCTCTGGGGCTCAACTTTCCGTACAGAACCCGGCCCAGGTTGGTGGAGGCCACGGCGGCCGCGCATAGGATGGGCAGGTAGCTGGTGAGGTAGTACCCAAAGGTCCCATCGGTCAGAGGCACGCCGCCCATGCCGAACATGACCTTCAAATAGGCGCCCAGCTGCCCGAAGTCCTCCAGGGCGAAGATGGCCCAGCTCACCAGCACGAAAAACAGCGTATAGATATGCTGGATCACCCGGGGGAGCTTCTCAAGCAGCCGCCCCAGCCACAGCTTTTCCACCAGCAGGAGGACGAAGAAGTACAGGCCCCAGATCACATAATTCCAGCTGGCACCGTGCCAGATGCCGGTGGCCGCCCACACCACGAACAGGTTGAAGATCCAGCGCCCCTTGGAGCACCGGTTGCCGCCCAGGGGGATATACAGGTACTCCCGGAACCAGGTGGACAGGGAGATGTGCCACCGCCGCCAGAACTCGGTGATGCTCCGGGAGATATAGGGGTGGTCGAAGTTGGGCAGGAACTCAAAGCCCAGCATGCGCCCCAGCCCCACCGCCATGTCGGAGTAGCCGGAGAAGTCGAAGTAGATCTGGAAGGTAAAGGCCAGCACGCCCAGCCAGGCCCCGGCTACCGTCAGATCGCTGGCGGCCATGGCCTTATAGCTGTCCCACAGCATCCCCACATTGTTGGCAATGAGGATCTTCTTTCCCAGGCCGATCATAAACATCTGCACCCCGGAGCCAAACTTGTCAATGGAGGTGTCCCGCTGGTCGATCTGATCGCCCAGGTCCTTGTACTTGATGATGGGGCCGGCGATGAGCTGGGGGAACAGGGTGACGAAAGTGCCGAAGTTGATGATGTTCCGCTGGGCCCGGGTATCGCCCCGGTACACGTCGATGGTGTAGCTCATGGTCTGGAAGGTATAGAAGGAGATGCCGATGGGCAGGTGGACGCCCAGCACCGGCATGAAGGTCAGACCCAGCGCCTGGAAGGAGGAGGCCAGGAAGTCCCAGTACTTGAAGAACAGCAGCAGGAGCAGGTTAAAGAACATGGAGGAGGCCACCGCCATTTTGGCGTATTTGAGCTGACCCTTTCCCTTAAAATGCTCCACCAGCAGACCGTGGGTGAAGTCGATGGCGGTGGACAGGAACATGATGACCACGTAGGTCTGCTCTCCCCAGTAATAGAAGATCAGCGAGGAGATCAGAATGACCACGTTGCGCAGCTTCCGGGGGACCAGGTAGTAGACCAGCAGGGTCAGAACCAGGAAATAGAATAGAAAAACCGGGGTGGAAAAGACCATGGGGCGTCCTCCTTGTGTGGATGCATATTTGCGGGAAAAGGCGGCAGGCTGGACTCAGGCCTGCCGCCTTTTCCCGATCCAGTATTCCTTAAAACAGGGCGTTGAAGTCGCTGACGATGGAGTCGCAGCTCTCGTGGACCACCATCATAATGTAATTGCCGTTGGACACGATGCGGGAGTTGTTCTGCCAGGCGTCGATGGCGCTGGGATACCAGGCGCCGCCCTCCACCTGAGCGTCAATGCGGCTCTGGAGGATGGACTTCACCTTGTCCACGTCGCTGCTGTTGGTGACCTGCACCAGGACGATCTCGCTGGTATTCATGGTCATCATGTTGATGTAGGGCAGGCACTGCTCCGTGGCGATGTCAAACAGTCCGGGGTAGACATTGGCGGCCAGCTCCGCATCGGCCAGCGTAACCATGCCGAACTCATATTTGCCGCTCTCCGTGGTATAAAAAGCGGAAAGATCCACCTGAGCGGGAGCGGGGGCCTCCGGCGTCTCCGGGGTGCTGGAGCTGCCGCTGTTCCCGCCGCTGGAGCTGGAGCCGCCGCCGTTGGAGGGCTTGCTGTCCTCCCAGCGGCACCGGACGATGCAGGTGGCGGTCAGGTCGCCGGCGGTGACTGTGATTTTGGCGGTGCCGGGGGCCACGGCGGTCACCTTGCCGTTCTGGTCCACGGTGGCCACCTCCTCATTGCCGGAGGTGAAGGTGACCTTCTGGCCGGAGGGCTGGACAGTGGCCTTCAGGGTGTGGCTGGAGCCGGCGGAGAACAGGGTGAAGTCGTTGGTGTCCAGGGACAGAGAGGCCTCGGCCTGGGGCTCATCTGTCACCGCATCGCCGGAGGCCTCCTGGGAGGTGCTGCCGTCGGGGGCGGGCTGCTGAGAAGTGGAGCCGTCGGGCAGGGAGGTGTCCGGGGTGGAGGCGTCCGGCTCGGACTGGTCCTCCGTCTGGCTGGAGGAGACGCCTCCGTTGGACTGGGAGGAACTGCTGTCCGACCCGCTTCCCCCAGCGCAGGAGGTCAGCAGGGAGGCGGACAGAGCCAGGGCCAGCAGCAGGGCATAGGTACGACGTTTCATAATTCAAAAACTCCTTTTGTTCCGTGTGTCAAATTCACCGTTTGAATGGGTTTCTGCATGCTTGGACGGCAGAAGACCGGAAAAGTTCCCTCAGTTCGGCGAAAAATTTCACCCGGCGGAGCACTTTGGAGCAACCCATAAAAATGTGAAGGCATTCTCCGCAAAATCTGCATTATTATACCAGGATTTTCGGGAAAATACTACCCAGACTTCCACTTAAAATTCTTAAAACTTTTTTACGATTTGGCCTTGACACCGGTACGCATTGGGAGTAGTATTATCTCACAACATATGAACACTTATTCATATATAAATGTTTGGAGGGAGACCATGAATCAGGACCGCGCGCTGTGCTGTGAGGAGACTGAAGTGCACGAGGACGCTGTGGAGCAGGTCCGCAGCCAGCTGCCCCAGGACGAGGTGCTCTACGACCTGGCGGAGCTGTTCAAGATCTTTGGGGACAGCACCCGGGTAAAAATTCTGTACGCCCTGCTGGAGGCGGAGCTGTGCGTGTGCGACATCGCCAAGCTGATGGATGTGAGCCAGTCCGCCGTTTCCCACCAGCTGCGGGTGCTCAAAGGCAGCAAGCTGGTGAAATTCCGCCGGGAGGGCAAGACTCTCTACTACTCCCTGGCCGACGAGCACGTCTTTCGTATTTTGAGCCAGGGCATGGAGCATATTCTGGAAGGTCCGGAGACCCCCTGAGCAGGGCCGCCGTTTCTTCGCCATATATCCGCGCATCAATTCAGTACTTTGAAAAAGGAGCGATTGTGATGAAAAAGACCTTTAAGATGATTGACCTGGACTGCGCCAACTGCGCCGCCAAAATGGAGGCCGCCATCAAGAAAATCGACGGGGTGCAGGACGCCGCGGTCAGCTTTATGACCCAGAAGCTGACCATTCAGGCAGACGACGCCCGCTTTGACGCCGTCGTGCAGGAGGCGGTGAAGGTCTGCAAAAAGGTGGAGCCCGACTGCGAGATCGTGCTGAAATAAGATTTTGCAAAAGACGGGGCCCCCCGTCTTTTTGCGCTCTAAGGAGGAGTGCTCCCATGACAAAGAAGCAAAAAAAGACCCGGACGCGTATTGTAACGGCGCTGGTCCTGTTTTTGGCGCTGGAGCTGGCGGAGCATCTGGCCCCGGATGTTCTCCCCGGCCTGGCGTGGCCGGTGCTGTATCTGATCCCCTATGGGATCGTCGGCTGGGATGTGCTGTGGCGGGCCGTCCGGAACATCAAAAACGGCCAGGTGTTTGACGAGAACTTCCTCATGGCCGTGGCCACGGTGGGTGCCTTCGGCTGCGGGGAGTACCCCGAAGCGGTGGCCGTCATGCTGTTCTACCAGGTGGGCGAGCTGTTTCAGAGCGTGGCGGTGGACCGCAGCCGCAAGTCCATCTCCGCCCTCATGGACATCCGCCCGGACTACGCCAACATAGAACGGAATGGAGAATTGGTCCAGGTGGACCCGGAGGAGGTCCCGGTGGGCGACGTGATCGTAGTTAAGGCCGGCGAACGGGTCCCCCTGGACGGCACGGTGCTGGAGGGAACCTCCTCTCTGGATACCGCCGCCCTCACCGGCGAGTCCCTGCCCCGGGACGTGCAGGCAGGGGAAGAGGTAATCAGCGGCTGCGTCAACCTCACCGGGGTGCTCCATGTGAAGGTGAATAAACCCTTTGGGGAGTCCACCGTGGCAAAGATTCTGGATCTGGTGGAGAACTCCAGCAGCAAAAAGGCCAAGGCAGAGAATTTTATTACCAAGTTTGCCCGGTACTATACCCCTGCGGTGGTTTTTGCCGCCCTGGCCCTGGCGGCGCTGCCTCCCCTGCTGGGGATGGGGCCCTGGCTCATGTGGGTACAGCGGGCCCTGAACTTTCTGGTGGTCTCCTGCCCCTGCGCCCTGGTCATCTCCATCCCTCTGTCCTTCTTCGGGGGCATCGGCGGGGCCAGCAAGCAGGGCATTCTGGTGAAGGGCGGCAACTACCTGGAGGCTCTGGCGCAGGCCGGCATTGTGGTCTTTGACAAGACGGGCACCCTCACCAGGGGCACCTTCGAGGTGACCGCCGTACACCCCCAGCAGGTGGGCGAGGGGGAGCTGCTGGAACTGGCCGCCCTGGCGGAGCGGTTCAGCGACCATCCCATCTCCCGGTCCATCCAGGCGGCCTGCCAGCCCGCCCCCGACCCGGCCCGGGTCACCGACGCCAAGGAGATCGCCGGCCACGGCGTCCAGGCGGTGGTGGACGGAAAGGCCGTCCTGGCGGGCAATCAGAAGCTCATGGACCAGTTCCGTATTTCCTTTGAGGATACCTGCCACCATGTGGGCACCATCATCCACGTGGCGGTGGACGGGGTCTATATGGGCCACATCGTCATCTCCGACCAGGTGAAAGAGGGGGCGGAGGAAGCACTCCGGGACCTGAAGGCGGCCGGGGTGCGGAAGACCGTCATGCTTACCGGCGACTCCCAGGCGGTGGGCCGGGCGGTGGCACAGCAGCTGGGCCTGGACGAGGTCCACGCGGAGCTCCTCCCCGGGGACAAGGTGGACCAGGTGGAGGGGCTTCTCCAGAACAAGGGGCCCAAGGAACAGCTGGTCTTTGTGGGGGACGGCATCAACGACGCACCCGTCCTCTCCCGGGCGGACATCGGCGTGGCCATGGGGGCCATGGGCTCCGACGCGGCCATCGAGGCGGCGGACATCGTCCTCATGGACGACGATCTGAACAAGCTGCCGGTGGCGGTGCGCATTGCCCGCAAGACGTTGCGCATCGTGCGGGAGAACATCGTCTTTGCCCTGGCGGTAAAATTCCTGGTGCTGATCCTGTCGGCGGTGGGCGTGGCCAACATGTGGTGGGCCGTCTTCGCCGACGTGGGCGTGTCCGTCATCGCCATCCTGAACTCCATGCGCATGCTCAACGCCAAATAACCTACTTTCTTTGAAAAAGAAAGTAGGCAAAGAAATTTTGTGCGAAACTGCGTTTCGCCTCTATGCTTCAAGGGACAGGTCCAAGACCTGTCCCTTCAGCTTGTCGAAAAACCTCTGTTCAGATGAATCCGCCCGAGTGTTGGCGGGGGAGCTCGAGGGGGCGGCAGCCCGCCTCGAGT
>OGHJ01002485.1_pt1 | contig 15499 bp, 15 predicted proteins | sample 1571351 | NCBI WGS metagenome assembly OGHJ01 (sample SAMEA2582037, study PRJEB24529) | metagenome | biome: Human gut stool | place: China | collected 2011 | reverse complement strand
ACAACTCAGTCTGCATCTGCTGGCGTTCCAGCTGCAGCTCGTCCATCCGCCGCCGGGATTCCCGCCGGTCCTCCTCGAACTGCCGGAACGCCGGCGAGAGGATGCGCCGGTGGAAGTTCATGCAGCAGAACACCACGAAAAAGGCGATGAATAGGCCGATGAGCAGCATCTGCAGATTGCCGGAAAAGACCAGTCTCCGGTAGTCTGCCATGGGGATGCACACCGCCAGCCGGTAGGACTGGCTCTCGCTCAGGCGGCACAGCTGGGAGATGCCCGCATAGGCGCTGTCGGGGCCGGTCAACTGGGTCAGCCCGCCGCCCATGCTGCGCAGCACCAGCGTGTTCCGGGGGGCATGGTAGTAGCCGCCGGTGGTGCCGCTGCTGAGGGCGGCATCGGCGGCAAGGCCGTCCCCCGCCGGGGCCAGCAGGCAGCTCAGCCGGTCAAAGCCGGTGGGCTGGGCAAAGTTCTGCTTGAAGTAGCTCTCGCTGATCTCAAAGCCGCACAGCCCGTACATCGTGCCGTCCCGCCCCTGCAGGGGCAGCAAAAACAACTGCACCTCCTCCGAAGTGCCGGGCAGCTCGAACCGCTCGGTCAGCGTGTAAGACTGGTACAGCGGGGTGCTGCCGGGGGTCATCCAGCGGTCGTAGTCCGGGAACTGGTCGGTCTGGAACTCCATGCGCCATTTGCGGTGGGGCATCACGCTGCGGGCCTTGCCCACCTGTGCACTGCCCCGGTACAGCAGCAGGGGCACGGTGGGGGTGTCGGCACCGCTTTTCTGCACATACAGCCCGGCGCGGGAATGCTCTGCTCCCTCCATGCGGGTGTTGACGGTGGCATCCAGCAGCACAAAAGCGCCGGAACAGCCGGTCTGGCGCAGACGGCGGCACAGCGGCTCGATCATTTTCTCCTCCAGCGCGTTCAGCACCTCGGGGGAGTCGTTCAGCTGGGCAAAGGACATCTGCCGCAGAGCAAGCTCCTTGTCCACCTCTGCGCTCATGTCCTCGGACAGGTTCACACCCATGACCGCCAGCTGGTCAAAATAGCGCTCCATATCATTCTGGAACACCGAAAACTGGATCTGCAGACTGCGGCTGATATCCTTTTTGGTGTTGTGCAGGCTGGCAAACAGGAACAGCGCCGCACCAAAGGTCAACACCAGCAGCACCACCAGCAGCAGGCAGGCCCACAGCAGCCGGCTGCTCATGGGGCTTTGGCGGATTTTTTCACGGTGCCGGTCAACAAAGTGCATCAAAGTCCCTCCTTTCCGGCTGAGCGGCAGGCTCAGGCATTGTCACACAGCAGCTGCCATGTTTCCTCGGCAAGGGCTTCCAGCGTTTCGCCGTCCGCAAGGCGCTGGGGGTAGTCCTTCTGACGCTGGCGCAGGCTGTCGTACAAGGCTTTGGCCTTGGCGTGGTACCCCACGATGCCCGGTTCGGACAGGGGGGTGTTCTGGATGCGCATTTCGTTGTAGACGTTGTACAGCCGCTGATAGCTCTGCTGCTCAAAGGGATAGTCCGCGATGGCGTCAAAGGCGGCGCTGGACACCGGCATGTAGCCGGTATCGGCGGCAAATTCCAGATTGCGCTGCTGTTCGGTGAGCCAACGCAGGAACACGGCGGCGGCGTCGGCTTTCTGGTCGGTGGTCTTAAAGGCGCACAGGCCCACACCGGCCTGCGGCATCAGGGGCGTGGCGGTGCCTGCGGCGTGGGGCAGGGGAGCCAGCAGCAGGTCGGTGGGCTCGGTGGTGTTGTCCGGGTAGGTGACGAAATCATTGTAATAAAGGATGGCCGCAGAGCTGCCAAGGCCTGCCAGCGTCTCGCCGGTCATCACCTGCGTGTTGGAGTACAGGTCCGACACCAGAATATCGCCCTGCACCAGCGCCCGGGCAAACTCCATCCACGAAGCGCGGAAGGTCTGGTTGGTCAGATCGTACCAGCTGCCCTTGTACAGCTTGCCGCTGCCCTGCTCCAGCGCGTTCAGCTCCACCAGACGCAGGGGGTAATCCAGCGCGCAGAAGGGCTTGCCCTGCGACCACTGCCGGTAGGCACCCGCCATTTCAAAAAAGCCGTCCCATGTGGCAAAGGTGGAAAGCTGCGCCCCGGTGTCTGCCGCAAACCGGGCGTACTGGGAGCCGTTCAAAAAGATGAGCTGGGTGGATTTGGACACCGGGAACACCACCTGCCGCCCGTCAATGATGCCGTCCTGCACAAAGCCGGGCACATAGGCCGCCATGTCCTCGGCGGTGAACCAGTCGTTCCAGTCCACAAGGTTCTCAATGCCCAGAGCGCTGGCGTCCGCGGGGTGGGCTGAGAACAGGTCCGGCAGGTCCAGCGCGCCGGGCTTGCCAGCCTTGGCGTCCTGCAGCTGGCCGCCGATGGCGGCGCTGTTGGTCATGTTGGTCACGTTGAGCAGGATGCCCTTCTCCCTGCCCACCGTGTCGTTGAACTCGGTCAGCAGGCGGTTCATGGGCGAGTCCGCCTGTTCGCCGTACACATGCCAGATGCTGAGCATGGTGGGGTCCTTGGGAGAAAGCAGGGTCTTGCTGCCGCCGCAGCCCGCAAGCGCCAGACCGGGGACAAGCGCCGCAAGCTTTAAAAATGTCCTTCGTTCCATTTTTCATGACTCCTTTCCGCACATTGCAGCCAGAGGGGGGAAACCGGCACAGGCAGGGCTGCAGCTGCCTGTTTTGGTGGGAAACCACCCCAAAATCCCCCCAATTTTGGGCTTTTTGGGGGGATTTTTTGAGGGGGAAGCCCAAAACCCAAAAAATTTTTTTGGAATAGCCCCCCAAAAACGGCTTTTCTGAGGGGGCAATTTTTTCCCGGGTATGGTACAGTACAACCAGAAAAAGTCCTGCGCCGGTGCAGAAAGCCTGTCGCTGTGCACAAAACGTGTCAACGGGCAACTGCGGATTCTATTCATAAGGATAGCATAAGATGGAGCGGACTGCAAGTGCAGAGAATACCAAAACCAGAGCCCCCTAAAAAGCAGGGGGACCAACAGAAAGGAGCACCCCCATGAAAAAGATGAACAGACGCGAATTCCTCACCCTCTCCGGCGCAGCCGTTGTGGCGCTCTCGCTGGCAGGCTGCGGCGGCGGGCCCTCCACACCTCCGGCACCTCCGGCCTCTGAGAGCAAAGAGCTGGCCCTGTTCAAAGCCATCAACGAGGTCTGGTATGAAGTCAACAAACAAGTAGCCCCCAATCCCAACCTTGATATCTGCAAGTCTGTGGTCTACTGTCAGGAGGCTGCCGACCTCGCAAAGTTTACAGCCAGCCCTTTTGAAACCTATGACCCTGAAATGGACGAGGAGGATTTCCGCAAATGGAACCTGCCTGATGATGTATTCTACGAGTACAAAGACCGTGAGGCTGAAATGATAGCGGAAATCGATAAAAAATATGGAAGCGGAAGCTATCGGGGGACTGGGGGAGTTTCTAACAGCACCCATGACGGTATGCAATTAACGAAACTGTATCCTCGTAGTCAGAGCGAGGTCAGGGAGTTTGTGCGGTATCTGGCCGGGCCTGGACTGGTGAGTCCGCATCCCGAGCAGTGGATGATCGGGCTCTACTGCCCCACCATTAAGGGCAAGACCTATGCGGTGGCGGTAATGGTAAACTATTCACAGCACTGAACCGGGGCAGTGATGCACGGACTTCCCGCAGATCCCGAACCGTAATCTATAATATACTGTATTGAAAGGAGCACCCCCATGAAAAAGATGAACAGACGCGAATTCCTCACCCTCTCCGGCGCATCGGTCGCCCTGCTGGCACTGGCTGCCTGCGGCGGTGCACCCTCTACGCCCGTAGTGCCCGCAGGCAGCAAGGAAGCCAAGGTGCTGGAAGCCATCAACCTTTTCCGTAAAGAAAAGGGATGGGGTACGCTCAATCAGGATGATGGACTGAATGCTCTGGCAGAGAAAGCCGTTAATTGCGCCTTGGGCAAAATTGGGGCCGATGAATTGGTCGCTGAAATGGTTAAAAACTCAACGTTGGTCAACGGCCCGTATCAGACATTTGGACAGCCCATCGGTGTGGTCGAGAAAGGCAAACCTACTATGCACTATGACGAAGATGTCAGCGAGATGAAGAAGGCACTTCTGGCGTTGAGTATGGTAGATATAGAAGATAATCTCGCGCGGCCAAATCTCAAGATCATCGGCATCAAGGTGTTTACCGGAAATGATGGCATGCTCTACTGGGTCGCAGTAGCCGCCAACGGCAAAAAGTAACCCCTTAACCACAACCATTCCCATTTAACCCCCTATTGGCCCCGGGCACACTCCCCCTGTGTCCGGGGCTTTATAGAAAGGAGCACCCCCATGAAACGATACGACCGACGGACTTTCCTGAAGCTCTCCGGCGCATCGGCGGTGATGCTGGCGTTGGCAGCCTGTGACGATATCTGCTCCTCCGGCTCCACAAGTTCCGGCTCTGCCACAGAAACGCCTCCCTCGCCGCCGATCCCTGTGATTCGGGACGGGCAAAAGATTTTGACCATTTTCAACGCAGAGCTGGCCCGGCGAAAGGTGGAGAACATCAAGTTCGAGTACAGCAAGGGTCTGGAACACGCCATTCAGGCAGATGTGCAGATGTTTGTGGATAACGGCAGCCCGGAGTTCCCGTCGGACGAAGGGCTCAGGCTGCGGATGGAGGGCGACTATTCCGCAAAGATGTGGGAAGGTCTGAACGAAGCCGGTTACAGTGCCGGCTCCACGGCTATCTTCGGTATGCTCAATCAGTACCGGGTAGGCGTGGATTTTGACCACGAAGGAAAGCACCTTTACAGCATGGATCGCCTTTACCCCGCCACAGAGGCCCAGTTCCAGCAATTGGTGGATGAACTGATCAAGGGCTACGGCGGTGTGCCGGGGCTTCATGAGGACGACCCGGTGGTGAATAAGGTAGGCATCACTGTGGTGGATATCAACGACAAGACCTATTGGGCCGCCTACATCATCGACAAGTGGCAAGGCATAGGAGACGGCTGAACCATACCATAGAAAAGGAGCCCGCCATGAAATACCAACACCTTGTAAGCCTTGCTTTGGCTGCCGCGCTGCTGACCGGCTGCGGCGGCACCCAGAGCAGCCCCAGCGCCGCTGCCGACCAAAGCTCCGACAGCAGCCGAAGCACCCCCGGCGCGGTGACGCAGGCCGCCCAGACAGACCGCATCACCGACCAGTACACGCTGGAAAAGAACGTTTCGGGCGTGTGGGGGGAGGAAGCGGTGCAGTACATTTCCGTCCATGTGCCGCAGCTGGAATGCGACAGCCCGGATGCCGCCTACATCAACGATGAACTGAACGCCATCTATGCGGCAGATTTCCGGGAGTATGAGACCTACGAAGAAGCCGAACTGCCGGACGGCGAGGTTCCGCAGATCGGTGTGAACTGGGATGACTGGTGGTACGGCGATTGCGTCAGTCTGGTGGTGCGCAGCCGCTACGGCGGCACCGCCCCGTGGCGTTACAGCGGCTGGTGCTTCGATTTTGCCACCGGCCAGCAGATCACCGTGGCTGAAATGCTTCAGCGCATGGGTCTGGACCCGGACGAAGTGCAGGAGCAGGTGCAGCGGCTGGCCATGCAGGCCTTTGACCGGGAGATGGCGCAGGGCGCGTATTACGAGGGCCTGCGTCTCGGCGGAGAGCTTTCGCAAATGCGGATGGATACGCTGGAATACAATGAACTGGAAAACCTGTGCCTGCTTTTGCCGGAGCAGGATCAACTGGTGCTCCGGGGTAAGTACAGCTGCGAAGAAGGCTGGCAGCAGCTGGATATGGAGCTCTCGCTGCCCCCCGCTGACACCCCGGTGCTGACCGACACCTACGATGGTGTGCAGGTGCAGCTGGAGGGAACGCAGGCAACCATCACCCTCCGCCCCGCGCCCAAGACCGATCAGTGGGGCACAGACCTCAACGTCTGGGTGGAGCAGGAGCACAGCTACCCCATCCTTGGCGCTTACAATGAATATGTGGACGTGTGCATCGGGGAGCAGGAGGACGGATTTTTCCGCCCGGTGGTTTATCTTCTGACCAAAGACGGCGTGGTGGAGTATGTGGACGTGCTGCGCTGCCTGCTGTACGGGGATGCTATGGTCTGCCAGGACCCCATCTACATTGCCAACAACGGCGTGGCGCTGGAACTCTGCGGCAGCGAGGTGAACCTGCGCCGGGCGGATGGCTCTGTGCTGGAACTGGCTCCCCTGTCGGCAGAGTGGAGCGCGCAGGAGATCCCCTATTCCGTCACCGGCTCCTACAACTACACCGCCGAAACCGGCTGGAACTGGCTGGATCTGACCAGAGACGGCAGCGTTCAGCTGGGCGTGCAGGACAACAGCCACATCTACCGGGGCGACGCCGCGTATCTGGGCGTGGTGCCGGAGGGCGTGGTGATGGGCATCGCTGCCGATGAGGAACTCGAATTTGTGGCGGCGTTCAAGAACGACCTGTACAACGAGAACCTGACCATGACCATGATCGCCGGGCAAAACCCCTTTGCCGAGGGCGAGACCCAGCTGCAGATGACCCGCAGCTACGGCTGAGAAAACAAGGAGAAGGACCATGAAATACAAACGCCTTGCCGCTGCGGTGCTGGCGGCGGCTCTCTGGCTGACCGGCTGCGGCGGCGCGGCGGCTCCCGCTGCCCCCGCAAGCTCCGGCGCAGCTTCCCAAAGCGCCGCAGACACGGCGGTGCAGACGGCACAAAAAGACCGCATCACCGAGCAGTTCACGCTGGAAAAGACCATCCGGAACGAGTACGACATCACCTATAGGCTGAACATCCATGTGCCGCAGCTTGTGTGCTACAGCCCGGACGCCGCTTATATCAACTATGAGCTTGCCGCCATGTATGCGGCAGAATTCCGAGAGTACGAGGACAGCCCGGAGATCGAGCCCCAGCAGGACGAGGGGAGCCCGGATACTTATATCAATTGGGACGCCTACTGGTACGGCGACTGCGTAAGCCTTGTGGTTTTCCGCTACGACGGCGGCTCCGACCCGGGGTATTCCCGGGGCTGGTGCTTCGATTTTGCCACCGAAAAGCAGGTCTCCGTGACGGAAATGCTGCAGCGCATGGGGCTGGACCCGGACGCCGTGCAGCAGCAGATGCTGCGCGGGGCCATGCAGACCTTTGACCGGCACATGGCGCAGGGCGGCTACTACGAGGGCCTGCTCAGCGACGGCAATCTGGCAAGCATGCGGATGAACACGCTGGAAAACAACCAGCTGGATGACCTGTGCCTGCTGCTGCCGGAACAAAACCGGCTGGTGCTCCGGGGCGGGTGCAGCTCCACCGCCGGCAGCGGCTGGCGGCAGCTGGATGTGGAGATCCCGCTGCAGGCTGCTGACCCGCAGCCGCAGACGGTGCTGACCGACACCTACGGCAGCGCTTCGGTGCAGCTGGAAGGAACGCAGGGCACCATCACCCTGCGCCGCACGCCGGAGACCGCCGCATGGGACGCGGATTACGGCATCCGGCTGGAACAGGACCGCACCTACCCCATCCTTGGCATCTACAATGAGTATGTGGATGTGTGCATCGGAGAAATCGGCGCATCCTTCCACCCGGTGGTCTATCTGCTGACGAAGGACGGCGTGGTGGAATATGTGGACGTGCTGCGCTGCCTTATATCCGGAAATGTTCTGGTCTGTCAGGACCCCATCTATATTGCAAACAACGGCGTGGCGCTGGAACGCAGCGGCAAAGAGGTAATTCTGCATCAGGAGGATGGCTCTGTGCTGGAACTTGCTCCCCTGACGGAAGAGTGGAACGCGCAGGAGATCCCCTCGGAGGCTGTCGGTGCCTTCAACGACATGTCTGACAACCAGTTTGACTGGATGGACGTGGAAAGCAATGGTTGCGTCCAGATGGGCGTGCAGGACAACAACGTTTTCTATCAGGGCTACGCCGACTATCTGGGCGTGGTGCCGGAGGGCATGGTGCTGGGTGTCTCTACCAGCGAGACGGCAGACGGGATGCCGGGCATCACCTTTGTGGCGGCGATGAAGTACGACCTGCACACCAACACCCTGTCCCTTACCATGATCGACGGCCCCAACCCCTTTGAAGAGGGCGCGACACAGCTGCAAATGATCCGCTGCCCGGATACATGGCCCCAGCGGGTGCCGCTGACAGCCGACTGACCCCGGTACGACCACCGAGAATACAGGAGAACCACCATGAAACACAAAGCATTCCGCTGGATACCGGCCGCTTTGCTGGCAGGCTGCGGAGCAGAGACTGCACCCCCGGCAAGTACCGCCGCCCCGGCCTCTGTCTCCGCCGCTGCTTCCACCCCGGAAGACCGCCCGGCGCAAAAAAAGCCCGGGGCAGACGGGCGGCGCACCGAACAGCCTGCGGCAGAACCTCCGGCTCTGCCGGAAAACTGGGAGCAGCAGGTGCTAACCGAGTGGATGGCAGTCACGGCGGTGACGCAGGGGGAAAGCTATGCCCCCGCCGACCGCAACGAAAGCTGCACCCTGCGGCTGGAAAAGGCCGAGATCACCGGCACGGTGACCGTCACCTTTGCCCGGAAAGAATACGTCAGCCCGCAGATACAATCCGCCGCCGAGACCCGCACCGGGGAACTGAACGCCGGAGCAATTACCCTCTGGGACGGGGGAAAAAGTCAGGGCTGGAACCTGACTTGCCTCAGCGAGGATGGCAGAAGCCGCTGGACCATCTCCATGATGGAGGACGGCTCCCTGCTACTGCGGGCCGAAGGCCCGGAAGCGGGCAGCACCGTGTGGTATGTGTTCCGGCGTATGGGAGCGTGGGACGATATCGGCTTCACCGCCATCCCCCGCAGGCTGTGGGGCACTTACCGCGCCGGAGACGAGGCCGCAAAGGGCATCCGCTGGATGACCTTCCTGCCGGACGGCAGCTGCTGTATGAGCGTGGAATGGGACGGGTGGAGCGGCATTCTGACCGGCACCGCAGAGGGAACGCAGGGCCGCATCGAGGACGGCACTGAGCTGTATTTTACATTGACCGATCAGAACGGCAAGCCGTGCGAGTTCGGGGCCATTCTGCTGAACGATGACGGCAGCCCCAGCGGCTGCAGCCTGAAATACCGCGCCGGAGAAGTGCTGTTTGACCGGGACACGCGTCCCGTTTACTGGAAAAACGACTCCCCGGATCTAACCCTTGTACCGTGACCGAAACCGAACGCAATGCGATGACAAAGCGTTGTCGCTTATAACAAACAAATAACAGGAGGAAATTACTATGGGTCTTATCAAAGCAGGTATGGGCGCACTGGGCGGAACCCTTGCAGACCAGTGGAAGGAATTTTTCTACTGCGATTCTCTGGACAAGGATGTGCTGATGGTCAAGGGCCAGAAGCGCACCTCCCGCCGCAGCTCCAACAACGGCGAGGACAACATCATCACAAACGGCTCGGTGTACCACCCTACCGAAAGCTGTGTGTCCACTTCTGTTTTTGCAAAAACCGCACTTCTCCCGTCGGGCGCATAAAGAGTCTGGACGGGCACTTCATACCAGCCGACTTTTTTGTAATCCTCAACCTCGATATCCGCAACCGACAGTGTTCTGCCGTCGGGCGCATACATAGTTACGGGTGTGACTTTTGTTTCGTACCAACCCGCTCTTTTATATTCGTTAATCTCCGATATCGGCACGCTGACTGAACGACCGTCCAAGGAATACATTGTAACCTCCGAATTTACATACCAGCCTGCCTTTTTGTAATCTTCAACTTCACTTTCCAAAACGCTTACCGTTCTTCCGTCCGAAGCATACATTGTCACAGGTTTTGCGAGCGTCCATCCAAGATTTTTGTAGGTATCAACAAGAAAATACACAGTTTTCATCGTTCTTCCGTCTGCCGAATACAATGTTACCCAATCCTCGGCAGGAATTTCGTCCTCGGGAATAAATCCCTCTTCACGACGTTCGCTCTTGTAAGTTTCAAGTCCCTTTTCTGACCAGCCCTCGTCATTCAGATACAACTCTACTTTTGTGGTGTAGTTATACAAATTTAACGCAAAAACACTGTTTGCAGATAACAAAATACAAACAGCCAACACCGCTGATGTTATACTTTTTCTCATAATTTCCTCCTCATAAATCCTTAATCATTCGTCTTACTGTTTTCTCACTGTACCCAAATTTTTTGGCTAACTGCTTTATATTTGTTCCGTCATATTCAATCGGAATTTGATTTTTGACATACTCGGGATTGAATAATCTCGTCGGAAACGATATTTGCATACCCTTATAAATCTGATACATTCTAATTGCAACGTCAAAACCAAACTCTTCTGAAATTTCCTCATAAACGGAATTAAACAGTTTTTTTGCCTGTTCACCTCCCACGCTAACCACCTCTCGGTAATATTTTACCAAATCAGATTTCAGAAGTAAAATCCCGTTGTCCTTGTGTTTGTCCGTATTATTCCTGTTTTTCATATACGATTATATTCCGCTCTGCGCCTGATATATAGAGCTTTTTTACATAGGGACAAATAGCTTGTAAAAATTCAGGCACCTCAAAATCAATTTGAAAATTCTCAATGTTAAGCCGTTCTCCCTTATCGCATACAACAACAAAACCGCCCATATCAACATCAATATTTCTGTTTTTGCCATAGCTGTCATCCAAGATTTTTATATCCTCAGATATAGCGGTTTGAATGTTAATCGGCAGATGTTTAATCTTAAACAATTCCTTTTCTGTTCCTAATTTAATCATAAATAACCTCCAATAAAAAACTGCAGAGCCTAAACTCTACAGCGATAATAAATCTTTAGTGTTGAATTTTGTTAAATGCCAAGTATCGACCTTTGGACAAAGCGGATGATAAAATCCGTTTCCGTCACTGTCGGAAATGCAAAAGAGCTTTTCCCTCACATTCTCAATAATCGGCAAATACAAAGTCTGTTACGCGGGCAATTCTTTGTAATTCTTCTTGCCTACACCCACGGCATAAACAACCGTATCGGCAACAGCAACTGCATTTTTAATAGTGTCGATGTTGGTATCGTTCATTTCCATATCGGAAGATGAAAACAAATTCACAATATCAAACCCTCCGTAATCCATAGATGAAAGATTTTTAACACACTGGCTTGTGCTTTTGTCAAAGCAAATTCCGTCACCCTTTCCGAAACGGAGCATAATAACACAAGCCTTTTTCTTGTTTTTGTCCCACTCAACGGATAATTTCAGCTTGCTTTCTCCGTCACTGTCAAAAAGCAGCTCCGTTCTTATTGTGTTCTTTTCTTTAGTCATAATAAATACCTCCAAAATTATTCTCCATATTATATATGGGTATATCATTAAAATAATATATAACTGAACTTAGGATATATTCGTGCCGTCGTCGCCGACAGCGAAAGAGGTATAAAGAGATGAAAATAAATGTAAAACATAAGATAAAAACAAACAGAAAAAGACCTGAAAAAATAATGAATAATACTCACAAATATTGGTGTTCGCATACTAAAAAAAGCGGTAACCGATAGGGTTAACCGCATTTTAAACAAAAAAGTCGGAGCAAAGCGAACTTTGCTCCGACACTGGCAGGGGTAGTAAGACTTGAACTCACGGCACGCGGTTTTGGAGAAGCTGAAACCCACTGTCCGCAAATAAAGAAAACAAACCAAATGCCGAAAATTGACAGTCCGTTTCGCCGACATTTCGCCGACAGCGAATTTTTGAAAGCCTTGCAAAATGCGAAAAATAACGGCTATGCCAATGGTCTTAAATACCACTTGATTATGGTGTGCCGACAGTCGCTTTTGCCTTGTCAAAGATAAATGTTTCTATGGTTTCGGCGGCAGAGGTTTCAACCGATTTAAGCACGTGGCTGTATATATTCATTGTGGTTGAAAAGTCGCTGTGTCCTAACCTCATCTGTGCAACCTTTGGTGAAATGCCCTCTTTAAGCATAAGCGTTGCGTTAGTATGGCGAATATCGTGCAGACGAATATGCTTCAGATTATTGTCTTTCAGAAATTTATTGAATTTCTTTGATATTGATGCTGGCTTATACGGGTTTCCGTCTGGCTGACAGATTACATACCCCCCATTGCTCCATAACCTTCCGCTTTTCATCATCTGTTCAAGATACTGTTTTTTTGCATTTTTAAGATATGTGCATAATGAATCGGAAATAGGAATTACCCTGTTTCCGCTCTGTGATTTAGGTGCTTTTGTAATCGTTCTGGTGCTATCAACTGTTGATTTCACTTCAACCATATTTTCCTCTATATGAACAAGTTTGTTTTCAAAATCTATATGTTTCCATTTAAGACCCAAAAGCTCGCCCCTTCTTAATCCCAAGCTCACGTCTATCATAATTAAAAGCTCCATATCAGTGCCTTCGGCTGCTAAAATAAGTTTTTCTATTTCCTTTTCGTCATAGACCTCTGCCTGATAACGAGTGACTTTCGGCAAATTTACATATTTACATACATTCTTTTTAACCAAATCCAGCTCTACTGCCTTATCCATTGCTGCCGAGAGATTATGATATATATTTTTGACCGATTTTCCGCTCATAGCCTTATGACTTACAGGCGACTCCTCCGATAGCTTATTTATCCACTTCTGCACGTCCGAGGTTGTTAAGTCCTGAATATAAATGCTTGCTATGCGGTCGGGTAAAATATAATTCTTAATCTGATATTCATATCCCTGCAAGGTTGTCGGCGAAAGGTTTTTCAGGTACATAGAAAACCATTTCATAGACCATTCTCCGACTGTCAATTTGTTTTCTTTCACATAGGTCTGCCCCTCCAATTCTTCCATCATTGTGCGCATAGTCTTTTCGGCTTGCTTTTTCGTGCCGTCAACCGTTTTATAAATTCGATTTCTTTTCCCGTTATTAGGGTTAACAGGTAATTCAATAATAATTTGATAGCTTATGTTGTTATTCTTGCCGACTCTTTTTCTTATGTGTCCCGATACCGTCATTTTATGCTCCTTTCTGCCGTTATCCTTATAATTTAAAGGATAACGGCACTAATCTTTTAAACTTCAACATTGATATGCTTATTTTCCTTAATAAAGCTATGAAAATTAGTCATTTCAACTAAGTACACATTGTTAATTCGCACATATTCGACCCCCGAATACTTTATAAAAGCCAACGCTTTTGCATAGCATATACCCATAATATCGGAAATATCCCTTGCACTGTAAAATTGCCTATCCATTTTTTGCCCTCCTTTGGGTTTTGAAAATTTGCCTCCACCCACCACCGTGGGTTTTATTAGGTTGAATAAGGGAAATCTCATTCAGGCGGTAGGCGGCAAAATTAAAAAATTACTGTTTAATACGGAAAAATTCAATGTAGCTGCCATCCTTTTTCTTTTCGGTCTTAAAGCTATACCCCAACATTTCCAGTGAATGACGTTCTTTGTTGAGGACTCTTGAAAAGTGCGAGGACGATTTTGGAAAGTATTTTGCATCATTCCCGTTAAGCGGTTTAATTGCACTGTAAATTTCCGAGATTTTGCCTGTTCGTTTTGCAAGTCTGCCTTCAAGATAATCTGCAACTATATTGCAAAAGAAATTTTCTTCCGAACGGGTCTGTTCAAGTTTTGAAATATTATCATTGAAAATCCTAATAAATTCATCTTGCTTTATATCCATAGCCAATGCAATAGCAACCATATCTGTGTATGCGTCGCTCATCCTGTGTGTTTTTTCCAATTCAAGCGTTTGCCTAATCGCAATGGCTTTTGATAGAATATCAAATATTGCCCCCAGAATATACGGTTTCTTTTCGTAAAACAGTTTCCAAAATTCACTTTCGTTTTTTCTGTCGGAGGGACTAATCTTTTTAAGTTCAAACAAGACACTTCTTTCAAGTAGGTCACTCTTATTCGGTACAATATCAATTCCGTTGAGAATAATAATATTTTTAATTTTCAAAATCGTTTCTTCAAAAGTAGTATATAATGTTCTCTTTGTCAGTGAAGTACCTGTTGTCGCACCGCATAAAATATCACTTACCGCCTCTTTTTGCTGTTTTGTGTTATCAAAAGCGACAAACTTATTATTTGCCAAATGGTTCTTTATTTCTTCTGGACTATCGGGAATACACGCTTGCATTGCAACGGCTGGGTCTACAATTTCGCGCATTATCTTTGTGAGTGTGCTTTTACCCGTCCCGTGTTCAGAGCTTATAATGCTGATGAAGTGACTGCTGCTGTCAAAAAAATACTGTATTAAGTTTACTTTGAAGAGTATATAATTATCATCATCCATATTTATAAAGGCTCTCAGCAAATCATCAATATTTTCTGAACAGCGCACAGGCTTAACCTGCTCTTTTGTGTTTGCCTTTTTTAAAAACATATATTTCAGCTGTTGCCGTATCCCCCAACCGCTTTTAGTCACAATAACGCTGTTCCAAGCACGGTCAGCAAGAAAATATACAATGTGTTTTTTATTTCCCGCAATTCTTGTATACGGTTGAACGCTATCACCGTAGAGAATTGTTTCATCTTTTTTGACATATAAGATTTTGGAAAAATTGGCATAAGCATATTCATCTCCGACTTCGTCTCTAAACCGCTGATTAAGAAAAGCCTTAAATCTGGCTGAAGAAATTTCGCAAAATTCATAATGCTTTTCAAAATGATACAAAGCGTATATAACTTCCTCGTTGTTTTTATCCTTTGAAAATTCTACCTCGTCAACTATGTTTTTCATTATTTCAAGGCTTGCACCATCCTCTTTTTTTCCTCTGCTATGCCCCAAGATATACCCCCCTTTTGCTAAAATATTTGCCTTATAGTGCCTAAATAGACACCATAAGGCTTGTGGTAAAACAGCTTTAATATTTGATTATTCCTTTTTCTTTTGCATAACTTCCTCAATAGTCAGCATTTTAATATCGTATAGAGGCTCTTGATAAAAAATACGCATAGGGTCTTGTGCAAAATCACTTTCTTCTTCATCTTCATACTCATCTTCATATTCACTTTCATCCTCGCAAGTATCAATCGGAATACGCTCAATGGTAATCGGCTCTATGCAAGGCTGGCTTTCATAAAAATAAATATTTGCTTTTCCCCTTAATCCGATAAAGTCATTTTCAAAAAACCAGCACATTGCTCCGTCATCTGCATTACTTAATCTGTCAAGCAGAATTTGATACTCGGCGGTATCAGTTCTGAAAAAGTTTGCTATAACTCCGTCATAACCCTTGATTTTGAATACCAAGTGTAATTTTTTATCCTCCTTACAATACGATGAATCAATGATTTCAAATTCTTTCTTTTCATCAAGGACGTATATTTTATTTACGTCCTTTTTTAATAAACCAACATTTTTATTGGTATTTTTATTAGCGATTGACTGCATACTATCAGTCCTTTCTTAAATTTTTATTCAGCAGTATTTCTGCTGTGCTGATATAATATCACAAAAATATTTTTGCGTCAATAGCGGTAAAATAAGGATTTTTTAAGAAAATATTATAAAAATATTGACTTTATTGAAAAAATATTATAA
>OGHJ01002482.1_pt1 | contig 15505 bp, 11 predicted proteins | sample 1571351 | NCBI WGS metagenome assembly OGHJ01 (sample SAMEA2582037, study PRJEB24529) | metagenome | biome: Human gut stool | place: China | collected 2011 | reverse complement strand
ACATTGACAATCAATTTGTTATAATTTTAAGCCTATTTCGCGACTGTCCCTAATTTAAGCCCCTCTGTAAAAGGAGTACAAAACACGATGAATAAGTTGAATGTTCTGAACGTTTCGGATGCGAATAAATTCGCGTTTATTAAAGGTAATCGTCCTACCGACGAAAAAGCAATTAAAGTAAAAAAGGATTCTATTTCCGAGCATGGGATATTGTGTCCCATTACGGCGGTGAACGGTGAAGAGGTCATAAAATCAAACGGTCATCTGACCGATTTGGACGGCAACGATATTGCCGATGAACATGCAAAGGATTATTACGCTGTTTTGGACGGTCAGCACCGTCTGAAAGCCTACCTTGAATTAGGCTTGCCGCTTGAAGATTTAGTAGTCATTGAACCGCTGAATAAAAAGATTGCCATTGCATTACTCATTGCCGAAATGAACATTTGCACGAAAACGTGGAAAGGTTCCGACTACATGGCAGCCCCCGCAATGGCCATTAAGGAAACAAATGCGGCCTTTGATTTTGCTATGGAATTGCAACGACGCAATTTCCCGCTTTCGACAATCTCGCTTTGGGCGTGTGGCAACAACAAACTCAAAGCCAAAGATTTGGTGGCAAGTCTTAAAACCCGTGAAATGCCCCAATGTCTGCAAGAGGCTGACGGGTGGTGTGCCAAGAGCCGCAAATGGTTTGAAGCGGCAAGTGAAAAATTCACGGCTAAATTCCTCGCTAAAAAGTATTTGATTTCATTCATCCAAGACGGTTACAATGTAGCCGAAGATGCTGCGGCCTACACGCTTGAAATAGAGGAGAAATTAAAAAAACTTGCCCAATGGCAGGCGGATAAAATCCAAAATGCCCGCAAAACCTCTACGCAGACACAAGAACAAGTAATCCTTGATCTGTTACGGGAACATCTTTAATTGTTCGGTCGTTTAGCCGAACCGAAAAGGGGACGATTGCCATTATAGCAATCGCCCTCTTTTTTCATTCCGTTATCGGGATCTCGTATTCTTCGACGGGCATAGCTTTGAAAAATTCGTCGAACGTGTAGCGCAAATTCATCGGCTGGGCTGAATAGGGATTATCCTTGTCGGTTCGTAAGGACGGAACGATAATTTGTTTACGCTCCATGTCGCCTTTGAACGTATCGGGCAAAAGGTAGGTTCCGCCGTTTCGGTGCTTTTTAATCAGCACGTAACGTGTCATGCCGTTCTTAAAGACTATTTCCAAAATGCCACGCATGGCAGAGAGGGAATGATAGACGGCCTTTTGCAATTTTTCCTTGTATAAGGCCGACTGCTCCATCTTGCTAAAATCTTTCTGCTCCACGTTCCGTTTTATTTCGGCATCGTTTTCGGCTATCTGTCCGTTCAGTTCGGAAATTTCCTGCTCGGTTTGCTTGATTTGTTTGCAAAGCACATTATAATCGGTTTCCAATTCATTAATAAGGTCATCATTATTCAGTTTCTTGATTTTGGCAATCAACGATGCCGATTGCGTTTTCAGTTCATCGACGCTATTGACTTTTCGGGTGATTGTTTCCCGAATCTGCTTGTTTATCCCCTGCAATTCATTTGCCCGCTGGGTATTGAAACGCTTGTATTCCTCGGTGTGCAAGGTTTCCTTTACACAAGTCCAAACGGACGATAGGATATAAGCGCATTTGACGCCGTAATTTTCGCATTTCTGTTTGTCGTTATAAGCACTTGAACAACGATAGATTAGATAGCTGTTGTGGTTGGGTTTCATGTAAAGACCGCATCCACACGGGCAAAACAGCAAACCTTTCAGCGGATTATAGTATTTCGGAGCATTGCTTTGAAACAGGCTGTTTTCACGCATCTGTTTGTTGGCCTTGTCGAAATCTTCGGGCGTGATGATTTGCAGTTCGGGAATTTGGCCGTACAATTTTCCCCGTCGGTATATCTCCCCTTTGTATTTGGGATTGCGGATAATGCGGCAGATGCCCGAATAAGAGAGTTTGTAAGGGTATAATTTATTGTAAACCCTTACAGTCTGCCGTATCGTATTGCCGTCGATTAGCTGCTGAAAAAGGTATTTTACCGCTTCGGCTTCTTTGGCATCGACGACAAGCAGGTTTTTAGGCGTTTGGTTCAGTTTGTAATCGGGATTGTGAATGACTTTGTAGCCGAAAGGAACCGTACCGCCTGCAAACATATTGCTAAACTCGGCCAGTTTGGAGCGTAAACCCGTCTGCATCCGACCTGCAATCTTGTAGCGTTCGTCGGCACTTGCTTTGGCTTCTACTGACAGCGTAATGATGTCGTAAAGGGATAAAATAGTTCCAGCCTTATAAATGCGGTCTTGCTTATCCAAAAACAGAATATCGACACCTTGTTTCAAAAGTTCGTTTATCGTTGAAAGAACGGATAAAATATCATCTTCACGCGATAAACGGGAGAGTTCCGACACGATAATCATATCGGCGACCGCATCGTCCACATCTAAAAGTTCATTTAGACTTTTCCTGTCCTTTCTGGCTCCCGAAATTTTCTCTTGAATGATTTTGATTAGATGATAATTTCGGTCGCTACAATAGGCCGTAATAAGTTCAATTTGACGGGTAATGTCTTGTGCCTCCGTCGAAACACGGGCGTAACCGACTACTCTTTTCGATTTTTCCATAACGCTGTCAATCAATCTTTAGCGCAAATTTAACGTTTTTTTTGTTAATCTGCGACAAAATTGATTACTATATGTACAAAGATGCGATGGAGGCCAATTCGCCCGTCGTGCGGGAGAACTGTTGGGAGTGGTACACCTCGGTCGTGAAGACCCGTATGCACAACTTCTCCGGCGAGTTGATCGTCTTCACGCGCTGGCACGAGGAGGATTTGATCGGCACGCTCTGCCGCCGGGAGCCTTTCGTCGAGTTCACCGACTGGGCGCAGCTCGATACGCTGCCGCCCGATACCTGGCTCTATTTGAACTTCGAAGCTCTCAAAACGCGTCCTCCGTCGCCGGTCGATCCCCGTGAACCGGGCGAAGCGCTCTGGGAGGAGCTTCACGGCGCGGAATTGCTGCGTGGTAAGCGGCGGCTCGATCCCGTGCGGTTCGAGTGTATGTATCAGGGGCGTCCTTCGGTGCGCGAAGGGCTGCTCTACGGGGATAATTTCCTGACTTACGAGGAGCTGCCCCGCGACATCGTGCGCCGGGCGAACTATACCGATACGGCCGATACGGGCGACGATTACCTCTGTTCGCTCTGTTATGTCGTCGATCCGGACGGGGTGATCTACGTTACCGATGCGGTTTATTCGCGCGAACCGATGGAGATGACCGAAGGACTGGTGGGAACGATGCTCCGCGAGTCGGGTACGCGTGCGGCACTGATCGAGAGTAACAACGGAGGCCGGGGATTTGCCCGCGCGGTGCAGGCTTTAGCGCCGCAGGTTCGTGTGGAGTGGTTTCACCAGTCCGCTAACAAGGAAGCCCGCATCCTCTCGAACGCAGCGACGGTGGTTCATACGGTACGTTTTCCCTGCGACTGGGCGCTGCGCTGGCCCGAATTGTATGCCCATCTGACCACTTACCGCTGGAAATTCCGTGCTAACCGCTGGCACGATGCCGCAGATGTGGTGACGGGCCTCGTCGAACGTGAAATCGCCGGGCGGGACACCCGTATTAAAAGCGTTAAATTTATGTAGGCGATAGATCGCGGTTCGTGTGTATTCGCGATTGAGGTTTGTGTGGTGCGGGAGAGAGAATCCGTTGGTGTGTCGTGGACGTGTTGATCAGTTCTGGTCTGAAATCTCTTTCGGTCCCGGTAGGGAAGGTGTTTTGGGAAGTTGAAAAACATACGAATTGTGCCGGCGACCGTCGGCCCGTCATTGCCTTTGTCACATAACGCTTTGGGTTAAAAGTCTTTGTAAAAATCGATTTTCATATAAAGGATAAGGAGGAGCAGGGCATAGAGCAGCGACCACCGATGATGATCGAGCATGTTTGCTACGGATGTATTTTGTGGTTATTGTATGCTATGACGAAGTACATCGTTGATAAAGAGATTAGTAGGACGATATTATGGAGCTTGGGGCGTGATTGTCGCTGTAAAAAAATGAGGCGATGACGAACTAAATCCTGATAAATCCTGGGGGATACACTAAATCGTATAATCAATCACCATGGCAAATATTGCCGAATAGGCGCTCTTTGAATAATTTTTTATATATTTATGTCGAATTGTTTTATTGGACGAACTGTTTTTAGGGGGATTTAATGATTTTCAGCTTATGAGAAGATTTTTATTTTGGTCTTTGTGTTTTTGCCTGTTGTTTCCTGTAGGGTTATCTTCTTGCGATGGCAGCGATTCGGCGGCGGTGATTTTTGGGGGAACGACCGGGAAGCTTACATGGACTTTGACGGAGGATGGTGTCCTGACGATTACCGGGGAGGGACCTATGCCCGATTATAGAGATGGAGGTACTTCGGAAACTCCGCCTTGGTATCCGCATGTGAACAGGATTTCCTCCTTGACGATTGGCGAAGGTGTGACCCGCATCGGAGATTATGCATTTATGTTATGCAGCTTTGTGACGAAAGTTGTTATTCCGGAAAGTGTGACAAGTATGGGAGATTGGGCTTTCTGGCATTGTCAGAGTTTGAAGCGTATCACCTTCCCTGACCGTATGGTGAGGTTCGGTGAATGGGCATTCTACGAGAATGAAAGTCTTCAGAGCGTCTGTATTCCCGAGGGGGTAACGACTATTCCGAGCAGCGCTTTTGCTCGATGTCATAATCTAACGTGTGTTATCATGCCGGGGAGTTTGCAAACTATTTGTGGCGGGGCTTTTTCGCAGTGTCATAAATTGACGGATGTAACTATTCCCGATGGCGTGACGGTGATTGAAACAGGAGCTTTTCCAAGTTATCTTGATATGGCTGTCGTTACCTGTCTGGCCGTTATTCCGCCGGAGCTAGGGAAAGATAATTTCGGCCTTCCTGCTAAAATTCTTTATGTACCTGCCGGCAGTGTGGAGGTGTACAGGAAAAATGCTGTCTGGAGAGAGGCTTTTGAAACGATTGCGGCACTACCCTGATATTCCTGCCTGTGGGCGGGCGGTGCCGAGAACGAAATATCCCCGTACCCTGCAAAAGGGTACGGGGATATTTCGTTCTCGGAGTCGGCTGTTTCTCGAAGGATTATTTTTCCTGTGGGTCTTGCACTATTTCTTCGGCACGGCGGAGCGGATTGACAGGGGCTCCGAAGGTGAAGAGGCGACTTAACTGCACGACAAACCAAAGTTCGGAAGAGCGAATCGTTATCGTAACGCTCTTCCGGACTTTGGCTTTTAATGGCTTGCTTTCGGTCTTTTGTGGCGGTTTGCCCGACAGCATAGGGAACGGGTGGTTCGGTATTAAAGTGCTTGGGGCTGCGGCAAGAAATCTCTCAGTCTGTTCCGATCGAAAAGACGGAGCGGCGGAATCCATGCTGCAGACGACATCATCCTATGGAACGACTTGCGGCTCGGTCGTAAACCAACCGTTTTTCCCTGGCCGGATACGAAAATCGCGGGATTAAAACGGAGCGATAAAACGTTCGGGACGTTTATTTACAACAGTCGCATAATTTGACGGTTTACTCGTTTTCGCTCATCGTTTTCCCGAGCTCCGTGCCGCACGTGAAATCTCCTCTGCGGAGGGGAGAGGCCGCAATCGTAAATGTTCCCTTTGGCGGAGAATAACGACCGTTCCGACCGAAAGGTTTCGGAACCCGAAACATATCCGGAGTAAATCGGATGTAGGGTTCTAATTTATTATTCGTTTTCCGGGCTTTGCGGCCGGTCCGGACTGTTTATGCCGGAAGGTTTTGTATTCCGGTGCTCCCGAAGCATACGCTTACCTTTACCGACCGAGGCGACGTTGCCTCGGTTAAAATCATTTGTATTATGATAATAGGTTATTTACGCGTCAGCACGGGAAAACAGCATCTTGCCAACCAGCAGGATGAGATCCGGCGCTTCGCCGAAAGCAGAAAGCTTGTTGTCGATCATTGGGTGACGGAAGTCGTCAGTGGCAAGAAGAGCGAGCGAGACCGCAAGCTCGGCGGCCTGTTGCGCCGTCTTAAAAAGAACGATACGTTGATCGTGACGGAGATTTCGCGCCTGAGCCGAACGCTTACGGACATTATGGCGATTATGGGCAAATGCCTGGAGCGGGGAATCAACCTTTATACGACCAAGGAGGGCTATTCGTTCGACAATACGATCAACAGCAAGGTGCTGTGCTTCGCTTTCGGACTCGTCGCGGAGATTGAGCGCAATCTTATTTCGATGCGGACGCGCGAGGCACTGGCGCTGCGGCGTGCCGAGGGGATGGTCTTGGGACGCCGTTACGGAAGTTATACCAAACTGAACGTATTGATTGAAAATCGGCAAACCGTTATCGCAATGCTCGACCGGGGAAAGTCCATCGGCGATATTTGCAGACATTTCGGCCTTTCGCGGGATACGTTTGCCAAATTCAGGATGAAATACCCGTCGGTCCAGAAAGCTTTGGATAAGAAAGAACGACTTAGAATCAGTCGTTTTAAGAGCAGACGGTGCGATGTCTGAACAATATGCGGGAACTCCGGTGATCTGTATTCGGAGTTTCCGCATATTTTGTAAAAGAGCGCGGAGTTGTTTGGCCCTCCTTTCCCGATATTGTCGGTTAATCGTTGGTTAAATCGTTGGTTTATAGCTGCAAATATACATCATCTCTGCAATTTGTACAAGAATAATTTGTAATTATATTACAATTCAGATAATTATAATTATTTCTGTTTGTCGTCCTATGGTTTTATACCATGTATTATCCGTTTGAGGCGTTCAGTGGAACGATTAAATAGGATGGACGTTAGGATAACGTCCCGGTTTATTGTTGGTTAATAGTGTTTAATCGATGATAATTGAATGTCGAATGAAGAAAATCCTATTCTTTTTATTTGCTGCCGTATTAGCCGCAGGAGGCGTGGAGGCGCAGGAAGCGGTGGATTCCATGAAAATTTTTTATCGCCGTGGGTATCGTAATGTCGATCTGTCGTTTCGGGACAATCGGGCGCAGATGGAGCGTTTCTTGAATCTGACGGAAGCGGCACTGAAAAACGACCGGGTCGAAAAGGTCGTTATTCGCTCGTATGCTTCGCCGGACGGAACGGCAGAAGCCAACGAACGGCTGTCGGTCGGACGGGCGGAAGAGTTGAAGGCCTATCTGGTCCGCGAGGGGAACATACCCGCATCTTTGATCGAATATCACGCCGAAGGCATCGCGTGGGGAATGCTGCGGGAACAGGTCGCGGCTTCCGATATGGCGGGACGCGACGAAGTGTTGGATATTCTCGACCATACGCCGCTGTGGATTTACGACGACGATAATCGGATTGTCGATGGCCGGAAAAAGCAACTGATGGATTTGCAGGGCGGAAAACCGTATAATTATATGTTGGAGCACTTTTTCCCCGAACTTCGCAACAGCGTCAGCACCGTGCTCTATCTGCATATCGTGGCGCAGCAGGATAGCGAAACGGAGCCGGAGCCGATTGCGGTCGTTCCCTCCGAAGAGGAGCGGGTGCCGCAGCAGGAGCCGGTGCGGGTGCCTGCCGACGCGGCGGCGATGCCTTGTGAAACGACGGTCCCTGCGACGGTTCCTGCAAAGCCGCGTCGCTCGTATCCGGCGAATATGATCGGGGTACATGCGGGATATTGCACTTCGTGGATCACTTCTTACGGCTTGACCTCATCGACGAGGCCGGGTTACGAGGTGGGTGTCAGCGATCGGATTCGGTTGGGCCGGCAATTTCCGTTCTATCTGCGGACGGGATTGACCTTTATAAGCAAAGGGTATGAGGTCCGTGGCTTCGACGATAGCCGTACTACGAACTACCTGCAAATTCCTGTGGGTATCGATTATACCGTCGCCCTGGGCGAACGCTTTGCCCTGATTCCGCACGCCGGATTCTATTATGCGGTCGGTGTCGGCGGGAAGCGCAAGGTCGGTGCCGAGGAGATTCCGGTTTTCGGAGAAAAAGGCGGGTTTTCGCGTCACGACATGGGCTTTTCGTGCGGAGCCGATATTACGTTCGGTCGGTTCGGGATCGGGGTCGCTTACCAGATCGGCCTGATCAACATCGACAAAACCGATACGATGTACGGGAACGACAGCCAGATGGTCGGCTACAAGAATGTCAGGAATCGCAGTTTCATCGTGAGGGCAGGTGTCAATTTTTAATCGGAGAATACTATGAGAAAGATAATAACTTGCATGATTTTGGGCCTGCTGTCGCTGGTTTCCTGTACGGAGTATGACGAAGTGGCCATGTGGAACAAAAACGAAGATATGGGGTCGCGGCTGGCAGCGCTGGAGGAGCTGTGCAGCCGGCTGAATACCAATATCGTTTCGCTGCAACAGATTGTCGAGGCCCTGCAAGGCAACGACTATGTGACGGGAGTGGTCCCGGTCGTGGAAAACGGTGAAACGGTCGGTTATACGATCTCTTTCAGCAAAAGCGGCCCGGTGACGATCTATCACGGGAAAAAGGGAGAAAATGGACAGAACGGTACGACCCCTGTAATCGGTGTCGAACAGGATACCGACGGACTCTATTACTGGACGCTCGACGGCGAATGGCTCACGGACGACGAAGGGAGCAAGATTCTGGCTCAGGGAATGGCCGGTAAGTCGGCTTACGAACTGGCCGTGGAGAAAGGATACCGGGGAACGCTCGACGAATGGCTGGCCTCGCTCAACGGCAGCAATGGCGACGACGGCAAGTCGGCTTATGAGCTTGCCGTAGAGAACGGTTATCGGGGGACCGAGGAGGAGTGGCTGGCGTCGCTCAAGGGCAATACGGGCAACGACGGTAAATCGGCTTACGAACTGGCCGTCGAAAAAGGCTACCAGGGAACCGAAGAGGAGTGGTTGGCCTCGCTCAATGGCAGCAATGGCAACGATGGCGACGACGGTAAGTCGGCTTATGAGCTTGCCGTAGAGAACGGTTATCAGGGGACCGAGGAGGAGTGGCTGGCCTCGCTCAAGGGCAGTGCCGGCGATCAGGGCGATGACGGCGTCACGCCGAAACTGGAGGTCCGCGACGACGGTTATTGGTATATTTCCTACGACAACGGCCAAACGTGGAATAAATTGGGCCCGGCTACGGGCGATCCCGGTGAGGACGGCGATTCGATGTTCAGCGACATAGATGTTTCCGATCCGGATTATCTCGTTTTGACGCTGGCCGAAACCGGAGCATCGATCAAGCTGCCGTATTACAAGGACAAATTCGACCTTTTGTTTGTTTCGGGTTCTGACCGGGTAAAGGAGATGTCGGTATATTGCGGCCCGGGTGCGACGGCGGAGGTGGAGTACGAATTGACGAATCCTCTGAACGTGCAGGTCGCCATCGAGTGCATTTCGCACAGCGGATACGAGGTTGCCGTGGACAAGTCGGCTAAAAAGATCACGGTTTCCGCACCGGACGATCCGGCTGCGATCACCGATCCCGAGAGCGAAATTCTGGTGTTCGCTTCGGACGACGAAAGGACCGTCATGCGTAAATTGGTCGTCAAACAGGTGAAGTATATCGACTATAGGGCTACCCGGCAACTGGATTGGGAGAAGAGTTCCGTCAATCCGCGTTTCTGGGGCGAAGATTGTAAATTCCTCGACGAACAGAGTACGTATGATTCCGCTACCGGTGAAGGGCGATGGGCTTATACGGGTACCGTGATCTATATTACGGATGCCGCTTTTTCGGGAGAGGCGGGGCTGCAGGAAATCGTTATTCCTGCGAGCGTTGTCGAGGTGGGACGCAATCTGTGGAATGAAACCGGCGGCGGAGGTGCTTTTCAGAATTGCACGGCCCTGACCAGCGTGGTATTCGAGGGGGACAACCTGTCCAAGATCAATCTGAATACTTTCAACGGATGTTCGGCACTGTCTTCCATCGAGCTTCCGGAAAGCCTGGAAAAGATCGAGTATAATGCGTTCGACGATTGCAGCGCCCTGAAAAGTATCGTCATTCCGGACAAGGTAACCTATATCGGCGAAGGGGCCTTCAATTATTGTACGGGTTTGCAGGAGGCTTATATCGGCGATGGAGTTACCGAGATTGCCGCGAAAGCGTTTGCGGAATGCACCGCATTGAAAACGGTCGTTATCGGAAAGAGTATTCAGCGTATCGGCGATCAGGCCTTCAATACGAGGAGTTCCTGGGATCAGATGACCCTGGAGAAGATTACCGTTTTGTTCGACGATATTGCGTCCGGCTCTTTCCCGGTGTTGGAGAGCGGTTCGAGAGGCGTCTTCCCGAAACCCGGCGGTTGGGATCTGGTTTCCTATAAAATATATGTACCGAAAGGGACGAAAGCCGAATATCAGAAGAACTGGTCGGATTATAGTTCGCTGATCGTGGAGATGCAATAGGGTGCGGGCCGTTTCGACTGGTCGTACGGAATGCGGCGACTTTTCGAAGGTTGAATTTTCAATATTTTCGACTTAAGTCCGAAATCGGTCTGTATTGACACTCCTCGGCTCAATAGCCGAGGGGGGGGGTTTGTCGGATGGCATTTCTTCGTTTCCCGCTCCCTTTTTGCGGACGATCGAGGAAGCGGGCGGGATAATTCCGATTGCCGCAACAAGTATGGCGATTATATTGGGTTCGGGTTTCAGACTTGTTTCCCGAGGCTGTTTGTCATCGTTCGCCGGGGGCGTGTTCTGGGCTGTCCCTTTCTTTTGCCTCCTTGTGGAAAGGGGCTTGGGAGGGAAATGCTTGTCGGAAATCGGCCGGTACGGTACGTGATGGCTGCCTGTATTTTGAGCGTGGAGCGGAGGGTTGTGAAGACTGTTTGTCGCCTGTTTTGCCGGGGTTTCGGTAAAATGGCCCGTGTTTATGAGCTTCTTCTTCTGCGGCGGTCGCTTGGACGCTATCGGGGAAAGTCCGGTTATTCGGCGATGACGCCCGATCCGACCAGCTCATCGCCATCGTACCAGGCTGCGAACTGTCCCGGCGTGATTCCACGCTGAGGTTCGTCGAAAAGCAGGTAGGCCGCGTCCGAACGGATGAAGAGTTCCGCTCCTTGCAGCGGCTGGCGATAACGGATACGGACATCGAAACGACGGCTTTCGCCCGTTTTCAATTCCCGGAGCGGGTCGATCCAGTGCAGCTCGCCGGGAGCGATCCGCAAGGCCCGGCGGTAAAGTCCCGGATGGTCGTCCCCCTCGCCGACGTAGATCACGTTCTGCTCCACGTCGGTTGCCAGTACGAAAAGCGACTCCTTGCGGCCGCCGATCCCCAACCCTTTGCGTTGGCCGATGGTATAAAAGTGAGCTCCGTTGTGCTGTCCGATTTTTTTACCGTCGCGCACGGTATAACGGTAAGGAGCAGCAAGTGCGGCCAGCTCCGCATCCGTCGGCATGGAGGAACGCTTCGCAGCGGTTGCCGTCGGAGCTGTCGCCGGGTTCGGACATTCTGTCGAGTCCGTATTCGCCGGATTTATACCGCGTAGGGTGGCACTTTTATCCGAAGCCGTTCGTTCCGCCGTGCCCATCCCTGCATCCTCCGTTTTGCCGACGAGTGGGACGGCTTGTCCGTATTTGGGCCAATCGGCTTTGATTTCGTGGACGTTGCCGGTTTTTGCTTCGAGCTTCTGTTGAAGAAAGACCGGCAGATCGACCTTGCCGACGAAACAGATGCCTTGCGAATCCTTGCGTTTGGCCGTAGCGAGCTTCATTTGCTCGGCGATGCGTCGCACTTCGGGTTTGAGCAGGTGGCCGACCGGAAACAGCGCCCGGGAAAGCTGTTCCTGTGAAAGTTGGCAGAGAAAGTAGCTCTGGTCCTTGTTGGGATCGCTACCCGCAAGCAATTTGTAGATCGTCCGGCCGTCGGGCGCCGTCTCTTCGGCCTTGCGACAGTAGTGTCCCGTAGCCACGAAATCGGCTCCCAGCTTGAGGGCTTCCTTCAGAAAAACGTCGAACTTGATTTCGCGGTTGCAGAGCACGTCGGGATTGGGTGTGCGCCCTTTCGCGTATTCGGAGAACATATAGTCCACCACCCGGCGACGGTACTGGTCCGAGAGATCGACCGTATGGAACGGAATGTCGAGCCGTCGGGCGACAAGTTCGGCGAAGAGCCGGTCGTCGTGCCAGGGGCAGTCGCCTTCGAGCGTGCCCGTAGTGTCGTGCCAGTTGATCATGAAGAGTCCGATAACCTCATGCCCGGCCTGTTGGAGCAGGTAGGCCGCTACCGACGAATCGACGCCGCCGGAGAGTCCGATAACCACACGTGCCATACTTTTTGCGCAAATTTTACTTTTCGACCGCACCGAAAGGCGCGTTTTGCCGGAAATATCCGGTCACGGAAGCACCGGTTTTCCACCGATTCTCGTTACAGTTCGATCAGTCCCTCGGGCAGTACCATCTTCACCGTACGGCCCTCGAAATCGATGCCTGCGATGAACTCCTCGACCGCCGGAACCAGGATCCGTTTGCCGCCGATCTCCACCTCGAAGAGAGGATTGGCCTCGCTGTCGTAATAATCCGTGATTTCGCCTTTCAACGTACCGATCCGTACCCGGAATCCGATCAAATCTTCCAGGTAGAATTCATCGTTTTCGTCGTCCTCGTGCTCGAGGTACAACTCCCGCCCGATAAACTCTTCCGCCCGACGAGCGGAGTCGATATCCGCGAATGTCGCCAATGCGTTGGTCTTGCCCCTCCGTTCGAAGCGGTCGCAAAAAAGAGGAACCGCCAGTGAATCGATCTTCACGAACAGCGGTTCCTCTGTTGAGAAGTCATCGGGAAACGTCGTGTAGAGATTCAGTAAAACCCCACCTTCAACTCCGAAGAGTTTACTCACGCGCGCAACCGACAACAACATAACGGTTGTAACTATGCCTCGGCAGGAGCTTCTCCCTCTGCGGGAGCTGCTGCTTCAGCCGATTCGGCAGCGGCAGCTTCGGCGGCCTCACGTGCGGCAACTTCGGCAGCGGCTTTCTTCTCGGCGAGAGCGGCTGCGCGCTCTTCCTTGATTTTGGTCTCGGCGGCCAGACGGCTCTTCTCGGCCGATTTGGCGTCCGACGCCAGTTTGTTGGTCTTGTTCTCGATCTTGGTCTGCTTCTCGCTCAGCCATTTGTTGAATTTGGCCTCGGCGTCCGACTCGGAGAATGCACCTTTAGCGACACCGCCCAGCAGGTGCTTCTTGTACATTACGCCTTTGTAGGAGAGGATCGCCCGACAGGTGTCGGTGGGTTGTGCGCCTTTGAGTAACCAATCCAGAGCTTTCTCGAAGTTCAGATCGATCGTAGCAGGATTCGTATTGGGATTGTAGGTACCCAATTTCTCGATGAATTTACCATCACGTGGCGCTCTGCTATCTGCGGCAACGATGTGGTAGAAAGCAAAACCTTTCTTACCGTGGCGTGCCAGACGAATTTTAACAGCCATTTGCTATAAAATTTTTTAAGTAAAATAATAAACGCTACCCACTTTTCGGGGCTTTCAGGGGAGCAAAGGTAGAAACAAAAAACCGAATTGCCAAATCTGCCGGGAAACAAAATGGATCAATTTGGTAAAAGATGGGGTGTCCGGCCGTATTCGGCTGCTTTGCAGAAGCGGACAGGTGCAGTGAAGGCGGTTGCGATCAGGGCGGTACGGTTTGGCGTAACCGCCGATTTGCCGTTGATAAATCCCGAGTTTGGAGCACTCTTCGGATCGCACAGATCGTCTTCGGTGAAGGTTAATTCTTCGTAGTATAATTCGCCCCAGGCGCCGCTTTCATCCTGTCCGCAATAGTAGAATCCGAATGTTTCCATTTCGGCGGGGAGGAAATAATAACCATTTTCGACATTTTTCCAGCCGAACAATGTGCCGGTTTCGAGATAGTCGAGGATCTGCATATCTGAAAGATTCAGTTGTGTTGATCGTGCGACATGCAGAAGGCCCCATGTATGGATTGTTTCAGGGCTTGTCGGGGTAACCTGGAAGATAAATACCCGATGGTCGCTTGCCCCTTTGTAAATATCTGGGTAGAGTGTTTCCAGAGCCGTCCCGTCATAGAGTTGCCATTCCGCCTGCACGGTAGCGTTCATATTGCGCGGCAGGGGTTTGCTCGTCACGCGAGCAATGAATATATTATTTGGAAAATCATTGGTGTCGAGGAATCCATAAATTACATATTCTGTTCCCGGAATACAATTTATTTGCAATATTTCTCTATCCATATATAAGCTCGGCGAGTATGAGTTCTCTGGGGTCATATCTTGGATAAATTGGCGCCAGTCGTCGTAAGAATCGAAATACGAGGCAGTGGTGATTCCCACATAATACCATGTATCATTGAAATTTGGGGTGACTTGCACGTTGAAGCTGCGCATTTCGATATCGTACGGTTCGAAAATCAGTTCAAACCTTTCTTCAAACGGATGGTCGAACCAATCATCCAGTTTGTCGATCACTCCGTTGCCGTCAATATCCAAGTACTCGTCGAACGGTGGAATTGCATAATCCGTAATGGAGAGTTCTTCATAACGTCGTTCCAAATTTCTCGTAACTCTCGCAGGTTTAATCCCCATACCGTTGCTCCGTACGGCTGCGAGCAGGGCTTCGTCTTTGATCTGTCCGTTCACCTCGATGTCTGTCGCGATTTTGGAAACGATTTCCGAGAGTTGGGCAACCGTTCGTCCGTGTTGCAGCGTGGCGGAAATAGCCAGCAGGATGGCGTTGCCGACACCCGGACGGGCGATGTCCATCTTGTCGAAGCCTTCCGGCGAGGGAAGTTCGTCTTGCGGGATGCAGAACGATCGGAGCACTTCCTGCTCGGCCGTCCGGCGTGCATCCGGAATGGTCCGGCCCTCGTTCAAAACAAGGTACTTGATGCGGGGCGTTTCCAGCGAAGTGAGCAAATTGACGTTCGACTTTCCTTCCATTGCAAGGTCGGACAGAGACCGCAGGGTCAGCGGGGCATCGGAAAGATTGCCTGTCACTTCGTTGAAATAGAAACCCTCGGCGATGATCTCTACGTAGCGGCTGTCAATATCCGATGTAAGTTCGAACGAGCCCATGTCGTCGAGAATCTGCGTTTGGTAACTTTTACCGGTCGGTTGCAGTCGTTCGTTCAGCTCCTGGATAGTGACGACAGAGCCTTGGATGAACTGCCCTTTCTGCACGCTTCCGTTGATCGAATATTCCGGAATGTCCGGTTTTTCATCCTCCGAGTCGTTACCGTCGCCGGGGTTCTCGGTGTTATCCGATCCTCCGTAGGGCGTTTCATCGATACCGCTGTCGGTACAGCCGCAGACAAGCAGTACGGCGATTGCGAATAAAAAGAGTTTTTTCATAATAAGATTATTTAATAAGTAGAAATTTGATCATTCCTGCTACTTACCGTATCGGCTCCTGCTGCGGTGGTTTGAACAAAAAAAGCGTGGAACTGCAATATATGTTTTGATAACGGATTGGGAAAGTCGAAAATGAAAAGAAAAGCATAACAAGAGAAAATATAAT
>OGHJ01002470.1_pt1 | contig 15584 bp, 15 predicted proteins | sample 1571351 | NCBI WGS metagenome assembly OGHJ01 (sample SAMEA2582037, study PRJEB24529) | metagenome | biome: Human gut stool | place: China | collected 2011 | reverse complement strand
CCCCCATAGAGCACCAGCACCGTCCACAGGTGACTCCGCCGGTGGAACAGGGACAAGCCGTGGTTCTATCCCCACTTTTTTCGCCGCCTGCGCAGGTGGCCGTCGGGACGTGGCGCCGCTGCCTGGTATTACCGTTGCTGCGACGTGGGGTGGCGCTCATTGTTGCTTGGGCGGGGACTGAGGTGTGGGGGTGCATTGGCCGCCCGCAAACTCCTGCTTATTTCTTGTTCTGGAGCTTGAAGATCTCCCGCTTGGCTTCGGAGAGCTCCATTTTCAGCTTGGTGGCCTCCTCCAGGTACTCCTTGAGCTGGCGGCGCAGGTTCTCGGAGGCCTCCACCTCCTTAAAATACTCGTCGGCGATGTTGAGGGCGCCCAGGATGGCGCCGTCCACCAGGGAGACCTTGGACTCATCCAAAACCTCCTGGACCTTGGCGTCTACATGGGACGCCACTTTTTCCATATAGGCCGCGTCCTCGGCGGCCACCAGAGTATAGCTCTGACCGGCGATATTGACTGTGATCTTATTTTTCACGACGGGCCCTCCCTATCTGTTTTTCAGGCGTGTTCCGGCGGGAAAAGTCCCATAGACCGGAGCAAAGATGCTTGGAGAATATTATACCATAACTCCACCCGCCGGGACAAGGGGCGGCGGGGCTTTCCGACCTGGGCCGCAGGAGGGAAAGTGGCAGAAATTTGTCTTTCCTTCCGACGGATTTTGAGATAAAATAGTTCCTACGTAAACGAGGAAAGGAGGAAATGGATATGGCCGCAGGGGTGCTGCTCCCGGGTGGCGTGCTCTCCATGACGTCTTCGGCGGCGGAGCGGCTGGTCCGGTCGGGCAGCGGGGACGCCGCCCTGCTGTACCTCCAGCTCCTCCGTCAGGGGGGACAGTTCGACGCGGAGGGGGTGCGGAAGGCCCTGGGCTGGTCGGCGGACCGGATTTCCACCACCTACACCCAGCTGGCCGATCTGGGCCTGGCCCGGAAGGACGCCGACCTCTCCCCCGCCCCGGCGCCGCCGGAGCCGGACAGCCCGCCGGACTACACCTCCGCCGACATCGCCCGGGAGATGGAGGGCCCCGGCGCCTTCCCCCACCTGGTCCGGGAGCTGGAGCGGCGGCTGGGGAAGGTCCTCTCCGCCTCCGATCTGAAGATGCTCTACACCATGTTCGACTACCTGGCCCTGCCGGCGGAGGTCATCCTGCTGCTCACCACCTGGTGCATCGAGGAGACCGAGCGGAAATACGGTCCCGGCCGGAAGCCCCGCATGTCCCAGCTCAAGAAGGAGGCCTTCGTGTGGCGGCGGCTGGGGGTGGACACCCCCGAGGCCGCCGACGCCCACGTCCGGGCCCTCTCCGCCCTCCGGAGCCGGGAGGGCCGGCTCCTCCCCCTGCTGGGCATCTCCGGCCGTGTGCCGGTGGAGGGGGAGCGCAAGTACATCAACGCCTGGATCGAGATGGGCTTCGACGACGATGCCATCGCCCTGGCCTACGAGAAGACCGTCCTCAAGAAGGGCTCTCTCAACTGGCCGTACATGAACTCCATTTTGCGCAATTGGCACCAGAAGGGCCTCCACACCCGGCAGCAGGTGGAGGCCGGGGATTCGGCCTGGCCCAAGGACCGGCCGGCCCAGGCGCCGGCGGCCCAGGGTCCCGGCGCCCAGCCCACCGGCAAGGCGGTGGAGCGGCTCAAGGAGGACATGGACTGGATGGACCGCTTCCTGGAGCAGACCGGGGGAAAGGAGTAAGCCATGTCATACAGCCCCAACGTACTGCGCCGGGCCCAGGCCCGGCTTTCCCAGCGGCGGGAGGAGCGGCAGGCCCGGCAGGAGGCCCTGCGGCGGCAGGTGTACGCCCAGCTGCCCCGGGTGGCCGAGATCGACCGGCTGCTGCGCCGCACCATGGCCCAGGTCATCGCCGCCGCCCTCCGGGAGGGGGGCGACCCCACCGCCGAGGTGGCGGACATCCGGCGGAAGAACCAGGCACTCCAGCAGGAGCGCTCTGAGCTCCTCACCGGCCACGGCTTCCCCGCCGACGCCCTGGACGACAAGCCCCTGTGCGCCAAGTGCGGGGACTCGGGCTGGGTTGGCTCCGACATGTGCGACTGCCTGAAGGTGCTCTGCACCCAGGAGCAAATCAAGGAGCTATCCCAGCTTCTGGACCTGGGGGAGCAGTCCTTCGACACCTTTGATTTGGGCTTTTACTCCCCGGAGGCGTGGCCGGCCTGGGGCCGGTCGCCCCGGGAGAACATGGAGAAGGTGCTGAAGATCTGCCGGGATTATGCCCAGAATTTCGGCCGTTACTACTTCAACAACCTCTTTCTCAGCGGCAGCACCGGCCTGGGCAAGACCTTCCTCTCGGCCTGTATTGCCCGGACGGTGTCGGAGAACGGCTTCTCGGTGGTGTACGACACGGCGGGCGAGGTCTTTGCCCGGTTTGAGACCCAGAAGTTTTCCCGGGACGAGGAGGACGCCCGGGAGGCCCGGGACGACACCCGGCGGTATCTGAGGTGCGACCTGCTGATCCTGGACGACCTGGGCAGCGAGATGACCACCCCCTTTGTCCAGTCGGCCCTCTACCAGCTGGTGAACAGCCGGCTGACGGCGGAGAAGCGGACGGTCATCAGCTCCAACCTGACCATGGACGACGTGCGGGGGCGGTACAGCCCCCAGATCGCCTCCCGGCTGGAGGGCGAGTACCGGGTCCTCCCCTTCTTCGGCGAGGACATCCGCCTCCAGCGGAAGGGACGCATGTGAAAGACGACGGGAGGGGCCGCGGCATCTGCCGCAGCCCCTCCCTTTTTGCCGTCGGGCATAAAAAAGCAGCCCCCGGGCCGTTGGCCGGGGGCTGCTTTGCGTTTTAGTTGAGGTAGGCGGAGGGGTTGACAGCGGTGCCGTTGATGCGGATCTCGAAGTGGCAGTGGCTGCCGGTGGAGCGGCCGGTGGAGCCGGCCTTGGCGATGACCTGGCCCTGATAGACCTTGTCGCCGGCGGAGACCAGCAGCTGGGAGTTGTGGCCGTAGTAGGTCTGCTCACCGTTGCCGTGGTCGATGATGACCAGATAGCCGTAGCTGCCCTTGTAGCCGGCGAAGGTGACGGTGCCGCCGTCAGAGGCCTTCACGCTGGTGCCGTAGGGAACGGCGATGTCCAGGCCGGAGTGGTAGCTGTAAGAGCCGAAGATATAGCGGTAGCCGAACCGGGAGGTGATGGAACCGTAGACCGGCCAGATATAGTTGCCGGTGGGGTACCAGGTGGGACGCTCCTTGGTGCCCACGGCGATGACCTTCTCGGTGGCCTCACGGACGGTGGTGGTGGAGGTGATGTTGCGCTCCCGCTCCACGCCGTTGACGTAGGTCACGTCGGCGGTGATGAGAGCCTCACCGGGGATGCCCTCGTCCAGGACCTTGGACTCGCCCTGGTACATGCTGTCGTTCTCCACCTCGCGGACGGGGCACTCAATGGCCTCGGTGTAGGTGAGGGAGTCCACAGTCTCCACGCCCAGGAAGGGGATCTCCTCCTTGATGTTGAGGATCTGACCGATATAGAGCTTGTTGATGTCCACGTCGGGGTTAAGGGCCTCCATTTCGGCCATGGTCATGTCATTGTCAAAGGCCAGGGCCATGAAGGTGTCGCCCGCCTGGACCTCGTAGGTGGTCTGGCCGTTGGTGTTGGCGGTGAGGGCGGCCATCATATTGGTGACGTCCTGCTCCACAGTGGAGGGAACGTACTCACGGGTGATGTGGACGTTCTTGGTGTAGTCCACGGAGATGGTGTTCTCGTTGACATAGGGGGCGGCCAGGTCCTCCAGCAGCTGGTCCAGAGCGGCCCGGTCTTCGGCGGCGCCCACCACCTGTCCGTCCACGGTGAGGACATAGCTCTTCATGACCTCGCCGATCTGATCGAAGAGGTAGGTCTCCAGCTCGGCGGCGGGGGTGAGTTCATCCTGCTCCACCAGGGCGGAGGCGTAGGTCACGGTGTGATCCAGGGTGTAGTCATAGCCCAGGATCTCGCTGGCCCGCTCTTCCACACGGGCCGCGGCCTGCTCAAACACGGCCTGATCCCGGACCACGCCTACGTCGGTACCGTCCACGGTGACCACATAGGCGGGGGTGTACATGGTGCCCACCACGGCCGCCACGCCGATGACGGCGCTGATGGCCAGGAAGGGCAGCGGCGCCATCTTGGGCTTGCCGGCGATGGCCGACCAGGCCCGGTGATAGACCCGGGTGCCCTGCCGGCGGAGCACCTCGCTCCTGGCGCCGGCGGCGTCCATGAATTTGGAAAACCGCTCCTTCAGGCGCTCGGCCCTCTCTTCCCCGGCGGGGACGGAGCCTTTGCGCTGCCGACGGCGCGGCAGTTCTCGCTGTGGTGAATGCAGGATTTCATCCATGCAGGTGATGCCTCCCTTGCACGATTTACAGAAATTCCGACTGGAATAGTCGGACAAAAATGACAAACCGAACATAAATGATTACAAAAGGTTACAAAGGAATGATACACGCTTTCCCCCCCACCGTCAAGTCCTTTTTGGTCGAAGCAGGTCGGGCGGCGCAGCACTTTTTAAACAAGAAAAAGTGAATATAACATTGGTTTACAATGTTATTTCGCATGTTTTTGCCGATATGGTACCTGAAATGGGGGGCTTATCCCCCCGGCGCCGATGGAAAATTTCGTGATTTTGCCGTAACAATTCTGTAACATAACGAAAAATATCGCCCACTTTATCTTCCGGAAAATAACAAAAAAGGCACTCTCGCCCGTCGGCTTCCACCGGTGGGCGGGAGTGCGCAGAGAGTCAGGGGACGTTGTTTGACTGAAAATGGCGAAGGGATAGCACCGTCAGCCCACGGCGGGCGTCATGAGCCGCTGGAGGATGACGGCCAGCTGGGCACGGGTGGCGGCGCCGGCGGGCTCCAGATTGCCCTCGTCGGTGCCGGTGATGAGGCCGGCGCCTACGGCGTGGGCCATGCCCTCCTTGGCCCAGGTGTGGACGCTGTCCACATCGTTATAGATGTCCAGAACGCCGTTGGCCAGCTCCTGGCCGGCGTACTGGCTGTACCGGTAGAGGAAGACGGACAGCTGCTCCCGGGTGACGATGTTGCCGCCGCCGAAGGTGCCGTCACCCAGGCCGCTGGCGATGCCAACCTGCTGGGCCCAGGCCACGGCGTCGGCGTAGTAGTACCAGTCCTCCACGTCGGGGAAGGTGCTGGGGGCGCTGGGGGCGGGGCTGCCGGCCAGCCGCCAGAGGACAGCCATCACCATGCCGCGGGTCACCTGCTCGTCGGGGGAAAAGGTGGAGGTGGTGGTGCCGTTCATGATGCCGGCGGCGGAGACCTCGTTCACCGCCTGGGCGTACCAGGCGTCGGAGGCCACATCGGTAAACGCGGCGGCGGAGGCGGGGACGGCAGTGCCGACGGCCAGTCCCAGGACCAGGAGCCACGCGCAGATCGTTCGTTTCATCCTTGGAGTCACCTGCTTTTCTCTGTCCCGCCGGTGAGGGGGGCGGGCATGGTATTTGAGCAGGGTACATTTTATCCTACTTTTGTTTCTAAAATGTGAACAAGGTCGAAAAAAGAAAAAGGGCCCCCAGTCAGACGGCCAGGGCCCAGTTGAGGAGGAGCAGCAGGCCGAAGCCCGGGGCGCCCAGCAGGGCCATGACCAGGGCGTTGGCCAGGTTGACTCCCAGGGAGCAGCCCAGAAGGGCGCCCAGGGGGCTGAAGGCGGCCAGGGCGCCCAGGGAGACCAGAGTGCGCAGGCACAGGCCGCCCAGGCAGCGGATGGGCTCCCGGAGGAGGAGCAGGGCGCCCACCGCCGTGAGCCCCACCAGCAGCCAGGGCAGGGTGTCACCCAGCATGGCCATCGCCCTTCACCTGCCCTTCCAGGCTCTTGACCCGGCGCAGCAGATAGGCATACCGGGCCTGGAGGGAATTGATCTCAAAGACGTAGGACTCGATGAGGTCGGGGTCGTCGGTGCCGTTGAAGCCGGCGTAAGCCTGGTTGATGAGGACGCGGGTGCGGTCCAGGCCCTCCTTCAGGGCCCGGAGCTCCCCTTCGCGTACGCTCTCCCCCCGGCGGCGGAAGAAAAAGACTTTTTTGCGCTGGGCCTCCACCATGGCAGCGCCTCCTTTCCGATTGGTCCTGTTCTCACTGAACTCTATGCCTATTTTGGACAAATATGACAGGCTCTATACCAGAAAATGGCGTGTATGTTCCGCATGGGCCGGGACATACTAGACTCGGACAGGCCGAAAGGCAGTCCGCTGGACCTGGACAAAGACCTCTCCTTTTAAGCCGGTGCCGGGTGACGTCACCCTCTGGCGAAAGGCGAAAGGACGGGGGCGTTTCCTCCGACGAAGGGGGAAACGGACAGCGGAATTGGAACCATATGGTCCCCTGTCCCTAAAATCCGGGCCGGTCCGGGTCGGGGCAATGTCCCCGGCCAGACGGGCCGGGCACGGTAAAAGACCCGCCGTCAGCAAACGCTGGCGGCGGGTCTTCAGCATACATTTATATGATGTAGAGACGGACCTCAATAGGCGGGGGCGGAGGTGGGGATGCTGTGGAACTCCTCCTGGGGCAGGAGCCCCTTAAAATCCCGGTCCAGCCAGGGGTCCAGAGCGGCGCCGGTCTCCACGGCCCGGAAGAGGCGGACGATCTGATTGGCGGCCTCGGGGACGGTGTCGGCCAGGCGGCGGGTGAGGAAGTCGTTGCTTTTGGCGTACCGGCTGTGGGAGTCGGCGGTGAGGAAGACGCCCCGGAGGGCCCGCAGGGCGGGCAGAGTGCCCACCAGGTGGTTCACCGGACGGCTGAGCTTGTGACCGGAGAGACGGGCGAAGAGGGCGGTGTCCCGGCACATGGAGCGGTAGCCCTCCTCCACCTGCTCGGGGGAGGACTTAACGTAGGCCCGGGCGGCGGCGGTAAAGACGGCGGCCTCCGGCGGGGCGGGCAGGTAGGACTTGCCCAGGGAGACAAGGCCCGCCCGCTCCATGAGGAGCCGGTCGAACTCGGCCTCCATGGCCAGGTGGGTCACCGGGCCGGCGGCAGCCTGCTGGTCCACCCACTTGTGGCAGGCGTGATCCAGGGCCAGGTGGCACAGGAAACCGGCGGCGTAGCCGGAGGCCATGGGGAGTCCCTCCTCCAGAGCGCTCCGGAGGCGCTCAAAGGCGGGCATGGCGGACTTGGCATGCATGGTCATGCCCTCACGGCGGACGGCGTTGGGCCTGCCCACACGGTAGAAAAAGAGAGGGTCCGGGCCCAGACAGCCCAGATCAAAGGCGGGCCGCTCCCGCTCCAGGCGCGCACGCAGCTCCCGGGGCAGGCGGTCCAGACACTGGGCGCCGAAGGTCAGATGGGCAAAGTAGTTGGGCATGACCGCTCTCTCCTTTTTCAATAAAACAGGGATTCGGATGGTATTTTACCACCATTTCCGCCCCGGGGAAAGTGGAAAATTCGCCAAAGAGAAAAAGCGCCCGGCGAAGCTTCGCCCGGCGCCGGGGCTGACGATCTGGCCGGAGGCGTTTTTATGGCCAGAGGGGTTCATAGATGCTGGATGTCCTGTCCAGGAAGGAAAAGTCCGCCAGAGGCTGGAGGTATTCCACGCCGTCCTTGACAAAGCCCACAGAGAGGGTAAAGGGGTCGTTGGACAGCCGCTGCTCCAGATTGATGGTGGCGGTGTATACGCCGGCGTCCTGTGCGGACGAAATCCTGTCAGCCTGCGCCCGCTCTGCACCCACGCCAAGCCCGCTGAGCAGGAAGAACACCTCCAGCTCCTCCTCCGGATCATACCGGGCAACGGTTACCTGAAACTCAACGGCCCGTCCCGCTTCGTTGTCATTGATCACCCCAAAGTCCCAGCCCGCCACCAGCTCCGCGGGGTCCAGCTCCTGTGCCCCGCTCTGGAGGGCGGCCACCTGCTCCTCCAGGGCGGTCACCCGGGCGGCCAGGGAGAGGCTGGTCCCCGCCAGAGCCAGCAAAGCCAGGACCAGCGCCACGGCCAGAACGGCCTTCGCCTTGGGGCGGCGGACAGGAGGGCGCTCCCCTGCCGGAGGCGGACCATCTACTTGCAGCAGCTCATTCAGGCTGATGCCAAACAGCTTGGAGAGGGCGATGAGCTTGTTGGTGTCGGGCACCGCTCCGTCGGCCTCCCATTTGCTTACCGCCTGACGGGATACTCCCAGCTTGTCCCCCAGCCCTTCCTGGGAGAGACCAAGTCTGACCCTGTGGGCCTGGATACGCTGTCCCAATGTCATAAAGCCGCCCCCCTTTTTGCCTCTATCCTATCCGATTTCTCTTCAAATGGCAAGAAGCGCCCCCTTCCATTGCGTCAACTGGCGGTTGACAGAGGGGCTCCGCAAAACAGAAAAGCATTTCGCTTGTGGAAAAGGTCTTTTCGATAAGCGAAAGCGCCCGGCGAATTTTTTCGCCGGGCGCTCCAGATTGAAAAACCAATATGAGCTGGATGTTTGGAAAAAGCCTCGCAGAGTTTCGCCGTCCGCAGACGGCGAAATCAAATGAAGGTGATCAGCCGCCCAGGTAGGCCTTTTTCACGGCCTCGTCGGCCAGCAGCTCCTGGCCGGGGCCGGTGAGGGTGATACGGCCGGTCTCCAGCACGTAGCCCCGGTCGGCCACGGAGAGGGCCATCTGGGCGTTCTGCTCCACCAGGAGGATGGTGGTGCCCGCCTTGTGGAGACGCTGGATGATCTCAAAGATCTGCTCCACCAGAATGGGGGCCAGGCCCATGGAGGGTTCATCCAGCATGAGGAGCTTGGGGTTGGACATGAGGGCACGGCCCATGGCCAGCATCTGCTGCTCGCCGCCGGAGAGGGTGCCGGCCACCTGCCGCCGCCGCTCCTTGAGCCGGGGGAACTGCTCGTACACCCGCTCCATGTTGGGGGCGATGGTGGAATTGGCCTGGGTGAAGGCGCCCATCTCCAGGTTCTCCTCCACGGTCATCTGCTGAAAGACCCGGCGGCCTTCGGGCACCTGGGCCAGGCCGTGGGCCACCAGCTTGGAGGCCGGGACGTTCTGGATGGGCTTGCCCAGGAACTCGATGGAGCCGGTGCGGGAGCGCAGCAGGCCGGAGATGGTCTGGAGGGTGGTGGACTTGCCGGCGCCGTTGGCGCCGATGAGGGTGACGATCTCCCCCTCGTCCACGTAGAAGGAAATGTCTTTGACGGCGTGGATGGCGCCGTAATAGACGTTGATGTGGTCCACTTGGAGCATGCTCATGGCGTCACTCCCCCTTTCCCGAACCCAGGTAGGCCTTGATGACCTCGGGGTCGTTCTGGATCTCGTCGGGCGTACCCTTGGCGATGATCTGGCCGAAGTTGAGCACGGCGATGCCCTCGCAGATGCCCATGACCAGGCTCATGTCGTGCTCGATGAGGAGGACGGCGATCTGGAAGGTGTCCCGGATCTTGACGATGTTCTCCATGAGCTCGGCGGTCTCGGAGGGGTTCATGCCGGCGGCGGGCTCGTCCAGCAGCAGCAGGCTGGGATTGGTGGCCAGGGCCCGGACGATCTCCAGCCGGCGCTGGGCGCCGTAGGGCAGGCTGCCCGCCTTGGCGTTGGCCAGATCCTGCATGTCGAAGATGGAGAGGAGCTCCAGGGCCCGCTCATGGGCGATCTTCTCCTCCTTCCAGTAGTTGGGCAGGCGCAGAAGGCCGCTGAAGAGGCCGTAGCCGATGTGGTTGTGCAGGCCGATCTTCACGTTGTCCTCCACGCTCAGGTTGGAGAAGAGGCGGATGTTCTGGAAGGTACGGGCAATGCCCATCTTGTTCACCTGCACGGTGGTCTTGCCGGCGGTGTCGTGGCCGTCCAGCAGGATGGTGCCCCGGGTGGGCTGGTAGACCTTGGTCAGCAGGTTGAAGACGGTGGTCTTACCGGCGCCGTTGGGGCCGATGAGACCGGCGATCTCGGTGCGGCCGATGGCCATGTTGAAGTCGTTGACGGCGGTGAGGCCGCCGAAGTCGATGCCCAGGTGGCGGGCTTCCAGGATGGGGGACTTGTCCACGTCACGCTCGGGGATCTTGTTGGTGCTGGGCACCGGCACCAGCTTGGTGGGCTCTTTCTGGAACTTACTCATGGCCTTCGCCTCCTTTCGCCTTGGCATCGGCCTTGGCCATGGCCCGCTCCCGGAGCCACTCCTGGAACCGGCCCTTCAGATCCCGGAAGAAGGGGCTGTTGGTGGCCAGCATGACCAGGATGAGGACGATGGCGTAGATGAGCATGCGGTAGTCGTAGAAGTCACGCAGGAGCTCGGGCAGCACGTAGAGGAGGGCGGCGGCGATGATGGAGCCCCGGATGTTGCCCAGGCCGCCCAGCACCACGAAGACCAGGATGAGGATGGAGGTGTTGAAGTCGAACTTCTTGGCGGCCAGGGAGGAGTAGTTCATGGCGTAGAGGGCGCCGGCGGCACCGGCCAGTACGGCGGAGGTGACGAAGGCGGTGAGCTTGAACTTGGTGGCGCCGATGCCCACGCTCTCGGCGGCGATGCGGTTGTCACGCAGGGCCATGATGGCCCGGCCGGAGCGGCTGTTCACCAGGTTGAGGACCACGGTGAGGGCGATGAGCACCAGGATAAAGCCGGCGGTGAAGGTGGAGAGCTTCACGTTGGTGGTGACGCCCATGGGCCCCTTGAGGATGGCCTTGCCGCCCTCGGCCAGATTGAGGGCCATCTCGTTCTGGGTGGAGAAGTGGAGGCCGTTTTCATCCACGCCGATATAGAGGATGTTGATGATGTTCTTGATGATCTCGCCGAAGGCCAGGGTGACGATGGCCAGGTAGTCGCCCCGGAGACGGAGGACGGGGACGCCCACGATGGTGCCGGCGATACCGGCCAGGATGGCGCCGATGACCATGGCCACCAGCAGGCGGACGGGGCCGGAGGGGATGGCGGACTGGAGGGAGAGGTTGGCCACCACACCGGAGAAGGCGCCCACGCTCATGAAGCCGGCGTGGCCCAGGCTGAGCTCGCCGGAGATGCCCACCACCAGGTTGAGGGAGATGGCCATGGTGACGTAGGCGCAGATGGGTACCAGCTGGCCCTGGAGGGAGGGAGAGAGCATGCCGCCGGCGTTGAGGATCTGGAGGATCACAAAAGCGGCGATGACCATGCCGTATGTAATGACGTTGTTGACGAGCCGTTTGCGGCCGGGAGCGATCGTTTTCATAGGGACTACCTCACACTTTCTCGCGCACGGCCTTGCCCAGCAGGCCGGTAGGCTTGACCAGCAGCACCACGATGAGCACGGCGAAGACCACCGCGTCGGAGATGTTGGTGTTGAAGGCCTTGGCGAAGATCTCGATGATGCCCAGCAGGATGCCGCCCAGCATGGCGCCGGGGATGGAGCCGATGCCGCCGAAGACGGCGGCGGTGAAGGCCTTGATGCCGGGCAGGGAGCCGGTGGTGGGCATGAGGGAGGGGTAGGTGGAGCACAGCAGCACGCCGGCGATGGCGGCCAGGGCGGAGCCGATGGCGAAGGTCATGGAGATTGTGCGGTCCACGTCGATGCCCATGAGCTGGGCGGCGGCCTTGTCCTCGGAGCAGGCCCGCATGGCCTTGCCCATCTTGGTGCGGCCGGTGAACCAGGTGAGGGCCAGCATGATGACCACGCAGGCCAGCACGGTGACGATGGCCACGTGGGTGACGGTGAGCTGGCCGTCAAAGAGCTTCACCGAGCCGGTGCCCACCACGGAGGTGAACACCTTGGGGTCGGACTTCCACAGCAGCAGGGCGGAGTTCTGGAGGAAGTAGCTCACACCGATGGCGGTGATGAGGACGGCCAGGGAGGGCGCCTGCCGCAAAGGCTTGTAGGCCAGACGCTCGATGACCATGCCCAGCACGGTGCACACCACCATGGCCAGCAGCACGCCCACCAGGGGGGGCAGGCCGAACTGGCCGGTGGCGAAGAAGCAGACGTAGGCGCCCACCATGATGACGTCGCCGTGGGCGAAGTTGAGCATCTTGGCGATGCCGTAGACCATGGTGTAGCCCAGGGCGATGATGGCGTAGACGCTGCCCAGGCTGATGCCGTTGATGAGGTTATTGAGGATACTCATGTCGGGTCACCTCTTTCTTTCTCTCTCGGGGAATGGCTGTATGGCAGGCACATCCGCGGCCGGCTCGGGCTGCGGATGTGCCCGCCATACAGGCGGGAAGGGCCGTGAGGCCCGAAACGGTGAAAAAGGGTTGCCGGGCGGAGCCCGGCAACCCTTTTCTCAGGGCTGTTTCCTCTGGGTCTTACTGGGTGACGTAGACGCCGCCCTCGACCTTGACCACGACGGGGGCCTTGGAGACCTCACCGTTGGTGGACCAGGTCATGCCGGTGCCGGTCAGGCCGTCCACGCTGAAGTCGGCGGAGGTGAACTGGGCGATCAGGGCCTCGCAGATGTCCTGGGCGCTCATGTCGGCGGTGATGCCGGCGGCCTGGCAGGCCTCGTAGATGGCGTACATGCAGTCATAGCCGTCAGCGGCGAACTGGTTGGGGATGCCGCCGTAGGCTTCCTGGTACTCGGTAACGAAGGTGACGGTGCGCTCATCCTCGCCCCAGGCGTTGAAGGGGGTCATGAGCATCAGGCCCTCGGCCAGGGAGGTGTCGAAGCCCTCCAGGTCCAGGATGCCGTCCATGCCGTCGCAGCCGAAGAAGGTGGGCTCATAGCCCATGGTCTTGGCCTGGTTCAGGATCAGAGAGGTGGGGGTGTAGTAGATGGGCAGGAACACCAGGTCGGCGCCGGCCTTCTGGGCCTCGCCCAGCTGCACGGTGAAGTCGGTGTTGGTGTCGTCGGGGAAGGTGGTCACGGAGACGATCTCCAGGCCGATCTCGTCAGCGGTGGCCTGGAAGGCGTTGTAGATGCCGGTGGAGTAGGCGTCGCCGTTGTTGTAGATAACGGCCACCTTGGTGCCCAGGTTGTTGTCCTTGATGTAGTTGGCGGCGGTGATGCCCTGGTTGGGGTCGGTGAAGCAGACCTGGAAGACATTGTCACGGCCGGCAGTCACGTCGGTGGAGGAGGCGGAGGGGGTCAGCTGGAAGTAACGGGCGGCGTTGGTCTCGGCAGCCACGGCCACGCAGGGGGTGGTGGTGGTGCAGCCGTAGATGATCTGAGCGCCGTCGCCGATGAGGGCGTTGTAGGCGTTGACGGCCTTCTCGGCGTCACCCTCGTCGTCCTGGAAGTCCAGCTCGAACTGGAGGCCGCCCAGGGCGTTGATCTCGTTCACGGCCACCTCGGCGCCCTGCTTGGTGGCAAGGCCGTACACGGCGGCGGAGCCGGTCAGGGGGCCGATGCCGCCGATCTTGATGACGCCGGAAGCAGCGGTGGAGCCGGTCTCAGCGGGAGTGGTCTCGGAAGAGCCGGTCTCGGTGGGGGCGGGGGTGCTGGTGCTGCCGCCGCCGCAGCCAGCCAGCAGGCTGAGGCCCAGCGCGCCAGCCAGAGCAAGAGACAAAGCGCGATTCATTTTCATTGTAAAAACCTCCTTTAGGTTGTTGACAATTATAAGCCTGTGCCCTGTAAATTGTCAACCGTTGTTTTGACCAACCGGGAAGGGGAAATATGTCCAAATTATGAACATAAATCACAATGTCCGCCCTCAGAGGAATCCGCCGTCCACTCCGATGACCTGTCCGGTAAGGAAGGACGCCTCCGAGGAGGCCAGAAAGAGGAGGGTGTTTGCCACGTCCTCCGGGGTGCCCAGGCGGCCCAGCGGGGTCTCCTCGGCCAGCTCGGCCAGGGCCTCTGGGCCCAGATGGGCGTTCATCCGGGTGTCAATGACCCCCGGCGCCACGCAGTTCACGGTGATGCCGGAGGGGCCAAGCTCCTTGGCCAGAGCCTGGGTAAGGCCGATGACGCCGGCCTTGGCGGCGGAATAGGCGGCCTCGCAGGAGGCCCCGGAACGGCCCCACATGGAGGAGACGGTGAGGATGCGGCCCTGCTTCCGGGACACCATGTGGCGGTACACGGCTCGGCAGCAGTAGAAGACGCCGTCCAGGTCGGCCCCCATCAGTGTCCGCCACTCCCGGTCGCTCATGTCGCACAGAAGACCGGTCCAGGAGCGGCCGGCATTACATATCAGAATGTCAAGTTGACAAAAATTATCCAACACATTGTCAACCATTGCCCGCACCTGTTCCGGGTCAGAGATGTCGGCCCGGACCGCCATGGCGGTGTGTCCGGCGGCGGTGAGCTCCCGGGTGAGGGCCAGGGCTTCGGCTTCGGAGGCGTGGTAGTGGACGGCCACGGCGTAGCCGGCGGCGGCAAAGGCCCGGGCGGCTGCAGCGCCGATGCCCTGGCTGGCGCCGGTGATGAGGACGGTCTTTTGCTCCATATGGGGCTCCTTTCTTCCGGGCCCGGGCGGCGGCCCGGATCTCGTCTGTCGTTGTAGTTTATGTTCGTGAGGCGAAGGGAAAACGCTTCATTTTACAAAGAGGCAGCCTTGATACCACAGGAAGGCCCTCCGGCTGTCCCTACTGCCGCTGCTGGTATGGTCCATTGTACCGGGTGACCGGCAAAAATGCAACGGCCATGCGGTCTCTGGAGTATATGGGGAAAAAGAGCGGCCCCGGCGACATGCCGCCGGGGCCGCTCTCTGCGCTGCTTAAATCAGTTCTGCGCCAGCTCACAAAAGCGCATGAGGATGGTGGCCACCTGGGCCCGGGTGGCGGAGCCGCCGGGGGCGAGGGTGCCGGCGCTGACGCCGGTGATGAGCCCCCGATCCACCGCCCAGCCCATGGCCTCGGCGGCGTAGGGGGAGACCTGTCCGGCGTCGGTATAGCCGCTCAGGTCGGCCTGCCCGGCGGTGCTCTGCCCGGCAAAACCGGCGTAGCGGTACAGGATGGCGGCCATCTGCTCCCGGGTGATGGGGTCGTTGGGGCCGAAGCGGCCGTCGCCGTAGCCGGTGACGATGCCGTTGGCGCTGGCCCAGGCCACGCCGCTTGCGAACCAGTCGCCGCCGGCCACGTCGGTGAAGGCGCTGCCGCCGGACACCGCGGGCTCGTTCTCCAGCCGGTAGAGGATGGTCACGATCATCCCGCGGGTGGTGGTGGAGGCAGGGGCAAACCGGTCCGCCGACACGCCGGTCATCATGCCCTTGTCGTAGACATACTGGACTGCCTCATAGAACCAATCCCCTGTCTTCACATCGGTGAAGGGCAGCGTCTCCGGCTCAGTGGCAATCTGGGTAAAGGTGGCCTCTACCGTGACCTTGGAGGCAGGCATTTTGAATGTGTATGTGCCGCTGCCCTTGTCGGTCAACTTCACGGTGTCGCCATTCTTGTCGGTGACAACCAACTTGTCCAGCTCATAGCCCTCGTCCGGGGTGACGTTGATGGTCACGGTGCTGCCCTTGGAGGCGCGGGTGGGGCTGACTTTGATGGTGCCGTTGTCCGCATCCTCCACGCTTACCATGTACCGGGTAGTACCAGAGGAGCCGCGCTCGTCAACAGTAACGGTGACATTTTCAGACGCAAGAACTACGTCACTCAGCTTAATGCTGACCGTGATTGTGGCAGTTCCTTCCTTCACGCCCGTAACTGTGACGCTCTTTTGATCGCTGGAAAGTGCTGCCGTTGCAACCTTAGTATTGCTACTCTCTA
>OGHJ01002463.1_pt1 | contig 15625 bp, 13 predicted proteins | sample 1571351 | NCBI WGS metagenome assembly OGHJ01 (sample SAMEA2582037, study PRJEB24529) | metagenome | biome: Human gut stool | place: China | collected 2011 | reverse complement strand
GGGCAGTGATGCCCACGCGCTCGATATCCGGGGTGCGGATGCACTTCTGGCAGGTAGTCACGCGATGACGGGGTGGCTCCTCCTGTGCCAGAAACCACTTCTTCATGGGAGCCATGCCGCTGTTGATCAGCAGCAGGCTGGGGTCGTTCTTGGGTACCAGGGGGAAGCTGTCCAGACGCAGATGACCCTTGCTTTCAAAGAAGCTCAGGTACTTTTCGCGCAGTTCATTCAAACCGGTCCATTGCATAGATCTTTCTCTCCTCAATCGTTTTTGGCGCTCATGCGCCGTTTTTATGCTGTTATGGCAGAGGGGCGGCACGGAGAAAAAACAAAAAACAGCCCTCATCCCAAAAGGGACGAAGGCTGCTTGTGCATCAAACTCCGTGGTACCACCCAAATTGCAAAGGATAACGTGTCCCCTGCCGCTTTCGGCGCATTAACGCTGCGCAGCGTCCGGTTTACATTCGCCGGAAGCTCCGGGGTGGCGCGAAATGATCCCGACCGGAGCACCTTACAGCCGTGGGCGCTCTCTCTGGACGGTGGTGTGTGCATTTCTGACCCCATCATTGCCATCTGTCATAATTTTACATTCCGCAAAGCAGGCACAATGCCCCTTTGCGTACAGTTAAATTATAGCATACGCAAAACGTTTGTCAACGGTTTTGAGCAAAATTTACGGCACCCAGATGCGGCGCACCTCCAGCACCTTGCCGCCCTGCACCACCAGCGTGGTATTATAGGTGGTCCAGTTATCGGGGTCTGCATTGATCGCTGCTGCCACTGCATCCGCGCCCGTAGTCTCCACGGCTTCGGCCTGCGGGTCGGCAGAACTGTCCTTCAGCACTACATCCTCTGCCAGCGGCATCGTCTTTTCTCCCATCTCGTAATAGAGCGGGTAATCGTCAAAGGTCATCGTCCGGTAGGTGTCATCATCCTCCAGCTTCAAGTCCAGCCCGCCGGGCTGCTCCATGCCGCCGTTGATGCTTACAAGATGGTATTCGTCATTTTTTTCGATGCTCGTCACCGCATTGTTCACGACCTGATTCCATGCCGCACCCTCTTCGTGGAAGGTGATCTTGTCGCCAACGGCAAGGTTTTCAATATCTTCTTTTTTATAAAGGTCGTAGCTGAACACCTTTGCAGTCAATTTACCGTTCTGCACGCCGGAGGTAATGGAGGCAGAAACAAATGTGGTGGTCTGCGTGTCATCAAGGTCATCCAGTGTCCATGTCAGCAGATTGATTGGCTCTGTAACGCCTTCTTCTGCCACATGGGACGAGGCCGGCACTGCACTGGATGCGGGGGTGCTGGCGGGGGTGCCGGAGCCGCCGCAGGCCGTCAATGCGATACCCGCAGCCAGAACAGCCAGAATCTTATATTTCAGGTTCATAAAAATACCTTCTTTCTTGACGCGGTAGATTTATTCCGCTACAATAAAAACGAATCAAGAACCCATTCTATTGCGACTGATTTTAAGATAGAGAGGAATTTCCCGTGAAAATTTTAAAAGTAAAGTGTCTTGCCCCCACCCGGCTGGACAACTATCTAACCCAACAGTACCCCGCCCTGACCCCCGGCCGTCTGAACAAGGCGCTGCGGGAGAACAAGATCAAGCTGAACGGCAAAAAGCAGCCGCTTTCCACCCGCGTGATGGCAGGCGACGAGATCAAGCTGTTCATTCTGGATGACGTTCTGGACGCCGACCGCCGGGTGGAAGGCCCCGCGTGGAAGAACGCCCGCACCCCGGCACAGGTGGTGTACGACTGCCCGCAGATCTTGATCGTGAATAAGCCCGCCGGCGTTGCGGTGGATGGCCCGGAGGACGACACCCTGCTGAACCGTGCGCTGCTGTACCTGAACAAGCAGGGCGAGTACAAGGAGAACGACCTATACACCCCCGCCTTGTGCCACCGGCTGGACACCGGCACCAGCGGCCTTGTGATCATTGCCAAGACCCCGGAGGCTGAGGAGCTGTTCCTTTCTGCCATCAAAAACCGCGAGGTGCAAAAGACCTACCTCTGCGTCACCTTTGGCCGTCCCATGCCGCCGGACGCCACCTTGGGCGGCTATCTGCTGAAGGACGCTGACCGCGGCATCGTGAAGATCGTGGAGGACAAGCAGCCCGGTGCCAAGGAGGTGGAGACCCGGTACGAGACCATCGCCGTCTCCGGCCGTCTGGCCCTGCTGAAGGTGCAGCTGATCACCGGCCGCACCCACCAGATCCGCGCCCATATGGCAAGCATCGGCTGCCCCATCCTTGGCGACAGCAAGTACGGCAACAACAGCGCCAACCGGGAGCTGAAGCTCAAGTATCAGGCACTGTGCGCATGGGAGCTGACCATGCCCCGCTTCACCCAGCCGGACTTTGCCTTCCTCAGCGGCAAGACCTTCCACGCCCCGAAGCCGTGGTATTACCAGCAGGTACTGGACGGCACTTTGAAGTAACAAAAAAGGAGATGTCCGGCCGGACATCTCCTTTTTTGTTACTTATAATAAGAATCTTCAGACCCGCACCATATCCGGGGTGATCTCCGCCAGCGTATGGGCACCGCACATCTGCATGGTGTCGGCCAGCTCTCCAGCCAGCTTATCGATGTAGCACTTCACGCCCTCTGTGCCGCCGCCGTAGACAGCAGTCACGAAGGGGCGGCAGATCAAAACGCCGTCTGCTCCCAGCGCCAGCGCCTTGAACACATCCACACCGGTGCGGATACCGCCGTCCACCAGTACCTTCACGCCGGTGCCCTTGAGGGCTGCGGCGATCTCCGGCAGCACCTCGGCGGTAGCGGGGCACTGATCCAGCACACGGCCGCCGTGGTTGGACACCACGATAGCAGCGGCACCGGCCTGCTTTGCCTTCAGTGCACCCTTGACGGTCATCACGCCCTTGACGATGAAGGGACGCTCTGCCAGCTGCACGATCTCGGCCAGTTCCTCCACGCTCTTGCTGCCGGCGGGCGGGGTCATGTTCTTCAGGAAGGGCAGACCCGCTGCATCCACATCCATGGCCACGGCGAAGCAGCCGCTGGCCTTGGCCTGCTCCATCTTTTCCCGGATGGTGTCGATGTTCCACGGCTTGATGGTGGGCACACCGCAGCCGCCCGCAGCGCCGATGGCGCGGGTAGCCATCTCCATCACGGTGGGGTTGGTGCCGTCGCCGGTAAAGGCAGCAATGCCGTTTTCGGCACAGGCGCGCACCAGCACATCGTTATAGGTCATATCGGTGTAGGTATCGGAGTAGTGCAGGTTCACTGCGCCCACAGGGCCTGCAAAGAAGGGATAGCGGAAGCTTTTGCCGAACAGCTCCAGTGTGGTGTCCGGTGCACCGCCGGGGCACAGGGTATCCATGTTCACCCGGATGTCCGCCCACTTATTATAATTGCGGATAGCGGTATCGCCCACGCCCTTGGCACCCGGGCCGGGGATCTGGTTTTTGCAGGCCACGCCGTTGCACACCGGGCAGGCCTTGCAGTATTGACCAATGCAGGTACGGGCATTGGCAAGCACCTCAGGATAAGTCATAAAAGCATCCTCCTTATATCCATCGCTGCGGCACAAAATGACCCGCCGCAGCGCTCTCTGCCCTCAATATAGACCCATTTTAAGGGTGCGTCAAGGGCTTTTTGTGCTTTCCGTCCATGCGACAGAACATCTTTTCGCGTTTTTTCGTCACTTTTAAAAAAGTCTGATTTTTTTCAAAAAAATCCTTGACAAAAAGCCTGCTTTCAGGTATTATAGTGGAGCGCCAAGGGCACCCGCCCAAAGGCAGAACAAAAGATGTGGAAAGATGGCTGAGTTGGTCTAAGGCGCACGACTGGAAATCGTGTAACGTGTCAAAAGCGTTCTGGGGTTCGAATCCCCATCTTTCCGCCAAAATGCCCGGAACCGATGGTTCCGGGTTTTTGTTTTATCGGTCAGCGGGCCTGCCCTCTTCGTCCGCTTCGCAGACCGTTCTCCCAAAGGGAGAGCCCCTGGCAGACCGGGCAATTCCCCGCTTTTTACAACGGCAGCCGGACTCCGCGTTCGCGGGCAGCGGCTGCAAACAATGAGGCAGTTGAATATGCGTGTTGTGATCGCCATGCCGCGGATGAGCACCGACCCGGAGCCGACCGTGGCACAATCCAAATACATGGAAAGTCTGGCCCGCGCCGGAGCCGGGATGCGCTGGGTCGAGCTGAGCGCCCCCGAACAGGCAGTGCAGGACGCCCTGACCTGCGACGGCCTGCTGCTGCCCGGCGGCGGCGACATGGACCCGAAGTTCTACGGGCAGGCGCGCATCCCCGCCTGCGGCGAGCCGAATCTTCTCCGCGATGCAGCCGAGCCGCTGCTGCTGCGCGCCTTTCTGGCCGCAGACAAACCCGTGCTGGGCATCTGCCGGGGCATCCAGGTCATGAATGCCGTGCTGGGCGGCGACCTGTATCAGGACATCAAGCCCTTCGAACATCTGCCGCACAACGGCCACTGGGCCAAAGTCCACACCGTCACCGTCCGCCGGGGCACCCTGCTTTCCCGCATTTTGGGGCAGGACACCGTGCTCGTCAACAGCCAGCACCATCAGGCCGTGGACCGGGTCGCCCCCGGCTTCACCCTCGCCGCGCTGAGCGAGGACGGCATTGTGGAGGCCATCGAAAAGCCGGACGCAGGGTTCTGCCTCGGCGTCCAGTGGCACCCGGAGTGGCTCAGCGATGCAGATCCCGCCATGCAGAGCCTGTTCGATGCGTTCGTGAACGCCTGCTCGAAATAAAGGAGGTTTTTCCATGACTGCTCCCAAAAACAACAAGCGGGGCCGTGCCGCCCTCGTGGTGGTTCTCTGCCTGCTGGCGCTCTGCCTGGCGGCAGGCGGCACGGTGTACGGTCTGCTGTCCCGCAAGGTCAAGGCCATCCAGGCCGGGGCGGACTTCGATTTCCGCTACACCGTCACCTCCACGGCTTCCCGGACGCCTGCGCTGTACGGGGTGCTGGAACAGGTCGGGGCCACGCAGGGCACCGTCTCCGGCCAGTATGCGCCCGGCAGATTTCAGTTCACGCTGACCTCCCAGAAGAACAGTTCCGCCTTCACGCGGGTGTACATCGACGCGAACGAGACGCTGTACGACGCCGGGCAACTCTACACCTACCTGCGCGGGGAGATCGTGGCTGCGGCCCCGCTGGCCGGGCTGGTGCTGCCCAACTGGTCCATGGGCAGCTACATCTCCCAGACCCAGCTGGCTTCCCTGCTGGGCGTGGAGCTTTCCGCCGTGGAGATGCAGGACATGACGAACCTGACACTGGGGCTTGGAGCCCTGCAAAAGGTCACACCCGCCGGGGCGCTGGACGGCTACACCTACTACCAGCTGCCCGCCGGGGAGACCGACCTCACCTGCATCGTCGGCCTGCCGCTGAAGGAATTGTTCTCCGGCACGACGCCGCTCCACATCCTGTTGACCATCCCCGAACACGAAGTTCGCATCTCGCTCAGCGGCACCGTCACCGCCGCTGAGACTGCCGTGGTGGCCCCCACCTCCCGGATGAGCGACACCGATGTGGACAACTTCGTCCAGCTCCGTCAGGCGCTGGAAAAATTTGCAGAAGTGCTTCAGAAAGCCGCCTCTTAAACAGCAAGAGCTGCTGCACCCGCCGTGCAGCAGCTCTTGCTGTCTCTTTTTATCGGTCCAGGATGCGGCCGTCGATGGAGAAGGTCACCACCTGCCAGGGAATGAACTTGCCGCTGTTCTTCAGGGCCGTCACGGCAGCGTGTTCGAGACCGCCGCAGCAGGGCACCTCCATGCGCAGCACCGTCACGCTCCGGATCTCGTTCTGGGAGAGGATGGCCGTCAGCTTCTCGCTGTACTCCACGGCGTCCAGCTTGGGGCATCCGATGAGGGTGATCCTGCCCTGCATGAACTCCTGATGGATGTTCGCATAGGCGTAGGCCGTGCAGTCTGCCGCGATGAGCAGCTTTGCCCCGTTGAAGTAGGGCGCGTTCACGGGCACGAGCTTGATCTGGCAGGGCCACTGGCCCAGTTGGGAGGGCATCGCGGTGCCTGCCGCAGAGGTCTGGGCCGGTTTGCGGTCGAACTGGTGCATCTGGTGGCCGGGGCAGCCGGAGTGTGCCGGGGCAGCAGCGGCAGCGGCCTTTTTCTGCTTGTTCTCCAGCACGGCCTGCTCGTCGTATGCCGCAGCCTCGCGCTCTTCAAAGGTGATGGCACCGGTGGGGCAACCGGGCAGGCAGTCGCCAAAGCCGTCGCAGTAATCGTCCCGCATGAGTTTGGCCTTGCCGTTGACCAGGCCGATGGCCCCTTCGTGGCAGGCCGTGACACACGCACCGCAGCCATTGCACTTTTCCTCGTCTATGTGAATGATTTTCCGGATCATAAGGGAATCCTCCTTGCTTTTTCTGTGCACAGTATACTATAATGACAGCAAAGATTCGGTTGTTGTAACCACAAAGAGGGATTTTTATGGACTATCACTCGATTTTTCTGTTTCAGGGCCTGACCGAGGCCGACATCGACCAGATGGAACGCGGCCGCTGCCTGCGGCGGAAAGCCTTTGCCCGCCGCCAGACCATCTTCCACACCGGCGACACCGTGCATGAGATCGGCATCGTACTGCGGGGTGCCGTCCACATCGAAAGCATCGACCTCTGGGGCAGCAAGAGCATCCTCAGCGAGGTGGGCGAGGGGCAGGCCTTTGCCGAGACCTATGCGTTCTGCGGAGAGCCGCTGATGGTGGATGTCCTCGCGGCGGCAGACTGCGAGGTGCTGTTTCTGGACACGGCTGCCCTTTCCCGCCCCCACGCCGAGCACAGCTGGCAGGACCGCCTGCTGCGGAATCTGCTCCGTGTCTCCATGAAAAAGAACCTTGCCCTCTCCCGCCGCATCCTCTGCACCGCCCCCAAGACCGTGCGGGGGCGGCTGCTGACCTATCTGTCCGGCCAGGCCGTTCAGGCGGGCGGCATGGAGTTCGACCTCCCCTTCAACCGCCAGCAGCTGGCCGACTACCTCAACCTTGACCGCAGCGCCCTCTCCAAGGAGCTGTGCCGGATGCGGGACGAAGGGCTGCTCACCTTCCGCAAGAACCACTTCGTGCTCCGGCAGCTGCCGGAGCTGCTGTGAGTGCCAAACGTACAGAAAAACGCGCAGAGCCGCTTCCCCCGCTTCGGGAAGCACGCTCTGCGCGTTTGTATGATGTTCGGTCTTACTGGCCCATGTCCGCGTGTTCCTGAAGCCACTTGCCACCTTCGCCCTTGCCGGTCACCTGGCTGTAGGTCACGTTCGTCAGTTCCTTGATCATCGCATCTTTTTCTTCTTTGTACTCTTTTTCCGCAGCATCTGCAATGCTCTGGTCGTAACCATTTTCCCGCAGATATTGGCGCAGCTCCGTAACGATCTCCTTGAACTCCTTGTCACACTCGCTCTGCAGTTTGGTCAATTCCATCGTTTTCCCCAGAACGATGGAGACCTTCAACGCCAGATTCCGTTCTTCCACGGGGTGCTCCATATATTCACTGTACGCACTGCTTGCGGTCTGATACAGTTTTTTGCTGCTGCGTTTTTGCAGGTTCCGGAGCCGCCGCACATACGCATTGACCTTTGCATCCGTGGTCTCCGTTGTATGCGAGCTGCCGGACGAGGCCGACGTCGAAGACGAAGACGAAGAGGACGCCGCATGAGACGAAGCGGCCGAATGCGAGGACGATGCCGCGTGGGACGACGCCGCCGAATGTGCAGCGGGCTTCGAAGAAGCGGCGTGGCTCGAAGCCGCCGAATGCGCTGCGGGCTTCGAGGAAGCGGCTGCTTCAGACGAGGACGCACTTGCGTCCCCGCTCTCTGCGCTGCTGTCCGCTTCCTCCGAGGATGCGTCCGGCTCCTCTTCCGGCTGCGGCTCCGGCTCACTGGTGGAGTCTGCGGCACTGGCCGCACTGGAGGACACCGGCGCTTCTGCCTGCGCTTCCGAACTGCTGGCCGCAGCGCTGGCCACAGTCTCGTCGGTGGAGTCTGCGTTTGCGATGTGCAGTGCGAGCGGCACCGCTGCAATAAGAAGCAGCGCAACGGCTGCGATCAACTGTTTTGTGTGTTTCTGCATCTTCTATCAGACGCTCCCTTCCCCTGAAATTTCCCGCAGGAGGCTGCAAAGTGTCTCAAGCATACCATTTTGCACCCCGGAACACAACCCCTAAATCGTGAAATTTCTGTTTGATTTTCGTTTTGGGCCGGTCTGCGAGGGCTCCCGGACGCAACGTTCAAAGGCTCTGCCGCCAAAGTGCAACCAAAAAGAACCGCCGTCTGCCCAAACGAATCCAAAGGCAGACGGCAGTTTTCAAACGAGAAGAGGGAAGGACAGTTTTCAGGGGGTCAACGGGCCAGCAGGATGGCTGCGGTCACTTCTTTTGCGTCCGGGCTCAGGTCAAAGTCGCCGCCGTCCTGCAGGGTGAAGCGGATCTCGTACACCTTCTGCGCGCGGAGACGACCGGAGGCATTTTCCAGCGACCAGCTGCCCGTAAAGGCGTGATACTGCCCATCGGTGCCCTTGGCGTAGAGCTTGTAGTCGGAGGCCTTTCCGGTCAGGCCGTTGACCCGGATGGCGGCAATGGTCTGGGGGTGGAGGTTGTCGAAGGTGACGGTGTGCAGCCAGGTCGCCGGGGTGCCCTGCCCGCCTGCTGCGGCAAATTCTGCCGCCGAAACGACGGTGCGGCGGGTCTTATCCAGGTCCACCTTGCGGTAGGGCATCTCCGGCAGGTAGACGAAGCGGTCCTGCAAACGGAGCAGCTCCTTGTAGCCGGTGGGGCAGTACAGCTTGTTGCCGTCCTGCCCGGCATACATGCCGATGGCCATGTTGTTGTAGCCGTACAGCGACGCGACGTCCACGGTGAGCACGGTCCTGCCCGTCTCAAAATCCAGCACGATGTACTGCCACATACCGCTGTCCACATCCTGCACGAAGCCGTAAATATAACCGGTGGCCGTGGAGAGCTTCATCATGGAAGTGTCGCTGAGGTCGTCGCGGCACCAGACGCTCTTCATGGTCCAGCCGTCGTCGGTCCGGATGGTATCCACCCGCTCGACGCCGGGCATGATCATGCTGTTGCCCTTCATCAGCCAGTTGCGGTCGTAGATGTTCTCGTAGCTCTGGATGGAGGAATCGTTGTCGGGTTTGGCGAGGTTCGGGCTGCCGGCGCCGAACCAGTTGCAGACGATGGTGCTGATGGTGCCGGTGCCGTGGTCGTAGACGATGGCGGAGTTTTCCACCGAGACCGGCATATTGGCGGGCAGCTCGTCGATGACGGGCAGACTGGCCACGATGGCACCGGTGTGGATATCCAGCGCCAGCAGGCTCACGGTGTCCAGATTGTCGGTGAAGAAGACCAGGTCCCGGCTGAGGGAGGGCGAGCAGCCGCTGCCCCAGGCCAGACCGCCGCCGGTGGTGGCATCGCCCTCATGGCTGTCCTTGGCACCCACGCTGTTGTAGCCGGTGTGCCAGACGACCTCCACGCCGTTGTTAGCCCGCAGCAGGTAGCAGGCCAGGTTCGTCAGGATGACCGCACCTTCCTTGCAGGCGGCGATGCCGTTTTCGGCACCTTCCCCGGCGATGGGCGCATAGACGTGGACTTCGTGGTCGAGGTCGGCCGTGCCTCCCGCCAGGATGGCCTCGATGGCGGCATGGGAGACATAGCCCATCGCGCCCTGCTGGCCCCGGCTGGGGTAGATGCGGAAGCCGCCCGTCACGAACCAGAGGTTGCCCTCGTAGTCAAAGACGACGGAAAGGAGCTTCTGGTCCAGCGTTCTGCCCAGCACCTTTTCGGCTGCGGCCTTGATGTCGATGTCCAGCACCTTTTCGAACACTGGCAGCGGGGTGCCGTTCTCATCGGCGGCACGGAGCATCAGGACGTGGTTGTGGCTGGTGGGGCAGACGATGAGGTTCCGCCCGTCCACGAACGAATAGGAGCTCTGGATGACATACCCGCCGCCGTCGTGCCTGGTGGGCGAAAAGAAGCCCCGCGTGGTCACCTCTTCCGCATCCAGGTCCCGGATGGCGAGGCCGCCCAGGAACGGGCTGATGGGGTTGTCGAAATTGTCAAAGAAGATGGCCGGAGAGGCATTGGGGTTGACCTTTTCCATCGCTACATTGACTTCCGGGCAGATGCCGATGGGCAGCACGGCATCTGTGGAGTCGGTGTTGTAGCAGTCGTGGTGGATGTTGGACTCGCTGAAGCCCATAAAGGGGTTGGCATCCACGACCTTGGCGGTCAGAGGCTTGGGCGGAAGGGCGGTCTCCGCCTTGCTGCCCAGCAGCCCGGTCAACAGGCTGTTGGTCTCCTCCGCATGAGCTGCAGGTGCAAGGCCGCAGGCCAGCAGGGTGAATGCAGATGCGCTGAGAAAGCTGCGTCGTGTCATTTTCATCGTGTCGATCCTCCAATTTTCCATTGATGCGTTGTCGATTCGTTATAAATTCAGGAGCACATTGGCTCGGAAGACGTTGTTCTTCGTTTCTACGGTCAGATCGCCGTTGTACTTGCGGACGGCGGTCTCGATGGAGACCAGCCCGATGCCGATCCCCTCGTGCTTGGTGGAGTGCAGGATGCCGCTCTGCTTTTTCAGCACACCGTCGTAGCGGTTCTCCACCACGATGCCCAGCATGGCAGGGCTGAGCATCCGGGCCATCACCCGGATCTGCCGCTGGTCCGGCGTCAGCTTCCGGCTGGCGTCGAGCGCATTTTCCAGCAGGTTGCCCAGGATCATGCACAGGTCGGCTTCCGGCATGGGCAGCAGAACGGGCAGCTCCAGCTTCCATTCGATGGGCACCCCCTTCTGCCGGGCCTCGTGGTCGTAGTGGCCCGCCAGCGCATCCACTGCGGGGTTGGCGCACAGGGTGGGGCGGGCCTCGCTGAGCTCGCTCTCGTACTGGCTGAGGTAGTGTTTCAGCTCGTCCAGCTGCCCGGCCTCGGTCAGGCCGGAGATGACGTGCAGGTGCTGGCGGAAATCATGCCGCAGGCTGCGGGTCTGCTCCATGTATTCCCGCAGCTCCATATAACGGCGGGATTCCACGCCCAGCAACTGGTTTTCCCGGTCCAGCTGGGTGTTCCGGGTGTACTCCTGCGCCACCCGGTACATCTCGTACAGCAGCAGGAAGATGCCCAGCAGCGAGATGGACACCGCCAGCACCGCAATGATCATGATCCGGTTGAGCAGGACGACCGACGGGTCCAGCGGGATGCAGAAGATGAGGAAGGCCGCATAGATGGCCGGCAGCGGCCACGCCGACTGCCAGAACGCTTCGCCGTGGTATTCCTGCAGGAGCCATGCGCTCCACCGGACGGCTGTGAAATGGAAGAGGACGCTCAGCACCGCCGAGAGCCCCAGCGCCAGCAGCGCCGTGGAGACCAGATTGGCCTCCTGCTGGTTGCCGGTCTCGGCGCGGGCGTTCAGCACCACGGCCATCAGCGAACAGACCGCCAGCATGACAGCGGAGACCGAAAACAGGAAGGCCGTCTGGCTGACGGTCACTCCCTCCGTCCGCCATCGCAGCAGCCAGAACGAGACGATGAGGATGGGGACCAGGAAAACGTTGCTGGGCAGTTCAAAGATCGTGCACAGCGCTGCACACCCAAGGCACAGCGCCGTGAGGGCACCGCCCGCGATCCAGCAGGTCGTTTTTGGGGCCTTCAGGTGGTCCCGCAGCGGGGCCAGGCAGAGATAGGCCCCCGGAAACAACAATGCAAATTCGAGAAAGTAGCGTCCGAACAACACAGCATCCACGGCGTTTTTCTCCTCTCAGAACTCCCGCTGCATGTGGCGGAATTGATATTGTGTGAATTGCGCAAACAGGCTGTTTTTATCCTTCAGGCGGACAGGCAGCCGGGCACCGTCCAGCATCTCGATGCAGTCGCCCTCGAACCGCAGCACCTTATCCATGTTCAGCAGCAGGCCCCGGTTGCAGACAAGAAAGTTCTCCTGCGTCTTCAGCTGCTGCTCCACCTGCGCAAAGGTGGCAGCGGCCCGGCACTCGCCGTCGTCGGTCACGATCCGGACGAAGTGGTTCTGGGATTCCGCATACAGGATCTTATTCAGCGGCAGCTGCACGGTCTGGCGGGCGATGCGCACCTCCAGCTCCGGCTCCTGGCGGCAGAGCACCCGCCGCAGTTCGGCGGTCAGCTGCCGGATCTTTTCCTCTTTATACGGCTTGAGCAGATAATCGAACGGATGCACCGGAAAGGCTTCCCACACGTATTCCGGCGACGAGGTCACAAAGACGATGAGGAGATGCGGGTCCTTTTCCCGCAGCTGCCGGGCCGTCCCGATGCCGTTCGTGCCCTCCATGCAGATATCCAGAAACACCACAGCATACGGCCCGGCGGCGGCTCTGTGCAAAAATGCGTCGCCGCTCTCGTACAGGTCGCAGACGACAGGATCCCCCCACGCCTGCCGCAGCAGCCGCTCCAGCCGCTGGGCTTCAAACTTCTGGTCTTCAACGATCGCGATCCGCAGCTCCATCGCTACGCTCCCCCCTTGCAACTTGATTGTACCACATTTTTCCGCCCCCTGCACCTGCCTTTCACGCGCGAAACACCCCCTTTCACGCAGAATTGCCCCATCCGCGCTGCCAAAGCGTGTCGGAACGCATCGAATCCGTCCGGTCTGCCCGGTTTCTGCCGCCTTCTCCAGAATCTGCATTTTTTCATTCCTTTTTTACATTTTTTCAAAAAAGGATTGACAGCGTGAAACCGGCATGATAAGATAACATTTGATTTTGAGAGACAAAGCATGTCGGAGTCTTTTCAAAGCAATTTACCTGGGACCGCCCATCGGGGCTAAGGCCATACGGACAGCCGGGTCCACTGCCGACCGGCGGCATCGCCGCCATTATTGATCGAGTTAAGAGCTCGAATTTTATAAGTTGGTTCCTTTACAGCCATGAAATTGCGCACCCGCTGCGCAGACTTGTGAAACGGTCAATAAGAGTAGTAAAAGTGTAATTGCTATATAGACTCTCCTCATCCCGTCTTTTGGATCCTGCACACCGTCCGGTTCCGGCTCGCCGCCGGGGGCTTTGTGCGCACATTCAAACGCTTTTTGCAAAGCGCAGGTCTGCACCTTTGGGTGTTGGTCCTGCGCTTTTTTGTTTGTCAGGGGATCAGGGACGGAGGAAAAGAACATGAGTGAGAACCGTACACGGTTCCGGCTGGACCAGCGCCGGGCACCCATCTACGAAGCGCTGGAACAGTTCCGGCAGATGCGGGTGGTGCCCTTTGACGTGCCGGGCCACAAGCGCGGCCGGGGCAACCCGGAGCTGACCGCCTTTCTGGGCCAGCAGTGCGTGGGCGTGGATGTGAACAGCATGAAACCGCTGGACAACCTCTGCCACCCGGTATCGGTCATCCGGGAGGCCGAAGAACTGGCCGCCGACGCCTTTGGCGCGGCCCACGCCTTTTTGATGGTGGGCGGCACCACCAGCTCGGTGCAGAGCATGGTGCTGACCGCCTGCAAGCGGGGCGATGAGATCATCCTGCCCCGCAACGTGCACCGCAGCGTGCTGAACGCGCTGGTGCTCTGCGGCGCTGTGCCCGTTTATGTGAACCCGGAGGTGGACAAGCGCCTGGGCATCTCACTGGGCATGAAGCGGGAGCAGGTGGAAAAGGCCATCCGGGAGCACCCCAACGCCGTGGCCGTTCTGGTGAACAACCCCACCTATTACGGCATCTGCAGCGACCTGCGCGCCATCGTCAAGATGGCCCATGACGCCGGGATGCTCTGCCTGGCGGACGAAGCCCACGGCACCCATTTCTACTTTGGCGGCGGGCTGCCGGTCTCGGCCATGGCCGCAGGGGCCGACATGGCCTCCGTCTCGATGCACAAAAGCGGCGGCAGCCTGACCCAGTCGAGCCTGCTGCTCATCGGACCGAACGTCCACCCCGGCTATGTGCGGCAGATCATCAACCTGACCCAGACCACCTCTGGCAGCTATCTGCTGATGTCCAGCCTGGACATCTCCCGCCGCAATCTGGCCCAGCGGGGGCGGCAGGTCTTCCACCAGGTGGCCGACATGGCCGAGTATGCCCGCGAGGAGATCAACGCGGTGGGCGGCTACTACGCCTTCGGCAAGGAGCTGTGCAACGGCAACTCGGTCTTCGACTTCGACACCACCAAGCTCAGCGTCCACACGCTGGACATCGGCCTGGCGGGCATCGAGGTCTATGACATCCTCCGCGACGAGTACGACATCCAGATCGAGTTCGGCGACATCGGCAACATCCTGGCCTACCTCTCCATCGGCGACCGCCCGCAGGAAGTGGAACGGCTGGTCAGCGCACTGGCCGAGATCAAGCGCCGCTACCGCACCGACGGCACCGGCCTGCTCAGCCAGGAATACATCGACCCCGTGGTGGCCACCAGCCCGCAGGAGGCCTTCTATGCTCCCAAAAAGAGCCTGCCTCTGCGCGAGACCGTGGGCATGGTCTGCAGCGAGTTCGTCATGTGCTACCCGCCGGGCATCCCCATCCTGGCCCCCGGCGAGCGCATCACGAAGGAGATCCTGAACTACATCGAGTACGCCAAGGCCAAGGGCTGCAGTATGACCGGCCCGGAAGACCCCGACATTTTACACCTGAACGTTCTGGCCTGAGGAGGAAAACATGGAATTTTGGTTTTCGGAATTTCACACTCCGGATGTGAAACACAGCATCCGGGTGAATAAGCAGCTCTACTCCAAGCAGAGCGACTATCAGCGCATCGACATCTTCGAGACCCCGGAGTTCGGCCGGGTGCTCACGCTGGACGGCAACGTCATGCTGACCGAGCGGGACGAGTTCATCTACGATGAGATGATCGTCCATGTGCCCATGGCCGTGCACAAGGAGGCCAGGGACATCCTCGTCATCGGCGCAGGCGACGGCGGCGTGGTGCGGGAGCTGACCCGCTACGACCGGGTGGAGCGGATCGACCTGGTGGAGATGGACCCGCAGGTCGTGGAGGCCTGCCGCGCCTATCTGCCCGGCAACGCCTGCCGGATGGACGACCGCCGGGTGCACATCTACTTTGAGAACGCGCTCAAGTTTATCCGCCGGTGCGAAGAAGAATACGACCTCATCATCGTGGACTCCTCCGACCCGTTCGGCCCGTCCGAGGGCCTGTTCACCCGCGAGTTCTACGGCAGCTGCTTCAATGCGCTGCGGGCCGACGGCATCATGGTCAACCAGCAGGGCAGCCCCTTCTACGCCGAGGACGCCAGCGCCATGCAGCGCAGCCACAAGCGCATTGCGTCCACCTTCCCCATCAGCCGGGTGTATCAGGCACATATCCCCACCTTTGCGGCGGGGTACTGGCTGTTCGGCTTTGCAAGTAAAAAATATCATCCCATTGATGATCTGGACGCAGAGTCGTGGAAGGCGCTGAATATGCGCACCCGCTACTACACCACAAAACTGCATATCGGAGCATTCTACCTGCCGGCTTTTCTGGAGGAGATGCTGCGGGAAGTGGAGGAACACTGATGCTTTACCCCAACGTTGAAACCTTTATCGGCTGCGACAGCAGCTACCGTGCCGCCAGCATCGTGCTGTACGGTGCCCCCTACGATTCCACCACCAGCTACCGCCCGGGGGCCCGGTTCGGCCCGGCTGCCATCCGGCACGAAAGCTACGGGCTGG
>OGHJ01002462.1_pt1 | contig 15628 bp, 10 predicted proteins | sample 1571351 | NCBI WGS metagenome assembly OGHJ01 (sample SAMEA2582037, study PRJEB24529) | metagenome | biome: Human gut stool | place: China | collected 2011 | reverse complement strand
ATGTGCAAAATGAACAATTCCAGGGAAGGCACTTTTACGTGCCCTTCGGGGAATTTGTTCATTTGCACATTTACACAAACCTCCGCCTTATCCCTCGATCACTTTCTTAATTGCATCATAAAGTTCATCATAGGTCTCAAATGCCGGCAGCTGTGGATATTCTGCTTTGATTGCATCGGTACTTCTGAATAAGAAGCCTGCCTTACTTGCCTGGATCATGCCAAGGTCGTTATGGCTGTCGCCGCTTGCGATGGTGTCATAACCGATGGACTGCAGAGCTTTGACGGTTGTGTATTTGGATTTCTCACAACGCATTTTGAAATCAACGATTTCTCCGTTGTCAGCAACGACAAGAGAGTTGCAGAAAATAGTCGGATAACCCAGTTTTTTCATCAGCGGACCTGCAAACTGTGAGAAAGTATCGCTGATAATGATAACCTGTGTCAGTTCTCTTAATTTATCCAGAAATTCTTTTGCTCCCGGGAGCGGATCGATTTTTGCGATGGTTTCCTGGATTTCTTTCAGTCCCAGATTATGTTCTTTTAAAATATTAAGACGATATTTCATCAGTTTATCGTAGTCCGGTTCGTCTCTGGTGGTTTTCTTTAATTCCGGGATGCCTGTTTCTTCTGCAAAAGCAATCCAGATTTCCGGTACCAGTACACCTTCCAGGTCTAAGCATACGATTTCCATTTTGTCCTCCATTCTGATACAGTGATAACGCTGTATCGCTTCAAATATATTTTCCTGTCTATTATAGTCGAAAACAAAAAAAACTACCACTGTAAATTTTAAAAACAGACAATAATTTGTAAAAATTACCAATATAAGCGTTGATTTTTATATATGAGTCAGATTATAATAAATATAAAAAACAAAGGAGGGCAACACGATGAAGAAAACAGCATTCTTGCTGGTACTGGCACTTCTGCTGCAGATCCTGCTCCCGCCTTCTATGGCAGGAAATGTCTATGCGGCATCTACAGAAGAGGTTGCACAGACACAGGCGGCAGACGGCGATCAGCTGAAAAGTCTGTATGACACGTATTATTTGGGAGCTTGCAAAAAAACAGGTGATTACGATCATCTGTGGGATGGATATGAGGTAAAACTGTATCTGAAAACATCCGATGATTCTCTGCAGGGCCAGGAGGCGGATGCATTTAAAGCAACGATTGGCGGGAAAGAATATGCGGTCGGCGAGGTAGCACAGGATTATACTTTATATGGCAAAGATGATTATGACTATTATGAAATTTCCGTTCCGATTTTGGATGATGTGAGCGGAACAAAAGAGGTTTCACTGACCTATCCGGGCAAATCCGGCAGCAAAACCGTTGGCGGTCTGAGTATCACACTGAAAAAGGAAGATTATTTTACAACAAAGGGTTCAAAAGAAGTCAAAGTTGAAAATACAAAAAATCCGATCTACACTTCCAGCATCACAGGAAATGCACAGGTGACTGCTTACTGGGTTTCTGCATTTTGCGAAAAAGAAGATCAGACGATCAAGAAATCTTATCTTGTTAATGCAGACGGAAAAGACAGCAAACAGTATGGTCTGAATACAAAAATTATGCAGATTTATCAGGATACAGATTCCGGAAGAGTGCAGGATGACCGTTATCCGGCAAAGAAAATGCCATTTGATGAAAACGGAGGCAGTGATGTTTACAACACGCAGTATACTTACGGAATCATGGCAGGTTTCCAGAACGGAGCGATCATTGAAGAGGCAATTCCGAACGGAACTTATAATATGGTTCTTGAGACAGAAAACGGTTATAAAACAATCATTAAAAATGCAGTGATCTCCACCGATCAGCCGATCATTCTTGGCATGATGGATTCGGAAGCTTCACAGGGAAATGCTTCCAATGAATCCAATTTATATGGTAATGACAAAGAAATCCATACAGACAAACATGGAAATTATGTGGCAGCTTATGTATATGGCTTAAATCTGAATGATGAAGTTGCAAAATATGTAAAACCGTACTTTGCAGAGAGAAGTTATGATTTTACCGATGGAAATGTAAGTTATAATGATACAATCGTTGGAACTTACAGCAAAGAAAATGGTTATGAAGTAGCCAATGACGGTATTTTTTATGTGATCAATACAAAATCTGGCGAAAAGAGATTTCTCTGTTCCCTTGATCTGTCTGAGTACGAAGCAAAATATGGTACGGGATCTGTTGTCATCGCAAATGAAAACCTGGCAAAAGGTCTCAATATCAGCTTCCAGAGACCGGTTTTATATGCACGCCAGCTGGATGCTTTCTCTCAGACAAACTGTGTCTATATTGCAGATGATATTGCAAATGCCGGCGATACGGTAAGCGTGACTGTCAAAGCGGATGATAATGGGAATCGTAAGGAACTGAACTGCAAGGTGCAGGAGGATGCTTCCGGCGTGAAAAAGCAGAAGTATTTTGAGGTTACAAGAGCAGATATAGAAGGTCTTGGAAGTGAAAACGGATATTTTTCCATTACAGAAATTTCGGTCAATGGCAAAACTTATGAGGCTCCTGGAACAAAGAATCTAAATGGTCTGTTTCCGGTTTATGTGGACATGGAGTATCAACCGGGAAATCAGACAGGCAGCACTTCCAACGGTGTGTTTTATGTCGGAAACTACACGAAAGATCAGGATGTCGTTCTGGAGTTCCATCATAAAAATGAGATCCAGACGGTATTAGAGATCTCAATCCCGAAAGGAACCCAGAAGTATCTGCTGACGGAAGAAGATATGAAGTCTCTCACAGAAGGAGAAGAATACAGCTATTGTATCCGTCAGGCGGGGGATCGCCATGCAGTCCTGCTTCGAAGTAAGCAGAGAGTCGAAGAAGGTTTTGAAGTGGCAGGTATTTCTATGACGGGATATCCGGCGACACCATCAACGACTGTAACGCTGGAATATGGTGACAGCACTGCGAAATTGTTCTATTGTGTGATGACAGAGCAGAATTTCCAGAGTAAATATGATTATCAGACAGAACTGGTACCGGATAATCAGTGGATCGCCTATGCAGGTGCCTTTACGCCGTTCGCAGGAATGACAAAATCCGGTACGATGATGATTCTGACAAAAGTAGTCAATGCAGCCGGAACAAAAGCAAAATATGCATATTATGATGTGGAAGTTCGGGCAGGTGCAGGAAATGATCAGGATGATGATCATAAAGACGATAACGGAGATAAGGGAAACAGCAACGGCACAAATAGCGGAAACCAGGGCAACAACGGAAACCAGAATACAAACAATGGAAACCAGAACACGGACGGAACGCTTGCAGTCGGTACGGTAAAAGAAGAAAAGGGACAGAAATATAAAGTACTGTCCGCATCTACGGTGGCATTTGTCGGAGTGATCAACGGCAAAACGAAAAAAGTCAATATTCCAAAGACGGTTCAGATCAATAAGAAAACTTACAAAGTTGTACAGATCGCAAAAAATGCCCTCAAAGGAAGCGATGTACAGACGGTTGTGATCGGAGCGAACGTTACCGCAATCCAGGATCAGGCATTTGCCGGATGCAAGAAACTGAAAAAGGTAACCGTCGGAGCGAATGTGAAAAGCATCGGAAAAGCAGCGTTTAAGGACTGCAAAAACCTGAAAAACATTACCGTAAAAAGCACGAAACTGAAGACCGTCAAAGCAAATGCACTCAAGGGTATTAACAAAAAAGCGACGATCAAGGTTCCGGCAAAGAAACTCAAAAATTACCAGAAACTGTTCCGCAAAAAAGGACAGAGCAGTTCGGTAAAAATTAAAAAATAATAACAGGATCGTAACGGTTTTGCACAGGGCGAAGCCGTTACGGAGGATTTTATATGGCACAGCAAAATTCAAAGAAAAAGACAAAACATCAAATACAATGGAAGAGCAGTCCATATAAAAGAACGAAAGAAGAGGCAGCTGTTTTTACAGTGCTTCTTCTTTCTGCATTTTTGTATGGAGGATTTTATGAATTTTCAGGAGCGATGCTTGCGGCAGTGCTTGGTATACTGCTTATCGTCTGCCGCGTAAAATATTCGTTTCAGATCAAAGGGAAAAAACAGCTGGCAGTGTTGCTGTCTGTGTTTTTATGGTTCGGTATTACCTGTTTTTATGCAATCGATCGGGCAATGGCTTTTGTGGGCGTGATCAAAATGCTGCCACTGCCTCTTGGCTATCTGTTTTTCATGCAGTTTTCGGATGAAACCAGACAGAAAGCAACAGGCTATATCGCACACATCGGCTGCTTTATGGTACTGGCCGGGATTCTGGCACTGCCATTTCCGGCTCTGAAAGAGCAGCTCTGGCAGGCCGGGCGTCTTGGCGGATTTTTCCAGTATTCTAATACCTGTGCACTCTATCTGCTGGCAGGATTGGTTGTGATCTGCAATCGATGGATCGAAAACAAAAGCAGAGAACAGGAATCGGGCATCAAAAGAGACAAAATGCAGATTCTGGAAGGAATTGTACTTTTGGCAGGATTGCTTCTGACTGGGAGCCGCGGCGTGATGCTTCTGTTTTTCGGATATCTGATCTGGTTTATCTGGCATCTGCCGTCACAAAAAGCAAAGAAATACGGGGTTTTTTGCATTGTCGCTGTGTTTGCACTACTTGCAGTTGTTATGGTTGTGACAAACGGGGCAGGTGAGCAGAATATCGGCAGGATTTTCACAGTGTTCCGCTATTCCAGCACCTGGAAAGGACGTATTCTTTATGATCTGGATGCATTAAAAATGATCGCAAAGTATCCGTTTGGAATGGGTTACCATGGCTATGCTTATGTTCAAGGACGGATGCAGACCGGAGTTTATAAGACGCTCTTTGTGCATAACGACTGGTTACAGGCTGCGTTGGATCTGGGTATTCTTCCGGCTGTTCTATTTGCGGCTGTGATGCTGCGTCAGCTCTTAAAAGGCAGTCAGAGCAGTATGCAGAAACAGATTTTGCTTCTTATCATGCTGCATATGCTGGTTGATTTTGATCTGCAGTTTACTGCGATTGGGCTTTTGGGACTTCTGTGTCTGGATTACGGTAAAGCAGAGGGTAGTTTAAAGAAAAAGACAAAAATCGAAGACTGTATTTTTCTGACAGTTATAAGTGTGGGCTGTATTTATTTCTGCATACCGTTCCTGCTCGATTATGTCGGAGAACATCAGAAGGCACTGAGTTTTTATGGTGCTTATACGCCGGCACAGCTTGCGGTGATGGAAGGAAGTCGGAGTGCAGAGGAAGCAACTTCGGCGGCAGAGCAGATCCTCACGCACAATACACATCTGGCAGAAGTTTATCAATATCTGGCATATGGTGCTCTGGAAAAAGAAAATTATGAAGAAAGCTTTATCAATATGGAAAAAGCCATTTCCTGTGATATTTATGCGAAAGAATTATATGACGAGTACGAAGAAATTTTAAGTCAGGCAGAAAAAGTGCAGGGCAGTGATCAGAGTGAACGGCGTGCCTGGATCCGGAATAAAAAGCAGGAAGTGTTAAAGAAGAGCAGCAGTCTCGCATATGAATTAAATGACAGACCACAGTTATAAATTCAAGTTGCCCTGGCTGTCAAAGAGGACTATAATATCTGATAAGAAAAGATACCATAGTCGGAAGAATTCCGGCTTCTGGTATCTGAGAAAGGATCAGGAGGCAGAAATCATGCGTGCATATGAAAGATTGTTGGAATATGTCAAAGTAAAAACACCGAGCAGCGAAGAAAATATGGAAACACCGAGCAGTTCCTGTCAGTTTGAACTGGCAGAGCGTCTGGTGGGAGAAATGAAGGAACTGGGCATCGAGGATGCAGCCGTTGACGGAAAATGTTATGTCTATGGAACAATTCCGGCAACGGAAGGTTATGAGAACAGTCCATCTCTTGGATTTATCGCACATATGGACACCGTTTCAGAATTTACGGAAAATCCGATCCATCCGCTTCTTCATAAAAATTATGACGGACAGAATCTTGTTTTTGATGAAGGCGGCAGAGTTTTAGATACCGTACTTTTTCCGCATCTGAAAAATCTGAAGGGACGTACGCTGATTACGTCAGACGGAACGACGATCCTCGGAGCAGATGACAAAGCAGGTATTGCAGAAATTATGACGATGGCAGAATACGTTCTGCGAAGTGATGTGCCGCATGGGAAGATCTGTCTTGCATTTACGCCAGACGAAGAGATTGGCAGAGGGGCAGATCATTTTGATGTAGAGGGATTTGCAGCAGATTTTGCCTATACCGTGGACGGCGGTGCGGAAGGCGAGATCGAATACGAAAATTTCAATGCCTGCGAAGCTGTTTTTACGATCCGGGGTGTCAATGTGCATCCAGGCAGTGCAAAGGGCATCATGATCAATGCCGGAGCCGTCGGATGTGAGATCCAGATGATGCTGCCTCAGGAAGAGACACCGGAGCAGACAGAAGGCTATGAAGGATTTTATCATCTGATCAAAATAAACGGCAGCTGTGAAAGAGCAGAACTTGTATATATTGTGCGTGACCACGATGCGGACAAGTTTGCACAGAAACAGCAGAAACTGAAAGAAATCGCAGATGCCATGAATCAGAAATACGGTGAGGGAACGGTTGATCTTCAGATCAAAGAACAATATCGAAACATGGCAGAGAAGATCCGTCCTTGTTATCATCTGATCGAGAATGCGAAAAAAGCCTGTGAGAACGTGGGTATTGTGCCGAAAGTTCAGCCGATCCGCGGTGGTACGGATGGGGCAAGACTGAGTTTTATGGGACTGCCGTGCCCGAATCTCGGAACCGGCGGCTATGCATTCCATGGACCGTATGAACATATAACAGTTGAGGGAATGGATAAGAGCGTGGAAATCCTGATGGAACTTGTAAAAATATATGGAATTATTAAAAAAGAATAAATTTTTCTTGCAGAGGCTCTTCAGGTATGCTAAAATAAAAACACGTTGTGTCGAAAAAAGTCACAGCGTACTCTGGAGAGTCTCATAGAACGGGCGCCGAAGGTGTACGGCAGCAGATCTGCTGCTTATCTCTCAGGCAAAAGGACAGAGAAAAGTCTAAATATGTTCTACTCTTTGGAGGGCTGATTGTATGATCAGCTCTTTTGTTGTTTTCGGACAGCCCAAAGAATCGATCCGTGTCAGTATCAGACAACATGGAAAATAGTCACGGGGCAGATTTTGTGAGGGTGTTCTGGCAGCAGCCAATAAATTATCAAGATTGGAGAGAGAGTAATGTTAGCAGCAGTAAACAATTTTTTGAAGTACGTTGATGATCTGGTATGGGGTGTCCCACTGATCGTAGCAATTCTTTTGACTGGTATTTATCTTACCATTCGTCTGAAAGGTATCCAAATCACAAAACTTCCAAAAGCACTCAAGTACATGTTTGAAAATGAAGAGAGCGGTCACGGAGAAGTTACAAGTTTCGGAGCGTTATGTACGGCACTTTCCGCAACCATCGGTACTGGAAACATTGTCGGTGTGGCAACCGCGATCGTAGCTGGAGGACCGGGAGCGTTATTCTGGATGGAAATTGCAGCCCTGTTTGGTATGGCAACGAAATATTCCGAAGGTCTCCTTGCAATCAAGTATCGTACAACGGACAAACATGGCCATATCCTTGGCGGTCCGTTCTACTATATCGAAAACGGTATGGGCAAAAAATGGACCTGGCTGGCAAAGATTTTTGCATTCTTCGGAATGGGAGTAGGTCTGTTTGGTATCGGAACCTTTACGCAGGTAAATGGTATCACAAGTGCCGTAGGTAACTTCTTTGATCCGAACGCACAGAATGTGATCCATCTGCTGGGAAGAGATTATACGCTTGCCGTTGTGATTTCAGGACTGATCCTGACTGTCTGTGTCGGTCTGGTTGTTATCGGAGGATTGAAACGTATTGCAAAAGTATCTGAGATCGTTGTGCCGTTCATGGCAGTTATCTATATTACGATTTCCCTGCTGCTTCTGATCTTAAATGCCGGTAAGATTCCGGCAGCGGTTGCAGAAATCGTATCCAGTGCCTTTGGTATGCGTGCAGCAGCCGGCGGAGCACTTGGAGCGATCATTGTGGCAATGCAGAAAGGTATCGCAAGAGGTATCTTCTCAAACGAGGCAGGACTGGGAAGTGCCCCGATCGCAGCGGCAGCCGCTCAGACAAAAGAGCCGGCACGTCAGGGACTGGTTACCATGACCGGTACCTTTATCGATACGATCGTTGTATGTACCATGACCGGACTTTCTATTGTGATCACCGGTTCCTGGAATATCGGACTGGAAGGTGTGGCAGTTACCACAAATGCATTCCAGCATGGACTTCCGTTTGCACCACAGGTCAGTGCATTTCTGCTGATGATGTGTCTGGTGTTCTTCGCATTTACCACCATCCTCGGATGGGACTACTACAGTGAAAGATGTCTGGCATATCTTTCCGGCAGCAACAAAACAGCCCTGAAGATCTTCCGCTGGCTGTACATAGCAGCAGTCTTTATCGGACCGTACTTCACAGTATCTGCAGTATGGGTGATCGCCGATATCTTTAACGCACTGATGGCGATCCCGAACCTGATCGCACTGCTCTCACTGAGCGGAGTGGTTGTGGCAGAGACGCAGAGCTATCTGAAACGAATGAATCTGACAAGAGTGAAATAACAAAAACAGTATCTTAAAAATGCAGCAAATAAACCGCTGTGGTCATCAGAAAGAAGTTTCTGGTGGCTGCGGCGGTTTTACTTTGAACTGCCAATTAGAAAGAGAAGCAGCCAAAGAAATTTCATAATTTTTTTGTATTGAAAAATAGATGTTTTCACCATAAAATAAGAATAAAAAAGAACGATGAAGTTACAGTAAATTTTAGATGAAAAAACAGTTATACAATAAAGGGAATTGTTCATTTTGCACATTGCCAAAAGCTCCTGGCCTGCCAGAGGTCGCTTAAGCGGAACGATCCTTCATGCCGCAAATATTTGCCGAAAAAACCTTCCGAACAGAAAAGGCAGAACAATCGGAGTTGACCGAGCTGAAGGCGAGGGATGCTTTTTGTCCGAAGGGAAAGAAGATAGGCATGAAATGAATGGAGCAAATTTTCGTCTGTCGAATCTAAATAAAGTCTGTAAGTAATATTCAGAGTGAAGCATTTTGGGAGGAAATTATGAACATTACAGTATATCTTGGAGCAAATGAAGGCAATGATCCGGCTTTACATAAGGCAGTTACAGAACTTGGAGCCTGGATCGGGCAAAGCGGAAACACACTGGTTTACGGTGGTTCAAAAAGCGGATTGATGGGGGCATTAGCGGACAGTGTTCTGAATGCAGGCGGCAGAGCGATCGGCGTTGAACCGCAGTTTTTTGTTGAAAAAGAGCTGCAGCACGACGGACTGACACAGCTGATCGTGACGAAAAATATGTCAGAACGCAAAAATAAAATGATCGAACTTGGCGATGCATTTATTGCATTTCCCGGTGGAACAGGTACTCTTGAGGAAATCACAGAAGTGATGTCAAAAGTATCGCTGAAGCAGCTGGATGCTCCCTGTATTCTCTATAACCTGAACGGCTACTATAACAGTTTAAAAGAATTATTAAATCATATGATTGAGAAGGGACTGTCCGATCAAGAACGACAGAAAGGTATTTTCTTTGCGGATGATCTTATGCAGATTCAGGAGTTGCTTTTTTGAGGTAGAAATATGGTATATACTTGTAAATATAAATCATCGATTGGCGACATTCTTTTAGCAACGGATGAAATCGGGCTTATCGGTTTATGGTTTGAAGGACAGAAATATTTTGCAAATACGCTTCCGGATGAGCATATTCCACAGGAAACGGAAATTCTTAGAGAGACAATAAAATGGCTGGATATGTATTTTTCCGGTGAAGAACCGAACTTTACTCCGCCGCTTCATCCTTCCGGCTCGTCATTCAGACAGTCAGTGTGGCAGATTTTATTACAGATTCCCTATGGACAGACGATCACGTATGGAGAAATCGCACGTAAACTAGCTGAAACGAAAAACACTTCCCGCATGTCTGCTCAGGCAGTTGGCGGTGCCGTAGGACATAATGAAATTTCCATTATCATTCCATGTCATCGTGTGGTTGGCACAAATGGCAGCCTGACAGGATATGCCGGAGGAATCGACAAAAAAATTTCACTGCTTGAGCTGGAGCATACAGATATGAGCCGTTTCTTTGTCCCGAAGAAGGGAACAGCACTTTAGAATGTGCAAATGAACGAATTCCCCGAAGGGCACGTAAAAGTGCCTTCTTGGGAATTGTTCATTTGCACATCTCAAAAAGCCCGCTCAACGGCTTTGCAAACTCCCCGCTTTTTTCGACATCCAGCGTACAGATCACTTTGTCGCACTTCTTGATCCATTCTTTTGCTTTCTGTATTTCTTTTTCTTCAATCCTGCCAAATGGTTTCACGGAGATCACTTCTGTCGCCAGTGCTTTTGCCGCAGGATAATCCAGATCGTTTTCCCACAGAATCCCCGTCACAAACGGCACTCGCTTTCTCTGTAATTTTCGAAAGACTGCTGTACCGGTTCCGTTTCCTGCGATCACAAAGACTTTCGGCTCTCCTTCTGTTTTCGGAAGTTCGAGATCTCCGGTGCGTTCATCATAAGAACCTGTTGTCATCTGATAAAGCTGTGGGATGTAGCCCTGCGTAAAAATTTCTTCCGGTGTTCCAAATCGATCTACTTTGTCTCCTCTGACACAGGCTATTTTATCGGAAATACGTCCTGCCAGGTCCAGTTCATGCAAGGACATGATTACGGAAAGATTTCGTTCCCTGGACATATTCTGGATGATGGATAAAAATTCCAGCTTATAGCGAATATCCAGAAAAGAGGTCGGCTCATCCAGAATGATGATATCCGGCTGCTGGCAGATTGCTCTCGCCAGCATTACCCGCTGTTTCTGTCCGTCACTCGTTTTTGAAAAATCACGGTCAGCAAGCTCGTGGATATGCACCAGTTCCATTGCCTCATCTACCAGTTTCCAGTCTTCTTTTGAGAGTACGCCGAACTTCCCGGTATATGGATAACGTCCGGTCGCAACCACTTCTTTGCAGGTCATCATTTCCGGTCTTACCCGTTCTGTCAGCACAACCGAAAGTTTTCTGGAAAGCTCTTTTCCGCTGATTTGTTCCGTCTCTTTTCCATCCAGCACAACGACTCCGCCAAGCGGTTTCAGCTGTTTTATGATGCTTCTCAGGATCGTCGTTTTTCCCGCTCCGTTCGGTCCGATCAACGTCAGGATTTCTCCCTTTTTCAGACTGATCTTGATATTTTTTATGAGCGGAACGCCGTGATAGCCGACGGTCAGACCTTCCGTATAAAAATAATATTCTTCCATATGCTATTCCGCCTTTTCTAATTCAAAAATATTTCTGACATTCTTGCTGCAAGATATACCTTATGCATTGCATGAACTGTTCCATGATTCCTGATTTCACACTTTTTCTTTTTTTCTGTGAATCATAATATAGATTACCACCGGTGCCCCAAATACCGCTGTGATCGTACTGATGGAAAGTTCTGTCGGAGCAAACATGATTCTTGCCAATAGGTCACAAAACAGACAGAAAACAGATCCGCCAAGAAAACATGCGGGTATCATGATGATCGGTTTTGCGGTGCCGAATAAATTTTTAACCAGATGCGGAACAGCAATTCCAACAAAGGATACCGGTCCTGCAAAGGCTGTCACACAGGCTGACAGAATACTGGATAACAGCACGAGCAGTATGCGAAACAGCTGTACATTCAGTCCCATATTCTGGGCATAAGATTCTCCCATCTGATAGGCACTGATCGGCTTTGACATCAGAAAAACGCAGATCGAAGTGATCCCGACAACGATCGCCATGATCACTACATTATCCCAGGTAATCCCGGAAAAACTTCCTTTTGACCAGTTATGCAGATTGACAATATCGGCATCGTCCGCAAATGTTACCACAAAATCGGTAATCGCAGAACAGATATATCCGATCATAACGCCGCTGACGATCAGCATCGACATCTGATCGGTCACTTTCGACATCAGGATCACAAATCCCATACAAATCATGGAACCAACAAAAGCTGCCATGATCATCACCCAGGAACTTAAATGCAGGGCATTTCCAAGGGAAGCTACCATGACAAGTGCCACGACCAGTTTTGCTCCGGAGGAAATTCCCAGTGTAAACGGTCCGGCGATCGGATTATGAAAAAAAGTCTGCAAAAGATATCCGGACAATGCCAGCCCGCCGCCCAGGATTGCCGCTGCCATTGCTCTCGGAAAACGGATTCCCATCACAATATCCGTAAAGGTTTCATCCGCTCCATTTCCCCACAGCATTTTCGGTATCTCCGAAACCGGTATATTTACACTTCCGATGCATATATTCAAAACCAAAAATAAAAATAACAAAGCTGCAAGAATGATAAATGCAGCACCATATCTGCTTTTTTTCATCGTATCACTCCACCTTATACAGATAAGTCAGGTCTGCATCGTCCCCGGTCAGCATTTTTCGAATATCGGATGTGATTGTCCCAAGTTCCATTGTTGACTGATAGAGATTCTTGGTCGTGCAGTATACATGTCCTTCTTTCACCGCTTTGAATTTCTCAAGCAGCGGGCTTTTTGCCAGAAGATCCTGCATAGAAGACAATTCTCCTTCTATTGTACTATTATAAATAATATAGTCTGCATCTTTTGCTCCGGCATAAAATTCTTCCATCTGAAGGGAAACTGTAGATGTCGCTTCCTCCTCGTCACCTAGATCATCAAAAATATAGCTTCCGCCGGCAAGTTCAATCATTTTCGGCAGATAATCCGCACTTTTTCGCACATTTGCTTCCCCATTTGTCGTGATATAGAAAAATGCCACCGTTTTTCCGGTTGCATCCTGATCACTCACCTGTTCAAACGCTTTCGCTTCTGCATCAAACGCCTGCTCTGCCTGATCTTCATGCCCGGTCAGCAGCCCGTAAAGTTTGACCCATTCCGTACGTCCGAGCGGATTTGTCTCATAGCTGGAATGATCGACCAGAACCGGAATATTAAATTTTTCCATCTGCTCTTTTACTTCCGGTGTATGCAGAATCATGGTATTCTCGATGGCAAGCCCACAGTTTTCATTCAATATCATCTCATAGTCCGGGGCTGAATATTTCCCAGCATAAATAATATCCCCATCTTCCATGGCTTTTTTCGCCTCTTCTATGTACCAGCCATCTGCTTTCAGCGAGCTGAATCGAACCGCATCCAGTGCATCTGTCGCCACAAACATATCCATCGCCGCCGAAGCCGCCAGATAAATATTCTGGATCGGCTGCTGCAGCACCGTGATATCCTTATCCATATCTTCCGGCACAGATTCTCCTTCCGGTACGATCAGATATTTCCCGTCATCTGCGATCGTGACAAGTGCATAATCATTCTGATAATAATCCACCGCAAACATCTTTGCGTACTCCAGTTCCATGCTGTGATCATATGTCAGATCCTTGCTGATATCGGTATTCCGCTTTTCAATCGTATCCTGTTTTTGCGATGCACAGCCTGCCAGCATCAGGCAGAATGCAACACCGAGTACCCCCACTATTTTCTTCATTTCTTTTCCTTTCGTCTCATCCTGGTAACAACCGGCATGAACACAGCCACTGCAACTGCAATCCACAATGCGATATTTACCGATCCACTCATACCCGATCCGGAACCGGACGCTGTCACGGTGTCTGATGCAAAGGTCAGCGTATACTCTACTTCATGCGGGACACTCATCGCAGTCGTATCTGCCGTTACAGCCATCGGTTCATCAAATTCTGCAATCGGAATTTCAAAAACAGAATTTCCTTCCGTATTGACCGGAAGAAATTTTTCACCGTCAACCAGCATATAGTCATAATGTGAACTGCTCCATTTAATCTCAGCTGTTACTTTTCCATCTTTTACTGAAATGTCAGTCGGAGAATCGATCGTTGCTCTTCCGCTTCCGCCTTCCATCGTAACTTCTGCGGTGTATTCACCGTCTTTTAAATTTAGCTCCTCTGCTGTCATGATTTCTCCTTTTCAAGATAAAAAGCTGCTGCAAAATATGTAGATACATATCGCAGCAGCTTTTCGCAAAATCTGATATTTTTTATTCTTCTGCTTTTACCGGATTGGAAACGCTGACTTTATGGTCATACCATTTTCCTTTTGTTCCGATCAGTGCCAGATCAAATTCCTCGTCGATAGCCGGAACAGGAACATCAAATGCATTCACTTCTTCTGCCGGTTCACCGTCATTATAATCTACGGTTTCCACAACTGGCTGCAGCAGTTCTGCTCCATCTTTCTGTGCATCTTCTGCAAGTCCCGGATACAGATTTACAATGTTTGTAGAACGCAGCGTGATATGAATGGTCATCTTTCCGTCTTTTACGGTCAGAGTTCCTTTTCCATCATACATTTCATTGACCTGGAACATACTGCTGTCTGTATTAAAATCAGCAGTGTACGTTCCATCTTCCAGTGTTGCAGCGGCTTCTGTTGCCTCTGTGTCTGCGATCGTTTCTGCTGCACTCTCTGCCTCCTGTGTTTCTTCGGTCTGTACCTGTGTTTCAGAAGCTGCCTCTGTCTGTGCAGCACTCTGTGTTTCTGTCTGGCTTGTGCTGTTTCCGCAGCCAACTGCCAGTGCACAGCTAAGTGCCATTAATCCTGCTAATGTAATGATTCTTTTCTTCATTTTTGTTCCTGTCCTTCTGTTTTGCTTCTTTTTTCAAGAATACCTCTGACATTCCTGCTGCGAGGTACACCTCATGTATTACTTATTACTCGTTCATAGCGTCTGCTGTATGAGCAACGTAGAGATCCTGGATTGCTTTGATCTCACCCAGACCTGCGATCTGTGTATCAATGCTGTCAAATTTTCCGGATGCCTCAAACTGGCTCTTCCAGGAATCGTCATCATCGCCTGCCATATCGTTGTTTGCATGATCTCCTGCTACGACCATTAACGGACGAAGAACTACTTTTTTATATCCTGCTTTTTCTACTGCATCAATAACAGATTCACAGGAAGTCTCTTCCGGCTCACCCTCTACGGTTCCGATAAATACATTGTCATAGCCAAGGTCTTTCATCTGTGTCTGCATCTGGCTGTAAGATACTTTTGCAGTATGGGAAGTACCATGGCCCATAAATACAAATGCTGTTCCGTCTTCTTTTGCTGCATCAAGGCTGTCATAGCCGGCATCTTTTACGGCTTCTGCTGTTAATGCTTTCGCTACGGCTTCCTTATCGCTGTTTACAGCGTCTGCATCTGCTCCGACTTCTCCAAGAAGCGGTTCTGCAATTTTTACGGTTTCAAACTTGTCCTTATAGTTCTCTACCGCTTCCACTAATTCATCATATTCTGCACCACGCATTAAGTGTGTTGGCTGTACTACCAGATTCTTTACACCGTTGTCTACTGCACGCTCTAATGCCTGATCTACGTTATCAATTTTTTCTCCGTCACGCGCCTGTACATGGTTGATGATGATCTGTGCGGTAAATGCTCTTCTGACGGACCAGTCCGGATTTGCTTCCTGCAGAGCATCCTCTATTCCTTTGATGTCAGCAACACGGCTGTCATTAAAGGAGGTTCCAAAACTTACTG
>OGHJ01002460.1_pt1 | contig 15631 bp, 15 predicted proteins | sample 1571351 | NCBI WGS metagenome assembly OGHJ01 (sample SAMEA2582037, study PRJEB24529) | metagenome | biome: Human gut stool | place: China | collected 2011 | reverse complement strand
TAAGTTCATTATTTTCCAATTGATGCAAAAATAAGAAAAAATAATTGATTTTTCAGGAAAAGTGTGATACCATGTAGTTAAGCAAGGATATGGAGTCGGGCGGCTGAGCTGAATTTCAAAAAGTCCATTTGGATTTTAGAAAGGAGGCAATGTGGAATGAAATCTACAATAACGACGAAACGTTTGCGTATAATAATTTCTTTCATTAAAAAGCCGAACCTGCGGTAAGGCTACCAAATAGCCCAAAATCGTAAATGGTGAAGCCGTTAGGCTCCTTCTTGACCTCATCATAGCACGATTTAAGATGAAAAGTTTTGAAAAAGGTGGTGCAGCGCAAATATGAATATCGCACATATCAATGACCGGACGGGAGAAACGCAAAGTGTACGGGAACACAGCGAAAACGTAGCGGCTTTATGCGAGCAGTTTTCGATACCGGAGTTGAAACGTTTGAGTTATGTGATTGGTTTAGGCCACGATACTGGAAAATATTGTAATTACTTTCAAAGAAAGATAAATGGAGAAAATATCCGCGTAGATCATTCTACCGCAGGTGCAGTTGCTGCAAAGCGATATTACGGTCCCGCAGTAGGCATGATTGCAGGGCTTTGTATTGCGGGACATCATGCAGGCATTCCGGATGCAGGGCTTCCGGTCGATGCTTATCGGGAGGATCATGCACCTATACTTCGCACGCGAATGGCACAAAAGGAAAAACGCTGTGAGCGGGATGCCGATGAAAATTTTGAAGCATATCGCAAGGAAATCGATTTGCCTAAAATTGACGAAATGGAAATCGGAAAATTTCTCATGCGAGAATGTATCACGCAGAAGAACAGGGATGATGCAGCAATTGATAACTTTGCATTTATTGTGAGATATTGTTTTTCCTGTCTGGTGGATGCGGACTCGATTGACACGGGGACTTTCTGCGAGACAAGAACGGAAGACACCTTACAAGCGGATTTTCAAAAGTGCCTGGATAAAGTGAACCGGAGGTTGGATGCATTTGTCTGCGAGACAGAACTGCAAAGGGCTCGCAGCCGCTTGCAGAAACAGGCTTTTACCAAAGCGGGGCAGGATGCGGAAATCTATCTGATGCATATGCCGACCGGCAGCGGGAAAACGCTTTGCAGTGTGAAGTTTGCGCTGCAAAGGGTGATTGCAAAAAAGAAAAAACGAATCATCTATGTGATTCCGTACAATAACATCATCGACCAAACCGCCGCGGAGTTTGAGAAAATCTTCGGCGAAGATGCACAAATCCTGCGGCATCAATCCTCGTTTTCCTATGAAGATATGGAGGATTTGGATGAGGACTACCGGAATGCACTGAAGAACGGAACGGAAAACTGGGACGCACCATTGATTATCACGACAGCGGTGCAATTCTTTGAGTCACTGCATTCCAATAAGCGAGGGAAACTGCGCAAACTGCATAATCTTGCCGATAGTATTCTGGTCTTTGATGAGGCGCATCTGATGCCGATGGCGTATCTGCAGCCATGCTTACAGGCGGTATCCTATGTGACGAGATACTTAAACAGCGAAGCATTGTTTCTGACTGCAACCATGCCGGATTTTGAAACCTTGCTGCAGCAGTATACGATCACAGGGGAAAAAATCCTGCACTTGATCGACGATACGAAAGACTTTGCGTTGTTTGAAAAATGCAGTTTTGAACAACTGGGAGCATTATCCGCAGAGGCGCTTTTGCGCAAGGCTGATGATGCTGCATCCGCGTTGATCGTGACGAACAGCAAACGGACGGCAAGAAAGCTATACGAACTTGCAGATGGAGATAAATACTACCTTTCCACTTATCTGACGGCGCTTGACCGAAAGGAAATTATAAAAAAAATAAGGGAAAAATTAAAAGCACTGGAAAACGATTTTCCGGGACTTGTCAATGTGCCGGAGGATCGAAAAATTCGGATCTTTTCTACAAGCTTAATTGAGGCAGGTGTTGATCTGGACTTGGAAACAGTTTTTCGGGAAATGACAGGATTGGACAGTATCCTGCAGAGCGGCGGCAGATGCAACCGCGAGGGAAAACGGGAAGACGCAGTAACGTATACCTTTTCCTTTGCGGATGAAGAACTGCGTTCGCGGGAAACCGAAGCAAGCGAGCTGGCGCAAGGCATGTTTACGAAATACGATCAGATTACCGATAGCGGATGTATCCGAGAATATTATGACCGTTTGTTTGGCATGAATCTGGAGAAAATCACTGGCAACACGATGAGCAGTTATTGCAAGAAAAATGGTTTGAATATTGAAAGCCTTCCGTTTCGCAGCTATGCGGAAAAGTTCCATCTGATTGATGACAAAACCGAATCGATTATTGTTCCGCAGGATGCGGAGAGTCGCAGGCTGATAGAGAGCATCCGCTATCAGGAGCATGTCAGCAGCCGCAAGCTGCAGAAGTATGCCTGCACCGTCAGCAAAAAGGAATGCGAAGAACTGATGAAACAGGGGGTGCTCAATGATTATGGACGTGGGATCTGGTGTCTGACGAATGAAAACTATTATAATCAAGAGACCGGAATCCGCATAGAGCTAACCGATTATATTTTATAGATAGAAACAAAGAATGCGAAAGGAGTGATTGTATGAGTTACGGATTCAAAATTCTTGTAGCGGGAGACTACGCCTGCTTTACGAGAAGTGAGTTCAAGGTGGAACGCGTCAGCTATGACGTGCCGACACCGGGTGCATTGGAAGGGATGCTGAAAAGCATCTACTGGAAACCGTCGATACGCTATGTCATTGATGAGATCGTGGTTTTCAATCCCATCGATTTTGCAAACATCCGGCGCAATGAAGTGAAAGACAAAGTCCTGCTGTCGGCGATGAAAAGCCGTATGAACGGCAAAGGCGGAGAACCGGAGATCTACACGTCGGAATGCCGCAGCCAGCGGGCAGCCATGGTACTGAAAAATGTCAAGTATGGGATTGCATTTCACTTTGAGCTGACCGGATTAAAAAATGAAGAGGAAACAGATGGTGAGAAAAAACATTATAACATCATCAAACGTCGGATCGAAAAAGGTCAGTGGTTCCGCCAGCCATGCTTCGGGTGCAGTGAATTTCCGGTTAGACGGATAGATTTGATTGAGGATTTCGATTATGATCTCATCAACAGTACCATCTTGGAATCCGGCGATGTGGATCTTGGATACATGTGTTATCGGGTCAATTTCGAGGATGGTGGGGTTCCGGAAAACAACGACTGGGAAAATCCAAAATTTTCAGATCGGGCAACGACCATGTACTATCATCCGCATATGGTCAACGGTGTAATCGATGTGAAAAAGTACAGGGAGGAACTACGATGCTGATCAAAGCCTTATGCGATTACTACGATGTGCTGGCAGAAAAAGGACTGGTTGTTCCGGAGGGTTATTCCGCGGTGCCGATCAAATATAAAATTGTACTGACGCCGGAGGGAAAAATCGACAAAATCATTTCCTGCCAGAAGACAGAACTACAAGTGCAGAAAAACGGAAAAGAAAAGGAAATATTGGTGCCGGCGATGCTGGATTTTCCCAAGAGAACAGAGAAACCGGGTATTGAGAGCAATACGATTGAACACAGACCGCTGTACATCTTTGGGCTGAACCGAGAGAAAGACAGCTTAAATCCACAGGACAGAACCGGAAAGGCGGTGAAATCGCATCAGGCGTTTGTGGATCGGAATTTAGAATTCATTGACGGGATCAATAGCTCGATTGTTGATGCATTCCGTCACTTCCTGCAATCTTGGAAGCCGGAGGCTGAAACAGAGAACCGGCATATTCTGGACTTAGGAAAAGACTACGCAGGCGCAGGGTTTGCATTCTGTCTTGTCGGAAATCCGGATCTGCTGCTGCAGGATGACCCGCTGATCAAAGCGAAATGGGAGCGTGCATATGTGCAGAGCCAGAGCCAGCCCGGCGAGTATCAGGCGCAGTGCGCCATCACAGGAGAGGTTTCTGATATTGCAAGAATCCACAGCAAGATCAAAGGTGTTGCCGGTGGCGCTTCGACCGGCGGGGTTTTGATCGGTTTTAATAATTCATCGGAAAACTCTTATGGCAATGACCAGTCCTATAATAGCAATATTTCTGAGCTTGCGATGCGTAAGTACACGGAGGCCTTGAATTACATTCTCAAACAACGGTCGCACCGCATAATCATGGATGACATTACTGTTGCTTTTTGGGCGATGGATGGCGGTGATGAACACGAAATGGCGCTGCAGGAATTTCTGATGGGTCAATCTGCGCGTAAGCCCGATGCGGAAGCGGTCAATGCGAGCTTAAAGAGCCTGCTGGAGAGAGGCATGCAGACAAAAGTCACAACCGGAGAGCTGAAAGCATTCGATGCAGATTTGGACGGCAATATTGACTTCTATATCGTTGGGCTGAAACCAAATTCGTCCAGAATTTCTGTTAAATTTATCTATCGGAAAAAGTTTTTGGACATGCTGTGGAATGTCGCAAAGTTTCAGGATGAACTGCAGGTATCGAAAGAAGTGCGGGTCGTGCCGCTGTCCAGTATCAAAATGAACTGCCTGTCTCTGAAAGAAAACACAGGGGGAGGAAATGCTAAGTATGTTCCAAGAAGCAGAGACGAAAAAATTGATCCGGAATTGCTCAGTAGGCTATTGAAATCCATAATCTATGGGTACCCGTATCCGAAAGCATTGCTGGAAACGGTGATACGGAAAATCGAAATCGACAAGTGTGTAACTAGGACTCGTGCAGGTCTTGCAAAAGCATATCTAATGAATCATAGGAAAGAACACAAAGAAAAGGATGAGGCGAAGGAGGAGTGGAAAGTGAGCCTAGATAAGAAAAATCACAACAAGGGATATTTATGCGGAAGATTGTTTGCAGTATTGGAAGGAATCCAGACAACATCTTCTGAAACAAAATTAAACAGTACGATAAAAGACAAATATTATCCGTCTGCAATGGAGACACCAATGATGATTTTTTTAACTTTAGAAAAATTGTCGAATGCACATATGCGAAAACTTAGAAACCGGCAACCGAAGATGTATGAAGCATACTGTAAATTAGAAATTGAAATTATGGATAAACTTGAAGGATATTTTCCGAAAAGACTGACATTAGAAGAACAAGGTGCATTCATCTTGGGCTATTATCAACAAAGAAACCAGTTGCCGCAAGAACAGAAGAAGGAAGAAAATTAAGGAGGGAAATACCATGACAATTCAGAACAGATATGATTTTTTGATGCTTTTTGATGTAGAGAACGGAAATCCGAACGGAGATCCGGATGCAGGCAATGCACCGCGTGTAGATGCAGAAACCGGATATGGATATGTAACGGATGTTTGCTTGAAACGGAAGATCCGGAACTATGTGGAATTATGTAAAGAAGAACAGCAAGGCTTTAACATTCTGGTAAAGCCTGACCGCGCACTGAACACCAAATTTACCGAAGCTTACGAAAAAGAAGGGCTCGAAACTGGTCTAAAAGGGAAAAAGATCGATGATGTTCAGAAAGCTTGCGCATACATGTGTAAGAATTATTTTGATGTCAGAACTTTCGGCGCAGTCATGTCTACAGGAAATGATCCATGTGGTATTGTCAGAGGACCGGTGCAGCTAACTTTTGGACGAAGTGTATCTCCGGTGTTCATTGAAGACGTGACGATTACCCGTCAGGCCCGTACGACCGAGGAGAGAACGGAAACCGGAAACACCGAAATAGGAAGAAAGAGCATTATCCCTTACGCTGTGTATCGTGCGGAAGGATATGTTTCTGCAGCTTTAGCACAGAAAACAACGCAGCTTTCGGAAGAAGACTTAGAGGTGCTGTGGGAGGCAATCATCAACATGTTTGAAATTGACCACAGTGCGGCAAGAGGTAAAATGTGTATGCGCAAACTCTATGTTTTTAAGCATGATTGTATATTGGGTAATGCACCGTCCCATCTGCTTTTTAAAAAAATCGAGGTCAAACAAAAGAATGAAGAGGAACCGCCGCGTGCATTCTGTGATTATGAGATCACAGTCGACCGTCAGATGCCGGAAGGTGTAGAACTGCTTGAAAAGCTGTAAATAAGCCAGCGAGAGCCATGAAAGAAAACGAAATTTCCATTCGTTCGATTCAGCATTATCTTTATTGTCCCCATCGCTGGGGTCTGATCGAAATCGACAGAGCCTGGGCGGAAAACTATTTTGTCACAAAAGCGAATCTGATGCATGAGCGTGTACATGACCCCAATCAGGGGTATCTGTCGCGGGGACGCCGGGTATATACCTCCGTGCCGATCTACAATGATCGGCCGGAGTATCAATTATATGGCGTAACGGACTGCATTGAGACAGAAGAACAGGGTGCTGGTAAGTACATAACCCCAGATGACTTGCAGGGAAGCGCGTTGTGCATCGTGGAATACAAGCCGACCAAACCAAAGGACGGCAGCTGTCATATGGAAGATCTGATGCAGATTTTTGCACAAAAGCTTTGCGTGGACTATGTGTTTTGCTGTGATTGCACTGCCGAAATTTATTATGCTGATGTAAAACGACGGTATCCGTTACCCTTGCGGGAAAATTTTCCTGAGTATGACAAGAAGCTGAGAGCAACGCTTACAGAAATGCGTGCTTACTTAGAGAAAGGTCAAATTCCGCCAATCCGCAAAGGTCAAAAATGTAGCGGATGCTCGATGAAAGATTTGTGCATGCCGAAACTAAAAAAAGTACCGGATTTGCGAAAGCAGTTAAAACGATTAAATCAGGACGAAGCAAAGGCGTAAAAGCAGGGAGGTGGTGCGTCATGCGGAGACTGCTGAACACTATTTATATTACAAATGAAAATATGTATTTGACCTTGGATGGGGAAAATCTTGTATGTAAGCTGGATGGTGAGGTCAAATTGCGTGTGCCGTTTGACAATATTGAGGGGATTGTCTGCATGAATTACATAGGCTGCTCGCCGGCATTGATGGGAAAATGCGTGAGTAAAATGATCCCGATCAATTTCATCTCTCCGCAAGGAAAATTCCTGGCAAAAGTGTGCGGGGAGACGAAAGGCAATGTTTTTTTGCGGGTACAGCAAATTGACCGATTCAGAGAAAAAGGACTGGAACTGACGCAAAACACTATGGCGGCAAAGTTCAGCAATACCCGGCAGCTGATCAAGCGTACGCTCCATGACAATCCCCAACTAAGAGCGGACGCTGACATTCTGCAGACACTGGATGTTTTGAATGATGGAATTGAAAAGGTCTTTGAGGCTGAGCAAATTGAGTCCGTAGTCGGTATTGAAGGAAATTGTGCACAGAACTATTTCTCGATTTTCGGCAAGCTGATCACGAATGCGGATGTGCCGTTTTCCTTCGAATTTCGGAACAAAAGACCGCCACTGGACCCTGTGAATGCATTGCTTTCTTTTGTATATACTTTAGCGGCATCCGAGTATGGCGCAGCGCTGGAGACCGTGGGGCTGGATAGTTATATTGGATTTTGCCATACACTGCGCAGCGGCAGACGGTCACTGGCGTTTGATTTGGTGGAAGAAGCGAGATGCATTGCGGAAAGATTTTGTCTGACTCTTCTGAATCTGAAGATTATTGGACTAAGTGATTTTGAAAATCAGATTTCCGGGGCTGTCTGGCTGAATGCGGATGGACGGAAAAAGGTCTTAACGAAGTGGCAGGAGAGAAAACGAACGGATATGCTGCATCCGTATTTGAATCAAAAGATTCCATTGGGACTGCTTCCTTATGTGCAGAGCAATTTGCTCGTAAAATATGTACGTGGGGATATAGAGGCTTATCCGCCGTATGTACAGAAGTAGGTGATTTTTATGATGGTACTGATCAGTTATGATGTGAGTACAGCAGATGCAGCAGGAAAAACACGGCTGAGAAAGGTTGCGAAAGAGTGTCAAAATCATGCGCAGAGGGTGCAGAATTCTGTATTTGAGGCGAATTTAGATTATTCCGCGTTTATGAAACTGAAAGCTCGGTTGATTGCGCTGATTGATACGGAAACAGACAGTTTGCGGTTCTATTATCTAGGGAATAATTGGAAACGCCGTGTGGAACACGTTGGGGCGAAGGAAACGTATGATTCAGAGGGGGTAATTATTCTTTAATGCCAAAGGTGTCTTTCCTACAGGCAAAGCTGCTGCGGCGAACCGGAAGTGCTGAGAAAATGGTGGCAGGTTCGCCTAAAATAAGGTACAATCAGGGTAGGAAAAGTGCTGAATCATGGTGCTTTTTCTGAAAAAGGTCCGTCTCTTGCGATATATGGAAATGCGCGAGCCGTTAGGTACTAAATGTAGCGGTCGCGCCTCGCAGAGGCGCGTGAGTAGAAATCGTCTGTGAGCAGGGTGTCGGCAAAGCCGTTGTCGTCGCGCCTCGCAGAGGCGCGTGAGTAGAAATGTCGGTCGCCTTCAGGGTGTAGCCGCTTGCGACGGTCGCGCCTCGCAGAGGCGCGTGAGTAGAAATGTAGCTGAAGCCCCACGCCTCGATCACGTCGAGGGCGTCGCGCCTCGCAGAGGCGCGTGAGTAGAAATGATCGGCGTGCCCGCAGTCTGAGGCCCGGCGCAGAGGTCGCGCCTCGCAGAGGCGCGTGAGTAGAAATGACGCTGATGGGGCCGCGGTCGAGGTGCTGGTTGCGTCGCGCCTCGCAGAGGCGCGTGAGTAGAAATCGAGCTGGTCAGCAGCGTCGAACAGTTTGCGGTGAGTCGCGCCTCGCAGAGGCGCGTGAGTAGAAATTCTCTCGGTGACATTGAAGGTGAGCATCACGCCGCGTCGCGCCTCGCAGAGGCGCGTGAGTAGAAATGCAGATGCTATCGAGTCCGCTGACGCTGATGCAGTCGTCGCGCCTCGCAGAGGCGCGTGAGTAGAAATGGTCTTGGTGGCCGGGGATCCGGCCTTGTCGTCGGTCGCGCCTCGCAGAGGCGCGTGAGTAGAAATTATCGTGATCGTGATGGTGGCAACCTGTTCACGTCGCGCCTCGCAGAGGCGCGTGAGTAGAAATCGTTGGCGGTGAAGGCGTTCAGAAAACCAGCGAGGGTCGCGCCTCGCAGAGGCGCGTGAGTAGAAATCTGCACGGCTGCGTCGTTGATGATGGTGTCAGCCGTCGCGCCTCGCAGAGGCGCGTGAGTAGAAATGACCCTGCCAAAAGAATTAAAGCCGAATTTTTCCGTCGCGCCTCGCAGAGGCGCGTGAGTAGAAATGCGGTTCAGTTTCAACCGTCAATCTAATTTTGTCCGTCGCGCCTCGCAGAGGCGCGTGAGTAGAAATCTGATGTCTGCAGCGATGTGCCGTTGTAAACTTGTCGCGCCTCGCAGAGGCGCGTGAGTAGAAATGTATGCGGTCCGTGACGATCCCGGCAGCCTCATAGTCGCGCCTCGCAGAGGCGCGTGAGTAGAAATCTGTGTCCGACCATACTTCTAATGCAGGGAGGCTAGTCGCGCCTCGCAGAGGCGCGTGAGTAGAAATACGACGTCGCCGTAGAGGGTGATCTCGCCCTCGTGTCGCGCCTCGCAGAGGCGCGTGAGTAGAAATAAGGAAGAGACAGAGCATGCCAGTCTGTCCCGTACGTCGCGCCTCGCAGAGGCGCGTGAGTAGAAATGATGTTATCATATGCCAGCTCTGCATCTGACGCGTCGCGCCTCGCAGAGGCGCGTGAGTAGAGCAAAAGAAGTTTGTTTAGGAGAAAATTGAAAAATGGAAAAAATTACTCTATACCATGGAAGCCTTAATGAGATAATTGTGCCGCAATATGGATACGGTGAGGAAAGACACGATTACGGAAAAGGCTTTTATCTCACGGAAAGTATTGAACTTGCCAAAGAATGGGCTGTCTGCAGACCGGATAGAACAAACGGATGGGTACATCAATACACACTGGATGCGACTGAATTGAAGATTTTGGATTTTCAGCAGTACGATGTTCTCGCCTGGCTTGCAGAATTGATGAAACACAGAGATGCCGATGATTCGCGGCGCTACAAAGTTTTGTCGGAAAAATTCATAGCGAAATACGGAGTCGATACAAACGACTGCGATGTTATAAAGGGTTGGCGAGCGAATGCATCATATTTTTATATCGCAAAAGAGTTTGTGCGCGATAATATAGATATGGAAATTCTTGAAGAGCTGCTGTTGCTCGGAGGCTTAGGTATTCAGTATTGTATTAAATCGGAGAAAGCCTACCGATGCTTAAGTGAAATGAAGGATGGTCTGATTTGTGTTGACTATCAAGAGTTCAACGATAAGTACAACGAGCGGGACATTCGCGCACGAAATCATATGCGCAGACTTGTTGATTCGGATGCTAACAAAGTAATAAATGTGTTCAGTACATTGGTTGAGAGGTAATGGGAATGAGGGCATATCAAGAGGCATATTTAAGTGATGTTGTTGAAAATCAGGGGAAACTATTTGACCTTGCAGCACAGAACTACCCCCAAAAAGATACAGTCGATTTCATAAACGCATATATGGCAAGCAAAACGAGAAAAAATATTGATGAATCGCAGGCCTATGTGAATACGATGAGTGCTGCTGAGCTGTGGGATTACTTTCACAAGACAGAAGGCTATCAGCCGAAAGAGGGGAAGGCACTGGAAGGGTTTCTTCCTGACTGGATCGGTGAGTTTTATGCATATTATCAATGGTACTATAATATACCGAGCAGTGAGGTGGTAAAAAAAGTGCCGGTAGATTTTTTGGTGAAAGCATATGCGGGGCTTCACGATTTGGATCTTGCGTTAGCGGTTCAAAAAGTGGGTGCGGTGTAGTGTATGCTGTGACAGAGAAAACGGACGATCGCTAAAGTGTTATGTCTTGAAGGGCATTACTTGTTTGCGAATGAGTGATTAAATGCACAGTTAAAGCAAAACTGTATATTGACGGTGGTTAAAGGTTCAAGGCAAACTGGGAGTACTGAGAAAATGGTAGCAGGCTCACCTAAAATAAGATATAATTAGGATAGGCAAAGTGTTTAATCATGGTGCTTTTTCTGAAAAAAAATCCGTATCTTGCGATATATGGAAATGCGCGAGTCGTTAGGTAGTAAATGTAGCAGTCGCGCCTCGCAGAGGCGCGTGAGTAGAAATAGCTTTGCTGTGTCGATAGCCTGTTCCTCAAAAGTCGCGCCTCACAGAGGCGCGTGAGTAGAAATGTTTGGTTTAGAATTGGATAGTGACGATTTGTCACGTCGCGCCTCGCAGAGGCGCGTGAGTCAACACGCCGGTTCCGGCGGGGCTTTTTTGCGCGGCTGCATTTTTCCCTTGCAGTCGCGTCGAATGTGTAATATAATTACAATACAAGACGTTCTATGCAAAGTTTAATCGCAGGTATGCAGGGCTGGTTCCGGTGTGTCCGGACTGCGATATGCGGTCGGTGGTCTGTGGCTGCGGCACGCGTGCAGCGCCTGCGCGAAAGGAGCAATTCATGAAGTACGAAATTAAGGGTGGTACATTTCCGGTAGTTGTGTGCTATCTGGACAGAGGCGAGCAGATGATTACAGAGAAGGGTTCCATGGTCTGGCAGACACCAAATTTCAAGATGGAAACGTCGGGCGGCGGTCTGGGCAAGATGTTCTCAAAAGCCTTCTCCGGTGAGTCGATGTTCCAGAATATCTATACAGCAGAGGGAAGTGAAGCGATGATTGCCTTTGGTTCCAGCTTCCCGGGGAAGATCATTCCGATGGAAGTCACAGGCGGCAAAGAGTTTATCCTGCAGAAACGTGCATTCCTGGCGTCTACGTCAGGCGTCAAGCTGGACATTCATTTTAACAAAAAGCTGGGTGCAGGCCTGTTTGGCGGTGAGGGCTTTATCATGCAGAAGCTTTCCGGCAACGGCATAGCCTTCGCAGAGATTGACGGCGACCTCATTGAATATGAGCTGGCACCGGGACAGCAGTTGCTGGTAGATACCGGAAACGTAGCGGGCTTTGAAACGACCGTAAACATGGAGATCAGACAGGTTTCAGGTCTGAAGAACAAATTGCTCGGCGGCGAAGGCTTCTTCCATACGCTGCTGACCGGACCGGGCAAGGTATGGCTGCAGACAATGCCGATCTCAGGTGTTGCAGCTGCGATCAGTGAGTTTATCCCGACTTCCGGAAACTGATAACCAACAGGCGACGGGAGCTGAGGTGTGTAAAAGCTGACCAAATCAAAAAAACAGAGGTACGAAAAAGACGGGGCTTGAAACCTCGTCTTTTTGCGTTTTTCTCAAAAAAACTTAAATTTTCTCAAAAAACCTATTGACAAAAAACAACTGGCTGTGTATTATAAGATGTGGTTAGCGAGAGCTAACTTAATTTCAGTATTAAGGTTAGCTATGGCTAATCTAAGAAAAAAGAATCGAGGGGACAACTATGATGCCATTAAATCTTGCAGATGCAGGTACAGAGAACATGATCAAAAAAATCGGAGGCAGTCCCGAGGTCAAGAAACATCTTGAAAATCTGGGATTCGTTGTCGGCGGTACTGTAACAGTCATCGCCGCGGTAGCCGGAAACCTGATTGTAAACGTCAAGGAGGCCAGAGTTGCCATCAATGAAGAAATGGCAAGAAAGATCATGATTTGATCCTGCTGCCGGGACGCACCGGAGGCAGAAACCTTTACTGTTATTCCGGAGATGTCGCATGGCGATATTTCCTGCATAATAAAGACGCAGACTCGATGAATCAGGGCTGCGGCGCACGTATCTATCTAAAAAGTAATTTCATGCAAGGAGGAAATAGACAATGAAAACGCTCAGAGATGCGAAGATTGGTGAAACCGTCAAGGTCGTCAAGCTTCATGGCGAAGGTGCTGTCAAGCGTCGTATCATGGACATGGGTCTGACCAAAGGCGTAGAAGTGTATATCCGCAAGGTTGCACCGCTCGGCGATCCGATCGAAGTCACTGTTCGCGGCTATGAACTGTCGCTCAGAAAAGAAGACGCCGGTATGATCGAAGTCGAAGTTGAATAGGACAAAAACGAAGGGGAAGCGATTCCCCTGATTTTCAGCTTTTCAGTTAGCGATTGCTAATTAAATGACAAGCAAACGCCAACTGACAGAAAGAGAGGAATTTAGAAATGAGTATCAGAATTGCCCTTGCGGGTAACCCGAACTGTGGTAAGACCACATTGTTCAATGCGCTCACCGGTTCCAACCAGTTTGTCGGTAACTGGCCGGGCGTAACCGTAGAGAAAAAAGAAGGTAAATTAAAGAAGCACGAGGATGTCATCATCACCGACCTTCCGGGTATTTATTCCCTTTCTCCATACACATTAGAAGAAGTCGTTGCAAGAAACTACCTGATCGGTGAACGTCCGGACGCGATCCTGAACATCATCGACGGTACGAACCTTGAGAGAAACCTGTATCTGACGACACAGCTGACAGAGCTCGGTATTCCGGTTGTAATCGCGATCAACATGATGGATATCGTCAGAAAGAACGGTGATAAGATCAATACGGAAGAACTCTCCAGACAGCTCGGCTGCAAGATCGTTGAAATCTCCGCATTAAAGGGCAACGGCGTCATGGAAGCTGCAGAGGCGGCAATCGATGCGGCAAAGAACAGCAAGACGATTCCGATGCACACCTTTGCGGGCGTTGTAGAGCACGCGCTAGCGCACATCGAAGAAGCAGCTGTACATCATATGCCGGAGGAACAGCAGAGATGGTATGCGATCAAGATCTTCGAAAGAGATGATAAGGTCCTTGACAGCCTGCACGTTGATGCAGATGTGATGGCACATATCGAAGAAGACATCAAGGCAGCCGAAAAGGAAATGGACGACGATGCAGAATCCATCATCACCAACGAGCGGTACATCTACATTGCCTCCATCATCAAGGCATGTTATAAGAAGCAGAACAGAGGACAGCTCTCGACATCCGACAAGATCGATAAAGTCGTTACCAACCGCTGGCTGGGTCTGCCGATCTTCGCACTGATCATGTTCCTGGTTTACTACATTTCCATGGTAACCGTCGGCGCAGCGGCAACAGACTGGGCAAACGACGGATTGTTCGGAGACGGTTATCACCTCTTTGGGAAGGGAACGGCACAGTATGAAGAAGCTGCAGAGCAGTATGGCGATACCGACCTGATCATCGGTGCTTTCGCAGATGCGTACGGCAATGACGCGATCGTTTCCGCACTGGATATGGAAAGCGAAGGCTACGCCGAAGATGCTGCAAAGGCTGCACTGGAAGAGTTAGACACCTTGGTTCCGGCAGACGCCAGCGTTTCCTATGAAGTAGAAGATGAAGAAACACTGGCAGTCGAAACGGTAGACGGCGTAACAAAAGCTGACTATGAAGCAGCTGTTGCAGAATACCTCAATACAGAATATAAGGAAGCCTACGGCGCACCGGATACTTCCACCTACGGCACTTGGGTACCCGGTATTCCGGTTCTGATCGGCAACGCGCTCGAGGCCGCAGGCACAGCAGAATGGCTGTCCGGATTGCTGCTTGACGGTATCGTAGCCGGTGTCGGCGCGGTCCTTGGTTTCGTTCCGCAGATGCTGGTACTGTTCCTGCTGCTTGCTTTCCTGGAAGCTTGTGGTTACATGGCTCGTATCGCGTTCGTACTCGACCGTATCTTCCGTAAGTTCGGTTTGTCCGGCAAGTCCTTCATTCCGATGCTGATTGGTACCGGCTGCGGCATCCCGGGCATCATGGCTTCCCGTACCATCGAAAATGAACGTGACCGTCGTATGACGATCATGACGACCACCTTCATCCCTTGCGGCGCGAAGGTTCCGTTCATCGCGATGATCGCGGGCGCGATTTTCGGCGGCTCCGCATGGGTCGCGACCAGCGCATACTTTGTCGGCATGGCGGCGATCATCATTTCCGGTATCATACTCAAAAAGACGAAAATGTTCGCGGGCGATCCGGCTCCGTTTGTTATGGAGCTTCCGGCTTACCACATGCCGACACTGGGCAACGTCCTGCGCTCCATGTGGGAACGCGGATGGTCCTTCATCAAAAAAGCAGGTACCATCATCTTACTGTCAACGATTCTGGTATGGTTCACCTCCTACTTCGGTTTCACAGACGAAGGCTTCAGAATGCTGGCAGAAGATGAACTGGATCAGTCCATCTTAGCAGCCATCGGCAGCGCAATCTGCTGGATTTTCGCACCGCTCGGCTTCGGTACTTGGGAAGCGACGGTTGCGTCCATCACCGGTCTGGTCGCGAAGGAAAACATCGTTGGCACGATGGGTATCCTCTACGGCGCGTCCGGAGACGTTTACACGACTCTGGCATCCGTATTCACGCCGATCAGCGGCTACGCGTTCTTGGTATTCAATCTGCTGTGCGCACCTTGCTTCGCAGCCATCGGTGCGATCAAGCGTGAAATGAACAATGCCAAATGGACCTGGTTCGCCATCGGCTATCAGTGCGGCTTCGCCTATGTCATCGCGCTGATGATCAACCAGTTCGGCAATGCGTTCACAGGTCATGTGAATGTGATCGGTCTGATCTTTGCGATCGCGGCGCTGGCACTGATCCTGTACATGCTGGTTCGCCCGTACAAAGAAGCAACCAAATTGGAAACAAAGATCAAGCAGAGACAAGCAGTAAAATGCAACTAAGTCAGGCAATGAAATCAAATGGTTTTTTTGAACCTGTTTGA
>OGHJ01002443.1_pt1 | contig 15743 bp, 13 predicted proteins | sample 1571351 | NCBI WGS metagenome assembly OGHJ01 (sample SAMEA2582037, study PRJEB24529) | metagenome | biome: Human gut stool | place: China | collected 2011 | reverse complement strand
TCCCGTGATTGTCATGCAAAAATAGAAAGGAAGGGGCAGTGATGACCGAAACAACGCTCCGAAACAGCATGACGCACCCTCCCTTTCGACTTTCGATTTATAATAGCAAAATTGCCGGTGGGTTGCAAGGGAAAATCACGACTTTTGTCCTTTTTTCTGAAATGGGCAAAGCGGGCCCGGAGGGGCGGAAAAGGCTTGGCGGTTTCGTTCATTGACTTTCGCACTATGATTCGGTAAAATATAATCTGAGTTTTTAGAAATAGGAGGGATTTCTCCATGAAGAAGCCCTTTGTCACCCTCGAACAGCTTGAAAAAATGACTGCCGAATACCCCACCCCCTTCCACCTCTACGACGAGAGGGGCATCCGGGAGAACGCACGGCGGATGAAGGCGGCCTTCGCCTGGAATCCAGGCTTTAAGGAGTACTTCGCCGTCAAGGCCACCCCCAACCCCGCCATTCTCAAAATCCTCCGGGAGGAGGGCTGCGGCACCGACTGCTCCTCCCTCACCGAGCTGATGCTGGCCGACCGCTGCGGCTTCCATGGCGATGAGATCATGTTCTCCTCCAACGACACCCCGGCGGAGGAGTTCCGGCTGGCCGCCCGGCTGGGCGCTACCATCAACCTGGACGACTTCACCCATATCGACTTTCTCAAGGAGACCATCGGGACCATCCCCGAGACCATCTCCTGCCGCTTCAACCCCGGCGGCACCTTCTCCATCGGCGCCAGCAACGAGGGCTTCCAGGTCATGGACAACCCCGGCGAGGCCAAGTACGGCTTCACCCGCCCCCAGCTCACCGAGGGCTTCAAAAAGCTGAAAGCCTTGGGGGCCAGGCGCTTTGGCATCCACGCCTTCCTGGCCTCCAACACCCTCTCCAACGCCTACTACCCCACCCTGGCGGGCATTCTCTTCCAGACCGCTGTGGAGCTCAAAGAGGAGACCGGCTGCCGCATCGCCTTCATCAACCTCTCCGGCGGCGTGGGCATCCCCTACCGCCCCGAGCAGCCCGCCAACGACATTTTAGCCATCGGCGAGGGTGTGCGGCAGAAGTACGAGGAGATCCTGGTCCCGGCTGGCATGGGGGACGTGGCCATCTTTACCGAGCTGGGCCGGTTCATGCTGGGGCCCTACGGCTGCCTGGTGACCACCGCCACCCACTTCAAGCACACCTACAAAGAGTACGTGGGGGTGGACGCCTGCGCCGCCAACCTGATGCGCCCCGCCATGTACGGCGCCTATCACCACATCACTGTTATGGGCAAGGAGGACGCCCCCTGCGACCACAAATACGACGTCACCGGCGCCCTCTGTGAGAACAACGACAAGTTCGCCGTGGACCGGATGCTGCCTGAGATCGAGCGGGGCGACCTGCTGGTCATCCACGACACCGGCGCCCACGGCTTCTCCATGGGCTACAACTACAACGGCCGCCTCCGCTCGGCAGAGATCCTGCTCCGAGAGGACGGCTCCACCCAGCTCATCCGCCGGGCCGAGACCCCCGACGACTATTTTTCCACCATGTACTTTTTCTTGTAAGAAAAAGTACCAAAAAGAACTTTTGGTCTCGCTCTGGAACTGGGCTTGAAATGTAAGGCTGGCGCCCGGTGACCGGCGCAGCACCATATCGGAGTGTTTTCAGACGAGCAGCGCCCGTCCCTTCTTACGAGGGACGGGCGCTGTTTGTTATGTTTCTGGCCTCATCAGCCGGGCCATATCCGCCGGGAGCGGACAGGTAAAGGTGAGCGTCTCCCCGGTGACGGGCTGGCGGACGGTGAGCTCCGACGAGTGGAGGGCGGGACGGGGGATGAGGTCCCTATCCTCCGTGCCGTAGAGGAAGTCCCCCACCAACGGGCAGCCCAGGTGGGCCATATGGACCCGGATCTGGTGGGTCCGTCCCGTCTCCAGCTCCAGCCGCACCAGGGCGCGGTCCCCTCTTCGCTCCAGGACCCGGTAATGGGTCCTGGCGGGCAGGCCGTCCGGGCCCACCGCCCGGGCCACGATGGAGCCCTCCGCCATGCCGATGGGGGCGTCCACCGTCCCCGCCTCCTCCGCCGGTCCCCCCAGGCACACCGCCAGATAGATCCGCCGGAACTCCGCCGTGTGGAGCTGGTTCTTCAGTACCTCCTGGGCGTGGGGGTGCTTGGCCGCCACCATGAGCCCCGACGTCCCCTTGTCCAGCCGGTGGACCGGGTGGAAGTCGGCCTCCACCCCGGTCCGATCGTAATAATCCAACAGAAAATTACCGATTGTATCGGCAAAGTGGCCGGCGCCGGGGTGAACCAGCACCCCAGGGGCCTTGTTGAGGACCAGCATGTCCCCGTCCTCGTAGACGATATCCAGAGGTCCCGGCGCGGGGACCACCCCGCTGCGCCGTTCCGGGTCGGAGAGCCGCACGGTGAGCATCTGTCCCGGCTCCACCCTCTGGCTGGTGAATACCCGCTCCCCGTCCAGCAGAATGCCGTCGTCCAGCCACTTGATCCGCCGGATCACCGTGCCCGAGAGGCCCAGCGCCTTCCGCAGCAGAGTGTCCACCTTCTGCCCTGCCCGCTCCGGCGGTACGGTGAGGCTCACCCGCCGTATCTGCTTTTCCACACCCATGGCCTCACATCCTTCTGGACCAGCGGGCCATGTTGACCAGCAGGAAGGCGTTGTGCAGAACAATGACTCCGGCGGTAAGAGCGATGAACAGGCTCTCCCCTGTCACCAGCGACGCCACAAAGGGCACCCACAGCAGCCACCCTGTCCAGTACCAGCTATCTCTCGCCGCCTTTTCCCGGATGGCCACGTTCCGCTCGTCGGTCTCGGCCAGGATCACCTCCGCACGCTCCTTGGGGGACAGGCACCTGGTGATCCAGCCCACAGCCAGACCGGAGCCCCCCGCCCCCAGCGCGGCGCCGCCGAAGCCGCACAGCAGCCCGTTGACCCAGTTGGGGACGCTCTCATCCAGCCAGATAGCGGCAGCCAGCAGAACAATGCCACCCAGAAAGGCCGTCCAAGACCACACTTTTCTCCTACGCTCTCTCATGTCTCATCCTCCTCAAACAAGAAAAGCTCCTCAATGCTCAGGTCAAAATATCGGGCGATCTTGTGGGCCAGCAGCAACGACGCGTTGTAGCGGCCGTTCTCCAGGGAGATGATGGTCTGCCGGGTGACTCCCACCGCCATCCCCAGCTCCTCCTGGGTGATCCGCCGCTCCCGCCGCAGCTCGGCGATCCGGTTGCGCACGGCCTCCCCTCCTCTCTGCTATATATAGTCTACTTTACGTTTTCAGTATAGCACGCTTTACATATCTGTCAAGCTTATTTTACATTTTATCGGAAATTCCCGGCCTTTCATTGCCATCGAGAATGAAAGGCGGTATAATAATAAAAATCGATTCGATTCCATAGTAAGGTGGGACCGCCATGGGCAAGCAGCTGGGCCTTTACATCCACATACCGTTTTGCAGGAGCAAGTGCGACTACTGTGACTTTTACTCCCTGTCCGGCCGCACTGACCGCATGGATGACTATCAGAAGGCTCTGCTGACTCACATTAAGGAGACAGCACCTCAAGCCAAGGGCTATCTGGTGGACACCATCTACTTTGGCGGCGGCACCCCCAGCTTCTATGGTGAAAAGCGCATCCGGGAGCTGCTCTCCGTGATCCGGCGGAAGTTTGAGGTGGCCGGCAATGCCGAGATCACCATGGAGGCCAATCCCGAGAGCGTCGACAAGAAGAGCATGGTGCGGCTCCGCAGGGCAGGGATCAATCGCGTCTCCCTGGGGATGCAGTCCGCCCACGACGATGAGCTCGCATCCATCCACCGCCCCCACACCTTCCAGCAGGTCCAGGAGGCGGTGGCAGCCATTCGTGAGGCCAAGATCAAAAACCTGACCCTGGACCTGATGTACGGCCTGCCCGGTCAAGACATGGCCCGGTGGCAGGACTCGGTGGAGAAGGCCATCGCCCTTCAGCCCCAGCACATCTCCGGCTACGGCCTGAAGGTGGAGGAGGGCACCCCGCTGTGCGCCCGGGTGTCCCGTGGTGAGACGCTCCCTGATGACGACATGCAGGCTGACATGTACCTGTGGATGGTGGCCCGGCTGGAGCACGCCGGCTACCACCAATATGAGATCTCCAACTTCGCTCAGTCCGGTTTCCAGTCCCGGCACAACCTGAAATACTGGCTCACCCGGCCCTACCTGGGCTTCGGCCCCGGTGCCCACTCCGACTTCGGCGGCCGGCGTTTCTCCTTCCTCCGGGACCTGGACGGCTACATTGACGGCGTGCTGGACGGCAAGCCCATCATCGACTCCGACGACCTTATCCCCAAGCGGGAGCGTTCCGGAGAGTACCTCATGCTCCGTCTGCGGACCACCCGCGGCATCGAGGAGTGGGAGTACCGCCGGGAATATTTTATGAACTTCGACCCCATCGAGGCCAAGCTGGCCGAGTATGAGCACAACGGCTGGGCAGCCCGGGACGGGCACCGCTGGCGGCTTACTCCCATCGGCTTTCTCATCTCCAACCAGCTCATTGGCGAGCTGCTGGAGCGTCAGGAGAGCGCCACGCTGGAAACGACCCTTCCCAAGATACGCAAATCCCCTCCGCCGCCCCCTCCCCCCGAGCAATACCCCCCCTGATTCCAATGCTCTGCATACTGTCCCGGCAGGCCGTCATGACCCGGCCTGCCGGGCTTTTCATTTGCGGCGCCGACATTCTAACTTTTTCCTAACATTGGTCTCTCCAGCCGCAAAACGACAGCATTTCCCAACCTCTGCCGTTTACAAAAAAGGGGGGGTGTGTTAGGATTATACCTATCATGGATGGGCCGCCCAGCGGCCAGTCCCGTTCCCTTACACCCTGCACTGATTTTTGGAGGCAACAGCATGAAACGATTTGGCATCCGGGCCACTGCGCTGGCCTTGGCTGTTCTGGTGGGTCTCTCCCCCACCGCGTCCGCGTCCATCGCTCTGGGGGACGAGCTCCACGGCGGAACCGTCTCCCTGGCACCTGGCTCCGAGCTGGTGGAGCAGGTCTTCTGGAGCAACTCCAAGTCCGACCTGCGCACCGAGCGGTACATCTCCTACTCCCCTGCCGACGGCGTCTACCCCGTAGTGGTTTACGGGGACAAGCTCATGTCCCGGCAGGATCTGTCCGCCATGGCCAAGTCCCTGGAGGCTCAGGGGCTCCGGGTAGTGGGCGGCGTCAACGGTGACTTCTTCGACCTGTCCACCGGCAACGCCCTGGGCGTCATCATCAGTGACGGCGTTCTGCGCACCACCTCCGGCGGCTACTACGCCGTGGGCTTCCTGCCCGACGGTACTGCCTTCATCGGCAAGCCCGACCTGGCTGTCACCGCCACCTTCAACGGCTCCACCATGCGGGTCACTGATGTGAACAAGACCCGCACCGCCGCCGACGGCACCCACGAAGGCGGTCTCTACCTCTACACCGACGAGTTCAGCACCACCACCCAGCATACCAGTCCCGGCTACGACGTGATCCTCACCCCCGTCACCACCAATGTGGGCCAGACCGTGGATGTGGATCTGGACGTTACCGACACCGACGGCACCGCTTCGGAGGGTACCGCAGAGGCCTCCGAAGAGACACAGGACACAAATACGGAGGCCGCATCCTCTGACGATATTGCCGCTGATTCCCAGGATGCGGAGGCCGCTCTCCCCGCCGAGGGTACCCGTGAGGTGGACGAGGTCACCGGCTCTCTGGTCCTCTCCGACGAGCTCACGGTGGGCGGACGTCTGGTGTGCACCGTCGACCAGGTTCTGGAGTCCACCACCTCCATCCAGATCCCGGAGGGCAAGCTGGTCCTCACTGTCAACAAGCAGAACAACGAGTGGCTCCTGGGCCAGGTCTCCTCCCTGAAGCCCGGCGATCAGGTGAGCATTGACGTTACCGCTGCCGACAGCCGGTGGAACGATGTGGTCACCGCCATCGGAGGCTACTACAAGATCGTCACCAACGGCCAGGTGGGCCCCCAGACCGACTCCACCGCCAACCCCCGTACCGCCATCGGCATCAAGGCCGACGGCAGTGTGATCTTCTACGCCATTGACGGCCGTCAGTCCGGTTACAGCGTGGGCGCCACCCTCACCCAGGTGGCCCAGCGTCTCATAGAGCTTGGATGCGTGGAGGCCGTGGCCCTGGACGGCGGCGGCTCCACCACCATCGGCGCCACCATGCCAGGCAGTTCCTCCATGGAGATCCTCAACTCTCCCTCCGACGGCAGCCTGCGCACCGTCAGCAACGGCATCTTCCTGGTCTCCGAACTGGAGCCCAACGGGGTATTGGATCACTATTACGTCACCCCCTATGACTCGGTGGTCCTCTCCGGCGCCCAGGTGGAGCTCAAGGCCACTCCTGTAGACGAAAACGGCTACACCTTCTCGGACAACACCACCGTCTCCTGGTCCATCCGCAACGGCGACGGCATCGTGGATGTAAACGGCGTCTTCACCGCTGGCAGTGAGAGCGGCACCACCCAGGTCACCGCCTCCTCGGGCCGGGCCGAGGGCAGCGCCTCTATCACTGTGGTCAAGACCCCCGACTCCATCTCGGTGACCAACCAGACCACCGGCGCTCCAGTCACCGCTCTGGCCCTGGACCCCCAGGAGAGTGTGGACCTCACTGCCAGCGCAGTGTGGAAGAAGATCTCACTCACCAGTCAGGACACCTGTTACACCTGGTCGGTAGACCCTGCCGTGGGCACCGTGGATGAAAACGGCGTCTTTACCGCCGGGACCAAGAGCGCCACCGGAAATCTCACCGTCAGCGCCGGCGGTACCTACATCACCATTCCCATCACCGTGGCAGGCCACATCCGTACCCTGGATGACTTCGAGACCGATGAGGGTCTGTCCGCCCTCACCAGTTCCTCCAACGCGGTGATCAACCGGGAATCCTCCGCCGATCTGGTCCGCTACGGCAAGCAGAGTGCCCGGGTGGATTACAGCGCCGGTGAGACCGGCTCCGCCTCGCTGGGCGCTTCCCTGGCCATCCCCACCGGCGACCGTTACCTGAGCATGTGGGTCTATGGTGACGGCTCCGGCAACACCCTCACCGCCACCATCGCCGACAGTACCGGCAACACCAGCGACGTGGTTCTCTCCGCCCTGGACTTCACCGGCTGGAAGCACCTGACTGCCGCCCTGCCTGAGAATGCTGTTTCCCTCCAGGGACTCACCGTGGTCTATGGCGGCGGCGAGAAGGCCATCGGCACCATCTATCTGGATCAGTTCACCACCGCGACAGAGGACCTGACCGATGAGACCGTCCCCACCGTCACTGTCACTGCCGAGAACGGCAAGCTCACTGGTTACGTCTCCGACAACATTGACAAGGACTTTGCCAAGTCGGCCATCACCCTGACCCTGGACGGCAAGAGCGTGGACTTCACCTGGAACGAGTCCACCGGCACCCTGACCTACACCCTCCCCACCAGCGACGGCAAGCTCCACCGGCTCACCGTCACCGCTGTGGACCAGAGCGGCAATGTGGGCCGCGGCTCCTACAACATCCTTCCCACCACCAACGAAGATGGCTCCACCACCTCTCAGAGCCCCTTCGTGGATATGACCGCCCACTGGGCCGATCTACACCACCTACCTCTACGACATGGGTGTGGTTCAGGGTGTGGAGTCCAGCGCCGGTCTCCTCTTCCAGCCTGACAAGAATATCACCCGGGGCGAGTTCTCCCTGATGGTGGCCCGCTGGCTGGGACTGGACCTCACCGCCTATTCCGATGTCACCCTCCCCTTCGCCGATCTGGACACCACACCCTCCTGGTGTGTGGACGCCATGAAGGCCATGTACGCCGAGGGCATCCTCAAGGGCAGCCTGGAGGGCGGCGTCCTCATGGGGCGGGCCACCGCCTCCATCAGCCGGGCCGAGGCCATGACTATCCTGGGCCGCATCCAGGGCCAGGGCTATGTGAGCCAGCCCCTCACCGACTTTACCGATGCCTCCTCCGTCCCCGCCTGGTCCCTCTCCTACGTGGAGTCCCTGGTGGGTCAGGGCATCATCTCCGGCTACAATGGTCTCCTCCGGCCCAACGACTCCGTCACCCGGGCCGAGGTTTGCAAAATGCTCTTTTACCTCCTGTGACCCTTTTCCTTCCAGACCCCGCCGTCCCATGGACGGCGGGGTCTTTTTTCCACCTTTTGGCCCAGATGGTGGAAAAAGCCCCCCTTGACAGAGACTCAAAAAGCCGGTATCATGATGTTAGTCGGCAGGATCTTCCACCGGCACAGTTGAATATCTCTGGTACGCAGGTGCGCCAATGGCGCTTTACAAGGGAAGTCGGGTGAGAATCCCGCACAAAGCCGTTGCTGTGTTGGCGGAGGGGTCCTCAGATGTCACTGGAGTTAAATGCTCCGGGAAGGCGGGGACCGCGCTGGACGCCGAAGTCAGAATACCTGCCTGCGTATGACGCACACAAAAACCTCTCCGAGCCTGAGAGGGTGCCGCGCTCCCGCCCTGTCCGGCGGGAGGCTATTGCTGCACGCTGCTTGGGCCGTGCAGCTTTTTTGCTGCCCGGAGACCGCCATGATGGAAAGGAGTCCGCCATGAGTGAACGTGACCGCGCCGGTGCAGGCGCCCCCAACTGGAAAGGCAAGGCTTTTTCCTTCTTCTCCCATCGTCAGTGCGAGTACTTCCCCTGCCATCCCACCAACGACCCGGACAACTTCAACTGCCTCTTCTGCTACTGCCCCCTTTACGCACTTGGTCCCGACTGCGGCGGTAACTTCCGCTACACGGAAAAGGGAATCAAGGACTGCAGCCGCTGTACTCTGCCCCACCAGCGGGACAACTACGGCTATGTCACTGCCAAGTTTCAGGAAATCGCCCGCCGGATGGCGGAGGAACGGGAGCGGAACCGCTGAGCACGCCCCTTTTACGGGAAGGGGGACATATCACATCCTGCCATTCCTGTTTGTAGGATACGCGAAAAGGGCCCCGGACACCATGTCCGGGGCCCTTTTTGTCCAGGCGGCGCGCCGTCTCCGCCCCAAAAAACAGGTCCCATTTTGTGGGTTTCCGGTTGCGCCCCGGGCCAAAGCTGGTATAATAGTGGCCAGATGATTTTGGGGAGCCTTTGCTCCCCTTCACCAAAGATCGGGAGGGAACCACCTATGTGCATGGAGATCCGAGACAACACCCTTTATTTTGACGGCTGTGACACCACCGCCCTGGCCAAGACCTACGGCACCCCGCTGTATGTTTACTCCCAGACCGCTTTGGAAAGCCGTTTCCAGGCCCTCCACACCGAGTTTCTGGACAAGTGGGAAAACACCCGGGCGGCCTATGCCGCCAAGGCCTTCTGCACCCCCGCCCTGCTGCGGCTGGTCAAAGATGCAGGACTGTGCGTGGATGTGGTCTCCGGCGGCGAGCTCACCTGCGCCCTCTCCGCCGGCTTCCCTGCCGAGCGCATTGAGTTCAACGGCAACAACAAGCTGCCCGCCGAGCTGGAGCTGGCGGTGGAGAGCGGCGTGGGCCGCATTATCATCGATGGTCTCCAGGAGCTCTCCCTGCTGGAGTCCATCTGCGCCCGGAAGGGCAAGAAAATGAAGGTCCTCTACCGGGTCACCCCCGGCGTCAAGGCCGACACCCACGACTACATCATCACCGGCAAGAAGGATTCCAAGTTCGGCATCCCTCTGGACGAGGATATCATTTACCCCGCCATCAAAGCCGCCATTGATTCCCCCTGGGTGGACCTGCTTGGCCTCCACTTCCACGTGGGTTCCCAGCTCTTTGAGGTTCGCCCCTACCTGGAGGCTCTGGAGGTGGTGCTCGGCCTGGTGAAGGAGACCTGGACGCGCTATCACTTCGCCATGACCGAACTCAATGTGGGCGGCGGCTTCGGCATCTGCTACACCGATGAGGTGCCCAAGGGCTACGGCTGGTACCTGGACCCCCTCATGGAGCGCATCGATACCTTCTTCCGGGACCTGAGGCTCCCCCGTCCGGCGGTGGTCACCGAGCCCGGGCGCAGTGTGGTCGGCGAGGCCGGCATTACCCTCTATACCGTGGGGTCCATCAAGGACATCCCCGGGGTGCGGAAGTACGTGTCCGTGGACGGCGGCATGACCGACAACATCCGCCCCGCCCTCTACCAGGCCAAGTACCGGGCCATCGCCGCCAACAAGGCGGAGGCCCCCGCCACAGAGACGGTGACGGTGTGCGGCAAGTGCTGCGAGTCGGGGGACGTCCTCCTCCGTGACGCCGCCCTCCCCACCCTGGAGGCAGGAGACACCCTGGCCGTTCTCTCCACCGGTGCCTACGGCTACTCCATGGCCAGCAACTATAACTCCAACCCCATCCCGGCAGTGGCTCTGGTGAAGGAGGGCCGCTCCGGACTCATGGTCCGGCGGCAGACCTGGGAGGATCTCCTCGCCACCAGCTGCGATCCTGGCCTGTAAACCAGCGGGAACCCGTCCCCTCCGGCCGTTGCCGGAGGGGACGGACCTGCTTCTTTGCTGCATGCACGCTGTTTTCTAGGAAAATCGCACAGCCTGCCGGTCCCGTATTTGTGCATTCTCATAATTTTTTTGCAGACCTGAATTTTCATCTGTTCTTTTCCTATGAGATGTGCTAAACTAAATAGCGTGAAATTGATTTGGCAACGGCTGTAACGAAGTGCTTGCGCGCACGGGCTGGTTACGGCGGTTGCTTTTCTTTTTTCCCAGCCCATCATTGACTAAGGGAGGAGCACATCATGTACCGTATCGTGGAAAAAACACCCCTGAATCCCACCGTCACCAAGATGGTGGTGGAAGCCCCCCTCATCGCCAAGAAGGCCCTGCCCGGCCAGTTCGTCATTCTGCGGGCGGGTGCTGACTCCGAGCGCATCCCCCTCACCGTGGCCGACTATGACCGTGAAAAGGGCACCGTTACCGTCATCTTCCAGGTGGTGGGCGGCGGCACCATGGAGCTCAACGCTTTGAAGGAGGGCGAGTCTCTCCACGACTTTGTGGGCCCTCTGGGCCGGGCCAGCGAGCTGGACGGCCTCAAGAAGGTCTGCGTGGTTGGCGGCGGCGTGGGCTGCGCCATCGCTCTGCCGGTGGCCAAGGCCCTCCACGAGAAGGGCGCCGAGGTCCACAGCGTGGTTGGCTTCCGGAACCAGGACCTGGTCATCCTGGAGGACGAGTTCCGCGCCTGCAGCGACAAGTTCGTCCTCATGAGCGACGACGGCAGCTGCGGCCGCAAGGGTCTGGTCACCGCCGCCCTGGAGGAGCTCATCCTGGCCGGTGAGAACTACGACGAGGTCATCGCCATCGGTCCCCTGGTGATGATGAAGTTCGTGGTGGCCGTCACCAAGAAGTACAACGTGAAGACGGTGGTCTCCATGAACCCCATTATGATCGACGGCACCGGCATGTGCGGCGGCTGCCGGCTCACTGTGGGCGGCAAGACCAAGTTCGCCTGCGTGGACGGGCCGGAGTTCGACGGCTTTGAGGTGGACTTTGACGAGGCCATCCACCGTGGTGCCATGTACAAGGACTTCGAGGCCCACGCCCGGGAAGAGGCCTGCAATCTTTTGAACCAGGAGGTACGCTGACCATGGCCAATATGAGTTTGACAAAATGCCCCATGCCCAGCCAGGACCCTGAGGTCCGCAGCCACAACTTTGACGAGGTGGCCCTGGGCTACACCGCTGAGATGGCCGTGGAGGAGGCCAAGCGCTGCCTCAACTGCCCCAAGAAGCCCTGCCACAGCGGCTGTCCCGTGGGCATCGATATCCCCGCCTTCATCGGTAAGGTGGCCGAGGAGGATTTTGCCGGGGCCTATGAGGTTCTGTCCCAGTCCACCACTCTGGCCGCCGTCTGCGGCCGTGTCTGCCCCCAGGAGAGCCAGTGCGAGGGCAAGTGCGTCCGGGGCGTCAAGGGTGAGCCGGTGGCCATCGGTCGCCTGGAGCGCTTCGTGGCCGACTGGCACCGTGAGCATGCTCACGAGGAGCCGGTGAAGGCCGCCCCCAACGGCCACAAGGTGGCGGTGGTGGGCTCCGGCCCCAGCGGCCTCACCTGCGCCGGCGACCTGGCCAAGCTGGGCTACGCCGTCACCGTCTTTGAGGCCCTCCACACCCCCGGCGGCGTGCTGGTCTACGGCATTCCCGAATTCCGTCTCCCCAAGGAGCTGGTCCGCAAGGAGATCGCCACCCTGGAGGCCATGGGCGTGGAGTTCCAGACCAACATGGTCATCGGCAAGGTGCTCACCGTGGACGAGCTCATGGAGGACATGGGCTACGAGTGCGTCTACCTGGCCTCCGGCGCCGGTCTCCCCTCCTTTATGGGCATCCCCGGCGAGACCCTCAACGGGGTCTACTCCGCCAACGAGTACCTCACCCGGGTGAACCTGATGAAGGCCTACCGCCCCGACAGCCACACCCCCATCGCCAAGAGCAAATCCGTGGCCGTGGTGGGCGGCGGCAACGTGGCCATGGACGCCGCCCGCTGCGCCAAGCGCCTGGGCGCCGAAAACGTCTATATCGTCTACCGCCGCAGCATGGACGAGCTCCCCGCCCGTAAGGAGGAGGTGGAGCACGCCGAGGAGGAGGGCATCATCTTCCGCCTGCTCACCAACCCCGTGGAGGTCCTGGGCGACGAGACCGGCCACGTCAAGGGCATGAAGTGCATCCGGATGGAGCTGGGCGAGCCCGACGCCTCCGGCCGCCGCCGCCCCGTGCCCATCCCCGACAGCGAGTTCGTGCTGGACGTGGACACCATGATCATGTCCATCGGCACCTCCCCCAACCCCCTCATCCGCTCCACCACCCCCGGCCTGGAGACCAACAAGCACGGCTGCATCGTCACCAACGGCGAGGACGGCCTCACCAGCCGCACCGGCGTCTACGCCGGCGGTGACGCCGTCACCGGCGCCGCCACCGTCATCCTGGCCATGGGCGCCGGCAAGCAGGCCGCCGCCGCCATCCACAAGTACATCCAGGAGAAGTGAGACCCCGCCAACGCGAAAAACAGCCCTGCCAGCGCCGCTGGCAGGGCTGTTTTTCATATGGGGCAGGCGCTCCTTCCTTCCTCACCTCAGCGGCCGCACAGGCGGTCTGTGCAGTTGGCACAGCGCAGGGCCTGATTGCTCCCCTCCCAGAAGCGCTCCGGGTGGCGGCGCCAAAGGACTTCCCACACAGCCACCACCACTACGGCCAGTCCCAGCAAGGTCCAGCCATAAAAGCCTGGGACGAAGAGAAAGGGGACAAACATCATCATATAGTCCCAGTTGAAGATCCGGCAGGTGGTACAGCACCGGTTCTTCATGAGAAAGGTACGGAAGGGACACCATACCACCACGCAGATGAGGTCACACACATAAAAGAATACAGAAGTCAGCAGGAGCTCCTCCGGTCCAAAAACCTCGGTGCTTCGCAGCACCCCCAGGATGATGGTCACGGCCACCCAGGACACCAGGACCTTGTTCGCTCCCCGGTCGCTCCTTCGGATATAGGCCGCCAGTTCCTCCTCCCGCCAGCCGGCGGCGGGCCGGTACCAGCATCCGAACTGCTTCTGAGAACCCAGGGCCATGACCTGCCGGGTGGGGATGAGCTGGAGGACCATATCCCCCATCCAGATGATCCAAAGCAGGTGGAGTGGGGACAGCTTCTGCCAAAAGCCCCAGCCTGTGAGCACCTGGAAGGCGGTGCGGTCAGAAAGGAGCACCCACACGGTGGCCACAGCCGTCAGCACCCTGAAGGCCAGCCGCAGCCGATACTTCCGCAGCATGACGGAAAGTCCCTTTGTCTCCTTTTTCGCCGCTGTATTTTCCAACTTCTCCACCGTCCAAATGAGCGAGCCCTCCGGCTCTTCTTTCGTCTCCTACATTTTGATGGAAAGGCTCAGCCGGGTCAACCCCATGAAACAGTTCAGCCGCCGGTCAAAGGTGAGATTTCCCCTTTGACCGGCGGCTTTTTTGCTCTTACTGCTGGATGAGGGTACCCGTCTTGCCCTCGATGCCGTCCTTGGCCTTCTCCAGGAGGGTGATGAGAGCGGTGCGCCCCTCCTTGGACTGGGCGAACTGGACAGCGGCCTGGACCTTGGGCAGCATGGAGCCGGGGGCGAACTCCCCGTCGTCCATGTACTTCTCGGCTTGGGCCGGGGTCAGGGTGGAGAGCCACTGCACGTCGGGCTTGCCGAAGTGGATGGCCACCTTCTCCACGGCGGTGAGGATGATGAGGCAGTCGGCGTCCAGCTGCTGGGCCAGGGTGCAGGCGGCGAAGTCCTTGTCGATGACGGCGGCCGCGCCCTTCAGGTGGTGCCCCTCCGTCTTGAAGACGGGGATGCCGCCGCCGCCGCAGGCCACCACCACCAGGCCGGCCTCCACCATGTCACGGATGGACTGGATCTCCACGATGGACACGGGCTTGGGAGAGGCCACCACACGGCGGTAGCCCCGGCCGGCGTCCTCGATAACGTCGTAGCCGCGCTCGGCCACCATCTTGTCGGCCTCTTCCTTGGTCATGAAGGCGCCGATGGGCTTGGTGGGGTGGGAGAAGGCGGGATCGTTGGGGTCCACCTCTACCTGGGTGAGGACGGTGGCCACACCCTTGACGATACCGCGGTCCAGCAGCTCCTCCCGGAGGGCGTTCTGGAGGTCATAGCCGATGTAGCCCTGGCTCATGGCCACGCACACCGACAGGGGGCAGGGGATGTACTTCTCGGGATCGGAGCGGGTGAGCTCCGTCATGGCCTTCTGGATCATGCCCACCTGAGGGCCGTTGCCGTGAGCAATGACCACCTCGTGGCCCTCCTGGATGAGGTCAGCAATGGCCTTGGCCGTCTGCTTCACGGCGATCATCTGCTCGGGGAGATTGTCGCCCAGCGCGTTGCCGCCCAGAGCGATCACGATACGCTTACCCATAATATTATCAGCACCTCGATCATTGAAAATAGGACCTTCCCCCCTCCCAAAAAATAATGGGACCCACCCGCACAGAAAGTTCAGTTCCATCAGGCGGGTGGGTCCACGGGGTCAGGAGGGTCAGAAATGGATGGGTGGAATCAGGCGGACAGGTGGGAAGGGACCCGCCGCCGGGAAAGCAATTTTACTTCTGGAACCAGCGGGCGATCCCACGCTCCTCCAGGGCCTTCAGGGTAGCCTGGGGATCCTTCACCTTGGCCAGGAAGATCATGGCGGCGATGATGTAGGGCTTGAAGGAAGCCTCCTTGTAGAGGGGATCACGGTAGCGGTCGAACACAGAGGCCTCGACCTCGCCGTCCTTGCAGGAGACGTCGTTGATATCGGCGGGCAGGCAGTGCATGTAGAGGGCCTTGCCGTCCTTGGTGGTCTTCATGAGCTCCTCGGTGCAGCACCAATCCTTGTGCTCGGCGTTCTGAGCCAGCAGCTCCTTCTCCAGAGCCTTGATGCCGTCGGTGTCGCCCTCAGCGTACAGGTTGGTGCGCTTCTCCATGGCGGCGAAGGGAGCCCAGCTCTTGGGATACACGATGTCGGCGTCCTTGAAGGCCTCAGCCATGCTGTTGGTCTTGGTGAAGGTACCGCCGGACTTCTCGGCGTTCTTCTTGGCGACCTCCTCCACCTCGGGCATGACCTCATAGCCCTCGGGATGGGCCAGGACCACGTCCATGCCGAAGCGGGTCATCAGGCCGATGACGCCCTGGGGCACGGAGAGGGGCTTGCCGTAGGAGGGAGAGTAGGCCCAGGTCATGGCCACCTTCTTGCCCTTCAGGTTCTCCACACCGCCGAACTCATGGATGATGTGCAGCATG
>OGHJ01002438.1_pt1 | contig 15760 bp, 16 predicted proteins | sample 1571351 | NCBI WGS metagenome assembly OGHJ01 (sample SAMEA2582037, study PRJEB24529) | metagenome | biome: Human gut stool | place: China | collected 2011 | reverse complement strand
AGGCAGCTAATGGAAGAATGTAGATTTCATATTGGTGATGTAGTCCAGCATTTTAAACGGGAAAATGTAAATTTGGAAACAGCAGAGTATTTGTATCGGTTACGGCACCATTTTATCTGGCAAAACTATTTCAGCCATATTTTTCTGAAGGAGCTGCCATTGTCAATATTTCGTCTTCCCGTGACCGCATGAGTCAGCCTCAAACAGAAAGTTACACCGCAGCTAAAGGCGGAATTTCAGCATTAACTCATGCGTTAGCAGTCAGCCTTGCAGGAAGAGTACGAGTCAATTCAATCTCTCCGGGATGGATAGATACTGACTTTACCGAATATACAGGAGCAGATGCAGTGCAGCAGCCGGTTCATCGTGTGGGAAATCCCATGGATATTGCCAATATGGTACTGTTTCTTTGCTCTGAAAAAGCAGGCTTTATCACAGGTGAAAACATCTGTATTGACGGTGGTATGACAAAACAAATGATTTATCATGGCGATTGTGGGTGGAGATTTGACATCTAAGTCACGTATTAGAAACACAGAATGTACAAAAGGAGAAGAACTATGAAATTTAAGATGATTCACGAAAACTACAATGTATCAGACCTGGACCGATCTATTAAATTTTACAACGAGGCCCTTGATCTGCACGAAGTGAGAAGAAAGACTACCGATGATTTTATCATTATGTATTTGAGCAATGATGTAAGTGATTTTGAGTTGGAACTTACTTGGCTTAAAGATCATCCACAGCCATATAATCTGGGTGAATGCGAATTCCACCTGGCATTCCAGGCAGAGGATTACGAGGCAGCGCATAAGAAGCATGAAGAGATGGGATGCATTTGTTTCGAAAATGAAGCAATGGGAATCTATTTCATTGTAGATCCAGATGGATACTGGCTTGAGATACTGCCGTAAAGCTGGTGTATATTGGGAATTTTAAATGTTGTTTCTCTTTGGAAGTGATTGTTTGTTGTTTACATGAGAATGTGTTTTACGCTTACTATATTATATCGGCTGGTCTGGGTGAGGACATTATTGAAAGATCCCTTGGTGATCTGAATGGTTTTGTAGAGCATCTGGAAGAATACAAAATTGCAGGAAAGATATATGCAGTAAACGTGCTGGATGCTGGATTGGTCAAGAATCAAAGTGTTTTCCAAAAAGCCTACGATATGGGATATTCTATCTAAAGTATTGAAAAATCGGGATTTGCGAGGATACACAGCGATTCTGTTGGGTAAATGTCAGCAAAACTGACCAGAATCGCGTGCCAAGTCTCACATGCGTTCGACTTGAACTGAATTTGAAATATGATATAGGGGAGCCTGAAGCTACTTGCTTCAGGCTCCTTTTGAGCCAAAGTTTATGCGTTGCCGCTGACCGTTACATTTGCAACGCCTCCCCAGGCAGTTGATTTTTTGCGGATCTTTTGTTTCACGGGAACAGGCATACACTTGAAGTTATCAAGCATATATGATATATTGATTAAATCAACTGGATGTATATGTAAAGTAAAATGAATCGGATGAAAAAATCAAATGAAAGAAGGCTGCATATGGAAATGAAAGATGAATTTTTATTCAAAACACACATGCTCGATAAAAACGGAGAAAAGAAAGGAATCCAGCAGATCGCAGATTATATGTTCCGGGCGGATATGATCTACAGAATGAAACTTGCATCGGACATGGGACTGCCGGTGCTTACCTTAATTGCACGGGAGCTGGAAGAGAAATTTGATGAAAATTCTAGTTTCCCGGTGACAGCAACGAAAAATAATCCAAATGCACTATATCGTCAGAATGTCGGAAGGATCGCCAAGTTTATCATGGATAAGCTGGGGTATGTCCCGGCGACAGGGAGTGTCAGGCTTCCGGCGGTGTCAAAGTCGAGATATTTTTCGACAAGTGCGGTATACAAGAAACAGGAAAAAGGAAGCTATAATTTTAAAATAACAGATTTTGTGATACACTTGCAGAAAACAAAATAACAGAAAAGTCGCAGAAAACTCTCCACTTTTTTCAAAATATGAAAGAATGGCAAGACAAAAGATGCAGAAAGGTAAGAGTCGTGATAAATAGTATAAAGAAAATTTTTCTGATCATTAAATGGTTTTTTGTATGGGTTTACAGAAAAATAAAACAGTTTTGCAAAAGAGTATGGAGAAGACAGGATTTACTGTTATGTATTGCAACACTGATCATGGTTGGCTATGCTACATTCTGGAGATATGACAACAAAAGCTTTGATGGAAAAGAAGTGTGGTGGGGAATATCAGTAATCATTGGTCTGGTTGTGGCACTGGTCATTGGAATCGTTGGTTACCGGATTCTTTTCAGGTATGCATTGCCGTTATATCTTGTTTTTTCTGTGGTACATCTTTTCCAGAGAAAACCGATGATCGAAAAAGAATTCGAGGCAACACTGAGAAACCTGTTTCTGAATGGCCACAGTGCAGAAAGCACGGTTGAACTTGTGCTGATGCTTCTGACAGCATTTTTACTGGCGGTATTTGAAAGAAGAAACCGGGCACTGTTTCGAAAAGAAAGGGAAGAGAAAGAGAGGGAAAAAAGTTTAACCGGAAGAAGAGCGAGAAGAATGAAGAAAAAGAATGCAATAAAACAGGATGAAGAGTTTCACGTGAAACATTTTCCGTGCATCATTTCCGGAACTACAGTCCTGGTAATGATGTTTTCCTATCTTTTTTCCGGATTTATGGTAAGAGTTGTGTGTATAACAGTGACCGTTTTTGCATTAACCGTTTATACGGCTCCTCTGGTACGGAAAGTCCGGGCGGTGCTCTTTGCCACGGCAGGTTTTGTGTTCAGCTTCCATCATGAACTGGCAATCCTGAAATACAACAAAGCAAACGGAAGCTATTTCCTGAAGTGGATGGCAGAGCGTGGTTCACTGCCGAATATCCTGATCTGGGAAAAATTCGGACTGATCGGATACTGTCTGGTTGTGGCAGCAGTTTTGAGCATCCTCTGGTTTATCTGGAGAGCATGGAGATATGCAAATAAAAAAGGGAATGTCTGTGATGAAGTGATTTCTATTACTGCTTTTGTACATTTTGCTCTCGCAGGAACCTATTTTGTGGCGGAAATGGCCTTTCCGGAAGGAAATTATTTCTGGGGAAATAACCTTCCGTTTTTTACAGGAACTATTGAAAATAATCTTTTATATCTGGCAGAGTTGGGGATCGTGTATCGAATCTTGAGAAAAGCATTGGGAAATAGAAGACAGATACCTTCCCCTTTGCGGGCATCATAGTTGGGGGCTTTTGACCACGACATCGTTTAACTCCTATATATAGAACTAAAAAATCAGTAGCATTTGTGCAGTCGTACTTTTACGATATGACAAATGAAGAATACGCAGCTTTTGGAGTGAAAAACTGTGCAGTAGTGAGACATGATTTTTAAAAGATGTTGCACAAATATTCAAAAATCGGAGAAGAAAGAAGAGATATAGATTATGAAAGAATATAAATTTTACGGATGGGAACAGGCGAATGTTCCGGCAGCTTCAAAAACATATGAAAAAATAAAAAATCCAAAAGAATTATATGATATATTATCAGAAATTTGGTGTGCGGATACCTGTGCACCGAGAATGAGGGAAAGATGGAGCAAAGAGAATCAAACATTAGGACAATGTTCTATTACAGCATTCCTGGCACAGGATATTTTCGGCGGAAAAGTGTATGGGATTCTCAGACCGGGCGGAAATTATCATTGTTATAATGTGGTGGGGGATTGTTGCTTTGATTTGACAAGCGAACAGTTTGGCGATGAAATTCTTGATTACAGAGAGAATCCGGAACAGTTCCGCGAGGTTCATTTTCAAAAAGAAGAGAAAAAGCAGAGGTATGAGTATTTGAAAAAAGAACTGGAAAAATATCTTCGATAAAACAGCATTATAAAGTATTGTTGAGCAAGGAATATCCAAAAAAACTTTGTGCAGAGCTATTTTAAATCAGATGTGAGGTGACTTCAGCGTCAATTCTTCCATGCGTTCATGAGCAAGTAGCGAAGCGGATTGTGAATGTCCGCTTTACCACATCAGTTTTTAAATAGCTTTGATTTCAGCAATACCATTAGAAATACAAAGGTGGTTTTGGGATTATGTAAAATCAGGATAAGAAAATAAAAGTAAAACAGCTGTTTTGTTGGAGGACATGCGTATGAACTATGTAGTGATTGATCTGGAAATGTGTAAGGTACCAAAAATGTATCGAAACAAAGTGTATAAATATGCAACAGAGATCATTGAAGTCGGGACGGTTTTACTGGATGGAAATTTCAAACAGATTGCAACATTGAGACAATATGTGCATCCGAAACATGGGGTATTGGATCACTACATCAGTGATTTGACAGGTATTCAGAATGCTCAGATAAAAAATGCACCATTGCTTGCGGAAACATTGAAGCATCTGACAAACTGGCTTGGAGACAGAGAGTACAAGGTTTTCGCCTGGAGTGAGTGCGATTATACGCAGCTAAAAAGAGAAATAGAATGCAAAAAAATAGAGGATGAACAGATTCAAATGTTTATGCAACCGGAACGTTGGGTTGATTATCAGGATGTGTTCGTGAAACGAAGCGGATTCTCCAGAGCGATTTCTTTAAGCGAAGCGTTGATACTTTTGCGGTATGGAGCCTTACGGCAGACTGCATGATGGTCTGGATGATGCAGTTAATACGGCAAAGTTGATTGAGATGCTGGAATTAAATCCAAATTATCAAATTCACAACTATGAAAAAGAACTTGCAATTTCTGCCGAACCGTTGCAGTTTTGCATGGGAGATTTGTTCACAGGAGTTAAGCTTGAGTGCATAGCTTGATGATGTGGAACGGAGTATAGACTGCACGGCGATTCTGCTGGATAAATGTCAGCCAAGCTGACCAGAATCGCGTGCCAAGTCTCAAGTGTGTTCAACTTGAACAGCTGTGCTGCATCTTTTTGTTGTCCACAATTTTCTTTGTTTCACGTGAAACAAAACGGTCTATTCTCCAAAGAAAAGTTTCATATCGTTTTCTACGCTGTCTATTCCGGCAATTCCAAAATTATCAATGAGTACTTTTGTTACATTAGGACTGAGAAATGCAGGGAGTGTCGGTCCGAGGTGAATATTTTTCACTCCAAGATACAGGAGGGAGAGCAGTACAATAACTGCTTTCTGTTCGTACCATGCGATATTGTAGATGATTGGCAGTTCATTGATATCGTCAAGCCCAAATACTTCTTTTAATTTCAATGCGATCACAGCCAGGGAGTAAGAATCATTGCACTGACCGGCATCTAAAACGCGAGGGATTCCGTTGATATCTCCAAGATTCAGTTTATTATATTTATATTTTGCACAGCCGGCAGTGAGGATGACAGTGTCTTTTGGAAGAGCTTTCGCAAAGTCGCTGTAATAGTTACGGCTCTTTGCACGTCCGTCGCAGCCTGCCATTACTACGAATTTTTTGATGGAACCGGATTTTACGGCAGCTACAATCTGATCAGCAAGAGCCAGTACCTGTGCATGTGCAAATCCGCCGATAATTTCCCCTTCTTCAATCTGAGCAGGTGGGGCACATTTTTTTGCGTGTTCGATGATCACAGTGAAATCTTTGTTCACAGCAGAAGCACTGCCGTTTTCTGCTGAAATATCTCCAATATGCTGACAGCCAGGATATCCGGCTGCACCGGTTGTGTATAAACGGTCTTTATAGCTGTCTTTTGGCGGAACGATACAGTTGGTTGTCATCAGGATCGGACCGTGGAAAGCTTCAAATTCATCTTTCTGTTTCCACCATGCGTTCCCATAATTTCCCACAAAGTTTTGATATTTTTTAAAAGCCGGGTAGTAGTGTGCCGGAAGCATTTCGGAGTGTGTATAGACATCTACGCCAGTTCCCTGAGTCTGTTCCAGCAGCATTTCCAGGTCTTTCAAATCATGACCGGATACGAGAATGGCAGGGTTGTTTCTGACGCCGATATTGACTTTAGTAATTTCCGGATTACCATAAGTTTCTGTGTTGGCTTTGTCGAGGAGAGCCATGCCATCCACACCATATTTGCCGACTTCCAGAGCCAGGGCAACCAGTTCCTCTGCACCTAAAGAATCATCAAGCGTTGCAGCCAGAGCCTTCTGAAGAAAAGCATCCACGTTTTCATCATCGTGCAGAAGGGCATTGGCGTGTTTGGAGTAAGCAGATAATCCTTTTAATCCATAAGTAATCAGCTCACGCAGGGAACGGATATCTTCGTCTTTTGTAGACAATACACCTACTTCTGCAGCTTTTTCTTCAAAACTGTCTTCAGTGCCATCCCAGAGGGCTGCGGATGGAAGAGAAGAAGATGCGGAGAGCTGTTTGATAAGGTTTCTTTTCACTTCGAGCGAAGTGTGGATACGTGAAACAATCGCATCTTTATCAAAATTTGCATTTGTTATTGTGACAAAAAGGTTTAAGGTGATCAGGTGATTGATGTCGGTACTGATCTTAACGCCTTCTGCCCGAAGCTGTGTGGTTACTGCGGACAGACCTTTTGTTACAAATACCAGAAGATCTTGCATGGCGGCCAGATCTGGTTTCTTTCCACAGACTCCGACTCTGGTACAGCCGGTGCATCCTGCGGTTTCCTGACACTGATAGCAAAACATAGTTTGATTCATAAATGAAATCCTCCTTTAAGATGACAGTGCAAACTGTCTTTTATTTATCTCAGTCGAGAGACTCCCACTTCTGCAAGTGGTGAGTAATAACAAGTCTTTCTTAGTGGGAGTACAATCTCCGGCTGAGATATGCTCTGTACGGGCGATGCCTGCTTCGTATTCTTATTTCAATATCATTTGAAAAAAGTTATTCTCTTTTGTATAATGCTTGTATTGTGTTTGTCATGTGAGTAAAAGTATCTACTGAGGCAGGTCTTCCTGGTACTGCACGTGACGTTTGTAAATATAATGGAAAAATGAAAAGAAATCGGTTGTTTTAACAACGAAGGAGAAAAATATATGTTGAAAAAAATGGAAATAAAAGATTTTGACCAGGTGTATACCTTGATGGAAGAAAGTTTTCCGAAAGACGAATACAGAGATTATCAGAAACAGAAGGAACTGTTTCAAAATCCAGAGTATCAGATTTTGATAGAAAAAGATCCAGAGTTCCGGAAAATCAAAGCATTTTTTGCAGCATGGGAGTTTGAAACTTTTATTTACGTGGAACATTTCGCAGTCAATCCGGTATTGAGAAATGGCGGCGTAGGAAGCAGGATGCTAAAAGCATTGAAAGAAGACGCGGAAAAAATGATCATTCTGGAAGTGGAACCTCCGACAGAAGAAATAGCAGTAAGGAGAGTTAGGTTTTACGAGAGAAATGGATTCTTCTTTAATGATTATCCATACATTCAGCCATCCATGGGTGAAGGGCGTAAAGAGACATCGCTTTTTCTGATGAGCACAGAGAGAAAAATTGACGAAGAAGAGTATAGAATGATTCGCAATACACTGTATACGAAAGTTTATGGAAAGAAAGACGTGCTGGAAAGAGAAAGATTTATTGATATGTGTTAGTTTCACGTGAAACATAATTTCGGATAAGCTAATTTGGACGGATATGCGTGAGATTTAGAACACGATTCGGGTCAGGTCAGCCAGCCGACTGAAACAAATGCTCCGCTGGTAACAAATTTGTGTCAGGGTGGTGAAATGCAATGCCCTGTCTGATACAGATTTGACAGATTGTGGAAGTGCACAGAAGAAAAATAAAAAGAGCATATAAGCTAAAAAAGAAAATGCTTTGCTTATATGCTCTCTTTGTATATTGGATGTGAAATGACTTCTGCCTCTGCAATCAGTCAGAGGTATTCTTGAATGTTAATGATCAGTGGTGACCACAGCCGTGATTTCCACAGGCGTGTCCTTCTTCGTGACTGTGGTGGCTGCATGTAGCACCGGCAGAGGTCAGCTCGCCACGCAGGTAAGCTTCGACTGCTTTGTCTGTGTCTCCGGATGCACCGGAACATAAGGTAATGCCGGCATTTGCGAGAGCTACCTGAGCACCGCCGCCGATGCCTCCGCAGATCAGTACATCGATCTGGTTACCGGAAAGAAGTCCGGCAAGAGCACCGTGTCCAATACCATTTGAGCCCATTACCTGGCTGTTTACGATTTTATTGTTTTCCACTTCATAAATTTTAAAATTTTCTGTTCTTCCAAAATGCTGGAATACTTCTCCGTTTTCATATGTTACAGCAATTCTCATGACGTTTTCTCCCTTTTTCTGCATATAATTTACTGGCTGCGTGGATTTACAGCAGTTTTCACAGCATGGACTTCCATCACATAAAATGTAATTTCCACCCTCGATGCGGATGGATTTTCCAAGGACAATGCTTTCGGCAATTTTTTTTCGCGCGGAATTATAAATCAACTGTGCAGTTGTACGTGCAACACACATCTTTTTTGCACATTCTTCCTGGCTCAGACCTTCCATATCAATTTGCCGTATGGCTTCGTATTCGTCTACTGTCAGTGTAGTTACATCGTCCAGTCCGTTTTCAGACTGAAAAATCACATAATCAGGTTCTCTGCAAATCCTTCTTTTTCTACATTTCGGCATAAGTTTTTCTCCTTTTATTGGCATATGCCAATAAAAATAATAGCATAGGTAAGCTAAAAAGTAAAGAGGACATTTGAAATCAGAGGTCAGGTATTCAAAGAATCGAACATTTCTGACCTGAAACAGGGAATTTCGAATTACAGTTTTGGCTGGTATCGCATGCTGGATACGTTGTAAACGGTAACGAATGCCTGCGGATCTTCTTTCGTAATATAGTTCATAAGTTTCTGATATTCAGATTTGTCCACGATGGTAATGATCTCGTTTCTCTTTTGCATGTTGTAGGCTCCGATGGATTCATAAATGGTAGCTCCGCTGTGCAGATCGTGAATGATAAAATTACGAAGTTCTTCTTCTTTTTTTGTAATAATGCAGACACGACGCTTGATGTTATGGTCGAAAATAAAGTGGTCAAGAACCATACCGTTGAAATAAGTTCCGAGGATACTGAGCACTACGGTCTTCTTATCGTAGACGAGTGCGGCAGAAAGTGCAACACACATTCCGGAAAGAGACATGGCTTTTCCTAAATCTATATGTGCATATTTATTCAATATTTTTGCAATAATATCCAATCCGCCGGAAGAAGCATTGCGGTTAAAAAGGATGCTTAATCCGACACTGACAACGAGAATATAGCAGAGCACATCCAGTTCCTGACTGTTTGTCATGGAGCCAAAATCTGGCAGGATCATTTCAAAGAGCCAGAGAAAGAATGGAAGCATAATGCTGGTATAAACGGTTTTAACGCCAAATTCCCTGCCACAGGTGAAAAAACCGATGATCAGGAGAGCAATGTTCAGGATCATGCTGATCGCAGACAGAGGGAGCGGAATAAAGTTTGTCAGTACAATACCAAGCCCGGAAATACTGCTGACGGAGGTATGGCTTGGAACAAGAAAAAAGTAAACTGCAGCGGCAATGATCGCGACAGCAACCGTCAGAATAAAAGTTTCTTTCAGGACGTTTAAATAGTTTGTTTTTGTTTTCATTATTTGCCTCGTTTATCAATAAAATTTAGTGTCCGCAACAAGAATGCCAGGGCATCCTCATATATTTAAATTAAAAAAATCAGATAAAAACCAATAGTTATTGCTAAAAATCATACAATTTCGATGGATTCAAGATCATTCGGAATGTAAAGATTGCCGGAAAAATAAGATTCTCCTTCAGCTGAATACAGTTCTTTACGGTTCTGGATGTTTTTGTCTTCTGTGTGATAGAGAACAAGGTTCGGAACATGAAGCTTCTGGGCAAGTTCACAGGCGTCTTTTACGGTTGAATGGTGCTTCTCGTAAGGGCTGAAAAGGTCTCTTTCAGAGTAGAGGCAGAAAGCTTCGTGCAGGAGCCATTCGCAGCCTTCTACGTAAGGCTTTTCACAGTCGTTATAAGGCTCATCGCCGCAACAGACGAGCTTTTTGCCACTGTTCAGTTCCATAGAAAAGCCAAATTGCTTTGCTTTGGTGGATTCGATATCGAAAAAGGTCACATTTCGGTCGTTGATAGTGCGAGTTTCAGCATCGGAAACACAGACCAGATGTAGCCTGTCACCGATAAAACGAGTCTGTTTCTTTGGGAGGAGCTGTTCGACCAGGTTATGGAGCAGGGAAATGACCTCCGCGTGACCATAAATAGTGGCTTCTCCTTCATATTTGCCGCTGTTCATATTCTGACAGATCATGCGGATCATCCAGATGATACCGATTAGATGGTCGATGTGTTTGTGGGTGATAAAGATTTCACGCATATCCATCCAGTTAAAACCGGCGTGTTTTAACTGATGAAGAATGGCGCTGCCGCCACCGCCGTCCACCATAAAATATTTTTCATTTTCTTCCAGGACAAAACAGGTATTGTAACATTCGGTTACAAGTGCGTTTCCGGTTCCTAACATTGTTAATTTCATATGTAACACCTTCCTTTGAAAAAAACAGTAAAGAGGAAATCTGCTACGGTAAAAAGAAACAGATTTCTGGTTACAAGTTTCCGTTAAAATGTCCGTTTTAGAGGCTTAAATATGGATTTCCAATATATTGCACATAAGAAAATGAAATAATGTGGGAACGATTTCATATTGCAAAAAATGCCGGAAAATCAAGGTTTTTCGGGAATATGAGTATTGAGAAAAGCTTCATATCTGACCCAAAACAGACATATAATTATTACAGGAATGCTGTTTACAGCCTGTAAACCGTCGGATATACGCTGCATATAAGGAGATGCAGGCTATCCAAAGTATATTTTGCAGTAAAAAAGGAAATATTGCAAGAGAAATAAATTGGTGTTTTCTAAATAAAACGTCACATATAATGGTATTTATGCATAAAAATAAACGCTTTATGCATAAATGTATACATATGCATAAAAAGAAAACAAGGGAATTATACTGCATAATAAGTGATGTTACGAGACGAGAAAGGGAACAAAAACCACCAGATTGACTGAAAAAATGAGGAATTAATACTTGTTTTTTCTGATTATATATTTGATCGTCCTGGCTTTCCTTGCACTTTGAGTGTGGCAATGTTAAAATCAAAAAAAGAGTGAAAAGGAATCGTAAAACAAAGATAGAAATTTTGAAGAGATGAAACGATTGTGCCATTGATCAATATGGATTTTGATGGTTTGAGGACTGCAATTATTGAGATGTTATCCGGCGTATCGGTAGAAGTGGACGTATCTTCTTTCCAAAATGATATGACCAGTTTTGTGAATAAAGATGATGTGTTCACGTATTTGATACACTTAGGTTATCTTGCAAACAAAGAAACATCAGTGCATGATAGAAAAAGTGTGCATTTGATGAGGAAGGACAAAAAATTGAGGATAAGAACAGCAACAATGGATGATCTGGAAATGATAGCCGCTGTGGAGGCAGAATGTTTCCCGGCGGCAGAGGCAGCAACCAAAGAAGAGTTTGCAAAAAGGCTGCAACATTATAGTGATCATTTCTGGCTTATGTTTGAGGGGGAGAAACTGATCGCTTTTGTGGATGGATTTGTTACGGATGAAGCAGATCTGACGGATGAAATGTATGAAAAAGCGGAGCTGCATAATGAGCATGGAGCATGGCAGATGATTTTCGGCGTAAATACAATCCCTGCCTGTCGCAGGCATGGATATGCGGGAGAACTGATCTGCAGAGCAATCCAGGATGCGAAGAAGCAGGGACGAAAAGGTCTTGTACTTACGTGTAAGGACAGGCTGGTTCCATATTATGCAAAATTTGGTTTTGTAAATGAAGGAGTCTCTGATTCCGCACATGGAAATGTAATGTGGAATCAGATGAGACTGATTCTCTAAAAAATGCGATTTCCATTTCGATCAAAATGTGCCCGAAGAGCCTTCTCGGTAAAGAAAATCGGAAGGATCAGCGGAATCAACTGCAGGAAGGTGATGATCAGGCCCATATTGCCGACCGGATCATTGCCTTTTCCAATTACAAAAAGCATTGGAATGACAGAAGGTATGATCAGAATCCAGCCAAGGGTACGCCAGATTTTCCCAAAATAGTGATGGGCAAACTGCCAGGTATCTGCATTTTTCATAGACATGGAAGTGCGGTAGCCAAAAGCTGAATTGATTTCCTTTGGAGCACTTCTGGAAAAAAGTCCGCCAAAGCTGATCATCAGGAATGGAATCAGCAGAACCGTTACACACATAAAAATCCAAAATCCCATAAAAATCCTCCTTTCGAAAGTCGAAAAATCCCAAGCGTATCTTAGAGGGGAGAAAGGTGTAGTTAAGGATAATATAAGACTAAAATGGGAGAAAAGCAAGATGAAGTTGGGCATTAAGAAAACTTATATGTAAAATATGACGCCATGATGGGGACTCTGAAGCGGAAGATTATTAAAAAAATATTTCTCTGATTCGGATTGACAAAGATCGCTTATTCAAGTATAATAATCACAAAATAATTTTAAATCTAATTCTATCTGACTTTCATTGCCGTTCGGCAGGAAAATCCAAAAAACTTTATACCTGCACAGAGCGGCTGAAAATACAAAAGTGATATCTTAAGAAAACTTTTTGACAACCGATATTTGCCAATTGCTTCTTAGCCAAAGAGTTTCACAATCCCGGTATCCAAGGCTGTTTTGTAGCAGGGAAATGTCAGCAAAGCTGACCAGAAGCGTGCACCGGGTCTCACGTATATTTAGCCTGGATTCATACAAAAAGCAAAGGAGCAGCCTATGGGACAAAAAGATATTACAGAGAAACTACTGGAAGATTATAATGATGTATTTGCAGATATCATAAACGGACTGATTTTTAAAGGAGAACAGCGGATTCTGCCGGAATCTCTGGAAAATGCAAAAGTCCACTCTCAATATAAAGCAGAAGATGGAAAAGTCCATGAACTGGAGAGGGATGTCATAAAATACTGGAAAGAGAAAAAAGTCGAACTGGCGATCTGCGGGATCGAAAACCAGAGCAATGTGAAAAAATATATGCCGTTCCGTATTATCGGATATGATGGTGCTGCATATCGAAGCCAGCTATTGGAGAACAGAAAAGAGATCCTGCCGGTCATGACAATTGTATTGTACTTCGGTACGGATCATCACTGGTATGGCAAAAAGAATATCAAAGGGTTGATGAAAATCCCGGAAGGACTGGAAGAGTACATCAATGATTATGAAATGAAAGTATTTGAGATCGCATGGCTTACAGAAGAGGAGATCAGCCGTTTCCACAGTGATTTTAAAGTTGTGGCAAATTTTTTTGTTCAAAAAAGAAAGCATAAGGATTATATCCCGGATGATCCAACGGAAATCAGGCATATAGATGAAGTACTAAAATTGCTCCGGGTAATGACCGGGGATGAACGCTACCAGGCAATATTTCAGAAAGAGAGAGGAGTGCATAGTATGTGTGATGTGGCGGAAAGACTCGAAAAAATGGGAATGGAAAAGGGAATAGAAAAGGGAATGGAACAGGGAGTGAAACAAGGAAGAAAGTTAGGCAGAAATGAGGGAATCCACGAAGAAAAAATCCGTGTATACAAAAAACTTCTTGAAAAAGGATTTTCGAAACAAGAAGCACAGGAGATAACTGAATTGCCGCAATTTCTGGAAAATTGACCGAGCCTTTTAAAGCGAGAGATGTTTCTTGTCCGAAGGGCAAGAAGATGGGTCTTAGAAAAAACTATATGTAAAACAGAATGCCATGATGATGCGAAAACAATCTTCGTCAAAGTGATTTGTTTTCGCATCATCATGGCTGTATTATTTTACGCACTATTTTTTACGATACCGTTCGTCTGCACATTACTAAAAGCTCCTGGCCTTCCATGGGCGTTTAAGCGGAACGCTAAGTATTTTAAAATGTGCGACATTTCAATTCTTTACACCTGCCTGGAAAGCAACGATTTTGACTTCTGAAATGCCGGATTCAACCCCAGCCCCATACTCAGCTTTTCGCAATTTTCGTTCTTCCAAATGTGAATGAGATAATATAGATGGCATGATGTCAAGAAGTTTAAGAAAATATACTTTGAAACAAGGCTACCGCAATCCCACTGGCTTTAGACGGTAGGTTAAGGTAGCTAAAAATCAGAAATTATTGTATACTCATGGCATGGGAACATGGAGATCTAAAAACAGACATAAATACTTATTACAATATCACATTATTTTCGTCTGCAAATATAGGAAGAAATTACTGGTTTCGAGACAGATATCAGATGATATAAAGCAGTTTTCATATGAGATATGTCAAAGGCACAGTGTTATTATCAGATATATGGAAACAGATAAAGACCATATTCATTACATGATAGAGACAGAACCGACAATGTCTATTAGTAAGATTGTAAACCTGATGAAGAGCTATACAACATACCATATATGAAAAAGTTATCCCCAATATTTACGAAAACAATTTTGGAAAGAACATACCTTTTGGACAGATGGATATTTTGCATGTAGTGTAGGAAATGTATCGGAAGAAATGCTGAAAAGATATATAGAAAATCAAGGTTGAGAAAGAGGGTGACAGTGGATGTTAAAGGCATATAAATACAGAATATACCCTAATAATGAGCAGAAAATACAGATTGCAAAAACATTTGGCTGTTGCCGTTTTGTATATAATCAGACACTGGCATACCGGAAAGAAGTATATGAGAAAGAGAAAAAATCAGTTAGTAAAACCGACTGTAACAATTATTGCAACAGACAATTAAAGAAAGAGTATGAATGGCTGAAAGAAGTGGATAAATTTGCTCTGACAAATGCGATTTACAACATGGATGCTGCATACCAGAAGTTTTTCAAGGAACACGCAGGTTATCCGAAGTTTAAGAGTAAACACGATAATCATAAGTCATATACAACAAATTTTACGAATGGCAATATAACAGTAGATTTCGGGTGCAATAGAGTAAAACTGCCTAAATTAAAAGGAATAAAAGCAAAACTGCATAGAAATTTTATCGGACAGATAAAATCGGCAACGATATCACAAGTTCCGAGTGGAAAATATTATGTATCAATTTTAGTGGAAACAGAACACGTGGAACTGCCACATATAAATCAAAATACAGGAATAGATTTAGGTATTAAGGAGTTATGTATTACTTCTGCTGGAAAGAAATACGAAAATCCAAAAATCATCAGAAAATACGAAAAGAAACTGGTGAAACTGCAAAGGCAGTTAGCCCATAAAGAGAAAAGAAGTCAAAATTACTACAAAACAAAGAAAAAGATAGCATTATGCCATGAAAAAATAACAAATACCAGAAAAGATTATCTGCACAAGATGTCGCATGAGATTATCAGCGAAAACCAAGTGATAGTTTCGGAAGATTTGCAGATAAAAAACATGGTAAAAAATCACCGTTTGGCAAAGTCTATAAGTGATGTATCATGGTATGAGCTGACAAGACAGTTAGAATATAAGGCAAAGTGGAATGGCAGGAAATATGTCAAAATAGATAGATTCTATGCCAGTAGTCAGCTGTGTTCAGTCTGTGGATACCAAAATACAGAGACAAAAAATCTATCAGTAAGGGAATGGACATGTCCTGTCTGTGGAACAAATCATGACAGGGATATCAACGCAGCAAAAAATATACTGGAAGAAGGATTAAGACAAATAGCATAAAAATAACAATATAGGGCAGGGACTGCCCGAAT
>OGHJ01002435.1_pt1 | contig 15791 bp, 11 predicted proteins | sample 1571351 | NCBI WGS metagenome assembly OGHJ01 (sample SAMEA2582037, study PRJEB24529) | metagenome | biome: Human gut stool | place: China | collected 2011 | reverse complement strand
ATGGTGTTTTCCATGGAACCGGTCGGGATCTCACTGTTTGCGATGACAAAAGTCGTGAGAACGAAGGCAATGACGGCGGCGGATACAAGAACCTGGACCCAGCTGATCAGCTCCGCTACCCAGCCTGTTTTTTCTTTCTTTTCTTTTCCGTTATTTTCCATATAAAGATGATAACCTCGTTTGACTAATATACTCAAAAACATTCCTGTTTTTGGCAGATCCCAGATTCAAAAATCTTCCTGCAGGCAAGCCGGCATCGGATTTCCGGACTTTTGACCCTGGCATCACAACATACAATAAAGAGTTTATGATAAATTGTCAAGTTTCGCAAGAGAATTTCGAAAAAGGTAAGGAATTTTTTAATGGGAAAATATGCGGGAGCGCCATGCGGATGGAAAAACGGATATTTGCCGATACTGCCACTTGTATCAGAGAGATGATGATGTTAAAATATTGTTAAGAAAAAATGGCTTCGGACATCAGGAAACAGATATCCGCAGCCGCAGAAAATTCCAGAAATGGACAGGTCTTTGTGGACCATGCCGGAAAACGGCATTGGAACACGACAGGGAGAGTGCTTATGGAAAAAATCTTATATGATCTGATGGACTGGGCCGGGATCGAGGAACTCGTATATTCTGAGGCGAGCGATCCGGGACGGCTTTTAGGGGAACATGTAATAAAGGAAGGACTTCTGATCCAGGCGTTCCTTCCGAATGCGGCGAAAGTCTCCGTAAAGATCGGGGAAGAAAGCTTTCCGATGGAGATGGCGGATGAGAACGGATTCTTCGCAGTCCTTCTTGAGGACCGTCTGGAGTTAGTGCCGTACCATTTTCTCGTGACTTACGAGGACGGGGACAGTGAGGAGATCGTGGATCCCTACAGTTACCAGTTCTACACCGCGTTTACCGAGGAGGAAGTAAAGAAATTCGGCGCCGGGATCTATTATGATTCCTATCAAAAGTTTGGCGCGCACCCGACCGTGGAAGCCGGGATCTCCGGAGTGCACTTTGCAGTCTGGGCGCCGGATGCGATGCGTGTCAGTGTTGTGGGTGACTTCAACTTCTGGGACGGAAGACGCCACCAGATGAAAAAACGCGGACCGTCTGGGATCTATGAGATCTTTATTCCGGGACTGAAGCCGGGTACGATCTATAAATATGAGATCAAGACAAAAGCGGGAGATCCGATGTTAAAGGCGGATCCGTATGCGAATTTCTCAGAGCTCCGACCGAATACGGCGTCCGTGATCTGGGATATGACTGATTATCAGTGGAACGATGGCGAGTGGATCGAAAAGAGAAAAGCGGCAAAAGACCGGCTGAAGGACTCGCCGATGTCGATCTATGAGGTCCATCTCGGCTCCTGGATGCAGAAACCGGTAGCTCAGGATGAAAATGGGGATGACATCAACGGCAGCCAGTTTTATAATTACAGGGAGATCGCGGAAAAACTTGCTGCTTACGTCAAGGAGATGGGCTACACCCATGTGGAGCTTCTCCCGGTGATGGAGCACCCGCTCGATGAGTCCTGGGGTTACCAGGTGACCGGTTACTATGCGCCGACGAGTCGTTTCGGGACTCCGGACGATTTTAAGGCGTTTATGGACTATATGCACAAAGAGGGGATCGGCGTCATCCTCGACTGGGTTCCGGCCCATTTCCCGCGGGATGCGCATGGTCTCGCGGCCTTTGACGGGACCTGTCTCTACGAGCACAAGGACCCGCGCCAGGGATCACATCCGCACTGGGGAACGCTGATCTACAATTACGGCCGTCCGCAGGTATCGAACTTCCTGATCTCCAACGCTTTATACTGGGCGAAGGAGTTTCACGCCGACGGGATCCGGATGGACGCTGTGGCATCCATGCTGTATCTTGATTATGGAAAGAACGCGGGCGAGTGGATCGCGAACATGTACGGCGGAAATGAGAACCTGGAGGCGGTGGAATTCCTGAAACACCTGAATTCCATCTTTGCACGGGACACAGAGGGCGCAGTCCTGATCGCGGAGGAATCCACGGCATGGCCGAAGGTTTCCGGCGATGAGAATGACGGAGGACTCGGCTTTGACTTCAAGTGGAATATGGGCTGGATGAATGATTTCCTCGATTACATGCAGTGCGACCCGTATTTCCGCCATGACCATTATGGAGAGCTGACTTTCAGCATGCTGTACGCATACAGTGAGAAGTTTGTTCTCGTATTCTCACACGATGAGGTGGTCCACGGAAAAGGTTCCATGGCCGGAAAAATGCCGGGGGACACCCAGGAGAGAAAGTTCGCAAACCTCCGTACCGCCTATGGGTTCATGATGGGGCATCCTGGTAAGAAACTGCTCTTTATGGGCCAGGATTTCGGTCAGATGGACGAGTGGAACGAGAAGGAGAGTCTGGAATGGGGACTCTTGAAGTACGATATCCACAGCCAGATGAAGGATTATGTGAAGGCGTTAAACCACCTGTACCGCACACAGCCGGCTCTCTATAAAATGGACTATGAGCCGGAAGGTTTCGAGTGGATCAACTGCACTTACAATGACGAGAATATCGTGATCTTCGAGAGAAAGACGGACAAACCGGAGGAGACACTGCTCTTTGTCTGTAACTTTGTCCCGGTGGAACATGAGAAATTCCGCCTCGGAGTTCCGTTTGCCGGAAAGTACAAGGAGATCCTGAACAGCGACGCGAAGCAGTTCGGCGGCAGTGGCATGGTAAATCCGAGAGTCAAGATGTCGAAGAAAGAGGAGTGGGACGCGAGAGAAAACTCGATCGTGATCAACCTGGCTCCGATGTCCGTGGCGGTATTCTCCTGTACCCCGTATGAGGAAGAACCTGTGACGGGAAAGAAGAAACCGGCGGAAAAGAAAAAACGTCCGGCGAAGCAGCCGTCCGTAAAGATACCGGCGAGTCCGCTGGATGTGATCTCTGAGAAAGTTGGGCAGATCATAAAGACGGCGCGGGAGAGCCAGACGGGAAAAAGAAACAAAGGATAGACAGAAAAATACAGGACATGAAAATGTCCGAAAAACAGCAGGGAAAAAGACATGAAAGAATACACACTGGATTTTCTTACTACGACGGCCATCAAATACGGGACCAGGATCTTCTGGACCGCGGTGATCGTATTTGTCGGTCTCCGCGTGATTCGGATGGTCCGGACCGCAGCAGGGCAGATCATGGACCGCGCCGGCGTGGAGATCACGTTAAAGAAGTTTCTGGATATGCTGCTGCACGCCGTCCTTTTCGGAGTCATGGTGTTCATGGCAGCGGACCAGCTGGGGATCAAGACAACGTCCTTCGTTGCGGTTATCGGTACCGTAACGCTGGCATTCAGCCTTGCGATGCAGAATACACTCTCAAATTTCGCAGGCGGAACGCTGATCCTGCTCTTAAAACCGTTTAAGGTCGGGGATTATATCAGCACATCGGCAGGTGAGGGAACGGTCGAGACGATCGGTCTTGTATACACGACACTTTTGACGATCGACAACCGCGTGATCACGATCCCGAACAGTTCGGTATCGAGCGCACCGCTCACAAACCTCACGAGAATGGGAAAACGCCGCCTGATCATTAACGTCGGGATCGGATATTCCTCGGATCTCTTAAAAGCGAAAAACGTTCTGAAACAGATCTTTGAGGAGAATCCATATATCATGAAAGACCAGGATATCCAGGTGATCGTGGACAGTCTCGGAGACAGCAGCGTGAACTTGAGCGCGAGAGGCTGGGTGCTCTGTGAGGACTATTGGAAAACAAAATGGGCGATCACGGAGGAGATCAAACTCACATTTGACCGGGAAGGGATCGAGATCCCGTATCAGTATATGAACGTGACACTGACGAAGGAGTCACAGTAGAGAAGATACCCATCAGTATGATGTGGGAATAATGTTACTGGCTCGTGTACAGACCGTATAAAAAAGTTCTGTCAGCTGAATACAAGGCTGATGGAACTTTTTTGTTTAACAGGAAATTCCATGATACAAAAGAGGTTCCACAATATGAAATATAGAAAAACAAATCGCATACTGTGATACAGTACCTGATCACCACGGTATTTTTCGCGAAACAAGCCAAAAAATGCTTGCATTTTCCCGGGAATCTGATAGAATCAATGTTAAATTGTTTCTGCGTTGCGGACAAATGTTTGCGGAAAAGAGACGTGTTTTTGTCTGAACGGACATGGTACAGATACATGATTTCAGCAAAAGTGAAACATGCAGAGGCGAAAAAGGGTAGTTGTTGAATTTCGATGCGGCTGCCGAAAAAGAAAAGGAGGGATTGAATATGAAAGAGCATATGGCTGACTGGCGTATCCATGCGCTTGCTTTCGTACTCACCGTAATCGCCGAATTTATCGGCACCAAAAAATTCAGTTTCGGGCCTTTGTCGTTCTCACTGTTTCCGATGCTGTACGTTCTGATCCTCGGAGCGATCCTTGGAATCGTAAAAATGATCCCGCAGAAGATGATGGCGGAGGCGTCTCCGTATATCGGGATCAGTGTTATGATGCTGACTGCGAAGATTGCGTCAACAATCGGACCGAACCTCGGGGCGGTTGTCAAAGCCGGACCGGCGCTGATCCTTCAGGAATTCGGAAACCTGGGGACCGCGGTTTTAGCGCTTCCGATCGCTGTATTTGTATTCCATATGGGACGCGCGGCAATCGGAACGTCCTTCTCTATTTCAAGAGAGAGCTCCCTTGCGGTCGTTGCTGATAAATATGGTCTTGATTCGGATGAGGGAATCGGTGTTATGGGCGGATATATCACAGGCACTGTATTCGGAACCATGTTCAATGGTATCTTCGTCTCCCTGCTCTGTTCCTTAAATATCTTCCACCCGTATGCGCTCGGAATGGCGTGCGGAACAGGTTCCGCATCCATGCTTTCTGCCAGCCTTGCGGCAGTCGTTGAGGCATATCCGGATATGGAAGCGGAGATCACCGCTTATGCGGCAACTTCTAATATGCTGAGCAGCGTGGACGGTCTTTACATGAGCCTTTTCATCGCACTTCCGATGTGTGAATTTATGTACAAGCTGTTCACAAAGAACAACAGGCATTATAAAGACGGACTCCCGATCGGCGCTAAGGTGAAAGTCAAAGCCGCCGGGGAAGAATAGGAGGGATCCATATGGACGCAGCAGTATGGTTTAAAAGAATCAAATGTCTTGTCCTTGTATGCATCTTCGCATCCATCGGCAATTTTATCAGTACATCAAAGGCCGGAAACCCGGTAACCCCGCTTGAGGCAGTGCCCGGGCTCGTGCTTCTTCTTTTATGCACGCTGGTGGGCTGTATCATTTATGAGCTGATCAATAAGGTTTCACCGAAGAATCTTCCGGCAATCGCCTATATCTCATTTATCGCGATCCTGATCACGATCCCGGGTGTCAGCCCGATCGCAGATTATGCGATCGAACAGATTGGAAAGATCGGACTTCTTCCGCTCTGCACTCCGATCCTTGCATATGCGGGAATTTCCATCGGCAAGGATGTGGATACCTTCAAGGAACAGGGACTTGCGATCGTGATCGTAGCGATCTTTACTTTCGCAGGAACATTCCTAGGCTCCACGATCATCGCACAGATCATTCTGAAGATGACTGGTGTGATCTAAGCAACATAAAAATAGCAGAAGGCAGAATCGAGCTGGTGTGGATTCTGCCTTCTTTTTGTTTACGCGAACAACGAGCCAAAGTCTGCGCCTGCGTAAAGGGCGGTGCTGATAAGGTACATGGCTGTGAGTGACCGGTCTATATGAAAACGCGGCGGAAGCTGACAGGACTTTGACCGTGGGGATCACCTTGTAAAAGAACAGGAATCATGCTATGATGGAAGAACTGTACGGTGCAGTGAAATATCTGTGCAGTACGTTTATAAATCTGTGATAACGGAGTGAGTTTCCATGTACCATGATCTTACAAAGGGGAGCATCTCACGCTCCCTTCTTTTATTTGCCCTGCCCATGATGGCAGGAAATCTTTTACAGCAGTTCTACAATATTGCGGATACCCTGATCGTCGGGAGAGTGCTCGGAAAAAATGCGCTGGCGGCGGTCGGCTCGTCGTATACGCTGATGACGTTCCTGACCTCGATCTTTCTGGGGCTCAGCATGGGTTCCGGCGCGCTGTTTTCCATCTACCGGGGAAAGGGAGATGAGAGGGCACTGAAGTCCTCCATCGCCCACGCCTGCGGCCTGATCCTCGCTGTAACGCTTGTTTTGAACGCAGTTGTCTATATTTTCATTGATCCGATCTTAAGCTTCTTACGGGTCCCTGAGGAGGTCTGGGGCGGTATGAGAGAGTATCTGCTGATCATTTTCGCAGGTCTGCTCGCCACGTCCCTCTATAATTTCTTCTCCTGCCTGTTAAGGGCACTGGGAAACTCAACGGTTCCGCTGGTGTTTCTTGCGGTATCCGCGATCTTAAACATCGCGTGGGATCTTTTATTTGTGGCGGTCTTCCATTGGGGAATCGCTGGTGCGGCCTATGCGACGATCTTTGCCCAGTATGTATCCGGGATCGGTATCCTGCTCTATGTTCTTTTCCGATGCAGAAGCCTTCTTCCGGAGAGAAAGGATCTTCGCTTTGACGGCGGAATCTTAAAGGAGATCGCAGGACTTTCCTCCCTGACCTGCCTACAGCAGTCGGTTATGAACTTCGGAATCCTCATGGTGCAGGGGCTTGTAAACAGCTTTGGCGCCACCACGATGGCGGCCTTCGCGGCGGCAGTAAAGATCGACACCTTCGCGTATCTGCCGGTTCAGGACTTTGGAAATGCCTATTCGACCTTCGTTGCCCAGAACTACGGCGCGGGAAATAAAGAACGGATCCGCCGCGGCACAAAGGAATCCTTTGCCATCAGCACGGCGTTCAGTCTTGTGATCTCAGCGCTGGTCTTTGCCTTCGCGGCACCGCTCATGCAGATCTTCGTGAGCTCTGCAGAGACGGCGGTCATCACCTCCGGCGTCCGTTATCTCAGGATCGAGGGCGCGTTCTATTTTGGAATCGGCTGCCTGTTCCTGCTTTACGGATATTACAGGGCGATCAAGCGGGCGGAGATGTCTGTGGTGCTTACCGTAATCTCCCTTGGAACCCGCGTGCTGCTTGCCTACGTGCTCTCTGCCACATTCCTCGGCGAGACAGGAATCTGGATGGCGATCCCGATCGGCTGGATCCTGGCAGATCTCACAGGACTTTTATACATGAGGAGGACCTGGTAAAAAGAAAAGGTAACTATTCAGTACCTTCATAGTTACGTGCAAAAATCCATTCCAGATCAGCTTCGCTGATGGGATTTTTGCCTTCCAGCCTATGTTTTCTTACGGTCAGCGCAGCAAGTGCGCAGACCTACTGAACAGTTACGGATAAATTACTTATTGGTATTTGCCAGAATGATACGGCAATATGCATTTTTGAATATGATCACTATATTTGTATAGAAATCGAGGATATTTACATGGAAAAAATGACTGGAAAGGTCTGGGTCCTGGGCGATGACATCGACACCGATATCATCATCCCGACCGAGTATCTTGCATTAAAGACCATTGACGATATGAAGCAGTATGGATTTTCCCCGCTCCGCCCGGAGCTGGCTGCCCAGATCAAGCCCGGTGACATCATCGTTGCCGGAAAAAACTTCGGCTGCGGTTCTTCCAGAGAACAGGCACCGGAAATCATCAAAGCGTTGGGAATCCAGTGCGTGATCGCGAAATCCTTCGCGAGGATCTTCTTCCGCAACTCCATCAACAACGGCCTGCTCCTCATTGAACAGCCGACACTCTACGATGACATCAAAGAGGGCGATACCGTATCCGTTGTGATGAACGAGCACATCGACTACAACGGAAAAGAGTACCCGATTGCGTCTCTTCCTGAGAATCTGATGGACATTATCCGCGCAGGCGGCCTTGTCAAGGCCATGCGCAAGCTGAATGGTTTGGACTGAACGGGAGGAAAACGAAATGGGAAAGACTGTAATTGAGAAGATCGTTGAACATAACACCGGCAGGTCCGTAAAGCCGGGCGATATCGTGACCGTAAATGTTGACCGCGTCATGATCCACGACATTTTTATTCCGTTCGTGGCGGAGAAATTTAAAGAAATGGGCTTTGAAAAGCTGTGGGAGCCGGATAAGGTCGTTCTGATCTACGACCACCTTGTTCCGGCAAGCCAGCTTGACGATACAAGACATTTCCATGTCGGCGATGCGTTTGCCGCAAAATACGGCATGACCCACGTCCACAGAAGCGACGGAATCTGCCACCAGTTAATGACAGAAGCCGGATATGTAAAACCGGGCGATGTTGCCTTCGGTACAGACAGCCACACAACGACCTACGGCTGTGTCGGCGCATTCTCCTCTGGAATCGGATATACGGAGATGGCCAGCATCCTGGGAACCGGAACCATGTGGATCCGTGTGCCGGAGACCATCAAAGTCGTTATCAACGGAAAACTGCCGGAGAATGTTATGTCCAAGGACGTAATTCTCCGTCTCATCGGTGATCTCGGCGCGGACGGCGCTACTTATAAGGCTCTGGAGTTCTCCGGAAGCGCAGTGGAGAGCATGACAGTCGCAAGCCGTATGACGATCTCCAATATGGCCATCGAGGCCGGCGCAAAGTGCGCTCTGTTCACACCGGACGAGAAGACAGCGGAGTACTGTGATGTGACATTAAATGACTATCAGAAGAGTCTTTTCGGCGATCCGGACGCAAATTACTGCCGCGTGATAGAATACAATGCCGAGGATTTTGTTCCGGTCATGGCATGCCCGTCCCAGGTCGACAAGATCCGCAATGTCAGCGAACTTGAAGGCACAGAGATCGATCAGGTATTCATCGGTTCCTGCACAAACGGACGTCTTGAGGATCTGGCTGCGGCTGCGGAAGTTTTAAAGGGCAGACAGGTTGCAAAATTTGTAAAGCTCATCGTGACTCCGGCAAGCCGCAAGATCTACAAACAGGCTGCTGATCTCGGAATCCTCGAGACTCTGGCCGAGGCAGGCGCTATGATCACCCACCCGGGCTGCGGCCTCTGCTGCGGACGCGCGGGCGGTATCCTGACTGACGGTGAACGTGTTGTCGCTACCAACAACCGCAACTTCCTTGGACGTATGGGAACATCCAAAGTCCAGATCTATCTCGCCTCCCCGAGAACAGCTGCGGCATGCGCGGTGGCCGGTAAGATCGTTTGTCCGGAATAGGAAAAAACGCGTCGACAACTGTAAGCAAATCGAGCATCTGTCGGTATCATCCCATTGAAATACAAAAATCCGGTAATCAGAATATCACGCAGCCATACATTGCGGTTATCTCTGATTACCGGATTTTTATTATATAATTTTTATCACGCTTTCTCCAGCTTTCTGAGTGCTTTCCTGAACTGGATCGAGAACAAAATCGCCGTGAATGTCACTGCAATCGCATCTGCGATCGGCTCCGCCATGTAGACACCCATCGTTTTATTGCTGACGAACATCGGAACGATGAAGATTAACGGAAGCAGAAGCACGAATTTACGCACAACCGCCACGATGATCGAACATACTGCATATCCGATGGCAACGAAGGTCATCTGGCAGGCGAGCTGGATTCCAAAGAGGAACATCGCACCGCAGTAGATCCGCAGAGCGCCTGCGGTGAAGGAAACGAGTTCTGGATCGGAGCTGAAGATTCCCGCGAAGGTTGCCGGGAAAAGCTGGACAAAGAGCCAGAACAACGTGGAATAGATCAGGGAGATCACGAGATGGAGCTTGAATGTCTTCTTCATACGGTCGATATTTCTCGCTCCGTAGTTATAGCTCATGATCGGCTGTGCGCCCTGTCCGATTCCCTGAAGCGGCAGCATTGCAAACTGCATCGTACTTGTAAGGATCGTCATGGCACCGACTGCCAGATCTCCGCCGTACTTTAACAGGGAAGAGTTAAAGCATACCGAGATAACACTCTCGCTGGACTGCATCACAAATGTGGAAAGTCCCAGCGCAAGACACGGGAAAACGATAGACGGAACCGGCTTTAAATACTCCTTTTTGATCCGTAAGAAGGTCTTCTTTCCGGTCAGGAACGCGAGAACCCAGCCGCAGGACACTGCCTGAGAGATGATCGTCGCGAGAGCCGCACCTTTTACGCCCATGCCAAGCCCGAAGATAAAGAGCGGGTCCAGAATAATATTGCAGACAGCGCCGATGGTAACCGTCAGCATACTGGTCTTTGAAAATCCCTGAGCCGTGATGAACATGTTCATGCCTAACGTCATCTGGACAAAGATCGTTCCGACAGCGTAAATACTCATGTAATCAACGGCATAGCCGATAGTGTTTTCACTGGCTCCAAAAGTCAAGAGCATGGAGCGGCCAAACAACAGTAAGACTGCTGTCAGGATCGCAGAAATGATGATCTGAACCGTAAAACAGCCGCTGAGAATCTTCTCCGCAGAGTCCATGTCATCTTTTCCCATAAAGATCGACGCTCTCGGTGCACCGCCGGAGCCGACGAGGGCCGCGAAGGCGGAGACCACCATGATGATCGGCAGGCAGACACCGACACCGGTCAGAGCGAGACTTCCGCTTCCCGGGATATGTCCAATGTAGATCCGGTCAACGATGTTGTACAGCATGTTGACGATCTGTGCGATGACAGAGGGAACGGCAAGCTTAAAGAGGAGTTTTCCGATCGGCTCTGTCCCAAGAAATTCTTTACTGTTGTTCATGCAGCTTTCCTTCTTTCCTGTAATCTGAGATGTTTGAATTGATCCGGTTCATAAGTTCGAACAGCATCCGGTGCTCTTCCGGGGTGAATCCGCGGCAGATGATCTCGGCGGCCCGTTTCTGGACGTTTTTCCCGTCAGAGACCATCGGCGCAGCAGCGTCCGTGAGTTTCAGATGGATCGTCCTCCGGTCCGTCCCATAATATTCCCCGGTGAGCAGTCCGCGCTCCTCTAATGAGCGGACAGACATGGAGACATGGGACTTTGTGAACGCCCGCTTCTTGATGATCTGGGCGGCAGTGTCGAACTCCGGATTGTTGGCGAGAAACAGCAGGATATTGAATTCCATCTGGGTCAGCCCGTATTTTTTGCAGACCGGATCAATGAGCCCCGTATAGAAATCCCGGCTGTCCGCCATAAAATCAACAAATTTCATGTGTATCACCTCTGGTTCAAAAGTGAACTGTTCTATTTAGAACTATATTAGTATACGAGAATACTCTCCAAAAGTCAAGAGCGGCGGCAGCTCTAAATCTATCCAGATGCCATATCCAGACTTCATTTTTCACATGATGTCCTTACCTGCACTACAGATTTTATAAAAAAAGGAGTGCCTTTTGTGAGACAGGGAATTTCTCGGAATTTCCTATTACATCAAAAAAATCCGGCAGTCAAGTTGTCTTACAGAATCAAAAATCCCTGTAAAACAACCCAACTGCCGGATCTTTTCTATATATAGCTTTATATTCTAATTAAACTTCATCGAGATTCCCCGGCTCACCAGATCATGCCAGACGATCTCCCCTGTTTCCAGAGACTTTTTCACATCGATAATCCTCTGGTTCTCCGAACCGCGGAATGCCAGTGCCACGCTGTAAAGTTCCTGAACAAACTCGCCGTCCACGAGGACATCGATCAGGCTTAACATCTCATCCGTACACTCACATCTCGCCCGGCTCTCACCGAGAAGCTCTTTATCGAAAAGATAACCGGTATAGCACCAGATATTTTTCTTTGGGAATCTCTCGCGCACTTTCTTTAAGAACGGAAGAAGTACCCGCTGGTTCTCCGGCTCAAAGGGTTCTCCACCGAGAAGCGATAATCCATCCACAAAATCCGGCTCCAGCGCCTTTAATAACATTTCTTCCGTCTCTTCCGTAAACGGCTTTCCGTATCCGAAATCCCACGCCACATCATTAAAGCAATTTTTACAGTGATGTGTACAGCCGGACACAAAGAGGGACACGCGGACTCCCTCACCGTTTGCAATATCACATGTTTTGATCTCTCCGTAATTCATTACAGGTGCAGTACCCTTTCCTTAATTTCCTGTGTTCTGCCCTGATTCCAGAACTGTGTTCCGATGTATCCGCAGGTACGTCTTGCAACGTTGAGCTTGCTCTGGTCACGGTTTCCGCAATGCGGGCATTCCCATACGAGCTTTCCGTCATCCTCGATGATCCTGATCTCGCCGTCGTAACCGCATACCTGACAGTAATCGCTCTTCGTATTTAACTCCGCGTACATGATATTGTCATAGATGTAGCGGATGACCTGAAGAACAGCCGGGATATTATCCTGCATGTTCGGAACTTCCACGTAGCTGATCGCTCCGCCCGGGGACAGTGCCTGAAATTCAGACTCTAATTTTAACTTACTGAAGGCGTCGATCGGTTCCGTTACATGTACATGGTAGCTGTTTGTGATGTAGTTTCTGTCAGTTACGCCCTTTACGATGCCGAAACGTCTCTGGAGACTCTTCGCAAAAGAGTAGGTTGTGGACTCCAGCGGGGTTCCGTAGATGCTATAATCGATATTTTCCGCCTCTTTCCACTTCGTGCAGTAGTCATTTAACTTCTGCATGATCTCAAGACCGAGTTTCTTTCCTTCCGGCTCAGTCAGTTTCTTCTCGATTAAGCTGTATACACACTCCCAGAGGCCTGCATAGCCAAGGGAAAGTGTGGAATATCCGTCATACAGGAGCTTGTCGATGGTCTCACCCTTTTTCAGTCTTGCCAGGGCACCATTCTGCCACAGGATCGGTGCAACATCAGAGATCGTGCCTAAAAGGCGCTCATGACGGCATCTGAGAGCTTCATGGCATAATTCCAGGCGCTCGTCTAAGATCTCCCAGAAACGGTCCATATCGCCTTCAGAAGAACATGCTACATCTACCAGGTTAATGGTAACAACGCCCTGATTGAAACGGCCATAATATTTATGGCTGCCATCTGCATTTCTCTGAGAGTCTTCTACTGTCAGGAAAGAACGGCATCCCATACATGGGTAAACATCTCCCTGCTTTAATTCCTTCATGATCTTTGCAGAAATATAATCCGGTACCATACGCTTTGCAGTACATTTTGCTGCCAGCTCTGTCAGATACCAGTATGGAGCATCCTCGGAAATATTGTCCTCATCCAGCACATAGATCAGTTTTGGGAACGCCGGTGTGATCCATACGCCTTTTTCATTCTTTACACCCTGCATACGCTGTACCAGGACCTCTTCAATGATCATAGACAGGTCTTTTCTGGTCTGACCCTCTGGTACCTCATCCAGGTACATAAATACAGTTACAAATGGAGCCTGGCCATTGCAGGTCATCAATGTGATCAGCTGGTACTGAATAGTCTGGATACCGCTCTTGATCTCATCGCGCAGTCTGCGCTCTACCACGCGGTCGATGATCGCGTCGTCTAAGGATTCCCCGCATTCTTCACGTTCTGCGATCACGTTCTTGCGCAGCTTTTTACGGCTGATGTCTACAAACGGAGCCAGGTGTGCCAGAGAGAAGGACTGTCCGCCGTACTGGTTGCTGGCTACCTGGGCAACGATCTGGGTGGTAACGTTGCAGGCAGTAAAGAAGCTGTGCGGCTTCTCGATCATGGTCTCGCTGATGACCGTACCATTCTGCAGCATATCCTCTAAGTTGATCAGATCGCAGTTATGCTCTTTCTGTGCGAAATAATCAGAATCATGAAAATGAATAATACCTTCTTCATGGGCTTTTACAATCTCCTCTGGAAGCAGGATACGCATAGTCAGATCCTTGCTGACCTCACCAGCCATGTAGTCACGCTGGGTAGAGTTGATCACCGGGTTCTTGTTAGAATTCTCCTGCTTTACTTCTTCGTTCAGCTGGTCGATCAGGGCCAGAATTCCATTATCGGTGGTGTTGGACTTGCGGGACAGCTCTCTCTTATAGCGGTAACGCACATACTTCTGTGCTACCTCGTATCCACGCATCTCCATAATGCTGGTCTCGACGATATCCTGGATATCCTCTACATGGATCGCATGGGTCATGCCTGCGATCTTGTCAGCTACATTCTCCGCTACCGCCTTGATCTGGTACGGATTCATCTGATGCAGCTTATCTGTCTCTTCATTGGCAGCGTTGATCGCATTGACGATCTTATGCAGGTCAAAGTCCACTTCTTCCCCGCTTCGCTTGATCACTCGTTTGTGTAACTCTTCCATCCCGTAAACTCCCTTCAGAAATCACAAAAATCAACTATCGTGCAAATACAAAATATCTTGTGTTTTATGTAATCCTAGATACTATATCTAGTGTGGTTACAACGTGCATTTTCAATTATAGGGAGCCTGGAATGAAAAGTCAATAGGTTCTTCTGCTTTTCTTTCAAGACATTTCTTCGAACATATTTTCAATACCAAAAAGATGGCTTAGATGCTGGATTTTACGAATTTTTCAGTTTTTTCTGTCTCCGGGCCGTCTCCAAAAGAATTTTATTTTCCTGGTTTATGGTTCCAAAATGTGTCAGACAACAGATCACCTCTGGGCATTGTTCCATACACAAAAGTGCCTTTTTCCTTGTTTCTTCCCGGATGGGCTCAAATGCCGCTTCCACAATCACTTGTGCCGCGCTGTATTTTGCTGCCTCATAATCGATGTCATGCTCATGAAGGACCCCTGTGGCAAACGGAATCCCCAGCCGCGCCAATTTCCGGTACACTGCCAGGCCGCTCCCACCTCCACCGATGACAAAAACCTGGGGGGTTGCTTTCGCAGCTGGTAACTCCATAGCTCCAAATGCTTCATGGTAGGAGCCTTCTGTAACGTTGTAAAGGCAGTTTATATACTCGTCCGTAAAAATATCCTCCGGCATCCCGATCCGGTCAACACGGCCCTCACAGACGGTCATGACCCGGTCAGAGATCTTCTGGGCCAGATCCAATTCGTGGAGAGACATGACCACCGCCATGTTCCGTTCCCGCACCAGTTTTCTCAAGACCGTCAGAAATTCCAGCTTATGCTTCACATCCAGATACGAAGTCGGCTCATCTAAGATGATCAGCTCCGGTTCCTGGCAGATGGCTCTGGCCAGCATTACCCGCTGTCTCTGTCCGTCACTGATCCGGTCAAACATAAGATCCCTGAGTTCTGTCACCTTCACCAGTTCCATGGCGTTTTCCACCGCTTGGTGATCATCTTTCGACAGCACACCAAAACGTCCGGTATAAGGATACCTTCCGGTGGCCACCACATCCTCACAGGTCATCAGCTCGGCCCGCAGGCGTTTGGTCATCACCACTGCCATTTTTTTCGACAATTCTGCTCCGGTGAGTGACTTCATATCCTCTCCATCCAACCGCACCGTTCCTGCGATCAGGGACAGCTGCCTTGCAATACTTTTTAAGATCGTGGATTTGCCTGCACCGTTTGGACCCAGTAACGTCAGGATTTCCCCTTTTCGAAGCATAATCTCCACTTCTTCGATCAGAGGCTTTCCGTCGTAGCCCACGCTCATTTTTTCCGTTGTAATATAATAAGGCTTCTGCCATGATCCACAATACCACCGGTGCTCCGAAGATTGCCGTCACTGTGCTGATGCTAAGTTCCGTGGGTGCCATCCATTTCCTCGCCAGCAGATCACAGAACAGGCAGAATACACTGCCTCCCAGAAAACATGCCGGTATCATCAGTAACGGCTTTGTAGTGCCGAACAGTTTACGGATCAGCTGCGGCACAGCGATCCCCACAAAAGAGATCGGTCCGGCAAATGCCACGATACATGCCGAAAGCACGCTGGACAACACCA
>OGHJ01002434.1_pt1 | contig 15798 bp, 12 predicted proteins | sample 1571351 | NCBI WGS metagenome assembly OGHJ01 (sample SAMEA2582037, study PRJEB24529) | metagenome | biome: Human gut stool | place: China | collected 2011 | reverse complement strand
TCGGGAAAAAGAACTTTATCCATTCGACCGGGTGCGCTTCCAAATAAAGCCGGTGCTTTTCTATGTCGGCGGGCGACATGGTCGGGTCTACTTCAGTGGAACAGTAAATACTTTGTTTGTATTCCTCCCAGTTTTTTATGGCGTCTCTTTCTTCCTGCTTCATGGCCTACTGCTTTATGCTTGATTTGACAAACAGGTCGAACATACGGGTGACGTCCTTCGCCAGTTCCAGGTTCACCGGGCGCAAAAATTCGATGAAGCGCATACCCACACCGATAATGTCCGCTATCCCTGACTCCGTTTCCATTTTCTTAATGGCTGAAGACAGTTTGATAAGGACATCCGCTTCCTTTGAGGTGGCATATCTTTTGCCTTCTTCCCGGTCTTTGATACCCCGGTTTATCTCCGCCACCTGCTGATACAGAAGACTGATCTGTTCTTCCCTTGTCAGGGTCAGCCCGGCCTTCCGTTGTTCCCACATTTCCGACTTGATCCACTTGTTTACAGTGATCCGGCTTACCCCGACCTTTTCCGCAATTTCCTGCTGTGTCAGGTTCTCTTTGAGGTAGAGCATTCCCGCCCATTCCTTCTTCTGTTTATTCGTTAAATCCGCCATATACGTCTTATTTTATATGTGCAAAATTGTACTATAAATGACTCAAAAAAAAACTGCGTGCGCATGATAACATTTTAAAAATGAATGGTGTAACTGTAAAGTTGTATCATGCGTATGCGATTTGCAAAACGGTAAAAGTTGAGTCAATTTTGCGAAGTCAACGGGCGGAAAATTCGCCAAAAATGAACCTAAAAAACGTTTTGCAGATGAAGAGATTTTTTAATATGATACCTGGCGAAGACGCCGCCTGTATTCTTTTATACGGCGATATTGGCGACTATGACAAAGTACGTTCCGGCGACGTAGTCCGGGAACTGCTGGAAATGGAAGCGCAATATAAAAAGATTGATGTCCGGATTAACAGCAACGGCGGCGACGTGTACAGCGGTATCGCCATCTTTAACGCCTTCAAGAACACGAAGGCGGATATTACTATTTATGTCGACGGCATTGCCGCCAGTATCGCTTCCGGGGTTGCCCTGTGTGGTAAGCCGCTTTACATGAGCCGCTTTTCCCGCTTAATGCTTCATAGCATCCAGGGCGGCGCCTATGGCAATAAAAAGGAACTGGCCGAAGTGATCGAACAGATCGACAGCCTGGAAAATACTCTGGCCGAAATGCTTGCCACCCGTTGCAAAAAGACAGTCGACGAAATCAAAGCCGAATACTTCGACGGTTCCGACCACTGGCTGACCGCACAGCAAGCCCTGGACGCCGGAATTATCGACGGCATTTACGACACGGAAGAAACCATCCCGGCAGACTCGACGCCGGATCAGGTATATACCATTTTCAACAACCGGCTTAAACAGCCACAAAAAGACAATCAAATGAATTTTGACGAATTAAGAAAACGCCCGTCGTTCGTGAATTGTACGACGGATGAAGACGTGCTTCGACAGATTACGCACCTGGAAACTGAAGCCGGCAAAGTAACCGGTCTGACGACCGAAGTAACGAACCTGAAGAAAGACCTGAAAGTCTTCCAGGACAAAGCCGCTGCCGATGAAGAAACGGCTATCGACGGACTGGTACAAACAGCCTTTGACGAAGGCCGTATCACTGAACCGCAGAAGGCCACTTATAAGGCGCTCCTGAAGGCTGACCGTGAAAACGGCGAAGCTGCCCTGAAAGCGTTACCGGCAAAGCGCCGTGTAATGAATAACCTTCATAAACCCGCCGCTGGTGGAACCGGTGCCTGGGATGAAGAAATGAATAACATCCGCAAGAAAAACGGATATACCGTGTAACCTTTAAAAAAGAGAAAATAATATGGCAATTATCCTTATTAACAGCAACTACGACGGTGAGGTATTAGAGAAAATCCTTACCAAAGCCAGCACCGGCAATGAACTTGTGCAGAAAGGTCTGATCCACATCGAACCGAACATTACGAAAAAGTTCTCTATTCCCCGTATTAAAACGGGAAAGATGCTTCAGAAACGTAAAGAGCAACCGAAGCAATCGGACAGCAAAGGAAGTTTCAGCTATGACGAAAAGGCGCTGATCCCGCATGAGTTTATGGCGTTTACCACGTTCAACCCCCGAACCTTTGAAAAGATTTGGCGCCCCTTCCAGCCGAAGGGCAACCTGGTCTTTGCGGAACTTCCGCCCGAAGGTCAGAATTTACTGCTTTCCGAAATGGCGAAGGTTGTAAACTTTGAACTGGGCTTCCATTTCATCAACGGTATTTTCGTCGACGACATCAACGACGACGACCACCTGTTCGATGGTGTGCTTACCCGTGTTTTCTCTGATCCTGAAGTTATCCGTGTGAAGACACCGGAAGCAAGTATGATTAAACGTATGATGGCAGTCCGCCAGGCTACACCTGAAGTTTTGCGTAACAACCCGAACTTTAAGTATATCATGAGTATTAACGACGCCGACCAGTACGACAACGAACTGACCCAGCAGACCGCCAAAGGTGCCAACTGGACGGATCAGAACGCACAGCGTTTCAAGAATACGACTATTATCCCACTGTCACAATGGCCGGACGGTGTTATCATGGGAACTATTGCGACTATGGATTTAGACACAAACCTGTGGGGCTGTGTGAACCTGGTTGATGATATGGAAGTCATTCAGATTGCGAAACTGGAAAACGCCGGCGAACTTTACTTCTTTAAAATGCTTATGACAGCCGACACGAATACCGCCTTCGGTGAAGAAGTTGTCCTGCTGGATGCCCGTGAAACCAAAAAAGCTAAACTGGTAGGTACTACGGTAACGCTGTCCGCTTATTCTTCAATCATTGAGGCAACCCCCGCCGCTGATGCTTCCTGGAATATCACCGGGGACGATGAAGCCATGCTGGGCGCACGTCTGAAAGTGGCTAACAAGTCAGCCGACAAAACGATCACTATTGCCGACGTGATGATCGCCGGCGGTAAGACTGTCGACCTTTACTTCAACGGTAAAAAATGGTTCAGTACTGATCCGGACGCCGGAAGTGTAGCTGAACAGGCAGCTATTCAACACATCGACGAAGAAGACGGGAACTGATATGAGCCGGGGACTTAATAATAATAATCCGGGCAATATCAGGAAAAGCCCGACTGTGTGGCAAGGGGAGAAAACCCCTTCCACCGATCCAGCCTTTAAACAGTTTACCAGTATGGCCTACGGTTACCGTGCTATGTTGAAACTACTGCAAAATTATTCCCGGCTGAACGGCTGTAAAACGATCCGTCAAATGATAAACCGGTGGGCGCCGCCTTCGGAGAATAACACAGACAACTATATCCGGGCTGTTTGCGCCGGTGCCGGTGTACAACCCGACCAGGTGGTAGACGTAAGTAACCGGAACGTCATGTGCAGGATCGCCGCCGCCATGAGCCGGGTAGAAAACGGCGTACTGGCGAACATGGTAGACGTGAACAGGGGCTGGGACTTACTAACTAAATAATGAAAGGAAAGAACATCATGTACACATGGTTTGACCTGCTGGTTACTTTAATTTCTTCCGGGGTGCTTTTTTCGCTGGGCACCTGGTTTGTCAACCGGAAAGTAAATAATACCAGGCAGAAGAAAGAAATCTTTGATTACTACAAGTCTATCAGCGAAGACTTACAAACAACATTAGAAAAATTACAGGATGAAAACAGAAAATTATATCGGGTTATTTCCCGCCTGGAAAGGGCTATGTCAATGGTTAGCACTTGTAAGCATTACGCTGATTGCCCTGTCCGTTACGAGTTGCGGAAGTACGAAGAAAATGATCGAAAGCACCAGGACAATCACCGACAGCGTCCTGCTGAAAGAAGTCCGACAGGTGATAAACATACCGATCCCGCTATCGAAGGTGGAACTGAAGATACCGACGCAAAGCCTCCATAACCTGCCGCCCGGTGCTTCCTTCAGCGGGAAGAACGGTCAGGCGGCTGTCAGGGTTGAAGCCGTAGGCGACACGGTTTATGTCTCGTCTACTTGTGACAGTCTTCAGGTGCAATGTGAACGTTACGAAAAAGAGCTTACCCGCATCCGCAGCGACACCGACAGACAAGTCACTGAAATAAAGAAAAACAGTGTTCAAACACTATTCAAATGGTGTTTAATCGGCTTTGTAGCCGGAATTATTTCAACTATAACAGTAATAATCATTAAAAAGAAAAAGATATGGTAAGAGATGAACAGAACTTAATGTTCGGCCTGGACGAATTCAAGTTCGACGGTAAAAGTTGGGGCTTCATTGAAGAAGACTCTTTCGACTGGGGCGGTCAGGAAGGCGAAGTAACCGAAATCCGTGCAGCACAAAAGAAAGGCTACCCGGTTAAAATTATCCCGAAGTCAAACGGTACGATTAAGCCGGCCTTTGACCTGATCCAGTTGAGTTATGAAAATCTTGCGGCCACAATGGGCGGAACCGTTAAGAAGACCGGCGAAAAGGCTACCGGATGGACGGCACCTTCAAAGTTGGTACAAGTAACAGGCGAAGCTGTTATCGACACCGACAGCGGTCAGCGTATCACGATCCCGAACTGTCTTGTGTCGGCTTACATCGGTGGTAACCTGAACCTTACTTCCGTTTCCAAAATCAAATGTAAATTAAGTATTGCAGAACCTGCCGACGGCGCTGCACCCTTCACTATTGAGGACATACCGGAAGGCGCCGGGGCATAAGGCTGTAAACTATGAATGTAGAACTGGAAGCGGCGGAAGCCTTGCTGGATATAGGCGTTTCACTGCCCTTTAAAGCGGTCAGAATACCTTTTACCGGCAAGCGCTTCGCCCTACGCATGACAATGAAACGGCCATGCCTGGGCAATCAGATCAGGATTGCCCGGCATTACCTGAAGATAGGCGTCACTTACGAACAGATGAAAGTGTTTGAAAAGCACGAAGAAATGGTCTTCCTGGCGACACATGGCAAGCGGATCAGTAAAATGATAGCACTAACCATTTGCCGGGGCGCTTTTTCCGGCTGGCTTTTTTCGCCCTTCATGGCCTGGTTCATCCGGTGGTTTGTTCCTGACGCCTTTATAATGGGCGCTAACCTCCGTTTTATCACCTTATTAGGAACGAAGGATTTTATGAATATTATCAAATCGAGCGAAATAGCGAACCCGCTACGTCCGAGAATGAGCCAAAAAAGAAAGGGGAGTTAACCGGCCGGGTAACCGGCGGCCATAGCCCCTTCGGTGTAATATGGCAGATTGCCACCGCTACCGGCTGGAACCTGCATTACATCATGTGGAAATTAAATTATCAGACGCTTATCATGATGTCGGCTGACGCCGTCCGTTATGTCAGCGGTAAAGAAGAAAAGAAAGACAACAAGAAAAAAGGCCGGGGTAGCGGTGCCCTGGGGTATTTCCAATCAAAGCTAAAAAAGTAAAGTATGAAACCTGTTGAAATTGAATTTCTGATGCGTGACAAATTATCTGACGGCTTGAATAAAGCCGGCCAGGCCGCTACGTCTTTGGGTGACAAGGTTGCCCAATCGGCCGATCAGGTAAAGGCAAAGATCACCGAACAGAAAGCTGTTATCAAACAGGTAGAGGACGATTTGAAAGACCTTGAAAAGCAATACGGCAAACTGGCGCCGGGTGCTGCACAGGCCGAAATGAAAGCGGAGATCGTCGCCTGTAAAAAAGTCCTGGACGAAGAAAAGGCCGCCCTGATGGGTGTTGAAAAGGAGTACGAACAAACCCGTTCGACCGGAAAGCGTCTTTCAATGCAACTTCGGGAAATGCAGGACGCTATGGCAAAGATGCGCCTGGAAGGGAAAGCAACCAGCCCGGAATACCAAAAACTGGCCGCTGACGCCGCCACCCTTGCGGACACTATCGGCGACCTTCGTACACAGACAAACATTTTAGCGAATGACGACGCCGGGCTTCAGGGTGTTATGTCGGGCGTTTCCGGACTGGCCGGCGGCTTCACCGTTGCCACCGGTGTAATGGGTGTATTCGCATCCGAAAACGAAGACCTGATAAAGATACAGACGAAAGTACAGTCCGTCATGGCTATAACTATGGGGCTTCAACAAGTCATGAACGCCCTGAATAAAGACTCCGCCTTTCGTCTTGTAACGGTTGCCCGTGCAAAGGACATGCTTACCGGTGCCAATGTCCGGCTGGCTACCGCCCTGGGAATTTCCAACGGTGCCGCTACCGCCCTGATGGCGACGTTAACGCTGGGGCTTTCCCTGGTTATAACGGGGCTTGTCATTGCCTGGAATAAATATTCGGACGCACAGGCCAAAGCCGCCGCAAAGGCTGCTGAAATGGTCGACATAGAGAAGAACGGCCGGGGGGAAATGATTAAAGCCCGTGTCGAGATCGACAATACCAAACGGTCGCTGAAGGAGTTCACCGGCACGAAAGAACAGGAAAAAAGCAAGGTCGAAGAACTGAACCGTAAGTACGGGGAAACCTTCGGGTATTACAAGACCATTGCCGAATGGTACGACGTTCTTCAGGAAAAAGGGGAAGACTACATTCAAATGTTATTCCTTCAGGCCAAAGCCCAAAGCCTGGTAAATAAAGCCATCGAAGCCGACGAAAAGGTCGCACAAGTAAAAGCAACCCCTGAAGACGACGTGGACGGTTCTATGGGCTGGTTTAAGAAAATGCTGTTATACTCCGCACAGGGCGAGTCAAACGGCCAGATAGACGCTCAAAAACTAATCGACCAGCACAATAAGGAAGCGAAGGAAGCGGCCATCAAAGCGGCCGAAGAAGAAAAACAGGCTTACCTGGACGAAGCGACCAAACTTCAGGACGAACTGATCGCCTTAAAATCAAAAAAGAAACTGGGCGATTACGTCCCTGATCCTAAAGACACGAAGGAAAAACCGACTAACAACCTGGCGGAACTGGAAGCCAAAGCCCGCCTGAAGATCGAAGAACAAAACCTGTCATTAAGGCAAGAAGGTTACGACAAACAGCGTGCCCAGGCGAAGCTGGAATTCGAGAAGGAAAAGCAGCGCATCGAGAAGGAAGAAAAAGACCGCCTGGCACTGTATGAGAAACTGAAAAAAGCCGGGGTGAAGGTTACCCCGGAACAAAAACAGGAAATATCCTATCAGGCCGGCGTTCAAAAGGTGAAAGCCGCCCAGTTATATGACAAGCAACTGGAAGACCTGGACAAAAAGGAACTGAAGGAACGGCAGGACAACCTGAAGAAATTGCTTGAACCTTACCGGAACTTTGCACAGCAGCGCCTTGACATAGAGAAGAAAGCACAGGACGACATAACCAAACTTCAGGAACAGACTTCCGCCGGTCGCCTTAAAAAGATCGGTGACGAAATGACCGCCGCCTTCGGTTCCGGTAACGTTGATCTGCTTGCCCGTCCTCAAATTGACGCCGCTAAATTAGTGGCCGCCGGCTGGAAGGATGCGGGCGAAGGTATCGCCACCGTTTTTTCTTCCCAGTACGGTATTCAGGACGCCAGCGGCAAGCAAACGGAAATTTTAGTTACCCCTATTCTTCCGGACGGAACCGTTCTTTCAGAAAAGGAACTTCAGGATTATGTCGACAATGTCCTGAACGGTGCGGATGATTTACTGGCGGCCGACACGAAAGGGATCGTTCTTTCGGTAGGTGTTGATGTCGACGGATCAGCCGGCGAACTGTTGCACGAATTTCAGGAAAAATACTACGACCTGAAGAATAACACGTCAGAGAACGCCGACACCGACGGGCAAATTCAGGAAGCGATCATCCAGGCCGAACAGGTGAAAAAAGACAACCTGGAAGAACTTGACCGGGTGTACGCTGAAAAGGACGTCTACTTTCAGGCGCTTATGTCCCAGTTAAGTAGTATGACCCTTGACCAACTGTACGACACGTTGGACAAGGCGGAGAAGGCGCTCCACGAAAGCGAGAAAACCAACGGGAAAGACTCTAAAGATACCGCCGTCGCCCGTGCCAAAGTGGCCGCTCTGAAGGACGAAATCAAATACGTAAAAGCTGAAAACGAAACCAAAGCCCCGGACGACGCCAAAAAATGGAAGAAGAATTCCACGGCCATAAAACGATGCAAGGCTGAAATCGACGGCATGATCGGAAGTATGGACGGACTGGACGAAGGGACAAAGGCCGCTCTTCAGACCGCCAGTAACGTAGCCGGTGGGGCTATTGCCATGATCGACGGTATCAAGACGTTAAGCGTGTCAGCCGGTGAAAGTATTTCCGCCGTAGAAAAGGCGTCCGTTATCTTGGCAATCGTAGGCGCCGCCATTCAGATAATGACCGCCATCTTTTCGATGGGTGCCCAGGCTGAAAAACGCCACCAGGAAGCGCTGGCTGAAGTCTCTGCTAACAAACTGGCGATGCAGCGGGAATATAACCTTCTTCTGCTTCAGCAAAACCTGCTGATGAAGGAAGCCGAAAATATTTTCGGTGAACAGTCCATCGCCAAAGCTGCCAGGGCGGTAGAAGTTTACAGGGAAGCCATACGGCAGTACAAAGAAGAACTGAAGGGGGACGCCCCACAAAAGAAGCTAACCCCCCTCAGTCTTTTTTCGGGCGGTCTGGCCGGGTATAAAAAGGAACTTGCCGCCTACGAAAAGGGTATCGGTGCCCTGAATAATATAACGATCAAGACCGGGCACAAGAAAACCGGTTTGTTCGGGTGGGGCAAAGGTAAGGACATCTATTCCGGTGTCCTGGACGTTTACCCCGACCTGATCGACGGGGAAAACCGACTGAACATGGAACGTGCGAAGACTATTATCAACACACAAACCATGTCGGACGAAAACAAAAACCTGCTTCAAAACCTGATTGACCTTCAGGAACAGGCGGACGAAGCCCAGCAAGCACTAAAGGACTATCTGACCGACACGTTCGGTTCGCTGGGTGATGGGATGATGGACAGTATTGTCGACGCCATAAAAACCGGGAACGACGCCTGGCAGTCATTTGGTGACAAAGGTGCTGAAGTACTGGAAAACTTAGGCCGTCAGATCGCTTACAGCCTGTTCTTTGCCGGCAAGTTCGACCAGTTGCAGAAACAACTGGAAGCGGCATACGGAAGCGGTAAGTCTGAAGAACAGATCGCAAAGGATGCTATGAACATCATGGGAGACTTTTACGCCGGTATCGGTAAAGACATGGATCAGGCGCAGGAATTCATGGAGAACTGGAAGGCTGAAGCTGCAAAGCGTGGTTTTAACCTTTGGCAAAAAGAAGACGGCGACCAGCAAAGCGGGAAATCCGGCACCTTCCAAACGATGGATCAGGAAACCGGTACCGAACTGAAGGGGCTGTTTACTTCCGTTCAGCAACATGACGCCAATATCGACGACAACGTTCAGTATGTTGCCGACGAACTGCACCAGTCGACGGATTATTTACGTGAAATAGCCGAAAATACAAGCGGCTGCAATGATAAATTAAAAGCCATCGCCCAGGACATCGAAACGATCCGCCGGGATGGCCTAAAGACACAATGATATGGATATACTGGAAGGATTACTATTCATTAACGACAACGACGTATTTAAGACATGTGGCGCCTTTCTTACGGAAGATAAGGCCGGCGATAATACAAACTATTCCGCCCTACTGACACCCCCGAAAATGAAAGCCTATACGGTTGTATCGTTTCGGGAACAGGACGGCGAAAAGCTACCGGACAAACTGACCCCGGCCTTTGAAGCCAGGGACGTAACGCTTCAGTTCGCCATTACCGGAAACGGTCAGGCCGGCTTTATCCATAACTACCAGGCTTTCCTTACCTTGTTGAAATCGGGCTGGCTTAATATCCGTCTTCCTGAACTGGGTAAAACATACCGTATGTACTACAAAGAAAGTACAAGTTACGACCAGCTTACGCCGTTGGAAGGTACGACGGTAGCCGGGAAAATCAAAGTGAAATTTCGGGAACCCGTTCCCACTATTTAAAGAGTATTCAAACACTATTCAAATATCGTTCAAATGGAAGTAAACATCTATAAACAAAACGGAACTGTCCGGGCGGTGGTGTCACCGGCCGATAGTGCGGCTACAAATGAAGAATTGATGGCAGATACCGTTCTGACACTTTCCTTCACGCACTACGAATATATCCGTTTGAAAGTGAACGATTACGTGGACTTCCTGGGGAAACGTTACTGGTTGCTGAAGAACTACCGGCCGGTTAAAAAGTCTTCCATCGAATACCAGTACGACGTGAAGTTCTACGGTATTGAGTCGAAGCTAAAAAAAGCCCTTGTCTTGAAGATGGTCGACGGTGACAACTCCACCGCCTTTTCCCTGAACGACAGCCCGGCGCAACATCTTCAACTTTTCGTTGATAACATGAACCGTATCACCGGTTCCGACGTGTGGCGTATCGGCCAGGTTGTCGACAGTGAAAATGTGAACGTCGAATACGACTGTATTTCATGTTTTGATGGCCTGGGTAAACTCGCCGAAGCTGCAAAGACTGAATGGTGGGTGGAAGGTTATACGCTGAACCTGTGCCGTTGCGAGCACGGCGACATGCTGGAACTGGGCTACGGTAATGGCTTGCTGAATGTCAGTAAGGACAGTAACGACAACGCCCCGTTCTTTACCCGGCTTTATCCCATTGGCAGCACCCGGAATATAGACCCGAAGGTGTACGGCGGTAGCCGGCTGCACCTTCCCGGCGGTGCGCAATATGTCGAACAGAATACCGACTTGGGTATCGTTGAATATTCCGAAGAAACGGCCTTCAGTGGTATATATCCCCGGCGTGTCGGTCAGGTTGGCGTGGTACGTCATGAACCCCGTACCATTGAAGGCGAAGAACGGGAAATTTACTACTTTACTGATCCGGGGCTGACCTTTAACCCCAACGATTACGAGATCGGCGGACTGGTTAAAATGGTGAAGTTCCAGTCCGGGGAATTGAACGGGCAGGACTTTGAGGTTAACTGGAACAATGACACAAAAGAATTCGAGATCATCAACCAATACCCCTATGAGAACCAACAGTTACCCGGCGGCCGGCTGATCCCTAAAACGGGTAACGATTACGTGCTTTATAACTTGCGTATGCCTGAAGAATACTACGGGCTTGCCGAAAAAGAACTGGCCGACGCCGTTGCTGAATACCTGAAAACATACAGCATCGATACGGCCGTTTATAAAGCGCCTACCGACTATATTTATTTTGCTGAAAAAGAAATCAACCTGAAGCTGGGGCGCCGTGTCCGTCTGTATAGTGAATACTTCGACAGCGGGTACCAGGACAGCCGTGTCGTTTCGATCAGTCGCAAAGTGAACAACCCTACGGAAATGAATATCGGGTGTTCTTTGGCCGTCAGCAGCACGAAGCTGTCCAAGATGGAAAACAATATCACGGAGATACAAGCAGCCTTTAAAGAGCAGCTAAATAAGGACGTGCTTCAGGTGTTGAAGTCCTGGGACAGTGCCGACCCTTCGGAATATAACGTATTTTCTGCCCGTCGTTCGATGAAAGAATTCCTGCTGAAGAACCAGCCGGACGAAGCAAAGGCTTACATCAATTTCCAGCGTGCCCTGGGTGTTTGCGGGAAGCTGTTTAATGACATTCTGCGTGTCGGTGACAAATTAGAAGCCAGCAATCAAAGCGTTTATTCCTCGCTCCGGACGGACAAGGAAATCGAAGCGGCCATCGAAGAACTGGGAGATAAATTTTTAAGGAAGGACATCGAAGACACCGCACGGGAATTGATCCACTTCCTGAAGGGTATCGACGTCAAAGGTGCCGGGGTTTTCCATGACAGTCTGAATTCGCCTGACTTCCTTTCCGGCTTCCTGAACGGGAAGGGCTGGGCGATTATGTTACGGGAAGTAATGAACGTCGCCGGGGCAAAGGAAAAGAAATCTTATGCCGAATTCGACGAAGTCACGATCCGGGGTGCTATGCGTGTGTTTGAACTGATAATAAACCAGCTAAAGGGAGAAGGTGACAACAGCGTCTTTTCCGGTATGATGAAAGTCGATCATGTCGACCTGGAGAACAAAAAAATATATCTTGATACCGGGGGCGGTCTTCTTTATAATCCGTTTTGGGTGAATGACTGCCTGGAGTGTCAACGCTTCGGCGGTTGCCCATCGGCGGGGAATGACTACAACGTGGTTAAACATTACGAACTGGTCGTTTCCGGTACCGGCATGGGATCAGACAGCGACGGCGAAAACCGTCTTGACTGGATCACATACAACACCTTCAGTGGTAACGTGGCCGACATCAAAAAAGGCGATGTCCTGGTACGCATGGATAACCTGACGAACCCCGACCGTAAAGGTATTATCATGAACACGACGGTAGGCGCTTTTGCGCCTTACATCGACGTGCTGTACGGTGCAAAGACCGATCCGGACAACGCTGTAAAAAGTCGTGTCGGAAACCTTGCCGGGATTTATAATACGTGGTTCGGCTGGCTGAAGGGGTTCGGTGCCTTCATACAAAACCTTTACGCTATCGGTGAATTTCATTTCAAGAACGGGGAAAATATTCAAACCCGGCTGGACATGATGGAAAACCTTTTCCGTGTGGATATGCAGAACAAGACATACAACATGTCGGAGAAAGACAACTTCCTGAAGAACGCCAGCTTCACCGAAAACATGCAATACTGGAAGCGTGAAAACGTGATCCGGGCATATACGGCCGGGGGCAAACTACTAATGTTTAACCGTAACCTGTTTGCGGAAAAAGAAAAAGTCGCCAGTATCGTAAACATGGACGGCCGTAATGTGCTGCGCATAAAGAACAGCGGCATACGGCAGGCAAATGCGGACGTGAGGAAGCCGGAACCGGCTACCAGTGTTCTATACCTGACGTTCAAATACATTTGTAAAAGCGCCGGTACGCTGACGGTAGGCTTTGAGGGTTCCGCCCAGGGTGAAGGCAGTCTTCCTGTCGCCCAGAAAGAACTGGAAGAAAGTATCGAAACGGAAAGCCTGGAATATACCGGTACCTGGGACGGGACGGGTGACTTCGTGCTGAAGTTTACCGGCGACATTTATATCGACGTGCTGGCGCTTACCAACCGTCCGCTGGAAGACTTTAAAATCGAAGTCGGCACCAAGTTTGAACAGACCGCCGAAAAGATCGCTTTACTGGGTGAAAGAATAGACCATACCGACAAAACGGTTACAGACCTGGGGATCGAATTAAATGCAGCCGAAGAAAGCATCCGGTTATGGGGCGAAAAGACCGATAAGATAAACGCCACCGTAACGCAAATCGGTATTGATTTGGATATGGCCGAAGCTAAACTGGACTTATATGTTACAAAGACGGACGACATAAACAATACGGTCGCCGATTTGGGGTTACGCATGAAAGCCGCCGAAGGTGAACTGGATTTGTTTTCCAAGTTTGAGGACAAAGCGAACGGGCTGCTTACCACCCTGGGCACCCGTATGAATTCGGCTGAAGGAACGCTGGAAAACTACGCTACCCGGCTGAACAGCCTTGACGGTACGACTACCAGCCTGGGAAACCGGATGAACGCTGCTGAAGGAACCCTGAACACCTATGTGAATAAAACAAACGCCATCGACGGAAGCCTTACGAGCATGGGCACCCGGATGAACGCCGTAGAAAAGAAGTTCACTAACTACGTGCTGACGGACACCTTTAACGGGACGTTGGGCGATATAAACGTCACCCTGAACCGTCACTGGTCGGCCATTGAACAAACGGATCGTAACCTTTTGCTTTCGATAAACAAGTCGACCGGTTACCCGCTGAACAAAGACGTGAAGTTCCTGAAGGGGCTGAACGGTGTTTCCCGGTATAATAATTCAGGGGGCGAAGCCGTAACAGTTAAGCGCCTTTGCATCTATACAGGCAGTTCGGTTCCTTCGAGTTCCAACTATCCGGCCGCAAACTGGACGTCTGCCGCTGTACGTGCTACCCATGTGGACGACGTCTTTTATAATTCTTCCACTGGTAAGTGGTATGTTTATACGACATCATATACCTGGCAGGAAGGAACCCCTGAATTCGGAACGGTATCAACGGAACAGGAAGCTATTATCCGTATCAAAAAAGTAGCCGGAAGTTCCAGCCCCGGACTGGGCGGGTTCACCTTCAGTACGCCCACCCGTGCGGATGCGGTCTTTGAAGCACGGTTCACGGCCAAGATACCGACAGGTTACCGGCTGAACTTTGCCAGTAACGCAACCGGCGACGGCGGTCGTAGTATGTGGATCACAGACAACGCCGGAACCGGTGGCTGGAAAGAATACCGGTACCAGGTGTTTTGTGGCGCTTCGGGTAGCTTTTCCACGACGAACTTTTTCTATCTGACAAAGGACGTCCCAACCGGGCAAACCAATAACGACTATAATACGGCCGTAACCTGGTACCTTCAGGAAGGAACCGTCTTTGATCTGTCCGGATATGAAGACCCTGTGACGTATATCAACCTGACGGAAGACCTGGCTAAGATCAAGGCTAAACGTATCGAACTGGAAGGACTTATCACGGCAAACAATAACTTCAAAGTATTGGAAGATGGCAGTATCGAAACAAAAAATGCGAAGATCGCCGGGTATATTTATTGTCCTTTTATAAGTATTGAAGAAAGTGATGCCATTTTACAGGGAAGTGCGGCTTCGTGGCAAAATACATATCTCTTGAATACTAACTTGTACCTTGATGCAACCTTTAACACGGTGGTATTGCCTGTTGCAGAAAAATACGCCGGTGCCCGTGTCCTTCTTATGGACTCCCATTTCATACTGACAAGAACCTGGACGCCTCCGACACGAATAAAAACACAAGACGGTAGCGCCATTTATTCCGGTTTGTTTTGCGCAATGAGTAGCGATAAAGCATTTGCCGCTGATTACATTAGCATTGATGCGGGTGTCGTCGAATTGATCCTTCAAAAAATCCCTGACCGTAATTATAACACAGGGGAAACTATCGGATATACTTACCGGTGGGTATTGATTAGTAGCAGTTGCCGGGGTTTACACATGGAAAGCGATTATTAACAGATAAAATATTTGAATATGACAAAAGCGATTGATTTTAGTAAAATCCCGGTGGAACTCCGGTTCGGTGAAGTGACAGAAACAGACATGCGTCGTTCGTTGGGTAACGCCATAAACCGCAATACTTCGGACATCGGGCTGGCCGACTTCGCCCGGAAGATATTCTATTCGGAAGAACCGGTGGAAATTCCGGCAGCATACGCCGAAGAAATTACCCGGATCGTCACCCGTGACGAATACCTGCTGGCGCCGGCAAAGGTGGCTGTCCTGGGCTTGATCCGGGAAGCGGTGGCAACGCTCCCGGCTGTTCCGGCAGAAGATAACGCAAATAATAAACCCCTAAAACGGAAAAGAAAATGAAGAAAGTAGAAGAACAAAGAACGAAGACTTTCCAGTCTGAAGTAAAGAACACCGGTATCGTGATAAACTACCGTGCCACCCTGGTACCTACTGAAACCGGCGAAGAAGTCGCCAACATTTACGGTACCATCGTGAAGGATAACAAGAACGTGGGTAGCATCAGCTACGACAAGGCAGCCGACCGCCAGCACACCAGTTTTGAACCGTTTTCCGCCACTACGTCAAAGGAGAGACAAGCCGTTTCACCCGTTGCCGCTTCTGACGTGGCCGAAATCATCTTAAACAAGTAAGGGGGACGTATGGCTTACAAGCGTGAAGAACTGGACTATATAGCCGCCCAACTGATACCGGTCATACTGGAAAAACTGGGCGTCGAAGCACAAGGCGTTTCAGAAGTTGAGA